>LKGT01013042.1_pt1 | contig 16636 bp, 14 predicted proteins | sample 503861 | NCBI WGS metagenome assembly LKGT01 (sample SAMN04113194, study PRJNA297058) | marine sediment metagenome | biome: marine benthic biome; feature: marine benthic feature; material: marine sediment; isolation source: sediment sample collected at the water-sediment interface from the South......
CGACCTACCGCGCCATTCAGCGAACTCAGGTAGTAGTTGCGGACATCTTCACGGTCTGTTCGGTAGGGGTAGTAGACGTCGGGTACTTCTCCGTTCGGGAAGAACGCTTCTGGCGGGCTGAACTCCGGAGACAGGACTCCGACTACGGTAAAGCCCAGGAAGCTCTGGGCCGACAGGCCACGCTCCAGGGGCTGGCCCAGGATGTCCGGATTCCGGGCGAGACGTTCCAGCGGGTACGGGCCCAGATGATAAAGCCTTGATTTGTTGGAAAAAAATATCATTCCAGAATGTGTAATTATCAGTACACTTCTATTCTAACATTGTCCGGCATCAAGGAGAGGCCGTGTTGTGGATAATCCAGGTAATGGCGTTGCGATGGCTCCACAGACTTAAGGCGTAGAACAGTCGGGATTTGATCGGCTGCGTGCTGGCCTTAGGAAATCCCGGTCGCAGCTCGCAAACACCATAATTGAATGACGACGGCAAGCGGGTGATACCATTTCTGTTTGTTCGCCCCGGACCCCCAGAACAATGTTCGAACAACTCGGTACGATTCACCCCCTTCTGCCGCCCGGCGCGGGCCTGCTGGCGCTGCTGGCGGGCGCGGTCATCATCGACCTGATCGCCAAGCGCATTTTGGTCCGCACAGTCCGCGCATTCGCCAGACGATCCAGGTTCAGCTGGGATGACGCGCTGGTCACGCACAATGTTTTCGGCCGCCTCGCGCAGGTCGTGCCGGCGCTGATCGTATTCGTCGGCCTGCCGTTCGTGCCCGGTCTGCCGGAAGGCGTCGCGCAGGGCCTGCGCAACGTCGCGATGGGCTACATGGTGTTGATGTTGACGCTGGCGCTGACCGCGATGCTGAGCGCGGCCAGCACGATCTACGCGGCCTCGCCGCTGGCAAAGGCACGTCCGCTAAAGGGCTTTGTGCAACTCGTGCAGATCGTCGTCTGGATTCTCGGCGGCGTGCTGATCGTAGCGACGGTACTGGACCGCTCTCCGCTGTTGCTACTCAGCGGCTTCGGCGCGATGACCGCTATCCTGCTGCTGGTGTTCAAGGACACGATCCTGTCACTGGTCGCCAGCGTGCAGCTCACCGCGCAGGACATGGTCCGCGTGGGCGACTGGATCGAGATGCCGCAGTTCGGCGCGGATGGCGACGTGGTCGATGTGCAGCTCCATACCGTCAAGGTGCAGAACTGGGACAAGACGATCACCACAATCCCGACGCACCGGTTGATCACGGACTCGTTCAAGAACTGGCGCGGCATGTCGCAGTCAGGCGGCCGGCGGATCAAGCGCGCGATTTTTATCGACGTGTCGTCGATCCGCTTCCAGACGCAGGACGAAGTTGATCATTTCACACGTTTCGCGTTGCTGAAAGACTACGTCAGGAACAAGGAACAGGAGCTGGCCGATTACAATGCGGGACTCGCGACCGAAGTGGACGCGGAAGTGAACAGACGGAGGTTGACGAACGTCGGCACGTTTCGTGCGTACGCGTATGACTACCTGAAGAATCATCCGCGGATCGACAAGAACATGACGCTGATTGTGCGACAGCTGGCCCCGGGACCCGAGGGACTGCCTTTGGAGATTTACTGCTTCACGAACACGACGGAATGGGCTGCCTACGAAGATATTCAGTCGGACATCTTCGATCACCTGCTGGCAATCGTGCCGGAATTCGGGCTGTGCCTGTACCAGAAACCGGCGGGTTCAGATTTGGCGAACCTCAAATAAGAATGTGTATCGGAAAAACAAACGCCGTGAACTATCGGCTCGCGGCGCAGCCGTGAATTAACAGACCAGAGACTCCCGAGGCTCAATCGGGAAAGAACTTGTCCAACAGCGCGCTGTACCCTTGCACCGCTGTGCGCTGCATGTAAAAGGACAAACCCCTGACACCACCGAGCTCTTCGCCACCACCGGCCCGGCCGGGTCCGCCGTGCACGAGCATTGGCATCACCGTGCCGGGACCCGGCGAGATGCCGGCGACTTTGCTGCTGCCGTGCGTCAGTCTGCCATTGAACGGGGCGAGTCCGATCAGCAGTGCGCGGGAGAAATTGCGGTCGTCCGAGTACACCGATGAGACGAGCGAACCACCGCCCGCAGCACAGTGATTAATAAGTGTCCCGGAATCCTCGTAGGGCAAAACCGAGACGACGGGGCCGAAGATCTCTCGTTGATGCACGATTGGAGCCGCTGCGACATCATCCACGCGGAACAGATGCGGTGTCAGAAAGTATCCCTTGCCCTTTTGAATACCAAGCAACTCTTGCGGTTCCAGACTTCCCGTTACTTTGCTTGCCTGTCCCTGGAGCACCTTAATGCCTGCCCTGACATCGTCGAGTTGGTTCGCGCTGACAAGCGGTCCCATGCGAACGCTTGCCTCGGCCGGATTGCCGATCACGATATCCTCCAGCCTTTCTTTAAGGGCATCGCTGAAGGACTCCAGTTTTTCCGGTGGGACGAACACGCGTCGAATCGCCGTACATTTTTGTCCGGCCTTCTGTCGCACATCCGTTACAACTTCGTTGAGCATCATCTGCCATGTCTCGCTGCTGGCTTCGACGTCGGGACCCATCACCGCAGCGTTGAGGCTGTCGGCCTCGACATTGACTCGCACGGATTGTTTTGTATGCGCGTCGAGACGACGCAACACCGTGGCGGTATCTCCCGAGCCCGTGAAAGCAAGTACGTCCTGAGGGCCCAGGTACTCGAGCAAGTCACCAACGGATCCGGCGATGAAAGAGAACGCGCCCTGAGGGAGCACAGCAGAGTCGATGATGATCTCGGTCATGCGATGCGCCAGCAGTGCGGTACTGGTTGCCGGTTTGCTGACAACCGGCATCCCCGCGAGTAACGCGACCGCCGCTTTCTCGATCATCCCCCAGGCCGGAAAATTGAAAGCGTTTACATGCACAGCGGCACCGTGCAGCGGCGTAAGGATATGTTTCCCCGCGTATCGGGGAGTCCGGCCGATCTGTGTGGACTCGCCGTCATTGATCAGGTGCCGGTCGCCGAGTTGTTWKCSGWCNTCGRCATWNNTGCYNGNARSSKCKCWKYCGMKCNCATCGACATCGAACTTGGCGTCGTTTCTCGTGTTACCGCCATTCTCRATCGACAGCTCGATGAACTYCTCCCTGTTCGCGAASAGCACCTCATAGAGCYCTTGCAACTTTTCCGCYCGCTCGGCGAAAGTCATCGARCGCAAMSYCGGYCCRCCGACGGATCGGGCATGCGTGAGCGCCGCCYYAAAATCGATRCCCYCGGTACTGGTCTCGGCSAGCGGYTCYTCGGTCGCGGGGTTGAGCAAGGTGACCGTCTTGCCACTYCCCTCRTGCCACCGGCCACYGAYAAAGCTTTTTAATTTCACAGGCATCRACRACARMCTCAAACTATTTCACTTTYAGCCARTAGGAAATMATTCCGCCGAGGGCCATCGGCACCGCGAAGACATAATAGTTGGCTGACATGCTGAAKCCCGCGGCGATCAGRAATCCGGCCGCGGCCGGGCCGACCACTGCRCCAGATCTGCCSAGGCCRAYCGCCCAGCCGATTCCGGTRCTGCGAATTTSCGTGGGATACACYTTYGCCGCGACYGCGTAMAGRCCCGTGAATCCGCCTTGYTGAAGAAYGCCCRTGAARAAAATRACSRYCAKCARMARRGTCAGTTGATTCGGCGCSGMAGCAAAAATCACCATGCAAACGGCYGAYGAAAACAGRAAMRCRAAMACCAGGTTMGTCAGTYTCCASCGAGTCGMCAGCGCSCCMAGMGTRAATATTCCGATGACGCCRCCCRRGTTGAACAGAAAGAACGCSARRTGGCCARTYTCAGCCGAATAGCCGCTCTGYTCCATCAGCTTCGGAATCCAGCTCATCAGAAAATAGAGCGTMGCGAAACASAGRAARAAGSTTGYCCACAAKRTCARCGTYACTAMCCGGTGCTCCSKGGCGAGGAGACTCRTCATRKTGCCGAMRAWTCCTYTTGCTTTTCSGMYWGYCYCYYKCGCGACCACCGGCAACTCGTCRAGCGTGTCCTTCTTCARCTTRAGYAGAATCYTGTTGAYGCGTTGCAAWGCATTTGCCGGCCGGCGCTCSARCAGATATTTGAGTGACTCCGGAATGAAYKYCCAGGCRACGAMGMCCATYRKAAGCGTGACRCCRCCACCGARCCAGAACATGCCRCGCCAGCCRTAYKCCGGCATGATGARYCCSGCRACAASTGMCGTCATCAYYGCRCCGARCGGATAACCTGCGGTCGTWSYGGCGACAGAYAAAGAWCGATATTTTTCGGGRCTGTATTCKGCMGCCAGSGTGGCCTGACAMGCGAGCATGGCGCCCGCRCCMAGACCACTGACRAAGCGCAGGATAAYGAAYTCRGTMAGWGTSGYGGCRTTSGCCGTKAAYAGTAYGGATACSCCAACCAATGTKAYGCTSAGAATRATCAGTTTGCGGCGGCCRATRATRTCGGACACCGGCGCGAGGAACATCGCGCCKGTCATCATGCCRGCAAGCGCAAAACTGAAGATCAGSCCCAGYCTGTCAGCGGTAAGTTGCAACTCCTSTGACACGGCAGTGGCAACAATCGCCATCGCTGTGATGTCGAAACCATCGAGCATATTGAAAAACATGCAGAGCCCGACAACGAGGATTTGCTGGCCGCTGATCTGGCCATTGTCGATGACTTCGGCAACGACATTACTGCTCAATGCCGGGGCCGCAGAATCAGACATATCGTTTCCTCCTGTAGCGGGTAGGCACTATATGCATGCAGAACGGCGCGTGTGTCAAACCAGCGACCAAAACGGTGAGGTAAGGTTTCCTCTTCAGACACAGTCTCAATCACATTCACCTACTGTTTGACGGCGTTCAAGTGGAAATAAAATGCATATCGGTTTATCTGAAGGTCTTTTACAGGTAGTCGCTGCGCATGAAAACATTGACCTCATGTTGTACCGTATCGACCTAACAAAGGCTGGAGTATCGACATGGCTGGCAAAGACTCAACGATTAGGACGGAGCTCTTTATTGATGGTGAGGAGCGCCCACCAGCTGGCAAGGAATATTATCAATTACATAATCCTGCGCGCCCCGACGAGTTTGTAGGAGAAGCTGCCAGCGCCACGGCTGACGACATCGATGTTGCCTGCAAAGCAGCGCATGCGGCGTTCCCGGCATGGGCGGCATTGTCGTATGCAGAGCGCGCTGACTATCTGACGAAGATTGCCAGGCATCTTACTGCAGACGAGGCAGAACTGAATTCCAGAATCAAATTGTTTACACGCGAGCACGGCAAGATACTCAAGGAATCCACCATTGAGATGACGCGCCTCGGCGATCGCTTCACACTCTGTGCGGCTATGGCGGAACGACTTGCTGTTGATGACGAACTGAAAGGGCCGCCATTCGATACCATTATTACGCGTCAGCCGCGTGGTGTGGCTGCGTTGATCGTTCCGTGGAACTGGCCGCTCTCGATCCTCGGCGCCAAGTTGCCACAGGCCCTCGTGGCCGGGAACACCTGTGTCGTCAAGCCGTCTCAGAACTCGGCAATGGCGCCGACCATGACCATCAGGAAAATCGCCGAGGTATTGCCGGCGGGCGTCCTGAATGTAGTAACGGGATCCGCATCTGTAATCGGTGACCCGTTGTTGTCACATCCGCTGGTCAGAAAAATCAATTTCACCGGTAGCATTCCAGTCGGTAAACATGTCATGCGTGTCGCTGCCGATAAGCTCACACCCGTGACGCTTGAGCTGGGTGGTAATGATGCCGGAATATTCCTGGAGGACGCGGTTCTCGATGATGCGGCATTCATGCGCATGTATCTTGCAGCGTTCATGACCTCAGGACAGATATGCATGGCGCTGAAACGCCTGTATGTGCACCGGTCCAGATATGACGAACTATGCACCGGCCTTATTGCGGCAGCTTCACGCCAGGTGATCGGTGATCCGCTATTGCCCGAGACAAGCATGGGTCCGCTCAATAACAAAAGTCAGCATGCCGTGGTTACCGGCATGCTCAGCCAGGCACGGGAGCAGGGTACCGATGTGCAGGAGTATGGCCAGGTGCCGGATGAGGGCCTGTACAAGGCAGGTTACTTCCAGAAACCAGCGCTGGTATTCGACCCGGACCCTGCCCTCGATATTGTGAAGGAAGAGCAATTCGGTCCGGCGCTGCCAATTATCCCGTTCGATACGGAAGAAGAGGCCATCAGCCTGGCCAACGATTCCCAATATGGCCTTTGTTCATCGGTGTGGACACAAGACAGGGAAAGCGCCGTTCGGCTCGCGCGACAGCTCGAGGCCGGTTACACCTATCTGAACGGGCATGGGCCACTGGCTCAGGACAACCGTGGGCCTTTCGGCGGATTCAAGGCGAGTGGCATAGGCAGAAACCTGGGGTTCGAAGGTATCCTGGAATTTCAGGAATATCACAGTATTTCTGCTCCCGATGGATGGTTGTTTTAACGTGAATGTTCGCGGCTAAAGCCGCTCCTGCAATTCTTTTTTCGCAGGAGCGGCTTTAGCCGCGAACGGATAATCGGGCAATAATCGGCTGTTGCCCGGCAGCGGTGATTGTGTTGATTAGATTGCTATTGGTATCCGGAATGCTTACGTCCCTGATGTTTTGTGTGACGCCGCCGGTACTCGGCGAAGAGACCGTGCATGACCCGGAGCTGGTCATGGACCTGAAGTGGGAAATCGGTTCATGGACGGATATCTGGCGGATAGAGCAATTCGAGAGCGCTGCAGTTGGCGCCGATGTCAGTTTTTATATCTACTTGCCGCCCGGTTACGAAACGGGCAAAGAGCGCTACCCTGTCGTGTACTGGCTGCATGGCGCGTATGGTCGCCCGTACAGCGCCACCCCGATCGTGCAGCGCCTGGATGCAGCCATTCACGCAGCAAAAGCCCCGAAAATGATCGTCGTCAGTTGCCTGGATCCGACCGGCCTGAGCATGTGGACCAACTCGAAAGACGGTCGTTTGCCAATGGAAACGCTGATCATCGAGGAGTTGATTCCCCACGTCGATGCCAACTATCGCACCATCGCAGATCGGCGCGGCCGGGCTATCGAAGGATTTTCCATGGGCGGTTACGGCTCGGCCTACCTGGGAATAAAGTACAGGCACTTGTTCTCATCCGTGTCCGTCCTGGCTGGCGCGCTGCACACGCCTGAGACTTTTCGCGAACGCCGCCGTGCCATCTTCGACAACGTGTTTGCCGGCGACACCGAATATGCAGCGGAGCGTTCACCCTGGAAAATTATCGAAAGAGACGCCAACGAGGTCCGCGGCAAAATCAAGATTCGGATATTCGTGGGGGCCGATGACGGCCTGCTCGAGTGGAACAGGAATTATCATACGCTGCTCGATAAGCTCGGCATTGAACACGAATGGGGTGTCGTGCCGAACAGTCCGCATGATCTGGAAATCCTGATGCAGAATTGGCAAGGCGATTTTTTCCAGTTTTATCAGAGTGTTTTCGCCAGCGGAAGGTCCGGCGACGCACGAGCTGAATAAAACCACTGGAATCGCGCTCATCGTCCGGCAGCGGAGGAAGTAATGACAAATTCGAGAGTAATTGTTGTAACCGGTGCAGCATCCGGCATAGGAGCGGCCGCCGCGAGGCTACTCAGGGAGGACGGGGAAACCGTTATCGGCATCGACATTACGGAACCTGCCGCCGGAAGTGTCGATCAATTTGTGTCGATGGACCAGAGTGATCCTGCGTCGATCGATGCGGCTGTAGCCAAGCTTCCCGACGGACTTGACGGTCTGATGAATATTGCCGGTGTGGCACCGAGTCCGAAATCTCCACCGGCTGTGGTGCTAAAGACCAATTTCTACGGATTACGCGCGTTTACGCGGAAATTGCTGGGAAAGATTTCGCAAGGAGGCGCCATCGTCAACATGTCATCAGGGGCAGGGTTGGGCTGGCCGCAAAATATTCCGCTGCTCCGGGAAGCGCTCGCGATCGACGACTGGGATTCAATCGATGAATTCGTCACCCGGCATCAGATTCACAATGACGGTATCGGCAACCAGGCGGCTTACCCGCTCAGCAAGCAACTGCTGATCGTGTGGACTGCCACAGCATATCCAATCTGGAAACAGGCCGGAGTGCGCATGAACGCGGTTGCACCCGGAGCTGTCAGCACTCCGATACTGGACGATTTTCTTAAAGCTTTCGGTAAGGAGTCTGCGGAGCGTATGCGGGCTATCGGTGCCTCAAGTGCTGAGGACATCGCAAAGATCGCCAGGCTGTTGCTTGATCCAACATATGAATGGATCAATGGTACGACCATTCCAGCAGAGCGCGGCGCAATTACCTACGGTGGCATCTCGAAAATGGGTCTTAGTTGACCTCGCGGACGAAAGCAAGCCGCCGGGAGATAGAAAATCCGTTGTCCTGTAGAAACTTAAGGACATCGAAGCGCTGTACGTCGCTCTGCGAGCGAACAACTTCTATCTGTAACGCCGAAAGATTCGCAGGCAGTTGAGGCAACAATGCGGTACCGACCAGATGGTGCGTGTAATCGGGATCTACCGCGATGCTGCCTGGCACCGCGGCCGGCTCAATGTGATCAAAATCTCCGTAGGCCGCCCTGGCCATGGCGACCCCAATTACTTTTACTCCTCATGGCAATAACGAGACCGGATGATCTGCGCGAGTATGGMGAYGGCRATCTCAGCCGGTGATCGTCCACCCAGYGGYAAGCCGATCGGACCGGCGATGCGCGCCAGCGTTRCGTCSCTGAAYCCGTGTTCGGCAAGCCGCKTTARTCTCTTGGCATGATTTTTCTTGCTGCCCAGGGCGCCGATGTAGAATGCCTCGGACTCCAGCGCGGCYYTCAGCGCCGGCTCGTCGATCTTGGCGTCGTGACTGAGYGTGATRACGGCAGTGCGGCMATCCAGTGACAAACCCGGCATTACTTTGTCAGGCCACTCGTCGCTGATGTCTGTGTCTGGAAAACGCTCGGAGGAAGCGAAGGCTGTGCGGGGGTCGATCAAAGTCACTTTGYATCCGGCAATACGGGCCATCGGGATCAGCGCCTGGGCGATGTGCACGGCGCCTATGATGATCAGCCGRGGCGGCGACGAGAATATCTGCAGCAGGTAGCGCTCCCCTGCAAGCTCAASTGTCACGGCGCCATCACGGCGCAACGCBTCTCTGGCACGTTGCAGAAGCTCATCGGGGACRTCGGCCGTRTCGCCATAAGTACCCATGTCATCRATCAGCACCTGGYRTCCGCTGGTCAGTCCACGCAGCAGYACYACAGACTGATTCTTRCGACRYGCCGTGACCAGCCTCTCGAGCATTTCGCGTTTCATTCGACAGGCTCCACCAGAATCTGGATCTGGCCGCCACAGGCTAATCCAACCTGCCAGGCTTCGTCGTCGKTGACACCAAACTCCAGCATCTGTTGCCTGCCGTCGCGGATKACTTCCWTCGCGGCRCGGATKACYTCTCCCTCGACACAACCGCCGGAGACCGATCCTTCAAAAGAGCCATCATCGGCGAYCACGAGATTGCTGCCTGCAGGYCGGGGTGACGAACCCCAGGTCTGAACGACCGTGGCCARCGCGACGGATTTTCCCGMTTGGCGCCACTCCAGCGCCAGCTCCACCACATCCTGTGGRTCACGATCRGTAACGCCTGCCTGAGTCATGTGTTGTTCTCCRCTGYGGGCYCGGWCRTCAGGTGTCTGCGGCTRYCTTCAACMRYCCKTCAGYRCCAYYATCGATCAGGATTACTTCGGCATCGTTACTGTAGAGCTGCTCCACAAGGGTGTGCCGCCGCTCGAGTACGGCGCGTTGATTRACGTAACCCTTGTCCGTGATTTCGCCGGCATCGATGTCGAGAGCTTCAGTCAATAACAGAACCCGGGCGATGCGTGTGCTGGAGGCCGGGTGCCGGGCATTGTGAGCGGCCAGGTCGTCGCGCAATGTCTGCCTGACCTTTTCATGGCCCAACAGGTCCGATAAGGAAGCGTCGGGGCCGAGGCCGGCTATCTTCGTTATTCCTGCAACATTCGGAATAATCAGCAAGCCGATGTCGTCGCGATCATGACCCGTGACCACGGCGTCCTGGATAAGCGCGGTGCACGTGGAAATCGCGGCGACCCTGACCATGCCGGTGCTGACCCATGAGCCGGTCAATAACTTGAAGTCTTCAGCGACGCGACCGTCAAACAAGATTCCCTGTGACGGATCGTCCGGATCGGCAAATTTTCCGGCATCGCCGGTCCTGTAGAAGCCATCTTCGTCAAAGGCTTCCTGAGTCAGATCATCACGCCTGAAATATCCTGGCGTAATGTTGGGTCCGCGCAAGCGCAGTTCCAGCTTGCCGGCACTCGGTAGCATCTTGAGTTCGGTTCCCGGCACGGGCAGGCCAATCACGCCGGCGCGGGCGATGGGAAAGTGAACGCCTGTGGCGAGCGGCGCGGACTCAGTCAGTCCCCAGGCGGAGGTCATGGCGATCTTCTTACCAAGTGCCGCCATCGACAGTTTCTCGAATCTCTCCCAGAGGTCCTGCGGCAGCGCGGCGGCTGCATAAAATATCGTGTCGAGGTTCGAAAAGAAGTGATCACGAAACTCTGCATCCTGCTCCAGGTATGGCGCCAACATCTGAAAGCCGCGGGGGACGTTGAAATAAATGGTCGGCGAAATTTCGCGCAGGTTATCTACCGTGGTTTGAAACATCCCCGGTGCCGGTTTGCCGGCATCTATATGAAGTGTCCCGCCGTTTCGCAAAATCAAATTGAAATTATGGTTGCCGCCGAAAGTGTGATTCCAGGGCAGCCAGTCGACCAATACCGGCGGGCGACGAGTGATGAACGGCCAGATCTGAATGATTGCCTGCTGGTTGGAACACATCATCCGCTGCGTATTGATGACACCCTTCGGCATTCCGGTTGATCCGGAGGTAAACAGKATTTTCGCGACTGTKTCCGGRCCCACCCGSGAGAAYGCCGCATCGAYGGCMGAAGTCGGTTTTGTTGCCAGCARTTCGTCTATCGGCACCGCCTCGATGCCGGCCGGAACACCCTCCTTCACYACMAGCGTAAYGCCATCGAGATCCAGTGCCATCARYGCATCGTTAAACAGTTCGCCAYTGGAGGCATACACGAGCTTCGGCCTGACCAGGTCAAAAACGTGCYTGAGCTTRCCGAAATCGCGCGACATCAACGAGTAGGCCGGAGAAACAGGCGACACGGGAATGCCCGTGAACATCGCCGCMAGTTGCAGCAGACCATTCTCGATGCTGTTRTCAGAGAGAATCATGASCGGSCGGTCTTCGCTCACGCCAYGGGCCAATAGCGCCTGYGCCAGYSCKCGAACGGACRCCAGAGCTTCGCCGTAGGTAACGCTTCGCCAGTCACCCGTTACCGAACGTTCTGCAAGAAATGTCCGTTCCGGCGCCTGTTCSGCCCAATCGACCAGGTACGAGCAGATGTTCGCGGCATAGGATTCGAGTTTCAATGGCGAGCGCAGAAYGAGGCCGCCTCCTKGCAGTYGTTCAACATCRACCCGCGCRGGCGCGAATTCCGGTGTYGCTCGCCCMGCCATTCTGTTCAGCCGATCTCGSCCGCTACGTCRCSCATYGCGGCGTCKGCGYGTTCGATCGCCTCGGCAAYGTGGTCYTCCCCGATRACCGTAGACARCGCAATCATGCCCCGAGRCGCAATRAACAATCCGTGATTGATGCAGGCRAGATGAAACCGGYCTATCGCYTCCTCGTCGTCACGGACAACAGACGACTCGGGAASCGMTTCGCTGAAATAGATRTTCAGGCAGGAGCCATAGTGGTTTGTCGCCAAAGGCAGGCCATGCTTCTTKGCCAGATCGGCGAGCCCCGACTGCAGYGMTTCGCGCAGCTTGTYCATTCGCTCGATGCGCTCCGCRGTMAGCTCGCGCAATGATATTTCTCCCGCAACCATCGTYACCGGGTTCGCGTTGAACGTGCCGGTGTGAAAGACTTTCATATCATCGGGAYCRAATATTCGCAGCAYGTCKGCGTGSCCGCCCACKGCACCGACGGGAAACCCRCCRCCRATGATCTTGCCCAGCATCGTCAGGTCCGGYTCAATATTRATRCCGGCCTGACATCCACCCATGSCGAATCGCARCGTGAGCACTTCGTCGAGSACGAACAGTGCGCCAGYCTYGTGTGCWGATTTCCTGACKCCGTGAAGAAAYTYTKCCTCGCCCTCRATAATGCCGCCGGAGCCCAGCACTGGCTCGAGAAAAACKGCCGCGATGTYGTCGCCGTGYTCGTCAAGYASGGCCTCGAAATCCGCCAGGTCATTATAGGTTGCCAGATGCGTAAGCGGCCCYTCGTTGCCGAAGGARCCGATTTCGAACTCGAGCAGCGAACCGTGATAGCCATAGCGTGCCATCARCAATTTCGTTCTGCCGGTAATTATCCGGGCGATGGTGAAAGCGAGAGCGCCGGCTTCGGATCCGGAATTGGTAAAGCGGACCTGCTCGATGGAAGGCACACGATCGATGATCAGCGCAGCGAGACGGCACTGCGGTTCGTTGGCGGCAGCCCAGCCGGTCCCGTCGCCGATCTGCTTTCGCACTGCCTCGACAATGGGCGGATAAGCGTGTCCGTGGACCATCGCCGTATAGTTGTTGATCAGATCAAGGTACTGGTGGCCGTCGACATCCCAGAAGTACGCGCCTTCACCACGCTTGATCGTCAGGGGATAGGGCTTCCAGAACGCAGCCTGACGCGAGGTGCCACCTGGCATGAGTTCGCACGCGCGTGCGTAGTGACCGGCGCTGGATCGGGTACGCTCAAGATAGGCTGCATGAATCGCAGAYGTCATGTCAGACACTTTACCAGTTGTAGGCTTTGACCTCCTGCGGTACTGCTTYAAGAAACTCGCCACTGGCAWACATGGCCGCAAGCGTCTCAAGGTRATCAGTGAGGGGCTCGTCGTGATCAAGATAAGGCACGTGTTCGCGTACCATSTCATACAGCGCGCGGGTCGCCGCACTGAGTTGATCGACGCCGCGAAGATCTGCCGCCTGGCAAGTGCAAATCAACTCATACGCRAGGATATGACGAGTATTATCCAGGATATCCCGTGTCCGCCGGGCCGCATTCATCCCGAAACTGACATGATCCTGAAAATCACCGGTCGACGGCAGMGTCTGAATGGACATCGGCATGCACATCTGGCGATTCTCGGCAGTCAGYGAGGTCGCSAGGAACTGGCCACCCATAAGCCCCATGCGTACTCCGGCGTTCTCCTTGACCAGGAACGGCGGCAGGCTTCCGTTGAGACTCGGATGGAGCAAGCGGTTGTTGCGGCGATCCGATAGATTGCACATATTCACCAGCACGATTGCCAGCTGGTCCATGGCATTGGCGATGTACTGGCCATGAAAGTTTGCGTTGTGCACTGCTTCGCCGTCCTCGACGACAACCAGGGGATTGTCGTTCGATGAGTTGATTTCGATCTCGACGGTTTGTTGCACGAACACCGTGGTGTCTACCACCGGTCCAAGGATCTGTGGTGTCGCACGGATTGAATAGACGTCTTCGATCTGTTGGTCGAGACCAATGGGTTCATCGGTGGCAAGATTTCTCAGCCATTTTTCTGTTTCCTCGTCCTGAACGATCATCTTGCTGTCGGCGAGCGTGTCGTAAATGCACTCTGCGATCTGCCTTTGCCCCACATGCGGTTTTTGCCGGTGCGCCGCCGGGTGAAATGGCATGATTTTGGCCTTGTGCACTTCCAGGCTCATACAAGTCGCCAGTGTGTAGGCCTTGATCAGGCTCTTGCTTTCCGCAACAAGGCAGGCGGCGATGGCGGTCATCACCGACGTGCCATTGATAAGCGCGAGGCCTTCCTTGTAACTGAGTTTCATCGGTTCTATGCCGGCTTTCTCCATTGCCTCTGCGCCGGGCATGACTTCACCATCGAATTTCGCGCGCCACTGACCTGTGCCGACGAGGCCAATACACGCCAGCGGCCCGAGGTCACCGCTGGCGCCAAGTGAGCCTTTTTCGGGAATGCACGGCAAAACGCCACGGTTGTACATGGCGACATACTTATCGAGATTCTCTATCGAGATGGCCGAGTAACCGCGACCCAGTGAGTTTATTCGGGCGAGCATCGAAGCGCGCACATAGTGGTCGTCAAGATGCGGACCGACGTTGGTTTGGACCGAACGCATGATGTTGTTCTGCGTCTCTTCGGCATGAGACGGCGGGACCAACCAGTTAACGAACCCGCCRACACTCGTCGTTACGCCATAAATGACCCGGCCGGMATCSACGAATTYCTCRAGTAATTTACGTGAGGCGATCACRCGCTTGCGAATCTCRGGCGTAAGCTCAATTCGGGTCGTGGGATCGCGTGCGACGTCCAACAGCGAATCGACGGTCAGGCTCGCTCCATCGGGAATGATGGTCGAGGCGGCTCGGCTGGCGGTATCTGGAAGCATGGCTGGTCTCGGCGCAATTAAGTCATTGATAAGAAGCAGCTTACGCCGATTTTCCCGCAAAATTCTTTCTTTTTTTTCGATTTATYGGCTARAATCGGAATAAYCTTTCYTSAAMTRTCTATTTTACGAYAGGATTRTTCCGAATGACAACACCATCACAGACCGAAGCGGTGYCGCTGGATCACTACGAGCGCAGCATAYTGARGGCCCTCCAGGCAGACGGCCGSCTSACMAACCAGGACCTGGCCCGACAGGTCGGGCTGTCGCCGTCAGCCTGCTGGCGGCGGGTAAAGGGGCTCGARGAAGCYGGTGTTATTYTGCGYTAYACGGCCGTTCTGGATTCCAAAAAAGTCGGCATCGGYGAAACTGTGTTCGCGCATGTTTCSATGGCGCGCCACTCCAAGGCCTCCAGCGACGAATTTGCCGATTTGATGCGGCAGCAACCGGAAGTCATGGAGTGTTTTTTCACAACCGGCKCTGCAGATATYATGCTGCGYGTGGCCRTACCGAGTGTCGCMGCCTATGACCRTTTTCTGGAAAACGTTATATTCAACGCGCCGGGCGTCTCCCAGGTCCACTCCGATTTTGCACTAAGGCAAATCAAGTTCGAGACCGCGTTACCGCTCTGAGGGCGAGGGCCTAATGTCGTTGGCTTTACAACACATCCCTCGGAAAGTTTTTATTCTCAAAAACGGTCTTGCCATGTTTTGTTACTCAGTCGTTGAGCTTTAATCCCAGCATTTCCACGGCATTGTCGGAAAAGATTCTGCGACGGTCTTCCTCGGATAGATCCAGGCCATCGACGGTTCTTATGGTTTCACGTATGTACATGGTGCCACCCTCCGGGTCGAACGGGGCGTCTGATGCAAAAAGTACATGATCGACGCCAAAGAAATCGAGGCAGCAGCGTGTGGCTGACGCAGATCCGAATACTGCGGTGTCGGCATAAAACAGTTTGAAATAGTCGAGAGGCCGGCGCTTCAGTTCCTTGAGAAGGAYCGTGTARTCYTCGGTYGATGTTCGCTTACCYAATTGATCCCAACCYGGCCCGACGCGCCCTTCAAAAAACGGAATCATRGCGCCRCCGTGGTGSGTRATGATCTTRAGGTTCGGCAGSCGRTCRAACARCYKGGAGAACACGAGGCGGGCCATGAAYRCACTCGTTTCATAGGGCCAGCCGAAGGTCCACCAGATCTCGTATTGCGACASGTCTTCGGTCAGGTAATCGGGAAAATTCGGCCCGCGCGTCGGGTGYACCCAGATCGGCCGGTCRTACTCGGCCATCGCTTCATAGAGCGGCATRTATTCGGGTGCATCCATKGCTTTGCCRCGGTCGTTGGTAAACGCCTGCACACCGACYGCAGCAAGTTCCTTCATSGCCCGGTGCGTCTCMTCCATCATTGCCTCGGTGCTCACAAACGGCAGCGAKGCKATGAACCCGGGAAAYCGGTCGGGATATTTATTGCATAACTCGGCCATTTCGTCGTTTGCCATTTGCATTAGTTCGACCGCGTATTTGGGATCAGCCGAGATCTCGATCGGCGGTGATGACAGAGACAAAATCTGACAGTACTCGTCGAAYRTATCCATTATGCGGAAGCGCTCRTCRAGATCGGTCATCATCGGCACCTGGCGTACGCGGTGCTGCATGTTCGAMGGGTTAGGCGARACTTCCTGAAGCCTTTYGAARAAGCCGWTCGGCATGATGTGRTTGTATRCGTCGACYTTAAGCATYGTYACTRYCTCCTGATAATCCTGYTGYCCGTCTCATCATTACGATCTCGGAAGCRAGAAACAATAGCCCYGATGTYGCCGCAASTGCAAACACYGYGYCAGSCAGCGCRAAGGAATTGATGGGKACACAAAGAAWACAMCCGGYGAGRAACGSGAYSGCGCGGCGCAGCGGWCCGAYMGGTCGCAGGAAATAGCCGGTCATTGCAATCGATATCAGGAAAATYCCTGMAATCARCGTCGTCACGGCAATYGCTACGAGGCCGAAGCTGCCRTTCATCATGAGTCCCGGCGARAAAACGAAGACGAASGGGATSACGTACGCAAGCCAGCCGATYTTCACTGACGTCAAYGCAGTTCGCATYGGGTTCGCTCCGGCAATKCCRGCRGCGGTGAATGCCGCGATCGCCACCGGCGGTGTGATCATGG
>LKGT01012908.1_pt1 | contig 16630 bp, 28 predicted proteins | sample 503861 | NCBI WGS metagenome assembly LKGT01 (sample SAMN04113194, study PRJNA297058) | marine sediment metagenome | biome: marine benthic biome; feature: marine benthic feature; material: marine sediment; isolation source: sediment sample collected at the water-sediment interface from the South......
GCCCAGGGAGGCGGCGATATCGGCGCCCACCCCCTGGCCCCAGGCGCCCAGCCAGGGCCGCACCAGCCGGCCGCCGCCGGTGATGCCGGCAATCACGGTACGCACCATGTTCGACGGTATGGCGAAGCCGATGCCCAGAGATCCACCGCTTTTCGAGAAGATGGCGGTGTTGATGCCGACCAGCCTGCCGTCCATGCCGATCAGGGCGCCGCCGGAATTGCCCGGRTTGATGGCGGCATCGGTCTGGATGAAGGACCTGAGGTCCGATATGCCGACCTGGGTGCGCGCCAGGGCCGAGACGATGCCGCTGGTCACCGTCTGGCCGACGCCGAAGGGATTGCCGATGGCGAGCACCAGGTCGCCYACCTCCAGTTCGTCCGAATCGCGCAGCTCCAGGAAGGGAAGCGCCTCGCCGCCGGTGTCCAGGYGCAGAACGGCGAGATCGCTGCGCTTGTCGGTACCGACGACCTTGGCCTCGAACTSGCGCCGGTCGGCCAGGACCACGGTGATCTCGTCGGCGCCCTCGATGACGTGGTCGTTGGTGATGACAAGGCCGTCGGCGCGGACGATGACGCCGGAACCGAGGGAATTCTGCACCGGTGCGGGGGGTGTTTCCAGGCCGAACCCGAACCCCTCGCCGAAGAAGCGGCGGAAGAAGGGGTCGTCGAAAAGCGGCGCCATGGCGCGCCGGCGCACGACCTTGCGGGTGTAGATGTTGACCACCGCCGGGGCCGCCTTCCTGACCAGGGGAGCGAAGGACAGTTGAATCTGATCTTTCGACGCGGGCACCCGCTTCCCGCCCGCGGCCGGCGCCGCAAGAAGCGCCGCCACGGCGAACACGGCCGCCGAAATCCAAGGCTTGGTTGCGCTCATGGCCTTCTCGATCCGAGTGATCCCGCCAGCCCGGCCGATCCGGGAAACGCCAAGTTTAGCATTACGTAAATGCAAAAGGCAGCCATCACGGCTGCCATACGGGACGCCGGGCCGCGGCCGGTCTGGATGGCCAGAGCGGGCGGCGGGCGGCGGGTTAGTCGGCTTCCTTCTCCTCGGCGGCGGCCTCGGCGGCGGTGCGGGCCTTGTCCTCGGCGCCCTTGGCCTCGGGATTCCGGTCGACGAGCTCGATGACGGCCATGGGCGCGCTGTCGCCATAGCGGAAGCCGTCCCTGAGCACCCGGGTGTACCCCCCGTTGCGCTCCTTGTAGCGCTCGGCCAGGGTGCCGAACAGCTTGCCCACCAGTTGAGTATCGTGAAGGGTGGCGAGGGCCCGGCGGCGGGCGTGCAGGTTGCCGCGCTTGCCCAGGGTGATCATCCTGTCGGTCACCCGGCGCAGATCCTTGGCCTTGGGCAGGGTGGTCCTGATCTGCTCGTGCTTCAASAGCGCCACCGCCATGTTGGCGAACATGGCCTTGCGGTGGCTGCTCGTACGGTTCAGCTTGCGGCCGCTAMGGCGGTGACGCATCTCRGGATCTCCTTACCGCCCGCTCGCGSCGGCGCCGGGGTGGCGCCRNNNACGCGTCAAAACGGGTCTTCCAGCTTCTTCGCCAGKTCCTCGATATTTTCCGGCGGCCAGTTCGGAATATCCATGCCCAGGTGCAGACCCATCTGGGCAAGCACCTCCTTGATCTCGTTCAGGGACTTGCGGCCGAAGTTGGGCGTGCGCAACATGTCGGCCTCGGTTTTCTGGACCAGATCGCCGATATAGATAATGTTGTCGTTCTTGAGACAGTTGGCCGAGCGCACCGACAGTTCCAGCTCGTCCACCTTGCGCAGCAGGTTCTTGTTGAAGGGCAGCTCTTCCGCCTTTTCCGCCTCTTCCGCCGCCTGCGGCTCCTCGAAGTTGATGAAAAGGTCCATCTGGTCCTGGAGGATTCTGGCCGCCAGCGCGACCGCATCTTCCGGCGTCACCGAGCCGTTGGTGGTGACATCCAGCGACAGCTTGTCGTGGTCCGTGACCTGGCCGACACGGGTGTTCTCCACCCGGTAGGCGACCTTGCGCACGGGAGAGAACACCGCATCCACGGGAATCAGCCCGATGGGCGAATCCTCGGGGCGGCTTTGCGACGCCGCCATGTAGCCCTTGCCGGTCTCCACCRTCAGCTCCATGGAGATTTTCGCCCCCTGGTCGAGGGTACAGATGACCAGGTCCGGATCCATGATCTCGACGTCGGGACCGGTCTCGATCATGCCCGCCGTCACCTCGCCCGGCCCGKCGGCCTTCAGGATCATCCGCTTGGRCCCSTCGCCGTGGGCGCGCAGCCCCATGGACTYGACGTTGAGCACGATGTCGGTGACGTCCTCGCGCACACCGGGAATGGACGAAAATTCATGCAGYACRCCSTCGATCTGTACSGACGTCACGGCCGCCCCCTGAAGTGTGGACAACAAGATCCTTCTCAGSGCGTTGCCCAGCGTCAGGCCGAAGCCCCGCTCCAGCGGCTCGGCGACGATGGTSGCCGTGCGCRHGGGATCGGTGCCTCCCACCACGTCGAGTTTGGTGGGTTTAATSAGTTCCTGCCAATTTTTCTGAATCACGAAAGAGACCTTTCGCCCAGCATGTTGAATGACAATCCTTCGGACMCCGCGWTTTCGCGGAAATCCCGGCCCGCTCACGGGCCCGAAAGATCAGGGAATCGTYAAGCCGGCCTACACACGCCGGCGCTTCCGCGGGCGACAGCCGTTGTGGGGGATCGCCGTCACGTCGCGGATGGCGGTAATGGTGAATCCGACCGCCTGCAATGCGCGCAATGCSGATTCGCGGCCCGAACCCGGCCCCTTCACCTCCACTTCCAAGGTCTTCATACCGTGTTCCATGGCCTTGCGGCCGGCGCTCTCGCCGGCCATCTGGGCCGCATACGGGGTTGATTTGCGTGATCCCTTGAACCCCTGGCTGCCCGCCGATGACCAGGCGATGACGTTGCCCTGGGCATCGGTAATGGTGATCATGGTGTTGTTGAACGTGGCGCTCACGTGCGCCACGCCGGAGACGATATTTTTGCGTTCGCGGCGACGHGGGCGGTGCGTGGATGTCTTTGCCATAGCCGTTYCTTAATGCTTACYSGCCGTCTTCTTCYTGCCGGCGATCGCCTTCGCCGGACCCTTTCGSGTGCGCGCGTTGGTGTGGGTGCGCTGGCCGCGTACCGGCAGTCCGCGCCGGTGCCGCAGCCCCCGGTAACACCCCAGATCCATYAGCCGCTTGACATTCATSGCCACCTCGCGCCKCAGGTCGCCTTCCACCTGGTGGTCGYGGTCGATGCTTTCGCGGATGCGCATGACCTCGTCGTCGGTGAGCTCGTTGACCCGCCGCTCAWGAGGGACACCGACCATCGCGCAAATKCGCCGTGCCTTGGYACGGCCGATGCCGAAGATATAGGTCAGGGMDATCTCSACCCGTTTCCCGGTRGGAATGTTCACGCCWGCGATTCGCGCCAAAGCAGGTTCTCCTTAGCSTTTGGTTTTAAACGAAAATCATGGGCGCCGGGAAKACGAGGAGGCGCGATTATAGGACCTATCAACCTCAAGTCAACACGCTCCCSCTATCCCACGATCCGGTCCARTTGCCGCGTCACCTCGTCGATGGAKGCCATGCCGTCAACGGTCYGCACCATGCCTTTTTTYCCGTAGTATGAGAGGATCGGCGCGGTTTTCTCGTGGTAGGCCTTGAGRCGCGCCCGCACCGTCGCGGCGTTGTCGTCGCTMCGGCGGGTGAACCGGGTGCCGCCGCAGGTGTCGCAGACSYCATCCACCTTGGGCCGCTGGAASGTGTCGTGGTAYCCGGCCCCGCACTCGGCRCAGGTATARCGGCCGGTGATGCGTTGGACCATGGCCTCGTCGTCGACCCTGATCTCGATCACGTGGTCAAGCGTCAGCCCTTTTTCGACAAGCAYGGCGTCCAGGGCCTCGGCTTGGCGGGTGGTGCGCGGAAAGCCGTCCAGGATGAACCCGTTCGCGCAGTTGTCCGCGTCGATGCATCCCGCGATCATGTCGATGATCATTKGGTCTGGCACCAGRGCACCGGCATCGATCAACTCCTTCRCGTTTCTGCCCAWTTCGCCGCCCGMGGCGATTTCGGCGCGCAGCATATCGCCYGTGGAAAGCTGGACRATGTYGTATTTCTCCTGCAGGCGCTTTGCCTGGGTGCCCTTCCCGGCACCCGGCGCGCCGAGAAGAACCAGYTTCATCYCCGCCGGCCCCTCAGTCTCGAYTTCTTGATCAGCCCCTCGTACTGGTGGGCAAGCAGATGGGACTGCACCTGGGCCACGGTATCCAGGGTCACGGTGACCACRATGAGCAGGCTGGTGCCGCCGAAATAGAACGGTACGGAATACCGGGAGATCAGGATCTCCGGCAAAAGACAGACCGCGGCCAGGTACCCGGCGCCGACCACGGTCAGCCGCGTGAGCACCCGGTCCAGGTACTCCGCCGTGTTCTTGCCGGGCCGGATGCCGGGCACGAAGCCGCCATATTTCTTCAGGTTGTCGGCCGTTTCCGTGGGGTTGAACACGACCGCCGTATAGAAAAAGGCGAAGAACACGATGAGACCGATGTAAATGGCCAGGTAAAGCGGTTGGCCGCGTCCCAGATAGGCGGTCACCGTGGTCAACCACTCCGGCCCCTGACCGGCCGCCGAGAAACCGATCACCGTGATCGGCATCAACAGGATGGAACTGGCGAAGATGGGCGGGATGACGCCCGCGGTGTTGACCTTCAGGGGCAGGTGCGAGGCCTCGCCGCCGTACATCCGGTTGCCCGTCTGGCGCTTSGGATACTGGACCACGATGCGCCGCTGGGCCCGTTCGACGAAGACGATGAAAAAGATCACGCCCACGGCCATCGCCAGCAGGAAGACGATARACACCGTCGACAGCGCCCCGGTGCGTCCCAATTCCAGGGTGCTCGCCAGGGCCGTCGGCAGGTTGGCGACGATGCCCGAGAAAATGATCAGCGAGATTCCGTTGCCGACGCCCCGGGCGGTGATCTGCTCGCCCAACCACATSAGGAACAGGGTGCCGCCGACGAGCGTTATCACCGTGGTGAAGCGGAAGAACAAGCCACCACCBAYGACGGCCGGGCCGGCGCTGGAGCTCATGCCCTCGAGGCCGACGGCGATGCCGTACGCCTGCAGCGCCGTGATAAACACGGTGCCGTAGCGGGTGTACTGGTTGATTTTCTTGCGCCCGGTCTCGCCTTCCTTCTTCAGCGCCTCAAGGTGGGGCGAVACCGCCGTCATCAGCTGCATGATGATGGACGCCGAAATGTACGGCATGATGTTGAGGGCAAAGATGGTCATGCGGCTGAGTGCGCCCCCCGCGAACATGTCGAACATGCCGAGGATGCCGCCCGCCTGGCGCGAGAAGATGTCCTTCAGGACCACCGGGTCGATGCCGGGCAGCGGAATGTAGGTGCCAAGCCGGTACACGATCAGGGCGAGGAGCGTGAACCAGACACGCCTCTTCAGCTCGGTGGCCTTGGAGAACGCCCCGAAGTTGATGTTGGCGGCAATTTGCTCGGCTACGGAAGCCATGTCGCTCACTCAGCTGTCGTTTTTGCCCTTGCCGGCGGCCGTGGGGGGGGCGGATTTCTCCTTGGCGGATTTCTCCTTGGCGGATTTCTCCCCGGCGGCCTTCTCCTTGGCGGATTTCTCCTTGGCGGCCTTCTTCCTGGCGGCCTTGCCCTTGCCTTCGGCCTTTTCGTCCTTGGCGCCAGGAGCGACCTGGGGCAAGATCACCGCGCCTCCGGCCTTTTCAACCGCGGCGACGGCTGTCTTCGACGCGCCGGTCACCTCGATGGTCAGCTTGGCCTTGATTTCCCCCTTGGCCAACAGCTTGACGCCATCATAAGACTTATTGATCAAACCGGCCGTCCGCAAGGCCGTCTCGTCGACCGGCTTTTTGGCGTCGAGCTTGCCGGCATCGATGGCCTTTTGCAGGCGGCCCAGGTTGACCTCCGCGTACGTCTTGCGGAACAGATTGTGGAACCCGCGTTTGGGCAGACGCCTGTACAGCGGCATCTGGCCGCCCTCGAACCCGCCGAGCGAAACACCGCTGCGCGATTTCTGGCCCTTATGGCCCCGCCCGGACGTGCCGCCCTTGCCGGAACCGGCGCCACGGCCCAACCGCTTGCGCCGGGTGCGCGCGCCGGCCGTATCACGAAGCTCGTTCAATCGCATGTCTCGATAACCCCCGACGCCCAATGCGCCTCTAATGACCTTCCTCGACCCGCACCAGATGGCGGACCTTGGCGATCATGCCGCGCACGGACGGCGTGTCCTCCAACTCCCGGGTCCGGTGCATCTTGTTGAGCCCCAGGCCGACCAGGGTCGCCCGCTGATCCTTGCGCCGCCCGATGGGGCTTCCGACCTGGGTCACCCTGACCGTGGCCTTCTTCTTATCGGTCATGGCCTTGCGCCTTCGCCTCCGCCGCGGCGCCGCTGCGGCGCGACACGATCTCGCTGACCTTCTTGCCGCGCCTGGCCGCCACGGTCCTGGGCGACATACTGTTGGTCAAGGCATCGAAAGTGGCCTTGATCATGTTGTGAGGATTGGAGGTACCGAGGGACTTGGCGACCACGTCCTGCACCCCCATGGTCTCGAACACGGCGCGCATGGGACCGCCGGCGATGATGCCGGTACCCGGAGGCGCGCTGCGCACCACCACCTTGCCGGCGCCGTACCGGCCCTGCATGTCATGGTGAAGGGTGCGGCCGTCGCGCAAGGGTACGCGGATCATGGTGCGCTTGGCCCGTTCGGTGGCCTTGCGGATGGCCTCCGGGACCTCGCGCGCCTTGCCGGTGCCGAACCCGACGCGCCCGCGTCCGTCCCCGACCACCACCAGCGCCGCGAAGGAAAACCGGCGCCCCCCCTTCACCACCTTGGCGACCCGGTTGATGTGGACCAGCTTGTCCAGCAGGTCCGGTTCCTCGCGCCCCGCGCGATCCGTCTGTCTGCCCTGCCTGGAGTGTGTGGGTGGTCGTGCCATAAATGAGCGCTCCTTAGCTCGCTAAAACGAAAGGCCGCCTTCGCGGGCCGCCGTGGCCAGGGCCTTGAGCCGGCCATGGTATTTGTAGCCGCCGCGGTCGAAGACCACGTCCTTGACGCCCGCGGCCAGCGCCCGCTCGGCGATCAGCTTGCCCACTTCGGCGGCCGACTTCACGTCGGCGCCGGTGCTGAGCCTGCCCTTGAGCGCCTTTTCCAGGGTGGACGCCGCCACCAGCGTGACGCCACGGCGGTCGTCGATGACCTGGGCGTAAATGTGCTTGGACGAGCGGAACACCGACAGCCGCAAACGGTCGCCCAACCGCCGCCTGAGCTTGTCGCGGGTGCGCCGCACGCGGCGCGCAAAGAGCTGCTTCGTCTTCGCCATGGTCTATTTCTTCTTGCCTTCCTTGCGCAGTATGTATTCGTCGGCGTACTTGATGCCCTTGCCCTTGTACGGTTCCGGCGGCCTGAACGCGCGGATCTCGGCGGCGGTCTGTCCGACGCGCTGCTTGTCCGCGCCGCTGACCGAGATATGGGTCTGGTCCGGGCACTGGACGGTGATGCCTTCGGGGACCGGGTAGCGCACCTCGTGGCTGAATCCRAGCTGCAACACCAGATCCTTGCCCTGGAYCTGGGCGCGGTATCCGACGCCGTTGATCTCCAGGCYGCGGGTGAAGCCCTCGGCRACGCCGGTGACCAGGTTGTTGACGACGCTGCGCGCCGTGCCCCACATCTGTTGGGCGCGGTCGCTGTCGTCCCGCGGCCGGACCACGATCTGGTCGCCGTCGCGCTTCACCACCACCTCTTCCATCAGCGTCACGTGAAGCTCRCCGAGCTTGCCCTTGGCGGTGACCTGCCGGCCGGAGATCTCCACCGTGACGCCGTCGGGAATGGGGACCGGATGCTTGCCGATGCGTGACATGGCGGCGCCCTAAAAYACCTGGCACAGCACTTCGCCGCCCACGTTGGCGGCGCGCGCCTCGTTATCCGACAGCACGCCGCGCGGCGTGGACAGAATCGAGATGCCAAGGCCGTCGTACATGCGCGACAGGTCCTTGATCTTGGAATAGACCCGGCGGCCGGGGGTGGARACGCGGTTGATCTSGCGGATGACCGGGTCGCCTTCGTRATATTTGAGCTCGATCTTGARCTCGTTCAGCCCCGGTCGAAGCTCGTACTGCGARTATCCCCGGATGAASCCTTCCCGTWTGAGGACCTCGAGCACGCCGCTGCGCAGCTTGGACGCCGGCGCGGTAACACTRCTTTTCCGSGCGCGYTGACCRTTGCGGATACGGGTCAGCATGTCACTCAAGGGATCGGACATCGTCACTGTGTTTTCTCCCTTACCAGCTTGAYTTGACCATGCCCGGGATCTGGCCCCGGGACGCAAGCTCGCGCAGCGCGATACGCGACAGKCGGAACTTGCGGTAATTGCCRCGCGGGCGGCCGGTGAKCTCGCAGCGCAGGCGCACCCGCACSGGCGAGGAGTTGCGCGGCAGCAMGGYCAGCTTCATGCGCGCGCTGAAGTGCTCTTCCGGCGACAGCNAGGGAWYCCGTTGCCATCGCCTTCAGCTTGGCCCGCCTGGCGGCATACTTCTTGACCAGCCGCATGCGCTTCTTGTTCCTTTCGACGACGCTTTTCTTGGCCATCTGGCTCTCCTCCTGAGGCTCATCAACCGGGGAAGGGCATGTCGAACGCCTTGAGCAATGCCTTCGCCTCGGCGTCGGTGGACGCGGTGGTACAGATCACGATGTCCATGCCCCGAATCTGGTCTACCTTGTCGTAGTCGATCTCCGGAAAGATGATCTGTTCGCGCAATCCCAGGGCGAAATTGCCGCACCCGTCGAAGCTTTTGGCGGACAGCCCGCGAAAGTCACGGACCCGCGGCARCGCCACGGTGATGAGGCGGTCCAGGAACTCGTACATGCGGGTCCGGCGCAGGGTGACTTTGCAGCCGACGATCATGCCGGCGCGAAGTTTGAACGTGGCGATGGACTTCTTGGCCTTGGTGATCACCGGCCGTTGCCCGGTGATCAGGGCCAATTCCTYGGCCGCGCTATCGATCTTCTTGCGATCCTGGGACGCCTCGCCRACCCCCATGTTGACGAYGATCTTCTCCAGCTTCGGCACGCGCATGGGATTCTGGTAGCCGAACTCGCTGACGAGCTCCGGTAYGACCKTTTTTTYGTAGTATTCGCGCAAGCGTGCCATGGGCCGTGGACCTGTTTTACGTGTCGATGACTTCGCCGGACCGCTTCGCRTAGCGGACCTTGCGGCCGTCTTCGAGGAMTYTGTAGCCGACGCGGGTGGSCAGGCTGGTCTTGGGATCGATGTGGGCCACGTTAGAGATGTGGAYGGACGCCTCTTTCTCCACGATCCCGCCCGCCGACGYCTGGCTTGGCCGGGTGTGGCGCTTGACCATATTCACGCCCTGGAYGACAACSCGKTCCCGCTTGGTAAGCACAYGCAGAATCTCGCCCGTTTTGCCCTTGTCCCTGCCSGTCYKSACGATGACCCGGTCGCCCTTCCTGACTTTCCGCTTGCCCGCCATCACAGCACCTCGGGGGCAAGGGAAATGATCTTCATGTACCGCTTCGCCCGCAACTCGCGGGTCACGGGACCGAAGATACGGGTTCCGATGGGCTCGCCCTGCTTGTCGATGAGCACCGCCGCGTTCTTGTCGAAGCGGATGGCCGAGCCGTCGGAACGGCGGATATCCTTGGCTGTGCGCACGATCACCGCCCTGAGGACCTCCCCCTTCTTGACCCGTCCCCGCGGAATCGCCTCCTTGACCGAGACGACGACGACGTCGCCCACGGAGGCGTATCGGCGCTTGGACCCCCCCAGCACCTTGATACACTGCACCCGGCGCGCCCCGGAGTTGTCGGCGACGTACAAATTGGTTTCCGCCTGGATCATCGTCTTCGTTCCGTCCCTTCAAGAAGCGGTCAGCCGCCTTCGGGCACGACCTCCCAATGTTTGATCTTCGACCGGGGCCGGCATTCCCGGATATTCACCACGTCGCCCACCTTGACCGCGTTGGTTTCGTCGTGGGCGGCGTACTTCTTGGAGCGACGGATGAACTTCTTGTACAGCGGGTGCATGATCCGGCGCTCCACCCTGACCACCACGGTCTTGTCCGGCTTGTCGCTGACGCAGACCCCTTCCAGTACTCGCCTTGGCATACGTTGTGTCCCTTTCCTAAGACCCGGCCGGGGACGCGGCCCGGCCGCGCTCGCCCTGGATGGTCTTGATGCGCGCGATGTCGCGGGTCACCTGGCCCACGCGGGCGGTGTTCTCCAGCTGGCCGCTCGCCGACTGGAAGCGCAGGTTGAAGGCCTCCTTCCTGAGGTCGAAGAGCTGATCCTTCAGCTCGTCATCGCTTTTGGCCCGCATGTCCGCCGCTTTCATGGCTTCACTCCTCTTCGCTCCAGCGCGCGATGAAGCGCGTCTGCAGCGGCAGCTTGGCGGCCCCCAGCTCGAACGCCCGCCTGGCAATGTTCCGCGACACCCCGTCGACTTCGAACATGATGCGGCCCGGCTTCACGCGGCAGACCCAGAATTCGGGCGATCCCTTGCCCTTGCCCTGCCGCACCTCGGCCGGCTTCTGGGTCACCGGCAGGTCCGGATAGATGCGTATCCACACCCGCCCGGAACGTTTCATGTGCCGGGTTATGGCCCGCCGGGCGGCCTCGATCTGGCGCGCCGTGACCCGTTCGGGGGTCGTCGCCTTGAGGCCGTACGCGCCGAAGTTGAGCTTGGTGCCGCCCTTGGCTTGGCCGTGGATACGCCCTTTGTGCGCCTTGCGGAACTTGGTTCGTTTGGGACTGAGCATCGTATTCCTGTTTCCCGCTGGTCACGCGCGTCCGCCGCTAGCGCGTCGGCTGCTGTTCGATGGCCTGCTTGTCCATGGCCATCGGGTCGTGGACCATGACCTCGCCCTTGAAAATCCACACCTTGACCCCGCAGATGCCGTACGTGGTTTTGGCCGCGGCGCTGCCGTAATCCACGTGGGCCCGCATGGTGTGCAGGGGCACCCGGCCTTCGCGGTACCAAACGGCGCGGGCGATCTCGGCGCCGCCCAGGCGGCCCCCGCAGTTGATGCGGATACCAAGCGCGCCGAGACGCATGGCCGACTGGACGGAGCGCTTCATGGCGCGGCGTATGGAGACCCGCCGTTCCATTTGCTGGGCGATGTTCTCGGCCACCAGTTGGGCCTCGATTTCGGGCTTGCGGATCTCGACGATGTTCACGTGCACGTCGGAGCCCGTGATCTTCCCGATATCGGTGCGCAGCTTCTCGATATCGGCGCCCTTCTTGCCGATCACCACCCCGGGCCGGGCCGTGTGGATGGTGATCCGGGCCTTCTTGGCGGGACGCTCGATGACGATGCGCGAGACGCCGGCCTGGGCCAGGCGCTCACGGAGGAAATCGCGGATCCTGAGATCCTCATGGAGAAGATCGGCGTAGCCGTCTGCGGCGTACCACCGGGAATCCCAGGTGCGGTTGATCCCCAGCCGGAACCCGATAGGATTGACCTTTTGCCCCATTACGCGCTCTCCTCCGACTCGCGGACCACCAGCCTGAGATTGCTGAACGGCTTGTGGATCCGCCCGGCACGGCCCCGGGCACGGGGACGCCACCGCTTCATGACCAGGCTGCGGCCGACCGAAGCTTCGGCCACGTAGAGCCGGTCCACATCCAACTGATGGTTGTTCTCGGCGTTGGCAATGGCCGATTCCAACACCTTTCTCACATCCGCGGCGATGCGCCGCTTGGAGAACTCGAGCTCGGCCAGCGCCGACTCGCACGGCATGCCGCGGATGGCGCCGGCGACCAGGTTCAGCTTCTGCGGGCTGATGCGCAGGCGCTTGGCGAACGCCATCGCTTCGTTGTCGGCCAGTCGCCGCGGGGCGGATGGTTTGCCCATGGTCAGTCCCTTCTCGCCCTCTTGTCGGCGGAATGGCCGAAATACGTGCGGGTCGGCGAGAACTCACCCAGCTTGTGGCCGATCATGTCCTCGGTCACCAGCACGGGGATGAACTTGCGGCCGTTGTAGACGCCGAAGGTCAGGCCCACGAACTGGGGCAGGACGGTGGAGCGCCGGGACCATGTCTTGATGATCTCGCTGCGCCCCGAGGCGCGCGCGTTCTCCGCCTTCTTGAGAAGGTAGCCATCCACGAACGGACCTTTCCACACGGAACGCGCCACACCGGCTCTCCTTTACTTCTTGCTGCGACGGCGGCGCATGATCAGCCTGTCCGTCTTCTTGTTTCTGCGGGTTCGTTTACCCTTGGTCGGCTTGCCCCACGGGGTCACCGGATGGCGGCCGCCCGAGCTTCGCCCCTCGCCGCCCCCGTGGGGGTGGTCGATGGGGTTCATGGCGACGCCGCGCACCGACGGGCGTTTGCCCAGCCAACGATTGCGGCCCGCCTTGCCCAGTTTGATGTTCTGCTGGTCGGCGTTGGAGACGGCGCCGATCGTGGCCATGCATTCGGCCCGCACCATGCGCAGCTCACCCGAGCTGAGACGAAGCTGGGCGTATCCCTGGTCTTTGCCGATGAGTTGCACGTAGGTGCCGGCGGAGCGGGCGATCTGGCCACCCTTGCCCACCTTCATCTCCACGTTGTGAATGATGGTGCCGACGGGAATGTTCTGCATGGGCATGGCATTGCCGGGCCGGATGTCCACGGTCTCCCCGGCAACGACCTTGTCCCCGGGAAGCAGGCGCTGGGGTGCCAGGATGTAGGCCATCTCGCCGTCCTCATAGCGGACGAGGGCGATGAAGGCGGTGCGGTTGGGGTCGTATTCCAGCCGTTCGACGGTGGCCGGCATGTCGAATTTCCGGCGCTTGAAGTCGATGATGCGGTAGCGCCGCTTGTGCCCGCCGCCGCGCCGCCGCGCGGTCATGCGGCCGGCGTTGTTGCGGCCGCCCTTCTTGCGCAGGCCTTCGGTCAGGGACTTCTCAGGCTTGCCTTTCCACAGGCCCGAGCGGTCCACGAGGACCAAGCCGCGGCGTCCCGGCGTCGTCGGATTGAACTGCTTCAGTGCCATGGCCGCCTTACCTACAGCCCCGTCGTGATGTCGATCGAGTGGCCCTCGACCAGGGTGATGATGGCCTTCTTGGTGTCCACCCGCTTGCCGACCTGGCCGCGGAACATTTTCACCTTGCCCCGTTGGCGCAGGGTGTTCACCGCCTTGACCTTGACCTTGAACAGGTCCTCGATCGCCGCCCTGATCTCGGGCTTGGTGGCGTCCAGCGGCACCCGGAAGCTGACCTGGTTGAATTCCGAAAGCAGCGTCGCCTTCTCCGTCACCACGGGCGCGCGGATGATTTCGTACATGCGCTCCTTGCTCACACGCGTCTTGCCGCGGCTGCCGGCCTTGGCCCGGGCGGCGCTCATTTCAACCGCTCCACAAGCTTGCCGACCGCGTCCCTGGTCAACACCAGGGTATCGCTGCGCAGGATGTCGTACACGTTGGCCCCCGGGCTGGGCAGAACGTCCAGGCCGATGATGTTGGCGGCGGCGCGGGCGAAGTTCCCATCCACCTCGGCGCCGTCGATGACGAGGACGGAGGTCCAGCCCAGCTTTTCCATCCGCTTCGCCAGATCCGCGGTCTTCGGTTTTTTGAGCTTGGCGGAGTCAAGTACCACCAGCTTGCCGTCCGCCTGCTTGGCCGACAGCGCCGTCTTGAGGGCCAGCCGGCGCACCCTCTTGGGCAGACCGTGGGCATGGCTGCGCACCACCGGGCCGAAGACCACGCCGCCGCCGCGATGCTGGGGCGCCCGCGCCGTTCCCTGCCGCGCCCGGCCGGTCCCCTTCTGCCGGAAGGGTTTGCGGGTGCTGCCGCTGACCTCGCCGTGGGTCTTGGTCTTGCGGGTTCCGGCGCGGCGCTTGGCGAGTTGCCAGTTGACGGCGCGGGCCAGGATATCGGCGCGGACCGGCACGCCGAACACGGACTCATCCAGGTCGATCTTGCCCACCGTCTTGTTATCGAGGCTGATGACGTCGCACCGCATGGCGTCTATTCCTTGGCCTCTTCCTGTTCCGCCTCGCTCCCGGGCGACTCCTTGGCGGCATCGTCGGCGGCGGGACTCTCGTCGGCGGGAGCCTCCCCGGCCGCCGCCTCGTCGGCGCCGCGGATAGCCGCCGGGAACGGGACCCCGTCCGGCAACGGCTTCTTCTTCGCATCGAACACCAACACAAGGCCGCCCTTGGCTCCCGGCACCGCGCCCTTGACCATGATGATCCCCCGCCCGGCGTCGGTGGCCACCACTTCCAGACTGTGCACGGTGACCCGCCGGTCACCCATGTGGCCGGCCATTTTCTTGCCTTTGAACACCTTGCCCGGATCCTGGCAATGGCCGGTCGAGCCATGGCTGCGGTGGCTGACGGACACGCCGTGGCTGGCGCCCAGCCCGGAGAAGCCGTGCCGCTTCATGGCGCCGGCAAAGCCCTTGCCGACGGACGTCCCCTGGACGTCGACGAACTGGCCGGCGACGAAATGCTCGGCCGAGAGCTCGGCGCCCACATCGACAAGGGCGTCGGGACCGACCCGGAACTCCGTCAGCCCGCGCTTGGGCTCCACCTTGGCCTTGGCAAAGTGGCCGCGCATGGCCTTGGAAACGTTCTTCACCTTGGCCGTGCCGTGGCCGAGCTGAAGGGCGTTGTAGCCGTCCTTGTCCTCGGTGCGCTGGGCCACCACCTGCAAGGCGTCCACCTTCAGCACCGTGACCGGCACGTGGCGGCCATCGACGGCGAACACCCGGCTCATGCCAAGTTTGCGCGTTATCAACCCGGTTCGCATGGCCCCCGCCCCTACAGCTTGATTTCCACGTCGACGCCGGCGGCCAGATCGAGCTTCATCAGCGCGTCGACGGTCTGCGGCGTCGGATCGATGATGTCGAGCAACCGCTTGTGGGTGCGAATTTCGAACTGCTCGCGCGATTTCTTGTCGATGTGCGGCGAGCGCAGCACCGTAAACCGCTCGATCCGGGTGGGCAGGGGAATGGGACCGCGAACCTGGGCGCCCGTGCGGCGGGCGGTGCTCACGATCTCGCGCGCCGATTGATCGAGCACGCGGTGGTCAAAGGCCTTCAGCCGGATGCGTATGTTCTGGTTTTCCATGTTCGGTCCAATCAGCCCCCGGCGTACCTTCGCGGCCCTATTCGATAATCGAGGCGACGACGCCGGCACCCACGGTGCGGCCGCCCTCGCGGATGGCGAAGCGCAGACCCGCGTCCATGGCGATCGGCGCGATCAGCGTCACCTCCATCGACACGTTGTCCCCCGGCATCACCATCTCCGTGCCCTCCGGCAACGTCACCGTCCCCGTCACGTCCGTCGTACGGAAGTAAAACTGCGGTCGGTAGTTGCCGAAAAACGGCGTGTGACGCCCGCCCTCGTCCTTGGTCAGGATGTACGCCTCGCACGTGAACTTGGTGTGCGGCGTGATCGAGCCCGGCGCCGCCAGGACCTGACCGCGCTCCACGTCTTCGCGCTTGGTGCCGCGCAGCAGGACACCGATGTTGTCCCCCGCCTCGCCCTGGTCGAGCAACTTGCGGAACATCTCGACCCCCGTGCACACCGTCTTCGTCGTCTCCCGGATGCCGACGATCTCCACCTCCTCGCCAACCTTGATCACACCGCGCTCAACACGCCCCGTCACGACCGTGCCCCGGCCCGATATCGAGAAAACGTCCTCGATCGGCATCAGGAACGGCTTGTCCTTGGCACGGTGCGGCTGCGGAATGTAGTCGTCCACCGCCGCCATCAGCTCGATGACCGACTTCCTGCCCGTCTCTTCGTCCCTGCCCTCCAGCGCCGCCAGCGCCGAGCCCTTGACGATCGGAATGTCGTCCCCCGGAAAATCATAGCTGCTCAGCAAATCCCGCAACTCAAGCTCGACCAGCTCCAGAAGCTCCGCGTCGTCGACCTGGTCAACCTTGTTCAGGTAAACGACAATCGCCGGAACCCCAACCTGGCGCGCCAGCAGAATGTGCTCCCGCGTCTGCGGCATCGGACCGTCCGCCGCCGAAACCACCAATATCGCCCCGTCCATCTGCGCCGCGCCGGTGATCATGTTCTTCACGTAGTCCGCATGACCAGGACAGTCRACGTGCGCGTAATGSCGCGTCTCCGTCTCATACTCCGTATGTGATATAGCGATCGTTACGCCGCGCTCACGCTCTTCGGGCGCGTTGTCAATCTCGTCAAACGCCTTGAATTTCGTCTTGTTGTTCTTCTTCGACAATACCAGCGTAATCGCCGCCGTGAGCGTCGTCTTCCCATGATCAACGTGGCCGATCGTGCCTACGTTTACATGCGGCTTGCTGCGGTCGAAGACCTCCTTAGCCATTTCTCTCGATGCCTCCTGGGCTTTCCGGTTTCAATTGCAATATATGGAGCCCACAACCAGGGTTGAACTGGTGACCTCGTTCTTACCAAGAACGCGCTCTACCACTGAGCTATGCGGGCCCGATCTCATCTCAGTGAATCGCACTGGTGCAGGGGGTAGGATTCGAACCTACGTAGCCGTCAGGCGCCAGATTTACAGTCTGGTGGTATTAGCCACTCACCCACCCCTGCAACAATCCATAATTCTAACATGCAGCCCCACCTCGCCAGCAACACAAACCCGAGAACGGAATCCC
>LKGT01007026.1_pt1 | contig 16623 bp, 15 predicted proteins | sample 503861 | NCBI WGS metagenome assembly LKGT01 (sample SAMN04113194, study PRJNA297058) | marine sediment metagenome | biome: marine benthic biome; feature: marine benthic feature; material: marine sediment; isolation source: sediment sample collected at the water-sediment interface from the South......
ACTTGACCTGGGCGGTCCCGGCGCGGCTTGCCGGGGCGCGTTTCATTTGGCATCAGAAGAGCAAATTTTTACGCAGCCGGATGCCTCAATGGATGAGGCGAATGGCGCATCGGATCGTTACGGTCTCGAATTATACCGCAAACACTCTCCAGGATCCGGAGGCATTGAAAAATTTACAGATCATTGTACCTCCGTTCGAGATAGATTCAGACGTACCGGACAGGAGCGCCGCCAAAGCGGCTTTGCTCACCGAACTCGACCAACCGCGTGGAACCCTCGTTGTCGGCTTCTTCGGCAATCTTCTGGAACGCAAACGCCCGGTGGTATTTTCCCGGGCGGCGGGATACATCCTCGCGGCCCACGGTCCGGGGATCGTATTCCCCGTGTTCGGCGCCGAGCGTGGCGACCAGGTCGAATTTCTGAAGGCGCAGGTGACGGAGTTCGGCCTGAACGATCATGTCCGGTTGATGGGTTTCCGTTACCCCGTGGAGCCATGGATGGCCGCCTGCGATTTGATCCTGGCCCCGGCGATCGAGGARYCTTTCGGGCGCAYCCTGRTCGAAGCGATGCTTGTCGGCACACCCGTTATCGCCTCTGACKCRGGCGGCCATCGCGAAATCATTCAGGGCGCCGAARCCGGCATATTGGTGCCGCCCGACGATCCAAAGGCGTTCGCCGATGCGGCGCTGAGGTTACTGAGGGCGCCGGATACGGCCCGAGYGATGGCCGAAAAGGCCMGSTCGTTCGTCCGCGCGACCTACAGCGCACAACASCATGCGCAAGCCATCWCCCGGCTCTACGATGAAGTCATGTCCGTCRGGGRAAGGGTGAAGCCGGCGCCCGCCGCGRTCCCGGATTGACCGGCRATGGAGACGGCCGGCTAAAGATGTTCCGGACAGTGGCATCATAYGCCCMCTACYTSYTACGCCCTWTGATCTGGCCCGAACTGGGACGGTTGTTTGCRCGGCKGGTAAGCMTCYRCCTATYTGGGAAACGGACCGAYCTGGYCGCYAAGGAAGCGGCCAGGAGAGAGGCCGAGRCGTGGTGCGCCGCCCTTTCGGTCGACKCCGGCGAGGCCCTGCACCGTCTTGGGTTCAACCTGCCGCTGGTGGACGTCGAGGAGCGGTTCACCGCTGAGATGGCGGCCGCACGGGAGCGCGCCGCGACTTGCCCCATGAAGCTCGGTGGAGCCGGCAACCTCGACCTCCTTTTTTCCCTATGTGAGGCGCTTGGGGCAGTGCGTGTCGTCGAGACCGGCGTGGCCTATGGTTGGTCCAGCCTGGTGATTCTCCTGTCGCTCGGGAACCGGCCGGGTGCCCGCCTGTTCAGCGTTGATCTGCCCTATATGAAATACCGCAACGACCGTTGGGTCGGCGTCGTCGTCCCCGACGAATTGCGTCCCGCTTGGAAGCTCTATCGCATGGCCGACCGCGAGGGGCTGCCGCTGTCGTTATGGGCCGCGGGGCGGATCGATCTTGCGCATTACGATTCCGATAAGAGCGTGAAGGGGCGAATGTTCGCCTATCACCGGATGTGGCGGGCGCTTCGTCCCGGCGGCGTCCTGGTTTCCGATGACGTCGGCGACAACATGGGCTTTCGCGACTTCTGCGCCGAGATCGGTCTGGATCCGGTCGTCGTCCGGCAAGACAAAAAGTATCAGGGCCTGCTGGTCAAATCCGATGCCTGATAACGAAAATCCAACGCCTGTCGGCGGCAAGGTAGATATCCTTCTCGTCATCAGCCACCTGGAGCGCGGCGGCTCGCAGCGCGTGCTCACCACCCTCGCCAACGCCWGGAGCCAGCGCGGATACAARGTCACCGTCCTTACCTTCCATGGCGAAGAGAAAGACTTCTTCCCGTTCGCCCCGGGTGTSGAACGGGTTGTCCTGCCTTACGTGCCGSYGGAATTCAGGGAGTTCCACCTGGCCGGAGCGATCAGGTTCCACTGGGCGGCAGTGATCAGRTTCCRWKTSGCSRRACTGATCRGKATGGCGGCGTATCTTTTGGAACTSCGGCGCGTCATCGTCAAAATCGGGGCGCCCGTCATCATGAGYTTTMTCTGCTCCACCAACATCAAGGTCATTCTKGCCTGCTTGGGATTGGCGAAGGTACGGGTCGTCATCAGCGAGCGTAACGACCCGGCACGGCAGMGACTSCVTCGCCDATGGGAGTGGTYGCGGCGTTGGCTCTACCGCTTCTCGGACGTRGTGACCGCGAACAGCCACGGCGCCATCGATACGATGCGGTCCTATGTGCCGGAGCRCAAGCTGGCCTTCGTTCCGAACCCRCTGTGTGAGGAGTCGAAGGCCGAGGCGATCCCGCCGCCGGCAGACCCCTCTCCAAGGCTGCTCGCTGTCGGACGTCTGACGGCGCAGAAAGGCTATGACGTCCTGCTAAGGGCCTTCAGCTTGRTCGCGCCAGGGACGGAGCGGTGGAGGCTCTCCATCGTTGGCGACGGCCCCTTGGAGGAACGGATGAAGGCCGCGGCCGACGAGCTCGAAATCGCCTCGCGGGTCGACTGGCACGGCCGCCAGCCGGACCCCTTCTTTTACTACCGCGGCTCCGATATCTTCCTCATGCCCTCGCGCCACGAAGGCAGCCCGAACGCCTTGCTAGAGGCCATGAGCCAGGGCCTGCCGCCGATCGTGACGGATTGCCTTCCCGGCGCGTTGGAGGTCGTCGAGCACGACGTCACCGGCCTCGTGGTTCCCGTCGACGATCCCGAGGCATTGGCGGCGGCGATCCGACGCCTGATCGCCGACCCCGATCTCCGTCGGCGCYTGGGGCGTAGCGCACGCAAACGAGTCGAGGCCTATGCCATCGACGAGGTGCTGCCAAAGTGGGAGCAGGTCTTGGGGCTCGATGGSCCCAATCGCGGCCCCCAGGCRGGTCATGGTCYTGGCCCGCCGTCATTCGACGCGGGAAGTGGGAAACGCGGCGCCCTGGTTTCATCGGATTTGGTTACCTCGACCCTATCTTCTCCACCTTCTAGCGAGACGCCGGATCGCATCTATTTCGTCCTCCCCTCCTTAGCCTGTGGTGGGGCGGAGCGGGTGGCGCTCACCCTTCTTGGGAACCTCGACCGGTCGCGTTACGCGCCGGAGTTGATCGTTTTTAGCGCCGCCGATTCGCCGGCGGCGCTCATTCCGCCAAACGTTCCGCTTCACGTGCTGGGGCGAAAGCGTCTCAGATATGCCCTGCCGGCGCTGGTTCGGCTTTTGCGCCAACACCGGCCGGCGACGATCTTTTCGACGCTGGCGCATGTCAACCTCGCGATCGCCGCCGCCAGGCCTTTCCTGCCCCGTGGGACGAGGCTCATCATTCGGGAAGCGAACCTGCCCTCGCTCGGCTTGCAGGCCCAGCCTTTCCCGCGCCTTTTCGCCTTGGCGGTCCGGCTGTTATATCCCGCATCCGACCGGATCATCGCCTCCTCGCGGCGCATGGCGGATGAGTTGGAAAATCGCTTCCGCATCCCGCGGGCACGCTTGGCCGTCCTGCCCAATCCCGTCGATGTGAACGCGATAAGGTCCCGCATTCAAGAGGTCTTGTATTCTGCCCGCGAGGGGTCTCGCTTCGTCGCCGCCGGGTCGCTCGATCGCCAGAAGGGCTTCGATCGGCTGATAGAAGCGATGCCGAGTGTAACGCCGGATGCCCGTTTGATCATCCTCGGAGACGGCCCCGAGCGGGTGTCGCTGATGAACTTGGCGCAACGACTTGGCCTCGCGGACCGCGTCGTATTTCCGGGTTTTCAACCGAACCCCTGGGAATGGTACGCGGTTGCGGACGCCTTCGTCATGCCGTCCCGGTGGGAAGGCATGCCCAATGCGGCCCTGGAGGCACTGGCCTGCGGGACGCCTGTCATCGCCACGCCGGAATCGGGTGGCTTGGCGGAAGTCTCCCAGGCGGCCCCGGAAGGGGCGGTGACCATAGCCGAGTTCGGGGCTCCCTTCATTCAGGCGATGAACGAGGTGGTCCCCGGCCGGACGCGCCCGCCGCGCCCGATCCTGCTACCCGCCGCCCACCACATCGACAATGTGACCGCCGCCTTCGAGGAAATCATTTCGGCGCCGCGAACCTCTTGAGATCGGCAGGCTTGTCTCGGACGAGATTTCTTCGCCATCCGACCGGGAGAATGGCCGCTGAAAGATCCAGGACCGCGCATTTGTTGCCTGAGATGTATGTGAACCGAAAAGGCCTATCGTGAGTTCTCGCCGGATCCTGCTGCTGTTCCTGGCCGCGTTGGCGGTTAGGCTTGCTTACCAGTGGGYGCTCTYGGYCTYGGGRGGCRCCAATATSGATGYRGATTCCGSCRSSTACATYGSCYTTGCGGGSAAYATCMTGGAAGGCGGSMACATGGCGGGSGCGGACGCGCCTRGCCCGCATASYRAWCGCATGCCGCTYTACCCGTATTTYCTYGCSCTYGTCTTTTMTCTGWCCGGMGGCACGRATKTMGGCGCGGYKGTMTCGKTTCARGCCAYYRTYGRTAGCCTTACCGTMMTCGCCGTKGCCAYCTYGGCGGCGGCGATCGATCGGCGCTGGGCCTTGCCGGCCGGCATGCTTGCCGCCCTGTGGCCGAACCTGATCATAAACACCGCCTATGTTCTTACCGACACCTTGTTCATGGGGTTCTTTKCCTGGGGCCTGGCGGCGTGTCTTTGGGCGCTTAGGAAGCCAAACCCCAGCCTTCTGCTTGGCGTCTCGGGAGTGGCTTTCGGTCTGGCGYTGCTGACGCGGCCGGTCCTGATGTTCTTCCCCTTTCTGCTGCTGCCGGCYCTCGCCTGGCTSCTGAAAAGGGAACTTGMGRCCGASTGGCCCAGGGCCGYTCGAATGGCGGCCATACCAGTGATCGTGATGTYYGCTTTCGTCGTCCCGAGGCTGGTGGACAGCTATGTGCATTACGGGTCCCCTRTRCTCACCACTCAAGYRGGRRKGSRKRCRGYGAAYTACGTYTATCCCTGCCTCAGGACGGCGTGGACCTGTGGCGACMTGCAYKCGCTKCACGCCGAGARCCGCGCGYTGATYGCGGCCCGGCTMGCRGYAYTGCCGCCGGAAGCCGCGGCGAATCCGGTCATCGTCGATCGGTTGYGGCGCGACTTGGCSATGGAACGGGTGGGCGCGCTTCCCCTCGCCCAGATCGCCTACGGGGCCCTTGCCGGGGCTGCGCTCAACCTCTTTCATACCTCGATTTCGCAACTCGGTTATCAGTTCAAACTCAGACGGTCCTCGGTCCTCAAGGGCGTCATGACTCCCGGCGCCACGTTCAAGGAGCGCATTTCCGGGCTGCGCCGCGCCGCCACCACCGAATGGTTCACCCCGTTTTGGCTGGCGGGCTTGCTCGTACTCGGGGCATCGCGGCTGATCCAGCTTGGCGGACTGGTTTCCGGCTTGAGACAAAGGGACACGCGCGGGCCGATTATGTTCATGTTCGTCGTGGCTCTCTATTTCCTGGCCGTCAACGGTCCGATCGGCTATGCCAGATACAGGTTGCCGATGGAGCCGGCGTTTATCGTGCTGTTCGTGGCCGGTCTTGCCGGCTCAGGTTTGCTCGACAGGATACAGGGCTTCGTGGATCGATTGAGACACCACTAGAAGCAGCCTGATCCGGATCAAAGGCAACGGTCGATCGTGCATGGGAGGGACGACTTACGTTGGGCCGCCAGGGCCGATGGGCAAGGTCGTCAGCAAATGGACCGGAAGATTGGCGAGGATCTTGCGGATGAGTTGGCGGTCGACGGCCGTCGTGGCTTGCTTCGATGTGACCCCCGGTTTTTGCATCTCCTCGGCGACCAGGCGTGAAAACCGCGCATGGCTGTCATTGTAGAACCCGTCCTCGGCATGTTCCTGGAACCGCCGGTAGGACGGGGGCGGAAAGTAGGCCCGGACCAGGTTGTCGCCCATGGCGCGGGTCCACCAAAGGAAGGCGATGCCGTATTCAGCCGGCGTCATGTCGTTGAAGATTTCCCCTTCGCTAAGCACCATGCGGGTCTCGGTGAGGGCGAAACTATCGACTTGGACGATGTTCCGGATCATCCTTGCGCCCACCGGCGACGCGTAACCGATGGTGATGAGCACGAGGGCGACAGCGGTCTTGCGCCCAAGGCGGCGCCATCCGATGAGTGAGACCGCCGATGCCGCTATCAATAAAGGCACGGCGAAATAGAAATAGACGGCCTTGGTAAGGCTAAGGGCGGCGAGGGCAAGCCCTAACAGTAGCCATCCCCACCGCCGGTGGCGCACGAATGCGAAGGCGAAACAAAGCATGGCCCCGGCGGTGATCGCCATGGCCAAATAATCCGACAGCATCTGGTGACGGATCTCGTTGGCCTCGACGTTCAGGAAGATCGCAGGGCGGCGATATAGGCCGGCGGGTAACGGCCGGTGACGATGCGGACCGTCGAGAACAACAGGATGCCGGTAAGTACGATCAGGAAACTGTTGGCGTATTGCAGGCTGCGGTCATAGGGCGCGCATTTCGGATCGGGCGGGGCGTTACAGGCCGGTGTGAATTTCCCCAGGCCCGGATCGAGCAGCATCACCGTCGCGATGAAGACCGGATATCCCGGCTCGCGTCTCGCCGAGGGGGTTAACGGCGGTCCGGCGCCTGACGGTGAAAGGACCCCATGATGGATGAGGTTGTAGGCCGCGTTGAGATAATGGGTTTCATCGGCAATCGGTGTCCATTACCGGGTCGAGAGAGCGAGAACGAGAACGGCGATGAGGGCGAGCGCACTCAAGCCGACGGCATGTTTGAACCGGCCGGACACGGCGGTGATCCACTGGGTCAAGGCCCCTCCCGTCCCGGCGCCGTCAGCCGCCCTCGGCCAGCACCGGGGCCAGCGATTGGACGGCGTACCAGGCATAGGTGCGCTCGATGCCGTCCCGCAAGCCCGTCTTCGCCTTCCAGCCGAGCGCGTTCAGGCGCGTAACATCGAGCCGTTTGACGGGAGTGCCATCGGGCTTATCGGTGATATAGCGAACTCCGCCTTCGAAGCCGGTGACGGTGCGGATTATTTCCGCCAGCTCGGCGATCGAGATATCGGTGCCCGTGCCGACGTTGATATGCGCATCGTCTGAATAGTATTTCATAAGATGGACAATAGCGTCGGCGGCGTCGTCTACGTAGAGGAACTCGCGGCGCGGCTTGCCCGTACCCCAGACCTCCATGTCCGCGTCTCCATTCATTTTCGCCGCGTGTGCCTTGGCGATCAGGGCCGGCACGACGTGGCTCGATTCGAGATCGAAATTGTCGTTCTYGCCATAGAGGTTGGTGGGCATGGCGGAGATGAAGTCACAGSCRTACTGRCGCCGATARGCCYGGCACAGCATGAYGCCGGCKATCTTGGCGAYGGCGTACCACTGGTTCGTGGGCTCRAGCRYGCCGGAAAGRAGKGCGTCCTCGRCCAKGGGYTGGGAMGYGARCTTGGGGTAAGCRCARGASGWGCCAAGGAACARCAGCTTSTCGACWCCGYMCTTGAAGGCGGCGTSGATCAGGTTGGCCTCGATCARMAGGTTGTCRTAGATRAACTCCGCCGGCCGCGTGTCRTTGGCGAGGATGCCGCCCACCGTGGCCGCCGCGACGAAGACCGCCTGGGGTTTCTCTTTCGCCATCCATCCTTCGACGTCCGCTTGGCGGCGCAAATCGACCACGTCCCGCCCGACGCTCAAAACCTCGCAGTCCTCCGTCTGAAGGCGACGCACAAGCGCCGATCCCACCATGCCCCGGTGGCCGGCGACGTAGACGCGCTTGCCGGTAAGATCGTAGACAGGTTTGGGGTCAGTAGTCATTTCGGCGCCCCTCGATCTTGAGCACCTCGAGATCGGCCGCGACCATTTCGCGCACCAGTTCGGCAAAACCGGTGCGGTGTTTCCAGTTAAGTTTGTCACGCGCCTTCGACGCGTCACCCTGCAAGTGGTCGACCTCGGCCGGGCGGAAGTAGCGTGGATCGACTTCCACCAGCACCTTGCCGGTAGCCGCGTCGACGCCCTTCTCCTCGCTGCCGGCGCCCTGCCAATCGATCTTGCGCCCCAACTCGGCAAAAGACAATTCCACGAACTCGCGCACTGAGTGAGTCTCGCCCGTGGCGAGCACATAGTCGTCCGGTTCCTCCTGCTGAAGCATCAGCCACATCGCTTCGACATAGTCCCGCGCATGGCCCCAATCGCGCTTGGCATCGAGATTGCCAAGGTAGAGGCGATCCTGCAGCCCGTGTTCGATGGCGGCCACGGCCCGGGTGATCTTGCGGCTGACGAAGGTTTCGCCGCGGATCGGGCTCTCGTGATTGAACAGGATACCGTTCGAGGCGTGGAAGCCATACGCCTCGCGGTAGTTCACCGTTATCCAGTAGGCATAAAGCTTGGCAGTGCCATAGGGGCTTCTGGGGTGGAACGGCGTGGTTTCCGTTTGCGGCACTTCGCGGGCGTTGCCATAGAGTTCCGAGGTCGACGCCTGGTAGAAACGGACGTGCTCCGCCATGTTAAGGATGCGGATCGCCTCGAGCAGCCGCAACGGCCCCAAAGCGTCGGTGTTCGCCGTGTACTCAGGCGTTTCGAAACTCACCTGCACATGGCTCTGGGCCGCGAGGTTGTAGATTTCGGTGGGCCGGACGTTCTGGATCAGGCGAATAAGGTTGGTGGCGTCGGTGAGATCGCCGTAGTGGAGAAAATACCGCGCGTGCTTGTCGTGGGGATCGACATAAAGATGATCGACACGGCCGGTATTGAACGAGGAAGAACGGCGCTTGATGCCGTGAACCTCATAGCCCTTGCCGAGCAGGAACTCGGCGAGAAAGGCGCCATCCTGGCCCGTGGCGCCGGTGATCAAAGCAACATTGGAAGACAAAGCGGAAACCCCGCTGGTTGGCCCGAGTCGTTGCGCCGAAGCTTATGTTAGTCTCGGTATGGGTTCAACACTCTGCTACTCCGATGTCGGCGCGGCCGACGATGCCTTGGTGCCGCGGCGGAGGCTTTCTCGGGGTTTCCTCGACTTGGCGGCTAAGGCGGTGATCTGTCACGTGAAAGAGAAGTGGAACGGTGATGTGCGGCGTCGCCGGCATTCTTGATCTCTCCGCCAATGCCGGCGGCGGCGTGTCGCCGCCAGCACTGTCCGCCATGTGCGAGGTTTTGCGCCATCGGGGCCCGGATGACGACGGCACCTGGATCGACGAAACCGCCGGCATCGCGCTTGGCCATCGGCGCCTGGCGATAATCGACCTTTCCGCCGCCGGCGCCCAGCCCATGGTTTCCTCCTGCGGGCGCTTCGTCATTTCGTACAACGGCGAGATCTACAACGCCCCGGAGCTGCGTTCCGAGCTCGAGGCCTCGGGACGCCGGTTCAGCGGTCACGCCGACACCGAGGCCATCGTCGAGGGTTGTGCCGCCTGGGGAGTAGAGGCCACGGTTGAGCGCCTCAACGGCATGTTCGCCTTCGCCGCCTGGGATCGCCGGGAACGCGTGCTTTACCTCGTCCGCGACCGGCTCGGCATCAAGCCGATCTACTGGACGCGCTTTGGCGGGCTCCTGCTCTTCGGCTCGGAACTGAAGGCTCTTTGCGCCCATCCCGGGTGGCGGCCGGAATTGAACCGGGATGCGCTGGCGGCCTATATGCGCTACGGCTACGTTTCCGCCCCGATGACGATCTATCAAGGCGTCCACAAGCTGAGGCCCGGCTGCATACTGCGCGCGCGCGCCGGCCAGGAACCGCGGATCGCCCCGTTCTGGGACCTGGAACGGATCGCCATGGACGGGCAGCGGGATCGCTTCCCTGGAAACGAAGAAGAAGCGGTCAAACATCTGGATGAACTCCTCAATGACGCCGTTAGCCGGCGCATGGGGGCCGACGTGCCGCTGGGCGCGTTCCTTTCCGGCGGGATCGATTCCTCCACCGTCGTCGCCCTGATGCAGGCCAACAGCACCCGGCCGGTGCGCACCTTCACCATCGGGTTTAGCGAAAGGGACTATGACGAGGCCCGCCATGCCGCGTCTGTCGCCCGTCACCTCGGCACGGACCATACCGAGCTATATGTCACGCCCGGGCACGCGCTCGATGCGATCACGCGCCTGCCGGAGATCTATGACGAGCCGTTCTCCGATCCCTCTCAAGTTCCCACCTTCCTGATTGCGGAGATGACCCGTGAACACGTGACCGTGTCGCTCTCGGGCGACGGCGGCGACGAGCTGTTCGCCGGTTACAACCGCCATATCCAGGCCCGCATCTTCGTACCGCTGTTGGAGCGGATGCCGCGCCGGCTAAAGGCTCTCGGCGCCGGCGCAATCCGTTCTTTATCCCATTCCGCATGGAATGCGCTCTTCATGGCGGTTCCTGAGCGGTGGCGTCCGCCACAGGCCGGTGACAAGATGCACAAGCTGGCGACGCTACTGACCGAGGACGGTCAAGGCTTTTACCAGAGCCTCGTCAGCCACTGGATGGAACCGGAGCGGATCGTCGCGGGCGGCCGGGAGCCGGGCGGCCCAATCACCGACCCGCGCGTCAACGAGATTGTTCCCGATTTCATCGAGCGGATGCAGTATCTCGACACCCTGACCTACCTGCCCGACGACATCCTCGCCAAGGTCGACCGCGCGTCCATGGCGGTGTCCCTCGAAGCGCGCGTGCCGCTTTTGGACCATCGCGTGGTCGCGTTCAGCTGGTCACTGCCCCCGCCGATGAAAGTACGCAAAGGCGTCGGCAAATGGCTGCTGCGACAGGTGCTGTACCGCTACGTTCCGCCGAAGCTCGTCGACCGCCCCAAGATGGGATTCGGCGTTCCCATCGACGTCTGGTTGCGAGGCCCACTGCGCGACTGGGCCGAGGAGCTGCTGGACGAGAGACGGCTCAAGGCCGATGGCATCTTGAATCCGGCGCCGATCCGGGCCAAGTGGCAGGAACATTTGTCGGGCAAATACGACTGGCAGTATCTGCTCTGGAACGTTCTGATGTTTCAGGCGTGGAAGGCACGCTGGCTGCCGTAGCCAAAAGCGCGGGCGCGAAAGGACTTCCCGTCCGTCCTAGGCCTCCTCCTCGAGTTTCAGCGCCGCGGAATTGATGCAATAGCGCTTACCCGTCGGCTCCGGCCCGTCGTCGAATATGTGGCCGAGATGGGCGTCACAGCGCGCGCACGTCACCTCGGTGCGGGCCATGCCGTGGGAATGATCCGCTTCGGCGTCAACGGCGGAAGGGCCGGCGGGGGCGAAGAAGCTGGGCCAGCCGGTGCCCGAATCGAACTTGGCCTTGGCATCGAACAGCGCCTGACCGCAACAGACGCAGGCATAAACGCCTGGCTTCTTGCAGTCGTGATAGGCGCCGGTGAACGGCCGTTCGGTGCCGCTCATCCGGGCAACGAAATACTGCTCGGGCGTCAACAGTTTATGCCACTCGGCATCGGTTTTTCGGATCTTTTCGGTCATGGATGCTGGTTCCACCGGCTGTTTTCGTCAAGCAATTCTCGATTGAATTCCGATACAAACGGTTAGAGCATTATCCGGCCAGATGCAGGCCGGACCTTACGATTATAACCCCGATACACCCTATGTCCCGCCCGATTCGTGGCCAAGGGGGGTGGGTTGAACGTCCCTGATCGTCGCCACGACACCAACGGCCCCGCCGCGGCGGGGATTTTTTTGTGCGGGCGGTGGCGCAAATCCATCGAAGAACCCAGATTTACAGCCCGAAGAAGTTGGATGTATATTGCCGGGTCGCTAAAGACCCAAGGTAGCGGGACCGTGACCAGCAGACATTCAAGCGCGCCCCTTTGAACGCCATGAGCATGACCGAGGGACCAGACCCGGGCGCCGCCGACCCCAGGAGCGATGCCCCCGAAGCTATCGCGGTCGTGATCCCCCTCTATAACGAGCGCGAGAATGTCCCGACGCTCTTTCAGCGCTTCCGCGACCTGGCCGCCACCACGCCATTCGCCTGGAAGCTGATCTTCGTCGATGACGGCAGCACCGACGGAACCATCGATTGCCTGATCGAGGAATTTTCCCAGCCCGTCGTTGGGCTGAGCTGCCAAATCCTCGAGCTTTCGCGCAATTTCGGCAAGGAGACCGCGCTCTCCGTCGGTTTTCGGGCGGCTGATTGTGACCTGGTGGCGACGGTGGACGCCGACCTTCAGGATCCGCCCGAGCTCATCCCGAAGATGTTAGAGACCATGAAGGCCACCGGCGCCGATGTCGTCTGCGGCAAGCGGCTGAGCCGCGCGGGAGAGAGCTGGCTGCGCCGCGCCGGCGCCTTTATCTACTACCGCATCGCGTGGTTCTTCTCGGACATCGTGCCCGACATGGATGTCGGCGACTTCCGCCTGATGCGGCGTCAGGTCGTCGACAGCCTCGGCCGATTCGAGGAGCGCAACCGTTTCATGAAGTCGATATACACCCGGGTCGGGTTCCGGCGGGTCGATTTTCCCTATGACCGCCAGCCGAGAGCGGGCGGCAAGGCCAAACTAAGCTTAATGCCCTTGATCGACCTCGCCATCGACGGCATCACCAGCCTGTCCATCAAGCCGCTTCGGATCAGCACCTATATCGGGCTCATCGTCTTTTCCGGCGCCTTGATCTACAGCATCATTCTCATCGCGCGGGTGGYGRTWTATGGCATCGAYGTCCCCGGCTACGCTTCGYTCATGGTCGTYCTGCTGATAYTGAACGGCTTCCAGTTCCTCCTGATCGGGTTGATGGGGGAATATATCGGCCGGGTGCTGGTGGAAACCAAGCGSCGSCCGATCGGCATCGTGCGYAGAGAGATYMACCTTCCCAAGGCGGCTTCSTGATRGAGCTTACCGTTTANCGGGACAACGCCCGGCTCGAGCAGGACCACTGGTGGTTCAGCGCCAGRCGCCAGATCCTGCGCCAAGTGCTTCGCCGCCATCTGSAGGGCCGCGACGACCTCGATATCCTCGAGGTCGGGTCGGGGACCGGCGGGAACCTGAATATGCTCGGCGGCTTCGGACGGGTSTGGGCGCTGGAACCCCACGCGGRGGCACGCCGTTTSGCCGAAAAAAAAGGGGCCGGGGCGGCGCTCCTAGAGGGATCGGTGCCGGACACCGACCTTGGGCGGCGCTTCGACCTCATCTGTTTGTTCGACGTGCTCGAACATATCGCCGACGACCGCGCCGCGCTCGAGTGGGCCGATGCCCATCTCCAACCGGGCGGCCTGGTGCTTGTGACGGTCCCCGCCTTTCAGTTCCTGTGGAGCGGCCACGACGTCGCCCATCATCATTTCCGCCGCTACAGGAGAGACCAGGTCATCGCCGCCGGCGATTTCTGGCGGCTCAGGCACGCCACCTATTTCAATTGTTTTCTCTTCCTTCCCATCATGGCTGTCCGCCTGGCCAAGCGGGTCTTCGAAGGCACCGCCGGCACGCCGGCACGCTCCGACACGAGGCCCGCGCCCGAGACGATTAATTCGCTTCTCAAGGCCGTTTTCGCCTTGGAAAGACACCTCGTGCCCCGCTGGCGGTTGCCCTTCGGCGTATCGCTCCTGGCGGTCTTCGAAAAGGCCGCTTGAGGCCGTTCCACCTTCCACCCGTCCGCCGGGGGAGCCGGATGGCGTAGCGTTGCTCCCGCCGGACTTCTCGATTAAAGTCGCAACCGATACCACCGGTGATGCGTCGCATCGGCCATGAAGCCGGCATTTTGTTCGGCCCTGCCGCCTCGCGCGCGGACCTACCTCCGCCGTTCCGGGCACGGCACATGTCCCTGCCTCGGGAGGGCCGGGGGAGTGCGGATCACACGCAAAGGCGCTGACGGCATCTAAAAAAGGTTGCGCGATGTTGATGTGCATCCCTGACATCCTGGATGGGCCGACGCTCAAGAAGATCCGCGAAGCGATCGGGGAAAGCGAATTCGAGGACGGCCGCCGGACGGCCGGGCGCTACGCCAAGCGGGTCAAGCACAATTTGCAGCTCGAGAGAGAGAGCGAGCCGGCAAAGCGGATCAAGGCGACCATCGTTCGCGCGCTCAGGCGTAACCCCACCTTCCATCGGCTGGCGATCCCGCGCTCCATCCGCCCGCCATTGATCAGCTGTTACCGGGAAGGCATGGACTACGGCCCCCATGTCGATGACGCCCTGATGGGCCGGGCGGCGCAAAAGGCGCGCACCGACCTCTCGGTCACGGTGGCGCTGAACTCGCCCGAGGATTATGACGGCGGCGAGCTCATCATTCACAGCCCGTTCGGCGAACAGGAGGTGAAACTCCCCGCCGGCGCGGCGGTGGTCTACCCATCGAGTGCGGTGCATCGGGTGGCGCCGGTCAGCCGTGGCGAACGGCTGGCCGCGGTGACCTGGGTCCAGAGCTACGTCCGCGACCCGGAGATGCGGGAGATTCTCTACGACCTCTATCAGGTTCGCGAGATGCTGGCGAAAGCGGATCCGGAAGGAGAGGAGACCGCCTTGGCCGGCAAGACATACACCAACCTTCTCAGGATGTGGTCCGAAACCTAGCCCCCTGTCATGGAAGCATGACGGTCCGCACCCGCAACCGAGCGAGACCTTAGAGCAATGTTGATGTGCATCCCCGACATCCTGGACTGGCCGACGCTCAAGAAGATCCGCGCCGCCATCAATGAGATCGGTTYCGACGACGGMCGGCGGACGGCCGGCCGTGACGCCAAGCGGGTCAAGCACAACCTCGAGCTCAAGACAGGCAGCGAGAAGGCGAACSAAATCCAGGTGACCGTCATCAAGGCGCTGCAACGCAACATGACCTTCCGTCAGGCGGCGAGACCGTTCTACACCCATCCGCCGTTGATCARCCGCTATCTCGAAGGCATGGATTACGGCCTTCACGTCGACRACCCCCTGATGGGCAGGCCGGTCTCGGCGCGCAGCGATGTTTCGGTCACGGTGGCGATCAGCTCGCCGGACGAATATGACGGCGGCGAGCTGGTCATTCACACGCCCTTCGGCGAACAGGAGGTGAAACTCCCCGCCGGTTCGGCGGTGATCTACTCGTCGAACTCTCTACACCGGGTGGCGCCGGTGAGCCGTGGCGAGCGGCTGGCCGCGGTGACCTGGGTGCAGAGCTACGTCCGCAATGCCCAGAAACGGGAGATACTCTATGACCTCTATCGGATTCGCGAGAAAATGAGCGGCCTCGACCCGGACGCGTTGGAGTTCGCCCTGGCCAACAAGACCTACGTCAATTTGCTGCGGATGTGGTCCGAAACCTGATGCCCCGTCGGTGAAGGTTGACGGGGGTAGCCGCCGGAATAGGCAAAYCTGGCGCCGCTTCCGATCAGCCGGCGCGGCCGAAGGACATCCTCCTTGMCAACGCGGCCTGACGATTGCCCGCCGTCGGACGCGGTCTCCAYGCCTGAGGCCGGTCCARGCCGCCGGCGAAAGCACCCATCATCGAATTGGGCGYCCGWTCCGCCGACCGGCKGTCGGCGGCCTTTTGGCGCCGAATAGCGGCKCTCTTCATACGCTCYGACAACCAGTGGAAGAGGAGCAACAAGATAATGGCGAGCAGGCTCAGATTGCCGGCGCCGAAACCGCCGCCTTCATCACCGGAACCCGCGGCGCCAYGACCGCCGCCGATGCGGCCCGAGTTTTTATTCTCGGCCGAAGCTGCATTTTGTTCGCCGCCGACGATGCCCGAGGCCGGGGAAGCCCCCTCCGTGCCTTCGTCGCCGATGTCGGCCAAGGCGACCTGAGTGTGACCGCTGCCGGACCCCGATCCGGACCCTGACGAGCCGCCGCCCGAACCACCGCCGCCGGTGTTTCCGGCGTTGCCGGCGCCACCGGGGCCGCCGGTGTTTCCGGTGTTGCCCGCGCCACCGTCGCCACCGTCGCCGCCGGGGCCGCCGGCGTCTGCGGTATCACTGCCTCCACCGCCATACAGTCTTCACGGTCCTCCGTTTCCTGGACCACAAGGCCCATCCTGGCTCACGTTGCTCGGACACAGCCAGGACGTATGGCCCGGCGCCGGATTGAAGTGATTGGCGAGCACACGTCGCACCACATCTTTATTGATATCGATGCCGAAGGTCAATGTGATGATGTGGGCGATGCGTGGACAGCCGAATCGGGGATTGCGTCGTTTCAGTTCGACGATGGCGGCGATGAGTTCTTGCGAAGGACCTTTAGGACCTGGACGCCGATAACCCGAGTTGCTAAATAGGCGACGGTATTTACGTTTGACTAGGGCGCGATGGAATTTGAGCAAGGTAGCGGGTTTGATCATGATGGCCACCGATCGCAATCGCCGTGGTGCGACGAACAAGGATAGCCAGCCTAGCACCACGCGATCGGACGATTTCAGATTGGGGGCTCTTTTTCTGGGCCGATCCAATATCGTGAGCTGATGTTTGAGCATGAGGTTTTCGGCGATGATGGCTTTGATCCCGTGGGGCCGCAGAACCTTGGCGAGGAGAACCAATAGATGGACGAGAAGTAAGATGGCGGATCGCATGTCCACAGATACTAGTTGGACAAAGAATCGATACCAGCCTGCAAAATGATCTGCTAATTTGCAGTGACTACCAATTCGCCACGCACAGGCTGTGAGCGCCTAGACAGGCTCAGAAAAGGGCGGCATTGGCTGCTAGTTTAGCGTTCCCAGTAATTTTTCCCGTTCTTTGAAAAAAGCGTCGATTAGTAAAACCGGTTTGCGGTGTCGGGGTAGAAC
>LKGT01008972.1_pt1 | contig 16578 bp, 19 predicted proteins | sample 503861 | NCBI WGS metagenome assembly LKGT01 (sample SAMN04113194, study PRJNA297058) | marine sediment metagenome | biome: marine benthic biome; feature: marine benthic feature; material: marine sediment; isolation source: sediment sample collected at the water-sediment interface from the South......
GCCAGTCGACGCCGATCACGCCGGAAGGGATGTCGGCTTTCCATCCGGCGTGGTCTCCTGACGGCACTGAAGTCGCGTTTGTCAGCTGGTCGAACGAAGGCGGTCATGTCTGGCGCGTGCGCGCCAACGGCCGCAGCCGGCCAAGACAGATATCCAACGCCCCGGGATTCTACACAGACACGGCTTGGTCGCCCGATGGCGCACGCATACTGTCGTTGCGGGCCAGCAGTTACGATCGGCTCTATCGTGAATTCGATTTCGGCCCTGCGCTGGGTTCGGATCTTGTGTGGTTTCCCGCGCGAGGTGGTGACGCCGCACTGATCGTACCGGCCAGAGGCTACTCCCGGCCGCATTTCGGTCCTGAAGAGGATCGCATCTACCTCTACCTCAGCAGCGGGTACTCGAATAGCGCAAACAAAGGTTTGATCTCCGTGCGTTATGACGGCTCCGATCGGCGCACGCATCTTATTGCGAAGGGACCAGGCACGTTCAACACGGGCGAAGAGGCCCGGGCCGAGGACATACGGATGTCGCCCGACGGCCGCCACGCGCTCATCCTGCACGCCAATCAGCTCTATGTTGCAGCGCTGTTGAACGTTCATCTGCAGAACGTGAAGATCAACCTCGATACACCGGAAGTTCCGCTTGCGAGGGTGACGGACGTCGGCGCAGATTTCTTCGAATGGAGCCGGTCGGGCWSARAAATATTCTGGTCGRWTTTTTGGAATAAATTTTTGTACACGATTAATCATTGCGGTTTTTGAAATCGAACTTAGCCATTCTTTAGATATGAGTGATAAAAATTCAGGATCAGCTAGTAATTTTATTGCATTACCTGTGACAATTTCTTTTAGTTTTGAAATTGATGTTGATATATCTCCCATATAACCAGAATAGGTATCTGGACTAGGAATTGGCACAGCATTTGGGCCAACCTCACTTTGTCCATCAGCCTTCTTAATCCAATGGGGATCAAGAAATGGATATTCCTTAAACTCGGCAACAGTGTAGATTGATGTTTTTACAAGGTCTTTGTATTTTGAATCAGCAACCCAGTATTCGCCTCTAAAATGTAGATCAGAATATTTTTTTGCCAATCCAAATTGTTTTGCTATATCAAGTGAATTTCCACCTGCGCAGTTTATTACCAGTTTAGAAGAAATTGTTATTTGATCATCTAGAGTAATTATGGAGTGATCCTTTTTTTCTTCAACTAGATTTACTTTATTTCCCAAAAGAAACTTTGTTCCATTTTTCTCTGATTCCTTTCTAATCAGTCTAGTAAATGCTCCAAAATCTGTAGATACCTCCTTGTTACAATAGATTGCCGAGTGACATTTTACATTGGGTTCTATTTTTGAAACTTCGTCACCTGACAAGAGCTCCAAATCTTCTTCTAATAGGCCGTTCTGAATTCCCCACTCCATGTAATCTTCTAAAGTTTCATGTTGTTTCTCATCTAGAGCTAATTCAAAAACTCCAGTTTTTTTCCAAGGAATCCCTGATTCTTTTGCAAGATTTTCCCACATGTCATACGAAATCAAAGCAGATTTTGCAAAGATTTTCTTTGAATCTGGATTAAGATAGAATGGAGAATGTACAACTCCGGTATTCCTACTACTAGCATGCATTGCCACTTGTGACTCTTTTTCGATTACACAAATTTTCAGATCATAAAGGTCAGAAATCCAGTAAGAAATTGTGGTGCCTAATATCCCACCACCGATAATTATTACATCAAAACTTTTCAATCTATTATCTTCCTTTTAATCAAATTAAATGATTTTCAAGTCTTTAGGCGGTGTTTTGTTAAACTAGTTTAAAATCAAGTCATTTTGATGCAAATCCTAATAGAAAATTAAGCTTTATCTTTTAATTACTGTCCGGATTTTATAATTAAATGGGAAAACGGCAAGTAAAAAATGAAAGTGCCCTAAGGGAAATTCGTTTGCCAGTGACAGACGAAGGCGAACTTTTTGGTAGAGTACTCAAAATGATGGGTGGTGAAAATGTGATGGTAAAATGCACCGATGATGTTACTCGAAGAGGAAGGATTCGTGGTAAACTAAAGAGAAGAGTATGGATTCGAGATAACGATATAGTAATCATTGCCCCTTGGGATTTTGGCGGAGGGGACAGAGGTGACATTTTATGGAGATTTACCTTACCCCGAGTAGATTGGTTAAAACAAAATAATCATATTCCAAAGGATTTTTGAAAGGACGTTTAGTAAACAATTTTTTTATGTATCTTAATATAGTCTTAATTATTCAACCGTAGTAATAATGGAAGAAGGTACCGTAAAGTGGTTCAACCGGACTAAAGGCTTTGGTTTCATCGCAAGAGAATCAGGCGACGATCTGTTTGTTCACAAATCAGAGATCGGAGATGAATCTTTAAACGAAGGAGATAAAGTTGAGTTTGAAGTTGGCGAGGGTCAAAAAGGACCAGCAGCTACCAACGTGAAAAAAATAGCATAAGCTTAATTTAAAATTCACAAAAAATTAGATAATCTCTTTTAAGAAATTTCTAATTCTCAAAAAATTTTCTTTTATTTTTATTTAAATTCTAATCAGTTTTATTTGAATTAGTTCCAAAAAGAAACATTTTGTGATACCTTAATTGTGTGTGTGTTTTGTATGCTATTTTTTCTCAAATCTCAAAGTAATTTAGCGAAATTACTGATTCATAATTAATTATAATAATAACTTTGATAAGATTTTTCTTTCCAGAAGTAATTAGTTAGTAAAGGCCCTTAACTGTAGCGTAAGGCGCCGGGAGAGAGATTCGAACTCTCGTACCCTTGCGAGTACGCGCTTTATGGTAAATTAATTCCAGGCGCGCGCCCTACCAGGCTAGGCGACCCCGGCACTTTATTCGCCAAAATAACTGCTACAAGTCTGATTATATAATAGATGATAATTTTTCAGATTATTTGTAAATGTTAATGGTAATTGATTTTTTTATTGTCTTATCACCGTCAAGTGCTTTTGAAATAATTTTGTATGTTCCAGCAGCTGCTTGATCGCCATCATTTTTGATTTGATCCCAAACAAATGAAAATTCTTCTTTTGGTTCAAGAGTTGATATTACTTGTGCAGATACAGGAGCAAAAAGCACTCTACCATCTAATCCTGTAATTTTAAGACCATAAGATGCATCAGAAAAAGTCAATGCACTTGTTCCAGAGTTTATAATTTTAATTGTAACTTGCTCACCTTGTTTAAAATCTATTTTTTCAGTGACTATAGAAATTGACGGACCTTGTACAAACTCTAATTGTTCTCCATTGTTTTGAGTTACTAAAAACACGCCAACAATAGCCCCAGCTACAATTCCTAGTACAACTGCTAAAATCAAACCTCGTGGAAACATGTTCAAAACATCTTGTTAATGACTACTATTTGTTAGTAGATTCTTTTGTACGCCATTTTTTAGGATAGGTGTTAGGACTCATAATGATACGCTTTGTCTCAAATGCGTATCCTTTTGTTTTTTCTTTAATATCTTCTAATGATAGCAGTGTTTTTGCAAGGGCCACTATCTCTCCTTTTTGTGTGTAGATTGCAACTAGGTCATCTACTTTAAGATCTGGAGATGCTTCTAAAATTCCAGGGATTGCTAGCTGAGCACCATGACAAAGTGCATCAACTGCAGAATCTCGAATAATTACTGATTTTATTTCACTAAATGCATGCTCAATTGGTAAAATGAGTTCTTTTATCTTAGAGTCATCCTTTTTTTCTGTCCATAACGAATATGCATTTGCAAGCTCATGCAGAGTTACAAGTTTAGAGTTTTCATTGAATTGATGAACTCGAGTTCTGCGAAGCTCAATCATTGTGGCACCAGGCCCTAAAATTTCGCCAATGTCGTAGATTAATTTTCTAATGTATGTTCCAGCTTCACACAAAACTCGTAATACCATTAAACGTTCTTTTTGCTCTAAGAGTTCTAATTCGTAAATTGTTCTAGTTCTAGTTTGTCTCAATACTGCAGAACGCTGAGGAGGTTTTTGATATAGCTCACCAGTAAACTCTTCTAAAACTTTTTTGAGTTTTTCTGGAGATGGCAATGAGTGTAATCTTCCTATGGCATGATATTCTTTTGGCCCATAAAGCAAAACCTCCAATGCCTTGGTTCCATCACCCAATCCCATTGGTAAGACCCCAGAGACTTGTGGGTCTAGTGTACCACTATGACCTGCTTTAGGAATTTTTAAAATTCTTTTTAGCCATGCTACAGTTTCGTGGCTGGTAGGCCCTGGGGGCTTGTCAAGTAGGATTAATCCGTATTGGAGTAATTGCTTAAAGCTTCGTTTGTCGTAATATGTTCCATAATCGTTGTTGGTGATATCTTGGTCAATTACAGTAAGATTTTCTAATTGTTTTAAAGTCAAAGTAACTCTTTTACAGTATTTTTTGCAATTTCTAAAACCTTGTCTGCATCAAGCTCATCTGTATCAATAGTTTTATCAAATACTTCTAGGTTTTCTCCAAAATTAAAATTGTATAATTTTTTGTAGAGTTTTTTGTTTTCGTCATATCTTGTTTTTGTAATTTCTAGTGCTTTTTCTTTATCCATATTGTCTCTTGATTTCATTCTTCTTGCACTGTTCTCATGAGATCCTGCTAGCCAAATTTTGATTCCGTCCTCAACTAGCCAAGGCAAAGTGTAACTGGTAATTACCACGCCTCCTTTCAAAAATAATTCCTTGAGTTTATCATCTACCTTCCTATCAAATTCTGGATTCTCACTTCGTTGTTTCAAAAATTTCATTCCATCAGGAGTGTCCCACCAATCATCCCCTCCAGTGTTGTACCCTTGATCTTGTGCTAGTTCCTTTAGTATATCACCACCCCCAAGAAAAGTCAAATCAAATTCTTCTCCTAGTCTTTTTGCGACAGTAGTTTTTCCAATTGCAGGAGGGCCAGAAATAATTACTGATTTTTTCAACCGAGATCCATCGTGGTTTTTGTTAGCTTCATTATCATTCCACTAAAAGCAATGGATGTCAAAAAGTACCAGGCCCAAAAATATATAGCATTTTCTGTTTCACAAACGTGTTCAGGATCAGCAACCTGCTCTGCAGTGCATGTTAGTTGGAAAAAATCTCCAGGGATTACATTGAGGGAAATCGGAGAGAATGCAACAGTATATGCAAAAAGTTCTGGCAAAACAAAATAAAATATCAACAACAGTGGAATGATTGTAATCATCATTGGTCGCATATTCATCTGCATCATCTCCATGCTCATCTTGTTCATGTATGAAGATTTTTTGTTAAGGCTAGCAATCCTTTCTTGATCCTTGGAGCGAAATGCAGCCATTCTTTCTTTTTGCCAAGCCTTTGTTTCTTTCATAATTCTTTTTAGCTTGACTCGGTCTATGAGCTTTCTTCTAACCCCAGAATTAAATAAATTAAGCAAAATTGAAATTACTAAAATTCCAAAACTAGAAGCCAGTACTCCTTTGATTATTGGATCTGCACTGCCAAGAGGGCCCTCTCTTATTCCAAAAAGGTCTCCTTGCAAAAATATAGAGTCTAAAAAGTATAATACTACAGAAAATTCTGGAATCATATCTCTATTGCAGATATTACCGTGTTAGCTGCTTCTTCAACCTTTCCTTCTGCGTTAAAAACTGGTTTCATTGGAGAACCTGAGAAAACCGCACAGCTTGAAAGCATTGCGTCGCTTATTGCCATCTCTTTTTTAATATTGTCAATTGAGACGACATCACGTTGCCTAGTAGTGTCCTTCATTCTTCTATTGTAGATTTCCTCAGGTCTTGCGTAAACTGAGATAAAATTAGATGGTTTGATGATTTCTAAAACACTGTTAGGCAGTCCAGGATAAAATCCCGCATTAGTATTAATGAATGTGTGGGTATCGATGATTACTAGATCGTCTTCAAGTTTTGCTATATTTTGAGCTGCCTTTTTTTGAAGATTTTGTTGCTCCTCCATTGAAAGTTTTCTGAGATCATCYCKAYTTTTYATTCCATTTTTTTGAGCCTCTTCAAACATYAWTGTCCCAAAACTATWCACACTGACACTTTTTTGTCTAGAATKTAGRATTTCAACAATTTTAGYRACTAAAGTGGATTTCCCTACTCCGGGAATTCCTACAATWAYTATTTTTTTRCTRWCSCCTGCCAAGYAATGCACCAAGCCGCGGCATARCAATTTCTACCTGTTCTTTKACYAGTTGATTGTAATAATTAATCAAAATATCAACCATCAAYAACATTCCAATTCCAGAACCAAACACACCTAAAACATCCGAYACACCAGCTAACAGCCCCARTATTCCCGAACCAATCARMGTGACAGATGGAATGTATYTRTTTAGCAATGCCTCAATAGGTTGGTTWGACCGCCTAAAGCCAGGCACCTGYACATCTGCRTCAAGCAAATTYTTTGCAGCACTTTTTGGAGAAAGACCTCCTAGCTCCACCCAAAGTTTACCAAATACAATTACAATTGCAATCATAAATATCACATAACCAACTGCACGCATCGGATCTAATGCAACAATATCCAGTCCCCTTGGAGGCGTGATGTAGTAGACCAGTCCCCCAATCGGCGTTGACGGACTCGTCGGATCAAATTGCACTAGAAAATTCATAATTGCACTATTATTTGCAGGATTAAGATTTGCCCACAGCATCTGCCCTATAAACACCGCATTTGCTGTAAGTGCTGAAGCTAAGATTACTGGAATATTTGAAACGTACATTAATTTGATTGGATATACTGCCGAAAATCCTCTGTATTTTGTMGACACAATTGGAATCTCAATCTTCATTCCTTGAGTGTATACCAAGATCATCAAAATTSCCGCTGTAAGAMACAGCCCGAATATACTTGGCAGTTGATTATAYCTAAAGAACACATCAGTCAAGTCTCCTGCMATAGCTGATTGTSMAATAAATGGGAAAATTCCTATTGMGAATCCGTCACCTGCAGCTAGTGGGCTAAACAAGCTCCAAAGAATTTGTTGAGTAACTCCTGCCATAATGAAAAGACTGATTCCACTMCCGAGTCCCCATCCTTTTTGAATGGTCTCRTCTAAAAACATGATAATTATWGAKGCRCCCATCAGCTGMCCTATCAGAATATACAWAATAGTAGRGTCTGCAATTCCTGGACCATACACTGCAATTCCATAAACGRYAGACTCTGCAAYAATGACAAYGTATGTWACCATCTTAGTGGCTGTCTGGAATAYTCCYCTCTCCTCTGGCTTTTTAAAATCAAATTTTAAAATRTCAGATCCTCGYAACAGYTGCATTAAGAGTCCAGCTGTAACTATTGGTCCAATRCCTAGCTCAACWAGAGTYCCTTGTTGGGAYGCAAAAATTACYCTTGCAAAAGCAAGAAAGTCAAACTCTGGAACAGATGCACCAAAYAGTGGTGTYTGTCCCATTATCATGTAAATGAGKARAATTCCTCCACACCACAAAAGTCGTTTTTGCAGTGTTAGTTTCTTTTTTGGTTTAGGAACCTGTGGAAKATATGGTTCAGCTTTTSCMACTACCTTTCKAAGAAGARKAGTAAGAGTGCCTTCAGCCATGATTTACTAACACCTCGCCCCCAGCTTGCTTTACTTTTYCTTGTGCTGATTTAGTTGATTGTTTGATWTKAAYGGTGTATGCATTTTTTACTTGACCGCCACCTAGAAGCTTTGAATAATCTAGGTTGTCAAGATCAATAACCTTTTTTTCTCCATCTTTTATTCCAGATTTTGCAAACAGATCATCTAGGTCACGAACATTAGTCCATTTTTTTATAATATTTGGGTGAGGTGGGTGAGTAGAATCATGACCAAAATGATCGGGAAAATCCTTTAACATTGTGCTAAAATGATGTTTCAACATTCCTGCTTTACCAAGTCCTCCTTTGTGACCGCTTGCTCTATGTCCTGCAACTTGGCCCCAACCAACTGTTCTTGAACCTCGATACTTTCGAGTTTTTCGCAATCTAGTTGGCAATTTACATCATTCTCCTAACTATGGTGATAAGTTCTTTGTTGTATCCTAAAACGCCTTTTTGACCATACAATTTCTTGGTGCTTCGCTTGAATCCGTGTTTTGGAGGAGCCATGGCAAACCAAGGTTTTAGTGGTTTTAGTTTTGATAGTGTGGACTTGCCTTCACTAAGTGAAGATGCAAGTTCGTCCATTGTCTTAAAACCAATATCAGAAAGGTCTTCAGACGTAATTTTTTTGTAACCGGCTTTTCTACCTTTTTTGTCTAGCAATTCCTTCGTAATAGAAATATCGATTTCTTGCCAAGAAACATAATGCTGAATTTTTTTTAACATCCCCAACGTATTTTCTTTAGCTGGAAGAATTGTAGCACGATATTTCTTCTCTAATTTTAGAAGCTTCATAGTGGTTGTTGCCCAGTAAGGAACATCCGCTTGCCCCTTAATTCTTAGAACCAAAAAAGCTTGTGCCATTTTTTTCATCCTTGACTAAATGTTTGACTGAGACAATGTAATACTGCTTTTGAAGTTGAATTCATTGTTGCAGTAGAACCCTTAGCTGTAGTCCATGCGTCTTTGAGTCCAGCAAGTTTCAATAGATTTCTAATCTTTCCACCAGCAACTAATCCAAGTCCTCTTGGTGCAGGTAAGATTTCAATTGTAACACTTCCTCCCCTTCCACGAACCTTAAATGGAACAGAATGTTTTTGATCACATCTACACTCCCAGCTGCCACATCCAAGTTTTACAGGACTTACATTAAGATACGCTGCGGTAGTAGCTTTTTCAATTGCAACTCTCATTTGTTTTGATTTTCCCCTACCAATACCTAGCCAACCGTTTTCATTTCCAGCTGCAACTAGTGCCTTGAATCGAGTTGACTGACCATTCGCAGTCATCTTTTGTACAATTCCAGCATCGATTACTTCGGTTTTCAAATCTGGTAAGAGTTTTTTAATAATTCCAGCTTCCTGAATTCTTAATCCATTTTCTAAAATTTCTTCCATTGAAGTAATTTCAGCGGCTGCAACTTTTTTTCCTAATTTTGTTAGTGGGATCCATACTGGTTCTTCTCTTGGTTTTCTCTCTCGTCTTGGACGCTGTTGTCGTGTACCGAAACGCTGTTGTGGTGAACCAGGACGCTGTTGTGGTGAACCAGGACGCTGTTGTGGTGAACCAGGACGCTGTTGTGGTGAACCAGGACGCTGTTGTGGTGAACCAGGACGCTGTTGTGGTGAACCTTGACTCATGCAGACTTTACCTCACTGTCAATTAATGATTTAACTTTGTCAACATCATTTTTTACCTTCAGGTGTTCTCCTTTGATTCTTTCTTCAGCAGGAAGTGCTTCTGGGTCTGCAGGAATTTGCATGCCTGCATCAAGTATTCCTTTTAGAGCCGCAGCCATTCTCTGAGTATACCTGTCAGTTCCACTGTACAAGATAGCATCCTTGACTCCTTTGATTTGTGCTTTTTTTCCTGCAAGATAACCTGTAAGATAAGCGGCTGGAATATTTTTTCTTGAACCATTCCAACCTTTTTTTAGTAAGAATCTAGAATGAGCAGACGCAATTACTTTATCTCCGGTAAGCTCTGGTTTGTGAATTTGAACTTGACAGTTTTCATTTGAGATTTTAACTGTGATAAAATCTCTCCTGCCTCTAAGCATTGAAGACCTTCGTCTGTAGTTAGTCTTCTCTTCCCTGAGTCTACGTAATATTTTCGAATACGCCATTCTATACGCAGAAATTTGAAAGTGCTCTTATAAACGTAAGTTGGAATTGGGTTTTTGTGGTTACTAGTAAATCTCAAAGTGATTAATATGTTAAAAATTCTAGTATTTGTGCTGATGATTATATCAACGGGTTCTATCTGATTTCCTCAAAACATGACGAATATTGCCTGCCGAATTATGAAGCAAAACAAAAACATATTTTTATTGTCAAGTGATTTAGCGAAAAAACCCATGTTAGAGTCAAAAACATTTGCTTTCTAAACGTTAGATGTGTATCAGTGATATAAGAAGAGCTTTTTGAGAATGTAATCTGTTTTCAGCTTGATCCCACACTACAGATTGAGAACCATCAATTACAGAGCTTGTAACTTCTTTGCCACGCTTTGCGGGAAGACAGTGAAGAAAAATTGCATTCTTTTTAGCTTTTTTCATTAAGGATGGATTTACTTGAAATTTTGGTAAGAATTTTTTTTCACGTTTTTTATCACGGTTATGAATTGATGTAAAGGTATCTGTAATTACTACATCGGCATTTTTGACTGCAGCTTGCGGATCAGTTGTCAAAACAATTGTAATTTTCTTTTTTGATTTTTTGATTACTGTCTTATCTGGTTCAAATCCTTTTGGAGTTGCAATGGAAATGTTAATTCCAGTTTTTGAGCAACCATAAATTAAAGAGTTACAGACGTTATTGCCATCTCCAATCCATGCTACCTTTAACCCTTTGAGTTTTTTCTTTCTTTCTTTTATTGTCATCAAGTCTGCCAAAGTTTGACATGGATGAAATGAGTTAGAGAGTCCATTAATTACTGGCACAACAGAGTTTTTAGCAAGTATTTCGAGTATTTTTTGGTCATAAACTCGTGCCATGATTACATCAACATACCGTGAGAGGGTTTTTGCCGTATCTTCAACTGATTCACCTCTAGATAACTGAAGATCACTAGATGACAAGTTCAAGGCATGTCCTCCTAGCTGAAACATACCAATCTCAAAACTAACTCTTGTTCTAGTTGATGGCTTTTCAAATATCATTGCCAAGGTTTTATTTTTTAGAATGGGTTTATGGGAACCTTTTTTGAGTTGCTTTTTTAGTTTGATCCCATCATCTATAATTTTTGAGAGCTCATTGTCTGTTAGTTCATCTAAAGTAAGTAGGTCTTTTGTTTTTAATTTCATTTTATCATCTTATCTCTTTTAGTTGTTAATTTGGTTTTGGCCTGCCATCTGAAATCCACTTCTTTATTTTAGAAGATAATTCTTTTGCTTGTTTATCATTTTCTGGAGGTAGCTCATCATACAAATCTGCATATTTGTTAATGTCTTCAGAGTCTATTCCCACAAAAGGATCGGAATCATCTGTTCTAGGTTGTTCTGGTTCTGGAATTTGCTCTTCACTCTTTTTTGGTTCTGGTTCTTCAATCTTTTCTGGTACAGCTTCTTGTTTAGATTTTTGTTCAGAAATTTCCTCCTTTACTTGTTGTGGTTCAGGCTCTACCTGCTCTTCTGTAGTAATTTGGCTTTGTTCGGATTTTCCAAATACAGTATCTAAAAACAATTCCTTATCAAAAGCTTTAAGATCCTGATATTCCTGTCCTACACCTACGTAAAGAACTGGTACAGAAGTAATTTTTACAATAGATAGGGCTGCACCTCCTCGTGCATCTGCATCACTTTTAGTTAGTATTGCAGCATCAAACTTTGTGCGTTCATAAAATTCCTTTGCTTGACTAACAGCATCGTTTCCTGCAAGAGAGTCTCCAACAAAAATTTTAAAATCGGGTTTTACAACATTGGTAATTTTTTCAATTTGGTCCATCAARTTTTTACTAGTCTGCATCCTTCCTGCAGTATCAATTAGYACACARTCTATCTTGTGTGTTTTTGCATAAAGWACAGCATCTCGTGCKACCGCAGCAGGATCAGARCCATAGTTTTGTGCAACTAGTTTTAGATTCAAYCTGTTAGTGTGTTCTCKTAATTGTTCAATTGCRCCTGCCCTAAATGTRTCAGCAGCAGCAACTACSACKGAAAATTTTGATTTTTKTAACAGATAGGCAAGTTTTGCCAAAGTYGTAGTCTTTCCTGYGCCRTTAATTCCTACAAATAAAATAAGATACGGCTGACCTGAACCTTTTTTTRAATCAATATTTGATAAAATGTCTATTTTTCCTGCAGCATCAAARAGGTCAGAAATRGWTTGGATTAGACTGTCTTTGACAAATTTTTCTATTTCTTTTTTRTTTACCTTGGTTCCAATCAGTTTTTCTTTAAGATCAGAWTTGATAGAGTCAATTACTTCTGATGCCACATCGGACTCTAAAAGTGAGATTTCAAGCTGAAATAATATTTCTTCAATATCTTTTTCCTTTAGTTCCTTTTCACTAAAACTTTTAGCTGCGCTTGAAAAGGCTTCACGTAAATTTTCAAACATTTTTTCTACCTTGATTAGTTTGTATTTTTAGATGATTGCATCATTCGGTTGAATTGTTGTTTTCCTTGTTCAAGATTTGCAACAACTTGCTGTTTTTGAGAAGATGTATCTCTTATTGCTACTTCCAGCTCTTTAATTCGTGCTTCTAGAAAATTAATAGCAGAATCTTTGTCTTTTTCAATAGCAGCTCCTGCACCTATATTTAGAATTAATTTTTCATTAGATGAAATTTTTGCTTTGACAAATGTTCCCATGCCCATTGGAACAAGAGTATTCAGTTCGGGTTTTTCCCCAAGGGATTTTATAGATTCTGTCGCTGAAGTTGCTTCTCGAAGCATACCATACAAAGACTCTTCTTTACGAGATATTTCTGTAAAGTAGTTTTCTAACATTTGCATTTGATACATTAATTGTTGAGCTTGTTCTTCACTCATCACAACAAAATAATTTCAGATGCCTATAAATGCATTCATAAAAAATAAAGAAAAAAATTGGTGATTATTTTGCTTTTGAAAGTCTGTTATCGACTTCATCCCAATTGACAACATTCCACCAAGCAGCTATATAGTCTGGTCTTTTGTTTTGGTAGTTAAGATAGTATGCATGTTCCCATACATCAAGACCCAAAAGTGGTACAAGACCTTTAGTTCTTGGACTATCTTGGTTTGACATTGCAACATACTCAACCTTGCTTGATGATGGATTGTAGACTAGCCATCCCCAACCACTTCCTTGAATTACTGCAGTTGTTGATGAAAATTTTTCCTTAAAGTCTGCAAAACTTCCAAAGGAAGAATTGATTGCATCAGCCACTGCTCCACCTGGTTCGCCGCCTCCATTTGGCTTCATGTTGTTCCAAAATAATGTATGGTTATCATAACCACCACCATTGAAGTTAATTGCTTTTTTKAGTTCGTCTGGTACTTGGCTAAGATCAGATARWATGTCWARAATRTCTTTATTTTGAATATCTGAACTRCATTTTCCCAAGGCATCATTTAGTTTTGTTGTRTATGTTTGRTGATGCTTTGTATGATGAATTTCCATGGTTCTTGCGTCAATATGAGGTTCTAAYGCATCGTATGCATATGGCATTTTTGGKAGTTCGTATTGTGTCATRRACGCWYTATGRGTYYAGATAATTTATTGGTTTAGYAAGGAATGTATTTTTAGACATCAATAYAGGTNAAAAATRATGAAACATGYAAGRAAAGTTTTTTTCTGCTCAWYAGTTTTRATTTTTTCAWTAATTRTTTTKCAGYTTTTYCAAGAARAAAATGATTTTGARRTTTTCMTTGATAAAAGCATACCATACATAGGMGSWTTRTATCCTATTGAATCAGGATTTGATGGKACWGGAATTAYWATTGCAGTAATTGATACTGGAGTTGAYTATAACCATCCWGATTTGTTWGGATTCRGTAATGAYGGTAAAGTARTTGGCGGTTATGATTTTRTWGAYAAGGATAACTCACCAATKGATACTAACGGTCATGGAACAGARGTTGCAGGAATWATTTCAGCTGAYGGACAGCTAAAAGGYGTTGCACCAAAATCAAAAATTTTAGCGTACAGAGTTTCRGAGAAYGGAGAAGCAGTATCATCYGACYTGATTATCAAAGCAATAGAGCAGGCAGTAAAAGACAAAGCAGACATTATTAACATCAGCCTAGGAGTTAACCTAACTAGCAACAAAATAGATCAGGCTGTAAACAAAGCAATAGAGCAAGGAGTAGTTGTAGTTACTGCAGCAGGAAATCATGGACCAGAATTAGGTTCAATTGGGAGTCCTGGAATTAATCCTAATACCATTACAGTAGGTGCAACATACAACAACATTACCTCGAGTTTGGTTGCAACACTTGAGATAAACGAAAAGAGGTATCAGGTATTGCCAATGGTTGGAACCATTCCTATAGATGAACCAATTACAGCAGAGATTGTTTTTGGCAAATACGGTAGAGAGCGTGACCTTACTGATTCTGTGATCAAAGATTCGATTTTGCTAGTAGAACGAGGAAGCGATGTTGATGGCGAAATAGTTTATTTTTCTGACAAGGAAAACAATGCGGCAAATACAGGAGCAAAAGCAATTATTGTTTACAATAACATTCCAGGATTGTTTTTTGGTGAGCTCCTTCATGAGTTTGCACCTTCTGATTATGGTCCAACTATTCCTGCAGTATCTATGTCAAGGGATGAAGGACTAGTTCTAAGAGAATCACTAGATGAAAAAACAGTTGGAATGCTAAATATTTTTTATCATCCAGACTTTGTTGCACATTTTAGCTCTAGAGGACCTGTTTCACCGTTTTACATAAAACCTGACCTTGTTGCCCCAGGCGCATTTATTAACACAACAATTACTGATGGAAAATACAACTTTACTAGTGGAACAAGCTTTGCTGCCCCACACGTTTCAGGTGCGGCTGCATTGTTGCTTGAGAAAAAAAATGATCTAAGCCCAAGTGAAATAAAATCTCTTCTTGTAACTACCTCAAATATAGTATCTGATGCATATGGAAATAATTTTCCAGTTGAAATAACTGGTACTGGACGTCTTAATATTACCCAAGCATTTAATGCTAATTTGATAATAGATCCTACTTATCTTACCTTTAATTTATCACCACAAAAGAAAATTCAAAGTCAGTTTTTAAAAATTAAAAGCATAAACGGAAATGATGAGAATCTGGAAATTAGTCTAATTGGAAATGAAAATGTAGGGTATAGTTACAAGATAGAAAACGGTGGCATCAACATTACAGCTTCTCTTAATGAGGAATTTTTTGGACAAATTCAGGACAAGGCTTTCATCAAGCAAAACGGTATTGTCTATAACATTCCAATTATTTCTCACCTAACGCAAGGAGCAATCCAAGTTAACGAGCAAAATGGGGAGATGAGGTTTGAGGTATTATCTTCAGATGATTGGACCTATGCCAAAATTTCCGTTCGTGATCAAGATAATGTAATTGTAGATACTACATCATCTACTCCAAGAAAGGATGGAAAAATTACTGTCTACAGGCCTGGACAATACTGGGTAGAAGCTCAAATCAGAGTTAATGGGGAAACTTTTGAGACATATGAAACTGTTCAGGTAAAAACAGCTGTACAAAACAAATCGCTGGAGTTTTTAAATATGCTAAACATTCCAGAGCGACCAATTCTGATTATTTTTGCAGCTATTGTAATTATTGCTTTGGTTGGATTAAAAATTAGAAAATAATCTAGCTGAATTTAGGGCCTGCTTTACGGATTTCCTCAGGAGCTTCTTTGAATTTTGTAAAGTTTTGAATAAACATTTGGGCAAGTTTTTTTGCAGACAAATCATAAGAGTCCTTGTCAATCCATGTGTTTTTTGGATCCAAGATTTCAGGAGGAACATTTAGGCACTCTGTTGGAATATCTAAATTAAAAAAGTCATCGTGTCTGTATTTTACATTATCTAGTGCGCCAGTAAGTGCAGCAGTTATCATTGCTCTGCTGTATTTTATTTTAATTCTAGATCCAACTCCGTATGGTCCACCTGACCATCCAGTGTTAATCAAATAGACTAGTGCCTTGTGCGATTTTATTTTTTCACCCAACATTTTTGCATAGACTGATGCAGGTCTTGGCATAAATGGTGCTGCAAAGCATTCAGAAAATACTGCTTTCGGTTCTTTTATTCCACGTTCAGTTCCTGCAAGCTTGCTTGTGTATCCAGACATGAAATGATACATTGCTCCTTCCTTTGTTAGTCTAGACACTGGTGGTAAGACACCTAGTGCATCAGCTGTTAGAAATATTATGACTTTGGGATGTCCACCAACGCTTGGAATTACTGCGCCAGGAATGTAATCTAGTGGATAAGCTACCCTAGTATTTTCAGTCAGGCTGTTATCATCAAAGTATGGTTTGAGGGTCTGCTTGTCAATTACAACATTTTCTAATACAGATCCAGATTTTATTGCGTCCCAGATTTGTGGTTCGGCTTCTTGTTTTAGGTTRATACATTTTGCATAGCATCCMCCYTCAAAATTAAAARWRCCTTTTTCAGACCRTCCGTGTTCGTCATCACCAATTAGCATTCTRTCTGGATCMGCTGAMAGTGAAGTTTTGCCAGTTCCYGACAAACCAAAAAACAAARCAGTGTCACCRTTCTTTCCAATRTTTGCYGAGCARTGCATTGGAAAMACCTCTCTCGAAGGCAAGATGTAGTTCATTACAGAAAACATTGATTTTTTCATCTCTCCGGCATATCTTGTGCCACCAATGAGTACGATCTTTTTTGTAAGATCAATTAAGATAAATACATTAGAGTTTGTTCCATCAACTTCTGGAATTGCCTCAAAGTCATTAATGCATATCAAGGTAAATTCTGRCTSGTGKGATTCAAGTTCTGCAGCAGATGGYCTTACAAACAATTGCYTT
>LKGT01006577.1_pt1 | contig 16570 bp, 14 predicted proteins | sample 503861 | NCBI WGS metagenome assembly LKGT01 (sample SAMN04113194, study PRJNA297058) | marine sediment metagenome | biome: marine benthic biome; feature: marine benthic feature; material: marine sediment; isolation source: sediment sample collected at the water-sediment interface from the South......
CGGCCCTCTTGCCCAACGATTCGGCGGAATAGGGCAGATTCCCCAGATGGGCGTGGAATCGCATGYGCCCGCTGTGGTCAYTGGATTCCGTGCGCACGGCRAACAAAAAGCCCMGRTATTCGAAGGTGAACTCCAGCCGCGTGCTGTCCGMCTTGCGCGYCAGAYGGCCYTGGCCGTCCACGSCCAGGGAGCGCACCCCGATGCSGGGGCGGCGCCCGTCGACGAATYTYACCAAGTCCGYCGCCGGGCGGGCCGGRMTGTTTTCCTCCATCGCCATGCARYTTCCCTCGAAACCRACCGCTYCGCGTCCCKMNGGAACATGGGGSCTGCGCASGGCCGYYGGCAAGRCCCYCGAARGGATAGTSCGGCCGGGCCACCCGAACCGGCGSCGCCGGSCGSAGGGGSACAAATACCGGATAGGCGCAMGCAAGGCTTAACGTCGCCCSCCGCCGAYASTAGAATGGCCCCGTCGGGCATTTCGAATTACCGTTTACATATCCTCGATCGTGATAAGGGCCGCATAAAGGCTGCATCTTGCTGAAAATCGTCTTCGTACGCATCAACCGTGCCGGCTGGCCGTTCATCGGACTCTTCGCCGCCGCTTCCGTGGGCCTGGCGTACGTTGCCCCGGCGGCGGGGTGGATCGGCGCCCTCCTGACCGCCTGGTGCATATATTTCTTCCGCGATCCCGACCGGGTGACGCCGACCCGCCAGGGGCTGATCGTCAGCCCCGCCGATGGCGTCGTGCAACTGATCGACCAGGCGCCGCCGCCCTCGGAGCTGGGGATGGGAGATCAGCCCCGCACGCGGATCGCCATCTTCATGAGCGCGTTCGACGTCCATGTGAACCGCATCCCGTGTGACGGCGTCATCACCGGCCTGGCGTACAGGCCGGGAAAGTTCTTCAACGCCTCGCTCGATAAATCCAGCGAGTTCAACGAGCGCCAAGCCGTGCGCCTGACGACCGCGGACGGCCACGACATCGCCTTCGTCCAGATTGCCGGCCTGATCGCCCGGCGCATCCAGTGCGAGCTCGCCAAAGGCCAGGAAGTGCGCGCCGGCATGCGTTTCGGCCTCATACGCTTTGGCAGCCGCGTCGACGTGTACCTGCCGGACGGCGTGGCGCCACTGGTCGCCCTCGGGCACAAAACGGTGAGCGGGGAAACCGTCATCGCCGATGTCCGCGCCCAGGAGCCGGCACGCGACGGCGAAGTCCGCTAATGGTAAGAATCCAACATATGGTGCCCATAGGACGGCTTTCCGAGTTCGTCCGGCTAGGCGCGGGACGCGCGGTGATGCTGGCGCATCACACGCGTCGCGCAACGACGCCGGCGGGCTCGGAAAGCCGCCCTATGGGTCGCCTATCCCGCTTCCTCGGGGCGTCAAGCGCGCTTACCGATGCGACAGCATCGCCGCCGCACGCTTTCCTGCCGAGGAAACGGGATAGGCGATCCTATGGGTACCATATGTTGGATTCTTACCACTAGGAGGCCGCCCCATGCGCCGCCCGCGCCGCCCGCGCCGCCCGCGCCTTAAGGGGCTGCCGTTCAACCGGATGATCCCCAACATCCTCACCCTGCTGGCGTTGTGCGCCGGCATGAGCGCCATCCTGTTCGGTCTCCAGAACCGGTGGGAGCAAGCGGTGCTCGCCCTCCTCGTCGCCGCCATCCTCGACGGACTGGACGGACGCGTCGCCCGCATCCTCAAGGGCACCAGCAAGTTCGGCGCCGAGCTGGACTCGCTCTCCGACTTCATTTGTTTCGGGGTGGCGCCGGCGCTGCTGCTGTACATGTGGACCATGCAGGACCTGGGCCGGTTGGGCTGGGTGCTGGTGTTGTTGTTCAGCGTCTGCTGCGCCCTCAGGCTGGCCCGCTTCAACACCAACCTGGACGAGCCCGATTTGCCGCCCTGGGCCTACAACTTCTTCAGCGGCGTGCCGTCGCCGGCGGGGGCGGGGCTGGTCATCCTGCCGGTAATCCTGTCCTTGCAGTTCGGCGATGGGTTCCTTAGACGGCCACAGGTGGTGGCGGTTTTCCTGGTCGTCGTGTCGGCGCTGCTGGTCAGCCGCATCCCCACCTTCGCGCTCAAGAAGTTCAAGGTCCCCCACCCCTGGGTCCTGCCGACCATGTTGTTCGTCGGGCTGTTCGCCGCCATGCTGGTGGCCGCGCCGTGGCTGACCATGGCGGCCGCCATGATCGCCTATATGGTCTCCATCCCGTTCAGCGTGCGCGCCTTCCGCAGCCTCAAGCGCAAGGCGGAGGCCCTGCGACGCGGCGCCGAAGGCGACGCCACGGGCGCCGCCGACGGCCCGCCCGCCGACTGATCAGCCGAGCCGGGTGCCCTTGGCGATGCCGGCGGCGGCGGCGAACTCGGACGCCGCGATCTTGCCTTCACCCTCGGCGCGCACCCGCTTGACGACGATCCCTCCACCCCCGGCGGCGACCGTGAACCCGTCGCCGGCAACCTCCGTCACCTCGCCGGGGGAGCCGCCGCCACCGGCCACCTTCGCCGCGTCGTACAATTGCACCGTCCTGCCCGCGTGGGTGGTCCACGCCCCCGGCTGCGGGTCGGCGCCGCGGATCAGGTTATGGACGTCGGCGACCGGCTTCTCCCAATCGATCCCGACGTCGTCCTTCCGGCACCAGCTTTCATAGGTGGCTGCGGAGTCGTCCTGGGCAACCTTCGGCGCGCCGCCGTCGCGGACCAGATCGACGGCTTCCAGCATGGCCTCCACCCCAAGCGGAAACAGCTTGTCGAAATAGATGCTGCCGAGGGTGTCGTCGCCGCCTATCTCCACCTCCTTCTGCAGCAGGATCGGGCCGGTGTCCAACCCGTCGTCGGGCCAGAAAATACTGAGGCCCGTCCTGGTCTCGCCGAAGATGATCGGCCAGTTGATGGAGCTCGGGCCCCGGTGGAGGGGCAGCAGCGACGGGTGGTACTGGATGGTGCCGTGGGTGGGGGCGTCGAGGACCGCTTCGGGGACCAGCAGGGTGACGAAGGCCATGACCGCGAGATCGGGGTTGAGGGCCTGGATCCGCTCGCGCACCTCGGGCGCCTTGAAGGACGGCGGCTGATGGACCGGCAGGTTCCGCGCCAGGGCGAACTCCTTCAACGGGTCGGGCTTGCGCCCCGGCTTGTCCGGCGCCGAGAACACGGCGACCACCTCTTCGCCCTTGTCCAGCAATGCCTCGAGGACGGCCTTTCCGAAGGCCTGTTGTCCGTTGACGATGATCCGCATGATCCTCCCCTGCCCACAATCCTTCCTGAAAAAAACGTCTGAGCACCTTAACAGAAATTTCGCGGCGCCGGACTCTTGAAACGCGGATTACGACGCGCCCTTGATCACCGGTTCTACGGCCGCGAGGTCCTCGAGCGGGATGTGGCAGGCGATGACGTGGCCCTCGCCGGCGATCCGCTCGGGCGGGGTCTCGGTCTCGCAGACGGCGCCCAGCTTGCGTGGACACCGGGTGTGGAACGGGCACCCGGACGGCGGGTCGAGGGCGCTGGGCACGGCGCCCTTGAGGACCACGCGCCTGTGGACGACCCCCTTATCGGCGATGGGCACCGCCCCCAGCAGCGCTTCGGTATAGGGGTGGTAGGGGGGCGCGAAGACCTCGTCCGTCGAGCCCTGCTCCATGATCCGGCCCAGGTACATGACGACCACCCGGTGGGCGATGTAGCGCACGACGCCGAGATCGTGGGTGACAAACAGCAGGGTCGTGCCGCGGGTGCGCTGGATGTCCGTCAACAGCTCCAGGATCGCCGCCTGGACCGAGACATCGAGGGCCGACAACGCCTCGTCGGCGACCACCATCGCCGGGTTGCCGGCGAAGGCGCGGGCGATGGCGACGCGCTGCTTCTCGCCTCCGGAAAGCTGGCGCGGCTTGAAGGCGGCCATTTCGCTTGGCAGCTTGACCAGGTCGAGAAGCCGCAACACGCGCCGGCGGATTCCCGCCTTGTCCGTCTCGACGCCGAGGGTCTTGACCGCCCGGCCGATCTGGGCGCCGACGCTGAGGCTCGGATTGAGGGTGCCGTCGGGGTCCTGGAAGACCATCTGCAGGGCGCGAAGCTGCCGCCGGGTGCGCTTGTCCACGGCCACGCGGCCGACGTCCGCGCCGTCGAAGCGCACCCGGCCGCTGGTCGCCGCTTCCAGGCCCATCAACACCTTGGCGAAGGTCGACTTGCCGCACCCCGTTTCGCCGACGATGGCCACGGTCTCGCCGCGCCGCGCCGAAAACGTGAGGCCGTCGTTGGCCCTCAGCCGGCGCCCGCCGGCGCCCGGCACGAGCGCCCCGAGGGCGCGGTCATGGACGACGTAGTCCTTGCCCATCCCCTCCACCCGCAGGATCTCTTCGCCCGGCGTGGCCAGGGGCGCCGCCTGCCGGGCCCGTTCGCCGGCGCCCGCATCGCGCCATCGCAGACAGCGGACATGGTGTCCGGGGCCGGCGTCGGGCACCTTCTCCATGGGCACCTCGGCCCGGTTGCACAGCCCGTCCACGAAGTGGCCGCAGCGGGGCGCGAAGGTGCACCCCCTGGGCCGCTGGCGGGGCGGCGGAGGCTGGCCGGGGATGGGGATCGGGGGCCTGGCGGCGCGGCCGGCGGTGGGCAGGGTCATGCAGCCGAAAAGGCCACGGGTGTACGGGTGGCGCGGCGCGGCGAAGACCTGGGCGACGCCGCCGTCTTCCACCGCCTGGCCGGCGTACATGATCACGACGCGGTCGCAGACCTGGCGGATCAGTCCCAGGTTGTGGGAAATGAAGAGCAGCGCCGTTCCGTATGTCCGGCGTATCTCCGCGATCAGCTCGACGATGCCCGCCTCGATGGTGGCGTCGAGCGCCGTGGTCGGCTCGTCCAGCAGAAGAAGCGACGGATTCGACAGAAGCGCCATGGAGATCACCACCCGCTGCTGCTGGCCGCCGGAAAGTTGATGGGGATACGCGGCCATGATCCGTTCCGGGTCGGCCAGGTGCACGTCGGCGAGCATGCGCACCGCCCGTTCCCGGGCCTCGGGCCCGGTGACGCGCCCGTGGATCATCGGCACCTCCATGAGCTGGGCGCCGACGGTGAGGCTGGGATTGAGGGCGGACGAGGGCTCCTGGTAGACCATGGCGATTTCCGAGCCGCGGATGCGGCGCAACTCTTCGGCGCCGAGGGCGCCCATGTCCCGACCCTGGAACCTGACGGCGCCGCCGGTGCGCCTGCAATCGCGGCCCAGATACCCCATGACGCCCAGGGCCAGGGTCGTTTTGCCGCACCCCGATTCGCCGGCAAGGCCGACGGCTTCCCCCGCCCGCACGGTGAGGGATACGCCGCGCACGGCCGGGTTCTCGCCGGCCCGCGTGACGTAGGTCAGGCTGAGGCCGTCGATCTCGAGCAGGGGCGGGTCCTTCGCGTCCACCACCGGTCAGTCCCGGAGCGAGATTTCGCGCAGCCCGTCGGCGAGCAGGTTGAAGCCCAGGACCAGCGACGAAATGGCGATGCACGGGAATACGGTCATGTGGGGAAAGGCCATGGCAACCCCGCGCGCCTGGTTGATCATGCTTCCCCAATCCGCATCCGGCGGCGGCAGGCCGAGGCCGAGAAAGCCGAGCACCCCGATGGTGATGGTCACGTAGCCGAGACGCAGGCAGGCATCGACGATCAGGGGTCCGCGGGCATTGGGCAGAATCTCCACGGCCATGATGTACCACGCCGGCTCGCCGCGAAGCCGCGCCGCGGCGACGAAGTCCCGGCTGCCGATCTCGAGGGTCAGGCCGCGCACGATGCGCATCACGCCCGGGGCGCCGGCAACCGTGATGGCGATGACGATATTGACCCCCGAGGCGCCGACGGTGGCGATCACGATGATGTAGAGCACGAGGACCGGAAACGAGAGCAACACGTCGCCGAGGCGCGACAGCACCTCGTCCACCCAGCCGCGCTTGTACCCCGCCGCCAGGCCCATGAGGATTCCCAGGACATAGGCCGAGAAGGTGGCCAGCGGCGCGTAGACGAGGACCGTGCGCGTGCCCCAGATGATGCGCGAAAGGATGTCGCGCCCGATCATGTCGGCGCCCAGCCAGAAGGTGCCGCCGCCGACGTGGCCGGCGCCCGGCCTGGCGTAGGGATGATAGGTGGCGTTGGGCTCGAACGGCGCGATCAGCGGCGCCAGCACCGCGACCAGCACCCAAAAGAGGACGATGCCGGCGCCGATCATGCCGACCGGGCTTTCCCGCAAAAGGGCGACGCGGCGAACGGCGCGCCTGAAGGCGCTGTCGCGGGCGGGCGCGGACGGCAGGCGCTGGTTCATCGCCGGCGTCCCTCAGCCGAACCGGATCTTGGGATTGAGAAAGGCATACCCCACATCGGCGATGGTCTGGGTGGCCACGGCGACGAACACGGCGACCATGGCGCAGGCCTCGATGACGAAGATATCCTGATTGAGCGACGCCTCCAGCAACAGCGCGCCGAAGCCCTTGTAAGCGAAAAAGAACTCGACGACGATGACGCCCGAAAGCAGCCAGTTGATCTGCAGCATGATCACCGTGAACGGCGCGATCAGGGCGTTGCGCAAGGCGTGGCGCACGATCACCCGGCCATAGGGCAGMCCCTTGAGRACGGCGGTGCGGATATAGGGCGTGGTCATCACGTCGGCCATGGAGGCGCGCGTCATGCGCGCCACGTAGCCCATGTCGTAGATCACCAGCACCAGCACCGGCAGGATCAGCTCCTTGAACGAAAAGCCTTCCGCCATGCCGCTGGTCCCGGGCAGCCATTTAAGCCAGAAGACGAAGACGGCGGACAGAAACACGGCGCTGGCGAATTCGGGCACCGAGGTGGTGACGATGCTGGTCACCGAGATGGCCCGGTCCAGCCGCGAGCCCTCGCGCATGCCGGCCGCCACCCCGAGGACCAGGGAAACGGGGATCATGACGGCGAAGGTGACCAGGCCCAGGATGGCGGTGTTGGCGAGCCTTGGCCACAGGATCTCCGATACCGGCACCTTGAAGCGCAGGGAATCGCCGAAATCGCCGTTGACGAAGTTCCACAGCCAGTTTCCGTACCGCACCCAAAGGGGCTGGAAATAGCCGTGGGCTTCCAGCCACAGGGTGCGCTGCTCGTCGGTGGAATAGGGCCCCAGCACCTTGGTGGCGACGCTGCCCGGGGAAATCTCGAGAAGCAGGAAGACCAGCACCGACACGGCGAACATGGTGATCGCCATGGTGCCGAGCCGTCTTAATACGAATACTGCCATTCGCCGCTCGCTCCACCCGGCCGGCCCGGGAACGCACCGGCCCCGTTGCCGGGCCCCGTCCGCGCCGGTGCTAGGGAAACACCGCCACGGCGTGCCGTCGGCCGCCGTCCGCAGAAGCCGTCACGCGATCCACACGGCGTTCAACTGGTGATAGATGGTCGGGTGCAACGTGTACCCCTGCACCTTCCTGTGGCCGGCGGCGAAGACCGACCGCCACAGCGGCTGGGCGATCACCGCGTCGTCCTGCAAAATCTTTTGCAACCTGGCCATGGTGGTGCGGCGCTCGTTCACGTCCAGCATCCCGCTGGCGCTGTCGAGCAGCCGGTCGAACTCCGGGTTGCTGTAATGGGTCTCGTTCCACGGCACGCCCGAGCGGTAGGCCAGGTTCAACACCATGACGCCAAGCGGGCGGTGGGTCCAGGCGGTGAAGCCGAACACCGTCTTGTCCCAGATGTCCTGGTACTGGGCGTTGGGCATGACGTTGATGCGGAGGCGAATGCCGGCCGGCTTGCACATCTCGGCCATCGCCTGGGCGACCGCCAACTCCCACGGGGGGTCCTTCCGGCAATCGATGCTGAGGTCCAGGCCCTGCCCATGGCCCGCCTGGGCGAGCAGGTGCCGGGCCCGCGCATAGTCCTGTTTCGGCAACGGCATCGGCGCGTATTCGGGATGGACGGGCGCCACGTGGTGGTCCTGGGCGGGTGCCCCCCTGCCCCGGTGGGCGAGATCGAGAAGCCGCTGATGATCCTGGCACAGGCGCACGGCCGTGCGCACGCGCACGTCATCGAAGGGTTTCTTGTCCACCTGCATGCGGGCGACGCCGGTCTGCGCGGTGACCGCCTCGAACAGCCGGGCATGGGGGATGGCCTCGACCACGTCGATCTGCCCGACGGCCGTCTCGTGCACCAGGTCCACCTGGCCCGAAGCCAGCGCCGCCAGTCCGGTGGCCGCTTCGTCGCCGTGGTCGATATAGGTGACGGAATCCAGATGGGCCTCGTCCCCCCAGTAGTCCCTGCGCCGCGCCAGCACCGCCTTTTCGCCGACCGCGAACCCCTTCAACAGGAACGGACCGGTCCCCACGGGGTTCCTGGCCAGGTCGCCGCCGTCGTCTTCGAAGCGGCGATGCACGATGGCGGTCGGATAGTTATAGAGGTTCTCCGGAATCGCCAGCTCCGGACGGTTCAGGTGCAAACGCACCGTGTACTGGTCGATCTTCTCGACGGCGCCCGCGGTCATGGTTTTGGAGAGGATCGGCGTGCCGTCCCTGGTCCTCTTGCCGGTGTCCGTCCCGGTGACCATGGAGGCGAACAGGCCCTGGTTGGAGGAGCCGGTCCGGGGATCGAGCCAGCGGGTGAAATTGTAGACCACGTCGTCTCCGTCCAATCGAAGGTCGCCGGGTCGGTCATTTCCTGCACGCGCATGGAGATGCGCAGGTTCCCGCCCTTCTTCGGGGCCGGGGCCTGGGCGTGGGCCGTGGAGACCAGGGACTCGCCGGTGATCCTGGCCGCCGCGGCATAGGCCGCCGCCGCCGACATCCCGAGCAGGGTCACGGTGCGCAGGAACCCGCGCCTGTCGACGACACCCGTGCGCAACTGCTCTTCCAGCTCCGGAACATACGGGTGCGCCGGCCGTGGACGCTCGCGTGCCATGGGGGGTTCCTCCCTGCGCGCGTGGTTTTGGCGCGTCCAGTCTATTGGAAAAAGGCCGTCGGCGGTATCCCGACCGCGATTCTCCGTCCGGCGGCGGCCCCGGAATCGGCGTGGGCGTTGGCGAAATTCTATGCCATGGTGCGCCGGCGGTCATCCCCGCGGCAATGGAAAGACACAGGACGTAACGGCAATGGCGGCGGAAAACTGGAACCGCCGGGTGTGGCGGCTGGCCGGACCCATCATCCTGGCCAACGTTTCGGTGCCCCTGCTGGGCGCCGTCGATACGGCCGTCGTCGGCCACCTGCCGGGTCCCCAGTCCATCGGCGCCGTCGCCGTGGCGGCGCTGATCTTCAATTTCATTTACTTCGGCTTCAACTTCCTGCGCATGGGAACGACGGGCCTGACCGCCCAGGCGCTGGGCGCGGGCGACGCCGAAGAGGTGCGCGCGTCGCTTGCCCGGGCGCTGCTCGTGGCGGCGGCGCTGGGCGCCGGGCTGGTGGCGTTGCAGGGACCCGTGGCGTGGGCCGCGTTCGGGCTGATCGACGCCAGCACCGGCGTCTCGCCCCTGGCCGAATCCTATTTTTCCATCCGCATCTGGTCGGCGCCCGCGGTGCTCGCCAACTTCGCCATTCTCGGCTGGTTCATCGGCGTCCAGAACACCCGCGCCGCGCTGTTCCTTCAGGTGGCCATGAACGGCGCCAACATGGCGCTCGATCTGTGGTTCGTATTCGGCCTGGGCCTCGGGGTCGCCGGCGTGGCGTGGGCGACCCTGATATCCGAGGTGGGGGCATTGGCCCTCGGCCTGGTGCTGGTGCGGCGCACCGTGCGCACCGTGGGAGGCCGCTGGCGTCTGGACCGCGCCGTCGACGGCGCGCGGCTGAAGCGCATGGTGGCGGTCAACCGGGACATTTTCATCCGGTCCCTGTGCCTGCAGGCGGCCTTTTTCCTGTTTACCGCCATGGCCGCGCGCATGGGAGACGTGGTGCTGGCCGCCAATGCGGTGCTGCTCATCTTCCAGAGCCTGCTGTCCTACGGACTCGACGGCTTCGCCCACGCGGCCGAGGCCCTCACCGGGGGCGCCGTCGGGGCCGGGGACCGCGCGCGGTTCCGGGGCGCGGTCAGGGCCACGAGCCGGTGGGCGCTGGTCTTTGCCGGGGGCTATGCGGTGCTGTATGGGGCCCTCGGCCCGGTGCTGATCGACGTCATCACCGACGTGTCCGAGGTGCGCGTCACCGCCCGCGCCTATCTTCCCTGGGTCGTCCTGTCCCCCCTCGTTTCCGTGTGGAGCTTCCAGTTGGACGGCATCTTCATCGGCGCCACGCGGACGGCCGAGATGCGCAATGCCATGGCCGTTTCCCTGGCCCTCTACGTCGCCGCCGTCTGGGCGTTGATGCCGGTGATGGGAAACCACGGCCTGTGGCTGGCGTTCATGGTGCTGATGGCAGCGCGGGCGGCGACCCTGGCGCTCCTTTATCCGCGGCTGGAGCGCGCCGTCGGCGGCGCCCCCTGAGGCGGACGCCCAGTACCCTCTATCACAATAGGATGGTACGTGTGATCGTCTTTTCGCGTCTTTTGGGCAGGAAGCGTCGCGCTGGCGATGCGAGGCATCGTCAAGCGGCGCTGACGTCCCCAAAAGGCGCGAAAAGCGACCCTTCGGGCGGCCATGGGCGGCCATCGGACGTCGTCACGCGGCTCTCGTGATGCGCCGCATCACTTCGAACCACGCTCCTAGCCGAATGGCCGCCCATGGCCGTCACACGTGTCATCCTATTGTGATAGAGGGTACAAGGGGGTTTTCCTTCCGCCGCGATGGCGTTTATGGTTACCCCATGTCACGGCGAAGGAACGCCCTTGTATCCGCGTGCGCCGCGACCGTTATCGCCGTCTTCACGGCGACCGCGGTCGTGCCCCCCGCCTTCGCCGACCCGCCGCCCTGGGCTCCGGCCCACGGCTACCGGGCCAAGAAGGGCAAGAAGTTCAAGAAATACAAGCACGCTCTCCCACCCAGCACCTTCGGCATCGACCTTGGCCAGTGCAACCGGGACCTGCTGGGCGGGGCGCTCGGCGCCGCCGCCGGCGCCGCCCTCGGGACCCAGGTTGGAAAAGGGAGCGGCAAGACGGCGGCGATCGTCGGCGGCGCCATCCTTGGCGCGCTTGTCGGCGGCAGCCTGGGCCGGGCCATGGACCAGGTCGACCAGAACTGCGTCGGCCAGGCCCTGGAGCGCGCCGAAGACGGACAAACCATCGTCTGGAACAATCCCCAAACGGGCACCCGGTACCAACTGACGCCGACAAAAATCTACAAGGACAGGCAAAACCGCTACTGCCGCGAATACATCACCAGGGGCACCATCGACGGCAAGGAGCAACAGCTCTACGGCAAGGCGTGCCGGCAGCCCGACGGCAGTTGGGAGCTCGTCCAATAACGCCCGCATAGACCCCGGCAAGCGGGGCGGCGCCGGCTTGGCCGGTCCCGGGAGGCGCCGCCCTCAGGCGACCGCCAAGCGGACGCGGCCCGCGGATCCGGGCATTACCCACCGAATATCCACCGAAATCTATCCGTTCGTATAGGTGTCCTATGCCAGTGGATAATTTTCCTGCCGTGCCGAACGGCGTGACAATACGGAAAATTGCGGACACCCGCCGGGTGATCCGTATTTCGGAATTCCGTCGTTCGAAGAGGAAGATCCCCCATGACCGCGTCATTCCATGGTTTGTCCGTCCCACCCGAGCAAAGCCTGTCCCATTACCTTAAGGAAATCCGCAAATTCCCCATGCTGCACGCCGACGAGGAGTTGAGACTCGCCCGGCGCTGGACCAGGTACGAAGACACCAAGTCGGCCAACAAGCTGGTGAACAGCCACCTGCGCCTGGTGGCCAAGATCGCCATGGGGTACCGGGGATACGGCCTGCCCTTGGGGGAGCTCATATCGGAAGGCAACGTGGGCCTGATGCAGGCGGTCAAGCGGTTCGATCCCGAACGCGGGTTCCGCTTTTCCACCTACGCCATGTGGTGGATCCGCGCCGCCATCCAGGAATATATCCTGCACTCGTGGTCGCTGGTGAAGATGGGGACGACGGCGGCGCAGAAGAAGTTGTTTTTCAACCTGCGCAAGCTCAAGAACCGAATCCAGATCATCGAGGACGGCGAACTGGCTCCCGAGCACGTGACCAGTTTCGCCAAGCACCTGAAGGTGTCGGAAGACGAGGTGATCAGCATGAACCGCCGCCTGTTGAAACCCGATCACTCCCTCAACACCCCCGTGTACGATGACGGCGAACGGGAATGGCTGGAGGAGCTGGTGGACGAATGCGACGACCACGAAACCGTGCTCGCCGAACGTCAGGAGCTTGGCGACCGGCGCCGGCTTCTGGCGCGGGCGATGAAAACCCTGAACGACCGCGAGCGCAATATCCTCACCGAGCGCCGCCTCAAGGAAAAACGCACCACGCTGGAAGGCTTGAGCCGGACGCACAGCATCTCGCGCGAACGGGTGCGCCAGATCGAGATGCGCGCCTTCGACAAGGTGCAGAAGTCCGTGCGCAACGCCTCCCTCCAGCAACGGCTGCCCGCGTGAGCGCACCGGCCGGCCCCACACCCTAGTGGCCTGAATCAGCTAAATTGTACCCATACGACGGCGTTGCGAGGTTTCCGGCTAGGAGCGCGTCGCGCCTTGGTGTGCGTGCACCACAAGCGGCGCGCGACGACGCCGAGGGCCGCGGGGGCGTCCCCCGCATAACTTAGCCGGGGGGACACCCCCCTCGTCCCCCCGGAAGCCTCGCAACGCCGCCCTTCGGGTCGCTTTTCCCGTTCCCTCGGGGCGTCGGGAAGGCTTGCCGATGGGCCGCCATCGCCCGCGCCTCCCCTCCTGCCGAGGAAACGGGAAAAGCGATCGTAGGGGTGCACTTTATCTGATACAGGCCACTAGCCACTTGACTCAGGTCAAGGACTCCAGCCGCCAATTCGATAAGATTCGAGCCACTCGGGGGTCAATCCCCAATACCCGGTTCTCCGGGTTCATTACCCTCTAAACGTCATGTTTCCCTGTAAATCTCGCGGGGCCTTAGGCCCCGCTTTTTTTTGTCATGACGGGTCGTGAAAAGCCGTCACAGGTAGCTCTCGGGCTCGATTTCCCGGAGCAGGCGCTTGACATCCGGCACCTGCACGGAACGGCCGGAAAAATAGGCGACGCCGTCCTCTTCCAGTTGCTTGATGGCACGGGACATGGTTTCCGGGCGGATGCCGATCATGGCCGCCAAATCCTGCCGCGCCAGGCAACGATCCGCGCGAATGAGCTGCGTGCCGCCGGTCACGTCGAGGAATATGACCTATGGATGTCCAAATTCAGCGAGGTGAAATCCCTGCTGGATGAGGGGCCGAAAAAGCGGTAAAGCGCCCGGCGTGCACATCACGGCTGGACGAACGGCCGGTATTGGGGTTTATTCGGGTTCTCTTTGAACCTGCAAGGGGGGGGAACCACCATGAACAAACAGGATGTCGTCGCGGCCGTGGCCAGAAGTTCCGGCATCAGCAAGGCCAGCGCCGACGATGCGGTCGACGCGATTTTCAGCGCCATCACCGACGCTCTTAAAAACGGCGAGGATGTTCGGCTGGTAGGGTTCGGTACCTTTTCCACCCGCCGGCGAGCGGCCCGTCAGGGCCGAAATCCCCGCACCGGTGAAACGATCCAGATTCCGGCCTCCATACAGCCCAAGTTCAAGGCCGGTCGGCCCCTCAAGGATGCGGTGAACGGGTAGGGCCGTTCGTCGATTCCCGTGAAGGCGCTGCGGCCGTCCGTTGGGGCGGTTGCAGGGCCTGGTGCCGCAACGGTGTAAGTCCTGTGGGGGAAATCCCCGCGTGAAACGAGCGGTTCTGGTCGTCTGCGACGGCCTGCGCGCCGACATGGTGACGCCCGGGTTGACTCCCAACTTGGCGCGTCTGGCCGGCCGGTCGCGGGTCTTCGCCARCCACCGCRGCGTRTTCCCGTCGACGACGCGGACCACGTCGGCCTCGATTGCCACCGGATGCCTGCCSGGCCGGCACGGACTCGAAGGCAACTGCGTGGCCCTSGACGAAGGGGACGGCCTGTTCGCCATCTCGGCCGGGCGGCCGGATTTCCGYGACCGCCTGCGCRCSGCCACGGGCCGCACGCTGCTGGTCCCGACCYTGGCGGAACGYCTGCGGGAMCACGGCGGCGCCRTCRTTTTTTCCAACGTGTCGGCCGGCGCCGCCYATTTCCAGGACCCGGACGGATACGGCGTCGTCTRTCACCGGCAGGGCTCGTTCGGACCCGGYCTCGAACGTYTGCCCGGGGACCWACRCCTGGACGTCACCCATGACGCCGCCGGCGATACGGCGATGACCGGGCGCTTCTGCGACGACGCCCTCGGCCGCCGYCCCGCCCTCGCGGTGCTGTGGCAATGCGAGCCGGACCACACCCAGCATGCCCGGCCGCTGGGGTCGCCCGAGCATCTGGWSGCCSTCGCCGCGGCCGACGCCAACGCGGCCACGGTGGCSCGCACGGTCGCCGRGCTGGAGGCGCAAGGCGACGATGTSCTGCTCCTGGTSGCGTCCGATCACGGCCATGAAACCGTGGACGGGATCGTTCCCCTGGAGACCCTGCTTATCGACGCCGGRYTGAAGGATGGCGACGGATCGTCCGACGTGGTCGTCGCCTCCAACGGCATGAGCGCYGCCATCTATCTTTCGGACGCGGCACGGACGCGCSGCGGCGCCATCGTGCGSTTYCTCRARSGSCAGGACTGGATCGGCGAGGTCTTCGCCGGYCCCGCCCTGGCCGAGGTCGGYCACCGCACGGACACGCCGCTCGCCATCGCCCTGACGACGCGCAAGTCCGATGCGCCCAACGCCCACGGCGTGTCCGGCCTGAGCCATGCCATCGCCGATCCCCTGTCCGACGAGACCCACATGGGCTGCGGCCAGCACGGCGGCCTCGGGCCGTACGAGCAGCACCCGTTCCTGTTCATCGGCGGCGGCGGCTTCGCGGCGGGGACGCGGTGCGAATCGCCAAGCTCTGCGGTGGACATCGCGCCCACGATACTCCGCCATCTCGGCCTGCCGTTCGACGGCATGGACGGCGCGCCCCTGGCCCGGGGATGAACGCCGGCGCCACTTGGCAAACACGACGAAGCACGAATGCCAACCGCCGGGCCAGCCTCTTGGGCGCACCCCGCGGCCCTCCATCCGGCGGGACCGGCCCGCCGAGCCGTGACCGTCGGACCGGGACCCGGAAATTCAAAATTTCCGCAGTTCCAGCGGCGCCTTTTGCCGCCCCTTCGTGCTACTGTGGTGAAAACCGGCCCGCCGCCGGGGGAAAAGCCCGTCGCCCACAGGAGGAATCGCCGTGGCCCAGATCAACATCATGTTCACCCGCTTCTCGGCCTTCTATAGCCCGCTGATCGTTGCCATCGCCGGGGGTTTCCTGAAGGCCGAAGGGTTGGAGCCGACCCACGCGGTGGCCCCCCCCGGGACCTCGGCGATCAAGGGCCTCGCCGACGGATCGGCCCACGTGGTCCAGTCGGCGCCGTCCAACAGTTTCGCCGCCCTGGAAAAAGGCGAGACACCGCCGGCCGTCCACTTCGCCCAGATCAACGAACGGGATGGGTTCTTTTTAACCGCCCGCGAGGCGGACCCGAACTTCACCTGGGACAAGCTGGCCGGCAAAAAGGTCCTCGTCGACCACGGCGGCCAGCCCCTGGCCATGTTCAAGTACGCCCTGCACCGGAGGGGCGTGGCGTACGACAGCATCGAGGCGATCGACGCCGGCACCGTGGACGCCATCGACAAGGCCTTCCGTTCGGGCCAGGGGGACTACGTTCACCAGCAGGGCCCGGCGCCCCAACAGTTGCAACGCGACGGTTCCGGCCATGTGGTCGCCTCCATCGGCGAGGCCATCGGCCCCGTCGCCTTCAGCAGCCTGGCCGCGTCGCCGGAATGGCTGCGGACCGACATGGCGAAGGCCTTCGTGCGCGCCTATGCCAAGGCCCGGCACTACGTCAACGACACGCCCGCGACCGAGATCGCCCGCGCCGAGGCGGCCTACTTCCCCGACGTCGACCAGGACGTTCTCGCCGCCACCATCACGGCGTACCAGGGCCTCGGSTGCTGGAACCCGGCGCTGCCCATAACCGCGGACGCTTTCGAGGTGACCCTGGACGTCTTCCAGCAYTGCGGCCTGATTACCAAGCGCCACGCCCACGAGGACGTCGTCGCGCCGCCCCCGGAGKCCTAGTAAGGCGGGGACCTCACAGGGGCGGCCAGCGCCATGACGTCCGACACCCCCCGGCACGGCGTGGGGCGCGGAAGCGCGTGGAAGCTGAGCATCATCACCCTCGCCCATGTGGTGGGCACGGCGAACATCGTCTCGGTGCTCGCCATGGCGCCGGTGATCCAGCGCGACCTCGACCTCAGCGTGACCCAGTTCGGCCTGCTGGTGACCGCGTATAACGGCGCCCAGGCCGCGGGCGCCCTTCCGGCCGGCGGCCTGGTCGACCGCCTGGGCGTCGGGTGGGTCCTTGCCCTGGCCCTTGTCATCGTCGCGGCGGCGACGGCCATGCTCGGCCAGGCGACGGATTTCACGTTCGCCCTGGGCTCGGTGGCGGTCATGGGGCTTGGCTATTCCCTGGTCAATCCGGCCACCGCCAGGGGGTGCTGGAGTGGTTCCCG
>LKGT01006978.1_pt1 | contig 16529 bp, 20 predicted proteins | sample 503861 | NCBI WGS metagenome assembly LKGT01 (sample SAMN04113194, study PRJNA297058) | marine sediment metagenome | biome: marine benthic biome; feature: marine benthic feature; material: marine sediment; isolation source: sediment sample collected at the water-sediment interface from the South......
ACAAGTCATTACCGAAGTGATAATTCCTACAGGAGCAGGCACTCAACAGATTGGTCAGATCTACTATGATCCTCAAGACATTTCTATTGCGATAGGCATAACTGTACAATGGATTAACGAGGATGAGACAATACACACTGTAACAAGTGGTACTCCAGATGGAGGCACAACAGGAATTTTTGATTCTAGTATTATTGATGCAGGAAATTCATATACATATACATTTGATTCTGCAGGAACATTTGATTACTACTGCATAGTACATCCCTGGATGATTGGTTCAGTTATAGTTGAATAGTTTTGCACTTAGTTCTAACAGAAGCGCAAAGACAAATACTTTCTACAGAAGCGGTTAATAAAAAACCAAATGAATGCTGTGCTTTATTATTTGGAAAAAAAGAAAATGATAAGATTCGAGTCAATGAGATATTTATTGCAGAAAATATTGAAAAATCCCCTGTAAATTTTACAATTTCAAACGAGCAGTTGATTCACGGTTATAAAATGGCTGAAGATAAAGGACTAGAAGTAATTGGCATCTTTCATTCTCATCCAGATTCAGATCCATATCCCTCTGATACTGATAAAAAATTCATGGTAATTAATCCAGTTCCATGGGTGATTTTCTCACTTTTGACGAAGGAGTTCAAAGCTTACTTGTTCGAATCAGAGTTAATCACAATATCAGTTGTTACATAGATCATTTTTTCTTAAAGGTAACGTTAGTTCCATTTTTTAATTCTGATAGAATTTTCTTATCTGGTTTTAGGATCTTTCCAATAACATTAACTGGAGAATAAGGTTTGATTTCATTTTTGTTTCCTATAGGAGTGGGCCCATAAAACAAACAAATTGCTTTACCTGTWGGCCAATATGCTACATCATACAATTCTACTWRATCTTTTGCGTTTTCTTCATCAACATTAATTGGAGATTCGTTTGTGTAGATTTCTTCTCCCCACAAATTTACTCCTAGKGTAAAAGGTAAATTTTGTAGAAATGATTTRACTGTTTTTGGRCACATRGTATCGTCTAATTCCAAATCAATGTTTTTGAATTTTGGAATATCKACTTTAATYGTGTGTTTCACGATTGGTATAATTCTTTGAAATAAATATCCCTTACTTTCTATAATTAATATGGAAATTCATGTATACGATACATACGTCAAAGCAGCAGATGGTCACACAATGCATTTTGATGTTATCACAAAAGAACAAGATCATGAAAAGGCAATAGATTATGCAAAAAARTGGYTATCAAGTATYGGAGAAGGRGATTCCAAGGTRACTACWGAAGAATGYMAATTCTGTCATTCTCAARGYGCCCCAGAMCCTGTTTCMCAAGCAATAGAAAAAGAKGGRTAYTTCATCCAAAAAATGGAWGGCTGTCCTTAARTTMTTTTTTAWTTGTTTAAACRGAAAAACTTTTTTTATTCTTTTTTTATAAGATWATASATGGAATTRCATCCTTATGCAAGAYTATCAATTGAAGGAGATAAAAAGACCARATGGATTTGTGGYTGTTTTGAAACAGTAGATGGTTTCTTTAAATTTTGTTCAGAMCACAATTCTTCACTAAAAAGAGCAATAGAATCTCAAATTGATGAACTTGATATGACAATAGTTGTAGATGAAAAAGTACCKAGCTAAAKAGMWAGTACTGCAATAAATGCAGAAACAAAGACAATTGCCACTGTATTTAATAATTTTATTACAGTATTYAAWGCAGGRCCTGCTGTATCCTTGTAAGGATCACCTATAATATCACCCACAACTGCAACCTTATGAATTTCACTGCCTYTTTCTCCTYTCATCTCTATCAACTTCTTAGCATTATCCCATGCACCTCCKGTATTTRYAAGATGAWAWGCAAGGAAAATTCCAGTAACAACTGCTCCCATTAAAAGACCAGCYACTGCAGTTGGTCCAAGTAAAATTCCTAATATAATGGGTGCTGAAATAGCGATACTTGCAGTTTTCCAAAGTTCTTTAATTGATGCAACAGTTGCAATGTCCACACATTTTGCATAGTCTGGTTTTGATTTTCCTAAAAGGATTCCTGGATTTTCTTTAAATTGTCTTCTTACTTCATCTACTAATTTAGATGCTGCTTTAGTTACACCATTGATTAGTAGTCCAGTTATGAAAAATGGAATTAGTCCTCCAACTAAAAGCCCAACTACTACTGTAGGATTAGTTAAGCTATAATCTAATTCTAAGATTCCTTCAAATATATGAGCTGCTTCAAATTGGAATGCTTGAATCATGGCAAGAGCAGCTAATGCTGCACTAGCAATAGCAAAACCTTTGGTGATTGCCTTTGTAGTATTTCCAGCCGCATCAATTTCATCAGTAACTTTACGACTTTCCTCTCCCATTCCAGTCATTTCAACGATACCACCTGCATTATCTGCAATTGGACCAAATGCGTCAATACTTAGAACAATTCCAGCAAGGCTTAACATAGCCATCGCAGTTAATGATGTGCCAAAAATTCCATACAGAATAGGATCTGCGCCTTCGGGTGCAAATGTTGAAGAAATACTAAATGATACCATTATTGCAACTACAAGTGCAATCATAAATGGTCCAGTTGATTGTAATCCTTTGATGATCCCCATCAATGTTAATGATGCATAACCCCATTTTGCAGAGTCAGMAATTTCCTTRACRGGRCCATATTTGATATTWGTAAACCTGTCAGTAATCTTTTGAATAACAGGRACTARAATAACTCCAATTACAGTTGCGCCAAATAGACCATAAGCTGCTGKAGAGTCWCCAATGAAYTGATTAGTAAAAACAAAATTAAGRCCAATRGCTATTCCWGCTGAAACATAAAATGAMCGATTCAATGGTTTCATAACATCTGTAATATTCTTAGAACCAACAATGACTACACCAATAATTGAGGCTATCATTCCAGARGMWCCAATTAAGATKGGRTAAAGAAAYAATTCTGGAGCGCCTATTAAAGCAGCAATTAGTAAAGCRGCAAGTAATGTAACTATGTAAGATTCGTAAATATCTGAACCCATTCCWGCAGCATCACCAACATTGTCCCCTACATTGTCTGCAATGGTTGCAGGRTTTCKRGGATCATCTTCWGGAATATTTGCTTCAAYYTTTCCTACCAARTCTGCACCCATATCWGCAGCTTTTGTGAATATACCGCCWCCAATTCTWATGAATAATGCWATAAGACTCGCMCCAATTCCAACACCTGCTATKGTAATTGGATCKGGRAAAATTAGATARAGTCCAGTAATTGCYATYAGAGCCATAGCAGGAACTGCAAGWCCAACRGTGGCGCCACCTCTAAAWGCCACRRCAAAAGTTTTACCAAGACCACTGTTGCTAAGATTAGCYGCCCTTACWGCMGCTTTTACAGTAATTTTTAGGGAAAKAATTCCTGCTATTGCAGAAAGTGCTGCTCCTACTGCAAAAGCAATGCCATTTGAAGGTTGCAAAAAAGCACCAATAATTACAGCTAGACCAATAGATATCGGAATAATAATTTTCATTTCACGTTTTACAAATGCTGCTGCACCAACCTTTACAGCATTTGAAATTTCCAACATCTCTTTTGTTCCAGGAGATTGTTTTGAAACCCATACTGCAAGACCCCCAGCAACAAGAAAAGAAGCAAGTACTGCCCCAATAGGCAGAAATTCTTGTAAATTCATTTTATATCTGCATGCCTATACCTGGGAAATATAAATCATAGAAAATTCTCTGAAGAATTTACTTTTTTTTTCTATAAGGGAGAAAGGTTTTTCCTTTAAGTCCTTGTCGAACCAATTTATTAAATCGGCGACCATGACTTAGATATTGGAATCGCATATGGATCAACTCATGTACAATAGTATTGTCTAATGATTTTTGATCAACAATTTTTCTAATATTTAAGAAAATTAAGTTTTCTTGCATATATGCAACTCCGTAATATTTGTAAGCAGATGTTCTTCTTCCTTCAGTCATTTCTTTTGGCATTTCTAAGACCTCTTTTGTCGTAAATAGAACTTTAGGTTCTAGTATAGAAAAACGATTTGCATAGATTCCAACTTTTTCTAAAATTTCCAGTTTAATTTCAGGATCTAATTTCATGTTGCTGTTTCATAGATACATTGTTTATTAGCAAATGTCAATTCTTGCATCAGAGTTTGTTTATTTTGATTTGGTAAATTTTGAATTAACAGGGTCAGAGATTTTAGTAGTGTAATCATTAATCATACAGCCACCGTCTCATCATACCCCATTAATTCATAGAATCTAGTATTAATTGTGTTTTTTTTCGAATATTTTCATCAATTTTGACTATTACTAGTCCCTCATTAGGTTGTCCATACATTACAACAGAGTTTTCTGGAGCATAGAGGCATACAGGAATTACGAGCAAATCTTCTTCACCATTAATGGTAATCCTTACAGGAGGTTTAAGTGTAAAGGAATTTTTAATCACCTCAATACTTTGTTTAGTAATTTCACCTGCAGGGTTATTGCAGGAGATATTAGATACAACCTTTGTAGAAGATGGAGGAGTTCGCTTTGATCTTTTTTCTTGAGAATCAATTATCTGTAGAGATGGAATTATACCAAATTGTAGCATGTTTTCAGTTGTTGCATCACCAACTGTGATTATGTAGGAATTCAAAGGCACACGCTTCAAAACATTGTCTTTAGTTACTTGATTATCAGGAAGAAGAATACCTAATGGAGTCTTTAGTTGTTCACGAAGATTTTCCGGTAATTTCACAGAAATCTTTTGTCCTAATTTGTAGATGGTGTTGCCTCTGCCTTCATTTCTTCTTGTAGTTTTGCTGCAAGAATACTGCATTGTGCTGCAAGATTTTTTGCTGAAATTCTAAAGGCTTCAGCACTAGGAGATTCAGGAKCTGTAATCACAAYAGGTTTTCCTTTATCTGAACCTTCCATAATACYAKKGTGTAARGGAATTTCTCCAATAAATGGAAYATTGAATTTTTCACTAATTTTTTTTGCTCCRCCTTGTCCAAAAATATAATGATTWTCATTRCAGTTTGGACAAACAAATGAGCTCATATTTTCRATAACTCCTATAATTGGRACATTTAGTTTRTTGAACATTCCAATTGCTTTAACTGCTATAYTACTTGCAACTTCTTGTGGAGTTGTTACAACTAAAATTCCAGTAATTGGAATAGTTTGAGCTAAAGTTAAAGGAATGTCTCCAGTACCTGGTGGGAGGTCAACTATTAGATAATCAAGATCACTCCAGTTAGTATCAACTAAAAATTGTTTTAAGATTCCAGAAATTATTGGACCTCTGTAAATTGCTGCTTGATGTTCTTGTTCTGCAAAAAATCCAAAAGATACTACTTTTAATCCGTTAGATTCAACTGGTTGAAGTTTATTGTCTGTTACTTCCATGTTAGCTTTACCCATTCCTAACATCAAAGGTATACTTGGACCATAAACATCTGCATCTAAAAGACCAACCTTAGCACCAGTTTGTGATAACACTAATGCTATATTTAGAGAAACAGTTGTTTTACCTACGCCTCCTTTTCCGCTTGCTACCCCAATAATATTTTTTACAGTAGCCATTGCAGTATCTGCATCAAGTGAACGTCCTTCCATAACTTTAGCAGTAACTTTCATATCAAAATTGTTAATTCCATCAAGTCCATCAATAGCTTTTCTGACATCATCTTCAATCTCTACATTGAAAGGACAAGCAGGAGTGGTTAATTCAAGTGTAAATTTCAAGTTTCCTGAGTTTAGTTCTAAATCTTTAATCATGCCCATAGAGACAATGTCTTTTTTAAGATCAGGATCAATTACGGTACTCAATTTTTCTAAAACTTGATCAACGCCAACCATAGGTTAAAAAATTCCAATTACATTATTTAAAGATAAGTCAGCTTATTCCAAAACTAGAGAATAAATGAAACTTTTTTCGGTTTTTCCACGATTGAATTAAAAATTTGGCAAATTTAATCCAAAGATTCATAAATTGAATTCCGTGAATGACTTGACAGTTGTTTTCTATATCTACTCTACAGGATGTTGTAAGAATTCCACCAAGTTTGTTTGGAACTACCCTCAAAAAAGCTGTAATAAATATTTTAAAGTCAAAATATGAAAGCATGATCAATGCGGACTTGGGATATATCATAATGATTATGGATGCAAAAGTGGAATCATTGGGGAAAATGATTGCGGGAGATGGTGGAACTTATCATAAAGTAGAGTTTAATGCTTTGACATTTTATCCCAAACTTCAAGAAATTGTACAAGGAGAGCTAGTAGATATTACTGACTTTGGAGCTTTTGTAAGAATTGGTCCGACTGATGCACTATTACATCTCTCACAAGTTATGGATGATTATCTTAAGAGTGATGTACAGGCAGGGGTGATACTTGCTAATCAAAGCGGGCGAACACTAAAGGTTGGTTCAACAATTAGAACAAGAATTACTGCAGTATCATTAGGAAAAGCTGCATCAATGGGAAAGATTGGAATTACATGCAGGCAACCATTTTTAGGTGCAGATGAATGGATTGCTGAGGAAATTAAAAAAGCTGCGGATAATAAATCTGATAAACCAGCTGCGAAAAAAGAAGATGATAAACCAAAAAAAACAGTTGAAATAAAGGGGAAGTAGTGTATGGTTAGAGAAATGGCTTGTAGAAAATGCAAGTTTGTAACTATTGGAAAGGTTTGTCCTGTATGCAAATCATCTGATCTTACACCAGACTGGCATGGAATAGCATTAATTGTTGATCCAGAAAATTCACATATTGCAAAAACATTAGGTATTACTGAAAAAGGAAAATATGCATTAAAGGTAATTTAAGTTGGACAGTCGTCCAAAAAAAGAACTTGCACGATTTTTAGTAGAAGATTTAGGAAAAGGAGACATTACCAGTAACCTTTTACCCAGAAAAAAAATCAAAGCTAGAATTATTTCAAAGCAAGAGGGAATTGTAGCTGGGATTAATTATGTCAAAGAGATTTTTTTATCTAAAGGATGCAAAGTGCGAATTATTAAAAAAGATGGAAGTAAAGTAAAACCGAACCAAACAATATGCGAGATTACAGGATTAGCTCAATCTATTCTTTCTTGTGAGAGAACCGCTCTAAATTTGCTCTCTAGAATGAGTGGTATTGCCACAAAAACAAAAAAAATAAWACAAAAAATCAATTCAGYTAGTCCAARGGTAAAGCTRTATGCWACAAGAAAGACTGCYCCTGGATTACGATTTTTTGATAARGAAGCTGTAAAAATTGGCGGAGGAGARAAACATAGAATGACCCTAGATCAGATGGTAATGATTAAGGATAATCACATATCTGTAWCAGGGTCAMTGTCAARCTTGATWGTCAAAGCTAGAAAAAAATACAAAAAAATTGAAGTTGAAGTTGAGAATCAAGAAGATGCACTTTTGGCAGCCGGTGCGGGCGCAAATATAATTATGCTAGATAATTTTAATCCAAAAGAAATTATCAATACAGTTAACAGATTAAAAAAAGCCAACCTTCGAAAAAAAGTGAGATTAGAAATTTCTGGGGGAATTAATGAAAGAAATATCAGTAGATTTGCAAAAACTGGAATAGATATGATTTCAGTTGGAGAAATTACAAATTCTGTAACTGGAATTGATTTTAGTTTAGAAGTATCTTAGAGAAACWCTAGCTACAGATTAGGAATTAGGATTTTTTTTCTTAAATTAACTAATGGAAAGCATTCTTTCAATAGCTAGACGTGCCTTATCTGCTATTTCTTTAGGGACTTTCACTTCATATTTGTCTTCTTTTAATGATGCGTAAACATTTTCTGGCGTAATCATTTTCATGTATTGACATTCAGCCTTTTCTGATGCAGGAACAAATGTTTTTCCTGGATTTTGTTGTTTCATCCTATACAAAATTCCTGTTTCTGTAGCTATAACAAATTGTTTTGCTTTAGAATTTTTCACATGATTCATCATACCTTCAGTTGACAGTATCTTGACTTTTCTATTATCATAATCACCTGCTGCTACATCATATAACATTGGAGTAGTACAACTACATTCAGGATGGATTAAGAATTCCGCATTTGGTAGATCATCAAGTTTTTTCTGGATATCTGTAGAACTAATCCCAGCATGAACATGACACTCACCAGCCCAAATGAACATATTTTTTCTTCCTGTCATTTTTGCAACATAAGAACCCAAAAACATGTCAGGTAAGAAAAGAATTTCTTTATTATCTGGAATTGCTTTAATTACATTAACAGCATTAGATGATGTACAACAATAATCAAGTTCTGCTTTAATTTCTGCAGTTGTGTTAACGTATCCAACTGATATTGCATCTGGGTGTTCTTTTTTCCATTTTCTTAAATCATTAACAGTTATAGAATCAGAAAGCGAGCAACCCGCTTCTAAATCTGGGATTAATATTTTTTTCTGTGGGCTGATAATTGCAGCAGTTTCTGCCATAAAATGTACTCCACAAAACAAAATTGTTTTATTATCAACTTTTGCTGCTTGTCTTGATAAACCTAAAGAGTCTCCAACAAAATCTGCGATATCTTGAACATCTGGTACTTGATAGTTATGTGCTAAAATTACTACATCTTTTTGTTTTTTGAGTTTTAGAATTTCTTCTTTGAATTCGGTTGCTTGTTGTACTAACATTTTACCTAAGAAAATTGGTTTTTTAATTAATTTAAAGAATCAGATCATACCGTAAAAATTCTGTAATAGTGGCTATTATGGCAATTATTGCCAAATTATGTTCCTATAGTAATCCCACCAGAGCAATATTTTCTTAGAGTTTCTATAGATGATAATATAGCAAGTCTACTAGTTTTAGGATTAGTTGAATCTGGAACATTTTGTATTGAATAATTCATCTCACCGAATTTCCCTTTTACTTCAATTTGATGTGTGTTTTTATCCGTATTAGGATCAGCGATTATTTTCACTTTAGTTTTTTGACTACCAAGTCCTACAAGACTAAGCAATGCTGCAACGTTAATGTTTGCAGGAAATAGTTTTACTGCCTCACTTGCTGTGCCTTCAAAGATTATAGTTTGTGTATCAATTTTATCAAGAGAAATATCCGAAGTTTCAAAAAATTTTGCGTCTTTAAGTGAATTTGGATGTTTGGTAGTAGTTAATGTCACTAATTCTAGCTCATCTTTTACTGACTTGATAGCATCGAGTCCAGCAATTGCCCCCGAAGGTAAGTAAATATTTTTTGAAAATTCTTTACATGCATCAGATAATATTTCAAATACTGATTCATCAAGTAGTGCCCCTACACTCATCATCATTAGATCCTTTCTGTTTTGAAGAACTGATAGTGCTACATCTTTAACTGCTTGTTGGGATGCAGCTTCCACTACTAGATCAACTGGGCCAGAGGATAATAGATGTGAGTTTTCAACAATAGTTGGTTTGTTTTTTAGTTTTGATACTAATTTCTCAGAAGCTTCTTTTGATTGATCATAGATTTGGGTGAGTTGAGCAGGAATTTTTCCTGAATCTATAGCCAATGCAATCTGGCTCCCAATTGCCCCACATCCCAAAAGAGCGATTTTCTTCAAGCTGATCGAATAAGGAATTTCTTGTAATTAATTGTAGTCTATTGTTAGCTAAAGTTCTGTATAACCTAAAGATTTTATCTGTTCTAACAAAGTATTGGTATGCTCAATAGTGTGTTTAAGGATGCCATTAAGAGACGTGAAAAGACACTTGAAATTCTAAAAGGTCCAAAATTTGAGCAGATTAAAGAAGAAGCCAAATCAAACTGGATAGAATATAGACCAAATAAAGACGAAGTAGTGGTTGCAGGAATAGATAGTAGTTTTAACTGTACAAAATTTCAAGGCGCCGAAATGTGGGTAGTAACAGCAGTGTCAATTAAATCAAATGGAGAAATTATTTCAGACCTGCATGATTTTGGGTTAGGATATACAGAATCAGATATCTCTTCTATGGCAAGTAAAATGGAAATCCAAGCTTGTGAGCAATCAGCAGATGTAGTAGATTTGGTTTTAATGGATGGTTCATTATATTCACAATTTATGACGCGTCAAGTATCATTAATTGGTTCTTTCCTAAAAGTAATGAAAAAAAACAACAATGTAGTTTTTATTTCAAAGACATCAAATACACGAGCACAATTTGAAAAATTCGATTCTATTGCAGGGGATATATTCTATTACAATCATGCAACAAATACTCCGGGATTTAGTAAATTATTCAAAGACGCAAAATATGGAAAAGACAAGATCATTTCATCAACTTTTGTTAGATTAAGCGATTCATTACCATTGATTAAGATCGAACTTTTGGATGAAAACTATTCTGAAGAAGAAATCAAAACATTACTAAACAGACTTTACAAAAATAGTGTTGGTGGATATCCATATGCATTAAAGCTCGCACATAATAATTGTAAAATTAGTGGGCGAGACTTGGCAAAGCTAGTAAGTTTACATGGTTTATCAACTGAAATTGGTTCAAGAGAGGTTCTAGGATGATTATTGGTTACGTGATTGGTGAATCAAGACCAACAAAGATTACTGCACTTTCCTCAAGACCATTATCAATAGGCGAATACACAATAATAGATTCTGAAGAAGGTAAAATCCTAGGATTAGTTGAAAAGACTTACGTATCAAGTGTGGCACTTGCAGATGTAAAAAACTTTGAYGAAGCMGCTGAGAGTAAAGAGATTGCAGAAATTAACAGAAGAGATAAAGGATATACATCTCAAATAATGATTTTAGGTTTYWTAGATAAATTACAGAAAGGTCAAGCAATAATTCCRGCWATTCCRCCATTRCCWGGAACTGAAATTTTAGAAGCAACWAGTCAAGATTTGGAAAAAATATTTGGTCCKGATGGAGTTCAATGGATAAAAATTGGATCATTACTACGAAATCCTGAGATAGTTRCCAARGTTAATCTTAACAAAWTAGTCTCWMGRCATATTGGAATTTTAGCAATGACTGGAATGGGAAAAAGTAATCTTGTATCTCTTATYGCAAAACAAATCAATGACCTTAATGGAACTGTAATTATTTTTGATTATCATGATGATTATAGTAGTTTATCAATACCAAAAATCAATGTAATTGATGCAAAGATTAATCCRAGATTATTRGATGCTGAATCACTAGGWGAAGTTTTAGAAATTCGAGAYAATGCAAGTATACAACAAAGAATTCTGCGAATGGCTTTTACTAATCAGGTCAAAGAAAGCAAAGAGTTTTGGGAAGCTCTCAATGACCAAGTTGAAGAAATTATTCAATTAAACAAGAAGGATAAAAAAGAATACACATACTCTGGAGGTAGAGTTCAAGACAAGATAGATGATGCACAACACAAGTTTTCTGATATTCTTGATCCTGGGGTAATGGATCCTATAGGATTGATTAAAGAAGGAAGGATCAATATACTAAATATTTCAAGTCTTAGTGAAAAACAAGCAAACGTTGCCATGTCCTATTACCTACAAGAATTGTTAAATGATAGAAAAGATGCAATTCGTGCCAAAAACATAAAACAAACAACAAAAAGAAATCCAAGATTTGGTTCTTCAATTTTTGTTGTAATTGAAGAAGCACATGTTTTCATTCCAAAAACAGAAGATACTCAAGCAAAATACTGGGCATCGAAGATTGCTCGTGAAGGAAGGAAATTTGGAATAGGGTTAGGGGTGGTTTCACAAAGGCCGCGGAGTCTGGACCCTAACATAGTTAGCCAAATGGGCTCACTTGCCATAATGAAGATTATTCAAGAGGATGATCAAAGCCAGATAGCATCTGCTGCTGAATCAATTAGTAAAAATCTGGTAGAACAACTTACTTCATTAAATGTTGGAGATGCGATATTAGTAGGTCAATGGGTAAATCTTCCATCAATTGTTCATATTGAACAAGTCAAAGAGAAAACTATGGGAGCAGATCAGGATGCAGTTACAGAGTGGGCAGTGGCAAAAAAATTTAATGGAATAGCAAAAGAATCAACACAAAAGCTTATTCAAAAAGATTTACTGGTAGATTAGAATGCTATTTTCACACATATCTGATACTCATCTAGGGCTTGTTCAGTATAATTCTGAAGAAAGAGAAAACGACATTTATGATGTTTTTAATCAAACTATTGATATATCAATAAAAGATCATGTTGATTTTGTAATTTTTGCAGGCGATATATTCCATACGCCAAATCCAAGTGGAACTGCAATAATGCATATGGCACATGCATTAAAAAAATTGAAAAAAAATAATATTGATTCTTTTTTTGTTTTAGGGGAACATGATATTAGTAGAATAAGATCATATCCAGTACCTTATGTTTTTCATAAATTAGAATTTTCTCAGTATATTGGTGAAGGAAAACCAACATATTACAAAGATGTTTTGATTATTGGATTTGATAAAATAAGAAAAAGCGAAATGCAAGACTTCGAGACTAGATTTCAAGAAGTTGACGCAATTGCAAAAGAACACAAAGGTCATAAAATTCTTGTAATGCATCAGGGAATAACTGAGGCAAACAAGTTTGCAGGAGAATTAAGTGCAAATGATCTTCCAAAAAACTTTACGTATTATGCAATGGGACATCTTCATGATAAATTCTTAAAATCATTTAGCAATATGAAAGGTTCAATTGCTTATCCAGGTTCTATTGAATTAACAACAAGTGAAGGAATAAAAAATACAAAAAAAGGATTTTTTCAAGTGGATATTTCTGGGATAGAGGCCAAACCAGAATGGATTGAACTTAACATTAGACCACAGGTATCAACAAGTACTAATTTTGAGGACCTTACAAAAACTGTAGATGATATTCTTGAGCAAATCCATGAATCTATTAAAAAACCTATAATTGAGCTAAAAATTCAGGGCAAGGACATCCAAACAGACCTAGTGCAAGCACAAATCTCACGTTTAATGCCTTACGCACTTCGTTGTTCATGGAAAATCAGTAACCAATTATCAGATTCTTCTGTATTAATGGAAAAACCAATTCGTATGGATGATGAAATGTTAAAACTTGCCATATCAACGCTAAAATCAGAACAGTTAGCAAATTTTGCAATAAAAGAGTTACTTCCATTATTGACATCAAATAATCTAGAACAGGCAAGTCAGCTTATTGTTGAAAACTATAAACAGTTTAGACAGGAAAAATCAAAATGATAAATTCTATAGAGCTGGGTAATTTTCTATCTCATGCGGAAACAAAATTAAACTTTGGTAAAGGAGTTACAGTTTTTATTGGTCCAAACGGTTCTGGAAAATCTGGCATTATTGACGCAATTACATTTGCATTATTTGGTCAACATACAAGAAAATCAAACAAGGGGTTAATACGTAGAGGAGAAAATCAGGGATATGCAAGAATTAATTTTTCGATAAATAATAAAATGCTTCAAGCAACAAGAAAAATTAATCTTCAAGGAACATTATCATCCCAATTTTTACAAAAAACAGATGAAGGGTGGACACCAATAGCAGAAGGGGAAAGAAAACAATTTGGCGAATCAATGACAAGAAAAATTGAAGAAGTTATCGGATTAGATTTTGAAAAATTAAAAATTGCGTCTATTGTGAGGCAAGGAGAATTAAATTCCATCATAAAAGCAAAACCAAAAGAATTCAAAGAATTAATTAATGCTGTAATTGGGATTGACAAACTAGATATTTCTTCAGAAAATTTGAAAATAGTTCTAAAGAACTTTAGAGAAACAATACTAAAGGAATTTGGATATGATGATTCACATATTGATATGTTAAAAAATGAAATTAAAGAGAAGGAGTTAGAAATTAAAAAAAATAAACCAATAGAAGAAAAACTCGAAGAAGAAAAACTGAAACAAAAAAAAGAAATTTCAATATTAAAAAAGAAAATAGAGGAGGATTTACCTAAATTAGATAAAATAAAACAATTAGAATCTAGAAAATTAGAGCTTGTAAAATACGCTAAAGATGCTATATACTCAATTCAAAAGGAGATATCAGAAAAAGAAAGAAAAATTCATGACTGTGAGGGTTGTTTTGAACACCTTGATGAGAAAAAAAGAATTGAAAAATCCCTTGAAATGGCAGAATTGGCCTTCAAGGAAACTGGAAAAAAAATTCAAGAGTACAAAATGGAAATAATTTCTCTAAAAGAACAATTATCTCTTGCAAAAAAACTTCATCTCGAAAATGGGAAATGTCCTGTATGTGATTCAAAAGTAAATCATCTTAACCCATTATTTCAAGAAGATCATCTTGCAGTTGAACAAAATAATATCAAGAAAAAAATTGTCTCTTTAGAAAATCAAAATGAAATGTATGAGAAGAAAAAACAAGAATTTTCAAATGTTTTTCAACAAATAATAGAAGATGAAACTACTTTACGTGCACATTCAATAAATGATATAGAAGAAATAGATGCGCTAAAGAATGAAATTTCCTTACAAAAAATCAACATACAAAAAATTCCAAGTAATATCAATTCAGGATTATTAGTAGAAGTAGGATCAATAGATTCTCATTCAAAATTATTATATGAAAAAATTATGGAATTAGAAAATGAAACAAGTAATTTTGATGAAAATAGTTTTTCTGCCTTAAGGAATTCTTTAGACGATAAACAACTAGAATTAAGTGAGACTGATCAGAAATTAGGAGGGATATTAGAAAAAATTAGAAATGCAAAAGAAGTAGTAGATAAAAATATGCTAGTTGTAAAAGAATTAGTTTTTGTAAAAGATTATGTCATACAAATAAATGAAATACAAGAAAATCTTTTCAATCGAGATGGTTCTGTGGCTACAAGTTTAAGATCGTGGGCATTACATACAATTTCAGCAAAAGCATCAGAGTATCTTAACATGCTAAATACAAAAATTCAACGAATAGAACTATCTGAAAAAATTAGAGATGTTTCAATTACTTGTTATTCAAAAAACACTATTTTGGATATAGAATCTCTTAGCGGTGGAGAACAAGTAAGTATTGCTCTAGCTTTAAGACTTGGAATGACGCAGTTGCTGGGATCATCTAATCTTAATTTTATTATTCTGGATGAACCAACAATGTTTCTAGACGAAGAAAGAAGAAAATCATTGGTTAAAGTGATATCCCAACTTTCTGACATTACGAATTCGTTAAATTCTACTCTTCAGTTTATAATAATCACACATGACTCAGAAATTTTTGAGGATTCTTCAGTAGAACAAATTTTTAAATTTGAATCAACAGATAATGGAACTATTGTAACTGAGGTTTAACCGCCAGTAAGTTTAGCAAATTTCTCATTTTTACTTAATTTTTCCATAAAATCAATATTCGATAATGCAACTACTGCGGATTCTACAACTGGTTTGTCAGGATCTTTTAGCGCTTGCTCAAGTGTAGGTATTGATTCTTTTGTTCCAATTACTCCAAGAGCTATTGTGGCTTCATGCCTCACAAACATGCTAGGATCATTTTTTGTAGCATCCTCTAGTGGTTTAATTCCACTACTATAACCCATTTGACCTAATGAAAAAGCTGCTTCATGTCGGACCAACTCATTGGAATCATTTTTGAGAACTTTAGATATATGCTGAACTTTGTCTTCTCCTCCAAGATCAACTAGGATACATGTAGCACGTGTACGAACAACATAATCATCGTGATCCATTAGTTTAACAAAATACTCGGCATCTTTTTGTTCGTATTTCTCTTCCATTTTACAAAATAATATTAATCGTTCTTCTGTAACTACACTCAATTTATGAATGCAGTTTTTTAGTCACCTATATTATTCTATTAGGAAAAAAGGAGGATAGGTAATCTATTTAATGGATTTTCTAACCAAATTCATTGTTGAGCATTAAAGTCGGAGAAAAAGCCCCCAACATTCAAGTCTCCAAATGGGTTCAAGGTTTACCTACTAATTTCGATAAAGAAAAAGACCATATTGTATTAGTAGAAGTTTTCCAAGTAAATTGTCCAGGTTGTTTCCTTTATGGAATTCCAGAGGCAATTAACATTTACAACAAATATCATTCAGAAGGAGTAACTGTCCTAGGGGTGGCAACTGCATTTGAGGATTTTGATAAAAATACCCTTGAAAATCTTGAGCTTTTATTAAAATCAGGAGAAGTGATTGGAGAGACAAAAAAAGGTTTGAGTCAATATGGAAAACTAGATGGTAGTAAGTTATCTTACAAGATTCCTTTCCCAGTTGCAATGGATTCTTTAATTAAAGAATCTGAAGAAAGTAGTGAATCTAGAATAAAGAATTTCATTTATAATCAAATTCCAGATTTTGATTCCCAACCAGAAGATTATAGAAATCAAATAATTCAAAGAGTAAAAGATTATCTTAAATCAAAAAAATATTCAGCTGAAACTTTTGAAAAGTATTCTTTACAAGGAACTCCTTCTACTATAGTAGTTGATAGAAAGGGAATTCTCCGAGATGTTTCATTTGGTCAAACAGGTGGACTAGAGCCTATGATTCAATCTTTGATAAATGAATAATTTTTAAATCCAG
>LKGT01003190.1_pt1 | contig 16499 bp, 13 predicted proteins | sample 503861 | NCBI WGS metagenome assembly LKGT01 (sample SAMN04113194, study PRJNA297058) | marine sediment metagenome | biome: marine benthic biome; feature: marine benthic feature; material: marine sediment; isolation source: sediment sample collected at the water-sediment interface from the South......
CCCGGTCCAAGCGTGTAGGCGGGATTCGTAGGCAAATCCGCGGGTCCGTTAACGCTGAGACGTGATGGGGAGGCCGCAAGGCCATAAACGGACTGATCCCACACTGCCGAGAAAAGCCTCGTAGTGAGTGAACATGGTGACCGTACCGCAAACCGACACAGGTAGGCGAGTGTAATTACACTAAGGGGCGTGAGAGAACACTCCCTAAGGAACTCTGCAAACTAGCCCCGTAACTTCGGGAGAAGGGGTGCCTCGCGTACGTGAGAGGACTTGCTCCTTGAGCGGAACGAGGTCGCAGTGAAATGGCTCTAGCGACTGTTTACCAAAAACACAGGACTCTGCAAACTCGTAAGAGGAGGTATAGGGTCTGATGCCTGCCCGGTGCTGGAAGGTTAACTGGAGATGTTAGCCGCAAGGCGAAGCTTCGAAGGGAAGCCCCAGTAAACGGCGGCCGTAACTATAACGGTCCTAAGGTAGCGAAATTCCTTGTCGGGTAAGTTCCGACCTGCATGAATGGCATAACGATTGGAGCGCTGTCTCGGGGAGAGACTCAGCGAATTTGTGGTTCCGGTGAAGACGCCGGGTGCCCGCAACTAGACGGAAAGACCCTGTGCACCTTTACTACAACTTGACATTGGGTGTTGGGCGAATATGTGTAGGATAGGTGGGAGACTGTGAAGCGGGGGCGCTAGTCCTCGTGGAGTCGTCCTTGAAATACCACCCTTATTTTTCTGATATTCTAACCTGACTCTGTTATCCAGAGTAGGGACACTGTCTGGTGGGTAGTTTGACTGGGGCGGTCGCCTCCCAAAAGGTAACGGAGGCGCCCAAAGGTTCCCTCAGGCTGGTCGGCAATCAGCCGTCGAGTGTAAAGACAAAAGGGAGCTTGACTGCGAGACGGACACGTCGAGCAGGGACGAAAGTCGGGCTTAGTGATCCGGTGGTTCTGTGTGGAAGGGCCATCGCTCAACGGATAAAAGGTACGCCGGGGATAACAGGCTGATCTCCCCCAAGAGTTCACATCGACGGGGAGGTTTGGCACCTCGATGTCGGCTCATCGCATCCTGGGGCTGAAGCTGGTCCCAAGGGTCGGGCTGTTCGCCCGTTAAAGCGGTACGCGAGCTGGGTTCAGAACGTCGTGAGACAGTTCGGTCCCTATCTGTTGTGGGCGGAGGAGATTTGAGAGGGTCGGTCTCTAGTACGAGAGGATTGAGATGGACGGACCTCTGGTGTGCCGGTTGTCGCGCCAGCGGCAGTGCCGGGTAGCTATGTTCGGTTTGGATAACCGCTGAAAGCATCTAAGCGGGAAGCCATCCTCAAGATAAGATCTCCCGGAGGGTAACCTCCCTAAAGGCTACTCCAAGACTAGGAGTTTGATAGGCTGGGTGTGGAAGAGCTGTAAGGCTTGAAGCTAACCAGTACTAATCGGCCGTGCGACTTAACATCATTTTACTTCTGATAGACATGATCTGAAATACCGTGAAGCGTAATGCGTGAAGGGTGAAGCGTAGAAAAAATACAGTTCTTGTCTCTTTACTCAACTCCTTTACACCTTACTACTCACGAGTGAATTCCCGGTGACCACGCCGGAGGGGCCACACCCGTTCCCATCCCGAACACGGAAGTTAAGTCCTCCAGGGCCGATGATACTGCAGCTGCGAGGCTGTGGGAAAGTAGGACGTTGCCGGGTTCCTTTATAGCCCATCGATCGAAAGGTCGATGGGCTTTTTTGTAACTACTCAGGTCACCCCCCTTTTGCCACAGGCCGGCGTTGCTGTGGTGCTCAAATCCTCACGTATTCCAATACGCTCCGGTTTTCCGCTCCTCGCGCCTTGTCCTGAAGCAAAATTGGGGCAACCTGAGCAGTTACGCATTTTTTTAAAAACGCCGGTCTTACCTCGTGGTTCGTATTTCGTGAAAGAACGAAGGAAAGCTTCTTCCTCCTAAACCTATGGGTCTTTCCTCATGCGAAAAGAAAAGACGAACTCCGAACGTCGGTTTGCATTTTCCTTGCACCAAAATCCCCAACGAAAGGTGTGGCCTTCTTTTGTAATGTTTGTTACCCTTTGCGATCACACATTAGTTCATTCGTAGAAAAACCTATAAGATTTTACTACATGGCGACGATAAAATTTGGAACATCAGGTTGGCGAGCGATACTAGGCGAGGATTTTACATTTCGTCATGTCCGCATTGTATGCCAAGCGATTGCGCAGGTGTTGCGACAAGAAAAACTTGCTCAACAAGGGGTTATTATCGGTCATGATGCCAGATTTATGGGAGAAAAATTTGCTCAGGCGGCAGCGGAAGTGTTTGCTGCTCATGGCATTCCCGTCTTGTTGTGTGATCGGGAAACACCCACCCCGACGATTTCCTATCATATTCTTCATCATAAGTTAGCTGGGGGAATCAATATTTCAGCCAGTCACAATCCTCCAGAGTGGAACGGAATTAAATTTACCCCCTCGTGGGGTGGCCCGGCTCTTCCGGAAACCACTCAAGCGATTGAGCGGCGTATTCTCCCCTTAATGCATGGAGAGCATGTGAAGTGGTTACCATTTGAAAAAGCCAAAGGTGATGGTCTAATTCGAATGTTTGATCCGCGGCCTGATTACTTGGCCAATTTAGAAAAACATGTGGATATTGAGGCCATTCGTCAAGGTGAGCTTAGAATTGTCATGGATCCTCTTTACGGGACTTCGCGGGGGTACCTTGATGATTTTCTTCGAAAAGCGGGAGCCAAAATGGCGGTCCTGCATCATTGGCGAGATCCTTATTTTGGTGGCCTTCGTCCTGAACCGACTCCCACCACCACGTTGGAATTACAAGAAACAGTCAAAAGGGAGCAGGCCCATTTGGGTTTAGCCACAGATGGGGATGCGGATCGGTTTGGTATCATTGATCAGGATGGAGCATTCCTTGAAGCGAATCAGGTTCTTCCCCTCATGGTGGACTATCTTGCGTCCACGCGGCAGTGGAAAGGAAGTGTAGCGCGGTCGGTAGCCACAACACATCAGATTGATCGGGTTGCAGCTTTGCATGGATTGGCCACCAAGGAAACTCCAGTTGGATTTAAATACATTGGGGAGTTGTTGGCCAAAGGCGAAGTCATGATGGGAGGAGAGGAAAGTGCGGGAATGTCAATAGCCGGGCATGTACCGGAGAAAGATGGCATTCTGGCTTGTCTGCTCGTATCGGAGATGGTTGCCAAGACCGGAAAAGGAATTAAGGAATTGCTAMAAGACCTCRTTCATCGGGTMGGTCCTGTGTATACCAAGCGAGAAGATGTCACCTTAACCGAGGCCATGCAAGAAAATTTGACCAAGGTGCAAGACAATCCACCAGAAATTTTTGCCGAACAACGAATTCAATCCGTCAATCGACTGGACGGATGTAAACTTCAATTGGTAGATGGCAGCTGGTTTTTACTCAGACCGTCGGGAACCGAGCCTCTGGTACGATGTTACGGAGAGGCCTCTACCCAAGAACGATTGCAGGAACTCATGATGGCGGGCAAGAAACTTCTCCAGGGTACTTCTTAGGAAGGAATAAGTCCAAGCGGAACGTTCCTGTTCCATTTCGCACGATTCCTTCACGGATGAAGGGAGTCTATGATACCTCGATCCATTAAGAACTTTCCTCATTTCCCCCAAACAACATGTAGTCGTTGGTTGTGATCATGCCTGCATTTCAATTCGTTCATACGGCAGACTTGCATTTGGATAGCCCATTCCAAGGTTTGTCCGAAGTGGTCCCAGCGCTTCAGTCTGTTTTGCGGGAGGCGACGTTCCAGGCGTTCGAGGGGATCATCGATCTCTGCATCAACCGTGAAGTGAATTTTTTACTCATCGCGGGAGACATTCATGATGCATCCGATCGGAGCTTGCGAGCGTTAACCCGATTACGACATGGATTCGAACGATTGGCCGAACACCACATCCGCGTGTTTGTGTGTCATGGAAATCATGATCCCTTAACCGGATGGAGTGGAAGTTTCTCCTGGCCCGACAATGTGTGCGTATTTAATGCCAAAGAAGTTGAAGCCAAGCCGGTAATTGTCTGCGATGTCGAAATCGCCAGAATTTATGGGGTGAGTTACGGCATGGAAAAAGTCACGGACAAYCTTGCCTTGCAGTTTCAARGAGAGCCTGATGTTCCCTGGTCGATCGGCCTCTTRCACACGAATGTKGGAAACGAYCCGAATCACGGGAATTATGCACCATGCCAGTTAGATGATCTCGTGCATGCTGGAATGAATTACTGGGCTTTGGGACATGTCCACACTCATCGCATTCTTCGAGACCGGGACCCCTTAATTATCTATCCAGGCAATCCCCAAGGACGGCATGTGCGTGAGACCGGACCTCGAGGCTGTTATCTTGTGGAAGTTGACTCACAAGGCTGCGCCTACCCTGAGTTTGTCCCGGTTGATGTGGTGCGGTGGTACGATGAACAGCTGACCATTGAAGGCCTTGGAGGTTTTGATGAGTTATTGGGGCGGATGGATGAACGAGTTCAGGCGTTGCGTCTGCAAAACGAGGGTCGAGGGATGATCGTCCGATGGCAATTAGAAGGCCGAGGTGTGTTGCATAGAGAGTTGGTTAAGCCTGGACGTCTTGAAGATCTTCTCCTGACACTTCGGGAAAAATGGGGAATGGGTTCACAGTTTGTCTGGTCTGAGGCTATCTACGATCGAACAGGGCGAGAGGTCGATATTGAGGCTCTTCGTCAGGAGGAGAATCTTCTTGGAGACTTTCTCCGGTTCGCGGAAGTCGGGGATGAAACTCGCTTGCAGGAATTGCGTCAAGTGATTGAGCCTCTATTTGAGGATCCAAGAGTCTATCGCCATTTGGGTGAGCCTTCGAACGAACAATTGCGAGAGTGGATGCAGGCTGCCCAGCATCTTGGAGTCGATCGTTTATTAGCAGGGGACGAATAACTTCATGCGCATTGCGGAAATGGCTATTGATGGGTTTGGAGTGTTTCGGGAAGTCACAGTTCCTGATGTGGATCCTAAGGTGACAGTATTTGAGGGACAGAATGAAGCGGGAAAAACAACGCTCATGGCCTTTATTCGAGCCATCCTGTTCGGGTTYGAGGGCCGYCGSAATGGAGCGAACCGATATGAACCCGCCCGAGGGGGGCGCCATGGKGGAGCSCTGGTTGTCGARACCGAYGATGGCCGGCGRKTTCGCATCGAACGGATTGATTCCAGTGCACGAGGACGGGTGAAAGTATCCGCGACRTTTCCCTTCCAACMAACAACTTCCGAATCGGAAACGACTCGTYCCGATGAAGTCGTTCTCCATGAGCTGTTATACGGGACCTCAAAACTGCTGTATCAAAATGTCTTTGCCTTTGGCATTGGGGAGCTTGAACGATTAGATACCCTCCAGGACGAAGAGGTCAGCCATCATATCTATACCGTTGGGATGGGGACGGGATTGACTCCACTCACTGTTGTCCAAAGTGGGTTGGAGGCCGAACAGGCTCAGCTGTTCAAGCCGGGAGGACGAAAGCCTCTCATGAACCAACTGTTACAAGGTTTGGAGGAATCGCAGGCCTCCATTCGTGATTTGCAAGCGTTGCCCGATGAATACAACACACTCCGAAATCGGTTACGTGTCCTCGAACAGGAAATTCCTGAAGATCAGAAAGAGCTGGAAGAGACCAAGACTCGTTGTGATTGGGCAGAATCTCTGGTGAAAGCAAGGACGGATTGGGAGCAGCTCCAAGTCGTACATCAGGAATTGCAACAAGATCTTCCGATAATTAAAAGTTTTCCCGCCGGTGGAATCGAACGCCTTGCACAGGTGGAGCGGGCCTTGGGAAGCGTGGAAACGCGACTCGATGAAATACGATCGACCATTCGGAAGGTGGTGGAACGACGAGTTAATCTGTGTCCGGACTCTCGGATTCTCAAACATCAAAACAATATTGAAGCCTTAGAAGATTTACGAGGTGAGTATAAGGGGGCGCTGGAAGCGTTTAGTGACCTGCGGTCTCGAGTGACCGTGAGGCGAACTGTGCTGGATGAAATCCTGGGTCGCCTCGGACCGGCGTGGGATGATTCCCGATTGGATCGATTTGAAGCGTCTATCCCTATCCGTGAGCGGGTTCGTGGATTACGAGATCGACTCGAGGGGTGCCGGCAGGAAGTGATCGAAGCCCATCGTGCACAGCAAAATACCGAACGGCTGAAGAAAGAAAAGGATGGAGAGCTTGAGCGACTTCAGGAAAAATTAGAACAAATGATGGCCCCGGAGAGTCCCACGCGCGCCTCGTTGGATGAACGGGAACGAGCCATTGGTCAGTGGGTCCAACTCCAGCACCAGCGAGAGTTAACCCAACAACATCGTCAAGATTTGCAGATACAAACTACCGTCCTCGATGAGCAAGTTCAGACGACTACCAATGAATTGGCGTCCGTGGACGCACGCCGTGATCGATCGTGGTGGGCTCTGATTGGCGTCAGTGTGGTGTTCGTTGGATTAGGAGGCTATGCAGGAGTCCAGCAGGAATGGTCTCTAACAATTGTGTCATCGACGGCCGGAATGTTGGCGATTGGGTTGTTGTCCTGGTGGAGGCACGAAGTTGGGGTGCAACGCCGTGCGAGGGTCGGTGAACTGCAAGACTTGATTCAAGCGGTGACGGAGCAGTGGGAGGAACTTCAGGGAGAAACCAGGCGGGCAGAACGAGAGGAACAGACCCTCGTCGAAGATATGACTCGATTGAGTCAAGACATTCTGGGATTGGAACTCACCTCTCTGGATGATACAGAATCCGCACGACGTGCGCTAGAAGCTGAGCGCCGGTTAACGGAGCGTCGAGAGGATATTAATATGTCCATCCAGGATGAGGAAGAAGCCTTAGTGAGTTTGCTCGAAACAGGCGAGGCGGCATTAAAAATTTGTCAAGAAGCCGAGGCCACCCAAGATAGTGCCCAGCAGGCTTGGGAGGAATTTTTGACGAGCCTCGGACTTCCGAAGGATTTAACGCCGGATGGTGCCCTCGAAGTCATTACCGGGGCCGAACGGGCTCAAGGGCAATTACGGGAATGGCGGGATGTGACGGGAGAATGTCAACGAGTGAAACATTTCGTGGAACAAACGGCCATGGAATTGAATCGGGTGTTGGAGCAGTGTGGCCGGGATGTGGTGGAGGTTGAACAGTCTCCTGCCGCCTTGACGTCCCTTCGGAAATCGTTGGAACAGAGTCTGACCAGTCAGCAGGAGTTGGCTCGGTTGACGGAACTCATTGCCGAGCGACAGGTGGAGGTGGAAGCTGCCGAATCGGAAAAAGTGCGATATTGGGATCAGCTTCAGGCGTTACTCCAGGCCGGGGGCGCGTCGGATAATGAGACGTTTCGGAAACGCGCAGGGCTTTATACTCGTCAGGTGGAACTGGAGCGGCAGCAACGGCAATTGGAATTTGCCCTCAAGGTCCATGCCGGATCTGCGGAACGCTATCAGGACATGGAAAGCATTCTATCCAACAAATCGCGAGCGGAGTTAGAACGGGAGTGGAGTGAAGCCAAACGAGAAGGCCAACAACGGTTAGTCGAGGTGCTGACAAGAAAGCTGCAAGAGAAGGGACGCGTGGAGCAACGGCTTCAGGATCTCGAACGCAATGAACGATTGTCATTCGTGATGTTGGAACGCCAGGAGTTGTTGGCCCAATTGAAACAACATGCGAATCGATGGGCCATTCGCGCCGTCTGCCAGCATCTGTTGGATCAAGCCCGTCAAGTGTATGAGCGGGAGCGGCAACCCGCCGTGCTGCGTGAAGCGTCGAAATTTTTTGCCTCCATGACGGGAGGCCGATACGTGCGGGTCAAAGTCCCGTTGGGAGAAATGCGATTAGAAGTCGAAGCGGAAAACGGCACCTCCTTGCCCACCGATATTCTGAGTCGTGGGACAGCTGAACAATTATATTTGGCCATGCGGCTCGCGTTTATCTGTGAGTATGCCAAGCATGCTGGTCCCTTGCCGTTAGTCATCGATGATATTTTAGTCAACTTTGATCCGGAGCGGGCCAAGGCCACTATAGCGGTGTTGGGCCAGATTGCGGTGACGCATCAAGTGCTGGTGTTCACCTGTCATCCCCACGTGAGCCGATGGTTTGAAGAAACTCTTGAGGGGGTCTCGGTTCGGCCCTTTCCCAAAAGCTCTTAAGGCGTTGTTGAAAAAGGCCGCCAGCGGCGTTCTCGGGGCTTTGCCGTCCTCACGTACTGATGTACGCTGCGGGCGCCAAATCCCCTGCGGCCTTGCTGGACAACCTTTTTCAACAACCCCTTTCCCTTCAGGGGGCATTCATTGATTGAATTCAATGTCATTTTGCCCTTTATAATCATTGGTTTTCCTTAATATCCAACCCCTGCCAGCCGAAAACTCTGAACAACTTTCACTAGAATAGAGGTTTGAGAATGACAGACTTTGCGAAAGAACTCACCGTGGCCGTGGAATTAGCCAGGAAGGCTGGAGCTGCCGTCATGGAAGTGTATGCCACGGAATTTTCGGTCGCGTATAAAGGCAAAAACGATCCCGTGACCGAGGCCGACAAACGTGGAAATGACCTCATTGTCCATGGTTTGGAACAAGCCTTTCCCGACGATATCATCGTTGCCGATCGATTGACCCCTGGCAATGGCAAATTCTTCGACCACGCACCCAAGCTGGTGGCTTATGTTCGCGCCGTAACGGACATGAAGGGCATCGACGTCGAGGCGGCGTCCCGGAGTGGAATTCTCGTGGCCGCCGCCGGTGCGACATTTGTTCCCGGTGTCACGGAATGGATCGTCGGGCAAATGATTAATCTTTCTCGTCATTTTGTCGAATACATCACGGTTTATCGTTCCGGCGTTGTTCCGGACATCGCCCGAGGCCCCAAGGGTCGGCAGTTGGCTGAAAAGACTGCAGGGATCATCGGTTTCGGCAAACTGGGCCGAAACCTTGGCACCGTCCTCGATGTTCTGGGAATGCGGGTTCTCGCAAGCGATCCGTACGTTGACGATTGGCCCGAGAATGCCGAACCTGTCGAGCTCGACGACCTGTTGATGAACTCCGACTTCGTCATCTGCCTCACCAACCTTACCGATGAGACCGAAGGGTTTATGAATGCCGAGGTATTCGGGAACATGCGGCCAAGTGCCTTCTTCATAAATGCCGGGCGCGGCGCCCTGGTGGACGAAATGGCCTTGGAGGAAGCGCTGGTCCAAGGCCAAATCGCGGGCGCGGCGATGGATGTCGGAAGCGGGGCCGGAGATACGCCTCCTCTTCGCCTTGCCTGTCTCCCAAACGTGCTTGCAACGCCCCACATTGCCCCCAGCATGGATGCCAACCACGCTCAGGGCCGCCAAGCCGTTGAGATGGTAGCGACAGTCCTGAAGGGGGAACTCCCCGAAGAAGCGCTGAACGCACATGCGGCAACGCGACTGAAGCAGTTCCCGTCGTCAACGCCGGCATCCCCGCAAGGATCCGGCACCGATGCCGATTGAGCCCAGGGAAGCAGAGGAACTATGTTCTCGAAGCCTTTCTTTCTAGACGAACATGTCGGTTGCGGACCTGACGTGATGGCTCACCTTTTCTCCGAACGACAGCCATGATGCAACCATCCTGCGCCGCCCCCGATCCAAGTCCCCGGAAGCCGGAAATTCCGACGCCGCCGGGAGCCTGTGAATGCCACAGCCACGTCTTCGGGCCTGTTGCCCGCTTTCCCTTCGGGGATCAACGGAGCTACACGCCCCCGGAGGCACCGCTGGAAAAATACCTGGCCCTTCACGACTCTCTAGGGATCGATTGGGGGGTGCTGGTTCAGGGCAGCGCCTATGGAACGGACAATTCGGCCATGTTGGAGGCCCTGAAACAGGCACCGCATAGATTGCGTGGCGTCGCCGTAGTCGACAACAGCTTCTCCATCGCCGAACTCAACCGCATGTTGGACAGCGGTGTTCGCGGCGCCCGCTTCAACCACTTGCTCAAGGACGGCAAGCCAATTTTCAAGGGAGGAGTCGGAATCGACGATTTCCTTACTATGCATGCCCCCCTGGCGGACCTCGGCTGGCATCTGCAACTTTGGATCCATTGCCGGGATCTGCCGGAAATCTGGCCGCGCCTTGACGGTTGCCGGACCCAAATCGTGATCGACCACATGGGCCGGATCGATGCGACGAAAGGAATTCCCTATCCCGGATTCGACTTCTTGGTACGGTTGCTTGCTGAAGGAAAGGTCTGGGTGAAGCTGTCGGGCATCTATCGGGGGACCGACAATTGGCCCGGCTATCCGGAAGCACGGCCCTTTCACGAAGCCCTCGTCAACGCAAACCCAGATCAATGCGTATGGGGGCTAGATTGGCCACACTCGGCCTTGGACGCAACGATGCCGAATGACGGTACATTGCTTGATCTATTCAATGAGTGGACGCCCGATGCGGATGTTCGGCGACGTATTCTTGTCGACAACCCGGTCCTTCTTTACGGGATTTGAGATTATGACCGGTTGTCCCTTATCATGCCCCAACATATGAACAAAAAATCTGGGTGCAAGAAAGATGAATTGACGGGATCGCCGTCGGGACCACTTCTGGACCCGCGCGGGCGGCAGTTGCGGGGCCAATTGAAACTGGCGGCCCGCGTGACGATGGACCACTTGCGAACCGGCCCCGTTCTCTTCTTCGACAACACCAAGCTCTCGTACGGCAATTACGCGGCCGTGTTTTCGAGAATCAAAGATGTATTCCGCAAAAATGGCATCGACAGCTATATCGACCATTGCGAGACGGTCCGCGGCAAGTCGACGGGAGAGTTGCGTGACCTTGGCGAAAGATTGGCGGAGAAAGAGCCGGTCGCCGCGATCGTCGCCCTCGGCGACATGGGGGTCGCCCCAGCCACCACCATCTTGACCATCGCGTTGGAGGAGTTTGGCATTCCCAGCGTCTTCATCACGGCTCCCCCGGGGACCGCCCTGGCCAAGGCGACGGCATTCTATCGCGCCGGCCGGTTGTGCCTTTGTAACATCGACCTTCACCAATACAGCACGGCGGAGGACATCCGCGATCAAGTCGATGAATTGATTCCGGCAATCATGGAAGCTCTGACCCTGCACCCGCAAAGGATCGATGAAAGGGCATCGTTGGAATTCGCGCTCGACACTGAGGCGCCGGCCGAGGACGGATTTCTGAGCTTTGCTCCTGGCAAGCTGGCGGATGGGATGGACATTGCCGACGCTCAGGCCGTCACCGACTTCTTCAATAAGATGCGTATCGGCGACGGACTGCCGGTGATTCCGCCGACGGAAGAGCGCTACCGGCGAATGATGGCGTACTGCCAGTACCGGCCCGATGAGGTCATTGCCGTGGAAATCGGTCCCAGCGGCCAGGATATCAGGGCGCGGGACATTGCCGTGAACGCCGTTCTGGCCGGTTGTCAACCCCAGCATATGCCGATTCTGCTCACCGTTTTCCGGGCCATGGCGGAGCCGGCATACAATCTCTTGCAATCCGTCTCTACCGCCCATCCCGGGGGCGACATGGTGCTGGTTAGCGGCCCTCTTGCAACGGAATTGGGGATCGCCGGCGGTCCTGGATGTTTCGGTCCCGGCTTTCCCGCCAACGCCTGCATCGGCCGGGCGGTAAAGTTGGTTCAGATCAATGTCTGCCGCGCGGTGCCCGGGATCTCCGACCTTGCCGGGCTGTCATCTCCGGCGGAGTTTTCTTTTTGCTTCATGTGCTGGCACCCGAAGGAGCCGTACTCTACGTTGTTTATTTCAATTTCTTTGTCAGTTTCATCGCGGTCTTCGCATTGCGTGGCATCTACTTCGCCTTACTCGAGGAAAACCGGACACCGAAATTTCTGACGGGCGCTGCCGTCGGCATGATCTCGGTGGTTGGATTCACGCCGGAAATCTTTTTCGCATCGATCGCCGGTAGAATCCTGGATGCGAACCCGGGAATTGTGGGCCACCAGAACTATTTTCTGTTCCTGACTGTCATCGCGGCATCGGGCGTGGTCGTGATCGGCTGGTTGTTATGGCTGCGGCGAACTGGCGAGGCATCGCGCTGGCCTGGCGCCGCACGCTACTCGGGTGGCGAAATAAATTACGGCCACGAGGGGTCAATATTGGATGACTGAGGCGAAGTTTATGCGGCGACGACAAGCATGAGCAACTCGACCAACTCCGGCTCTCGATTCATGGAGCAGGTGCGGCGCAATCTCGTGGCCCTGATTAGTGTATTCATTGCCGTCAGTAGTCTTAGTTACAATACCTGGCGCAATGAGGAGACCGAGCACAACCGCAATCAGCGCATGGCGTCGTTCGAGGTGCTGCGGAAAATCGGCGAACTGCAGGAACTCGTGTTTCACAGCCACTACGACAGGGATGTCGTCGAAAAGGGCACGCCGAGAACCGGCTGGGCGCTGGTATTGACGATTCGTGACCTTGCCCAGATTCTCGAGGCGCCGCTCCCCGACACATCGGAGCAGCTCGTCGCGACCTGGGGCGCGCACTGGCAGGGGCTTGGCGCGGATCAGGCCAGTGCGGACGCGATCCTCGCTGGCATCGAGGAAGTCCGTGAGGAAACGCTCGTCCTGCTGCGCGCGCTGGACTGACAGGCGAAATCGGCAGCGGCGCCTCTTGTGTCCTGACAACAGCGGAACGATAATCCGGGGCATTCCGACACAATGAGAAGCCCCATGAACAAGACGCTAGTTCTCTTATCTGCGGTATTCCTCGCGGCCTGCCAGCCGACGGAGAAGTCGGCCGAAACGGACGCGGTTGATGCTGCCGATAGCATGCAGGATCGTATTGCGGAAGCGCTCGATGCGCAGCCTGACGAGGTCAAGGCTCGCTATCGGTATCGGCACCCGCGTGAAACACTCGAGTTCTTCGGCATCGCGCCCGGCATGACGATTGTTGAAGGACTTCCGGGCAGGGGCTGGTATACGAAAGTATTGCTGCCGTACCTGGGTGGGAATGGGCACCTGATCGGTGCCAGTTATTCGCTGGAGATGTGGCCGCTGTTTTCGTTCGCGAACGAGGAGTTTCTTGCCGAGCGGAACGCGTGGCTTGGCAACTGGCCCGTCGAGGCAGAGGGCTGGTGGGGCGATGACGGTGCGACAGTCGCCGCATATCATTTAGGCTCGATGCCTGACGGCATCGCGGGCACGGCCGATGCCGTGTTTCTTGTCCGCGTGCTGCACAACCTGGCGCGGTTCGAGAATGCGGGGCAGGGCGATTTCCTCACGACTGCGCTCGCTGAGTCGTATGCGGTTCTGAAGCCCGGCGGTATTCTCGGTGTCGTCCAGCATCACGCCCGTGACGACATGCCCGATGACTGGGCGGATGGCAGTAAAGGCTATTTGAAAAGGCAGTTCGTGATCGAACAGATCGAGCAAGCCGGATTTGAATTCGTCGCAGAGAGCGACATGAACGCCAATGATAACGATCAGCCGGGCACAGACGACTTTGTTTGGAGGTTGCCACCGACTTTCGCGACAAGCCGTGACGACCCGGATCTGAAAGCTCAGTACGAGGCGGTCGGTGAATCCAACCGCATGACGCTGAAATTTCGCAAACCCCGGTAAGACGAGAGCGGAGGATAAGATGTCAATGTTCAAGAAGGCAGATGCCGATGATGAGCGGGACATCGCGTCACCGCCCAAAATCGGTCAGGCGCGGCCAGTGCGGTCCAAGAATGTATCGGTCATTGGGCCTACACTGGTGTTCAAGGGAGAACTGTCGGCCGACGAGGATCTCATCATCGAAGGTCGCATAGAAGGCACGATTGCCCATCACAGGAAAAATCTCACTGTGGGCAAGCAAGGCCGGGTAAAGGCGGACATTCACGCGAGTTCCGTCATCATTGAAGGCCACCTCGTTGGAGACATTCACAGTGAGGGCGTGGTTTCGCTGGCAAACGGCGCCGACGTGAAGGGCAATATATTCTGTGCCCGTATCATCATGGAAGACGGCGCGAGGTTTGCCGGAAGAATCGATATGGGCGAACCGCCGAAGGTTGTCGCACCAAAAAAACCCGCGCCCGTTGAAGCCGTCAAGACGGAAAAGGTTCCTGCCTAGCGCATCGATTGGGGCTGGAAATGAGGACCGGAGAGTCGTTGCCGTGTCGTCAAGCCATGTCGAATAGCAGCAGCTCGGAATCCTGCGTCGCTTGCAACGTCAGAGTGGCCTGATCCGAAATCGCCAGGGCGTCGCCGGCAGCCAGCCGTTCGCCGTCAGATTCGATAGCACCGGCAACGACGTGCAGGAAACCGAGTCGACGTCCTCCGAAGCGATGCTCGAGCGCCCGACCCTTTTCGAGGAGGCTCGCGTACAGGTCGACATCCTGATGAATGGTCAGTGAATTGCCGCGACCGTCACGCGACCCCACAAGCCGCCACCGATTGCGCTTCTCGTCAGGCGCGAAGAATTTCTGTTCATAGCCCGGCTGTATTCCGTTTTTCTCCGGCTGTATCCATATCTGCAGGAGATGCACGCGATCTTCGCTGGAGTGGTTGTACTCGCTGTGCGACACGCCGGTGCCGGCCGTCATGCGCTGAACATCGCCCGGCCGGATTACCGAGCCATTGCCCATATTGTCTTTATGCTCAAGCGCCCCGTCGATGACGTAAGTGATGATTTCCATGTCTCTGTGCGGGTGAGTACCAAATCCTTTTCCGGGTTCGATGTAGTCCTCGTTGATGACACGAAGACTACCGAACCCCATCCTCGCCGGGTTGTGATAGTCAGCGAATGAAAACGTGTGCTGGCTCTTGAGCCAACCATGATCGGCGCTACCGCGACTGTCGGATCGGATGATGTCCATCACTCTGGTCTCCTCTGAATTTGCTGCGTGTATCAGGCAGCCCGGGTGTCTGATGGCTGCGATGCAGGAACGAGTTCGGCAATACGCACGCGCGCCGCGTCGATCGATTCGTCGGCTTTGCTGTTGAGCTGGTCAGCGGCAATGATATCGACATCGGTGATGCCGATAAATCCGAGCACATGACGGATGTACGGTGTTGCAAAATCGGCCGGGCTGTCGACGGGCACGCCGCCGGAGCTTACGATGACATAGGCTTTTGTCCCTGCGAGCAGACCTTCAGGTCCGTTTTCGGTGTAGCGGAACGTCAGTCGAGCACGCGCGATCATGTCGATCCAGGCCTTGAACGCGGCCGGCACGCCGAAATTATAGATCGGTACGCCGATGACGAGGACATCCGCTTCGAGCAGCTCCGCCACGAGGCCGTCGGACCCGGCGAGCGCTGCCTGGTGTGCAACCGTGCGTTCGTCCGAGTCGGTAAAGTTGGCGCTGATCCAGGACTCGTTGACGAATGGGACTCCGTCGATGAGGTCACGGCGTGTCAGGTCGACAGAGCCGTAACGGTGCTCGAGTGCGTTGATCAGGTCTTGTGTCAGTACGCGGCTGACTGAATCGCCAACCCGGCCACTGGCACTGACTTCGAGTACCCGAAGTTTTTCCGTACCCCGGTTCGTTGGTGCTTGCATGCCCGTGTCTCCTGTCCTGCGGGGCGGTCGCCGCCCGTTGTCGTTGAGAAGGCAGTTTGACTATTGACGAATCGGAGATAAAGACTAAAATTCGAACAATATTGTTTCGAGAATCACAACAATATGGACCGATTCGAGGACTTGCAGGCATTTGTCGCCGTCGTGGAGGCTGGCAGCTTTACGGCCGCCGCCGGGCGGCTGGATGCTGATAAATCCGCTGTCAGCCGGCGCGTGTCCGCCCTGGAGGAACGCCTCGGGGTGCAACTGCTGCGGCGCACGACACGACGGTTGAACGTGACCGAAACCGGCCACAGCTTCTACGAACACAGTGCACGCATTCTGGCCGATCTGGAGGAGGCCGAGTCGGCCGTGGCACAGCAGCACGGCGAATTGCGTGGCACGCTGAGCGTCGCGTTGCCATTGTCATTCGGCACTCGCCACATGTACGTGCCGATTTCCGAGTTCAGCCAACTGCACCCGAAAGTGACGTTCGACCTGGATCTCAACGATCGTCGTATCGACCTGATCGAGGAGGGCGTCGATCTTGCGGTCCGCATCGGTCATCTTGCCGACTCCACGCTGATAGCGCGGCGCTTGTTCGAGTCAAGGACAGTCGTTTGCGGATCGAGCCGCTACTTCGAAGAGCACGGTGTACCGCGGACGCCGGGTGACCTGCGTGACCACCGCTGCCTGGTCTACGGCAATCTCGCGGATTCGGGGCGGTGGGTCTGTAGTGACAGGAACGGCGAGCGCCACCGCGTCGATATCAATGTGACGATGACGGCGAGCAGCGGGGATTTTCTTTGCCTGGCGGCTGTTCAGGGCCTCGGCATTGTCATGCAGCCGACATTTATCGCTGGCGACGCAATCCGGCGCGGCGAACTCGTGCCAATATTGACGGAATACGAATGGCCCGTGTTACCAGCCTATGCCGTTTACCCGCCCACGCGACATCTGTCTTACCGGGTGCGCGAATTCATCGACTTTCTGGCCGGCCA
>LKGT01006571.1_pt1 | contig 16496 bp, 15 predicted proteins | sample 503861 | NCBI WGS metagenome assembly LKGT01 (sample SAMN04113194, study PRJNA297058) | marine sediment metagenome | biome: marine benthic biome; feature: marine benthic feature; material: marine sediment; isolation source: sediment sample collected at the water-sediment interface from the South......
CCTCCACGGCGGCCGTGTACGGAATACCCGCGAGCTTGCCCGTAAATGAAGACGCCTCCACCGAACCGATCAATCCATACGGTGCTTCCAAGCTCATGACGGAGTGGATGCTGCGTGACATCGCGTCAAGCTGCCACGGCGACGAATTGCCAGCGGTTGTTAACCGCGATTTCCGCTACGTAGCCTTACGCTACTTCAATGTCGCGGGGGCGCGGCTCGACGGAAGTCTGGGTCAGGCCACCCCGGACGCGACTCACCTGATCAAAGTGGCCTGCGAGGCAGCATGTGGTCTACGAAACGGTGTCACTATCTTTGGCACGGATTACCCTACCCCGGACGGTACTTGCATCCGTGACTACATTCACGTGGATGATCTGGCCGTCGCCCACCTCGCCGCACTCCAGTATCTGGGCGACGGAGGCGCATCGGTTGCATTGAACTGTGGTTACGGAACCGGCTTCAGCGTGCGAGAAGTGCTCGACACGGTCAAAGAGGTAAGCAACAGCGAATTCAAAATATCCGAAGGACCACCACGGGATGGCGACCCATCTAACCTGATTGCCGACGCTCGCCGCATCCGCGAGAYSCTCGCCGAGCTCGGCGCCGCGATCGTCGAGGACCAGCAGATCGGCAACAACTATCGCGCCGTCGTCGAGGTGGCCGGCGACGTGCGGAAGTTCGCCTACGCCATCGAGCACGCCGCCAAGGTCATCTCGATCGGCGAGAGCCTCGAGATCGTCAAGGACGTCGGCAGYGCGCACGACGTCGACGCCACCTTCGACGTGCACGAATTCGACGGCACCCACGGGCTCGGCCACGTCCGGCTGGCGACCGAATCCGAGGTCAGGCCSGAGGCCGCGCACCCGTTCTGGGCGACCGGCTTCTCGGACGTCGCGATCGTCCACAACGGCCAGATCACCAACTACTGGAAGATGCGCCGCMGGCTCGAGCGGCGCGGCTTCCAGTTCACCACCGACAACGATTCCGAGCTGATCGCGGTCTACCTSGCCGACAAGATGGCGCAGGGCATCGCGCTCAAGGACGCGCTCGAGACCTCGATCGACGATCTCGACGGCACCTTCTCGTTTCTGGTCTCGACCAAGGACGAGATCGGCTACGCCAAGGACCGCCTGGCGGTCAAGCCGATGATCATGTACGAGACCGACGACCTGATCGCGATCGCCTCGGAAGAAGTCTCGCTCAACCGCCTCTTCCCCGGCCAGGCGCTCGACACGCGCGAGCCGCCGCCGGGCAGCTTCAACACATGGTCACGATCGATCTAGCCGACGTCGCGGTCCGCGCCGCCAACGAGCTGATCCGCGCGGCGGGCGCCAGGGGCGAGGACGTCGAGGTTGTCAACCCCGACGCGCGCCACCATATCGGCGTCGGCCTGACGCATCCCATCACCGTGCGGGTGCGCGGCTCGGCCGGCTATTTCTGCGCCGGGCTGACCGACGGCCCGCGCTTCGAGATCGACAACAACGTCGGCTGGGGCCTGGCCGACAACATGTACATCGGCTCGGTCGTGGTCGGCGGCAACGCGGGCGCCATCCCGGGCGTCGCGATCCGCGGCGCCGAGGTCGTCGTGCGCGGCAACATGGGCTCGCGCGCCGGTCAGGTGATGAAGGCGGGCACGCTGTGCTGCGCCGGCAACGCCAATTTCATGGCCGGCTACATGATGTACGGCGGGCGCATCATCATCGTCGGCGAATCGGGCGAGCGCCTCGGCGAGGACATCACCGGCGGCGAGATCTACCTCGGCGGCAAGCTGAATTCGCTCGGCTCCGACGCCTGCGAGACCGACATCGCGGGCGACGAGCTGGACAGCGTGCGCGAATTCCTCGAGCGCTACCAGATCCCGTTTAACGGCGGCTTCCGCAAGATCGTCAACGCCGGCAAGAATCTGCGCTACAACACGGCCGAGGAGCCGATCCGCTCGATCCCCTTCTTCTCGTTCTCTGGCGCCTCGGACTACTGGAACCCGAAGGTCCAGGAGGACCTCTACGTCAAGTCGCAGATCGGCCGCTACCGGGTGCGTGGCTATGGCGGCGCGCGCGAGCTGCCGCATCTCTCGGACCTCGCCTTCAAGAAGGACCTCGCGACCATCGGCGAGGTCGCCGACCCGGTCTCGAAGGTCGAGATGCACACGCTGATCGGCGGCAAGAACGGCGCCAAGCCGCTCGACCTCACGATGCCGGTGATGATCGCGCCGATGAGCTACGGCGCGCTGTCGCGCTCGACCAAGCAGGCCATCGGCATGGCCTCGAGCCTCGCGGGCATCGCCGAGAACACCGGCGAGGGCGGCATGAGCGACGCCCAGCGCGGCGCCGCCAAGCAGCTCATCTTCCAGTGCCTGGGCGGCCGGCTGGGCTGGAACATCCACGACATGAACCGCGCCGACGGGCTCGAGATCTACATCTCACAGGGCGCCAAGCCGGGCTTCGGCGGCCAGCTGATGGCCAAGAAGGTGACCAAGGAACTCGCCGCGATCCGCGGCATCCCGCACGGCATCGACCTGCGCTCGCCGTCGCGCCACCCGGACATCCTGGGCGCCGACGACCTGGTCATCAAGGTCGAGGAGTTCCGCGAGGCGACCGGCTACAGGCTGCCGGTCAGCGTCAAGATGGGCGCCGGGCGCATCCACGACGACATCAAGATCGCGGTCAAGGACGGTTTCGACTTCGTCGAGCTCGACGGCATGCAGGGCTCGACCGGCGCGGGCGGCGCCGAGGTCATGGAATATGTCGGCATCCCGACGATCTCGGCGATCATCGCGGCGCTCGACGCGCTCGAAGAGATCGATTGCCGCGACAAGATCGAGATCGTCCTGATGGGCGGCATCCGAGACGGCATCGACGCGGTCAAGGCGCTGTGCCTGGGCGCCGACGCGGTCGCCATGGGCACCTCAACGATCATCGCCGGCGGCTGCATCGCCTGCATGCAGTGCCATGTTGGCCAGTGCGTCACCGGCATCGCGACCCAGGACCCCGAGCACGAGAAGCGCTACAAGCCCCAGGTCGAGGCGCACAACATCCACCGCTACCTCGAGGGCGTGCGCTGGCAGATCGCCGCGCTGACGCTCGGCCTCGGCCACGACGCGGTGACCAAGCTCAATCGTGACGACCTGGTCGCGCTGACACCCGAGGTCGCGGCGATCACGCGACTGCCCTACGCGCCCGAGTACCGCGAGCGCGAGCGGGCGCTCTACGACATGGTCGGCTGACATCATGCCCTTGATCGAGAAGTCCGGCGCGACCCACGAGGTCCTGGTGCCCGAGGAGCTGGCCGACGACACCGGCGACAAGCACTTCGTTCCGGCGCCCTGCCAGATCGCCTGCCCGGTCGGCACCGACGCGCCGTCCTATATCGCCTACATCTGGGAAGGCAAGTTCGCCGAAGCCTTCGAGGCGATCACCTCGACCAACCCGTTCAGCTCGATCTGCGGCCGGGTCTGCGACGCGCCCTGCGAGCCGGCCTGCCGGCGCGTCGATTCCGACGGGGCGCTGCAGATCCGCAACCTCAAGCGCTTCGTCATGGACAAGGTCGGCCATGACTACGACCCGCCGGCGGCGCCCGTGACGCGCGCCGAGACGGTCGCCATCGTCGGCGCCGGGCCGGCCGGCATGGTCGCCGCCCACGACCTCTGCGTCGCCGGTTACGAGGTCCACGTCTACGAGATGACCGACCGCCTGGGCGGCATGATGGTCTGGGGCATCCCGGCGTTCCGCCTGCCGCCCGGCATCATCGAGGAGGACCTCGACCGCCTGACCAAGCGCTGCCCGGGGCTCAACGTCCACCTCAACACGGCGCTCGGCGTCGACGTCACGCTCGACCAGCTGAAGGCGCGCCACGACGCCGTGCTGCTGACCATCGGCGCTTGGTGGGGCAAGCAGATGAACGTGCCGGGCGAGGACGACGAACGGGTCATCGACGGCGTCGAGTTCCTGCGCAGGATCAACGCCGGCGCGCGCCCCGAGATGCCCGAGACGGTCGCGGTGATCGGCGGCGGCGACGTCGCCATGGACGCCTGCCGCGTCGCGCTGCGCTTGCCTGGCTGCAAAAACGTCAAGGTCGTCTACCGGCGCGGCGAGGACGAGATTCCGGCGCGCAAGGTCGAGCTCGAGGGCGCCATCAAGGAAGGCGTCGAGTTCATCTACTCGACCCGCCAGGTCGCGATCGCGCAAAAGGGCAACGGCCTGACGCTGAAATGCGTCAAGACCGAGCCGGGCGAGCCCGACGCCGACGGCCGGCGCAGTCCGCTCGACGTGGCGGGCAGCGAGCACGACATCGACTGCGGCATGATCATCGCCTCGGTCGGCCAGTTCACCGATTGCGGCGAGCTTCACGAACGCGGCCTGATGGCGAAGGACCGCGTGCGCACCGAGTACGAGGGCATGCGCACCGACGACCCCAAGGTGTTCGCGGCGGGCGACGGCGCCTTCGGCGGCTCGACCATCGTCGTGGCGATGAACCACGGCCAGCGCGCGGCGTACTACATCAAGGCGTTCCTCGAGGGCCGCGAGAACCCGATGCGCTACCGCACGCCCTATCGCACGCGCCGCGTCGAGGTCGCGCAGGACATCATGTGGGAGCTCCAGCCGCTGCACGAGCCCGCGTTCTTCGGCGTCGGCGACAAKCCSRTCGAATTCCCCGAGATCGAGGCGACCTACGACTGGGAGACGGCGAAGAAAGAGGCSGCGCGCTGCTACCGTTGCGACGCCGAGACCGGTTCGGCCGACTATGCCGTGCRCCACCGCGAGGACATCTTCACCATGGCGCGCACCAACCCGGCCGACCACGCGCGCCACGCCGCGATGCTCAAGAAGCGCCTGCCGCCGCGCGACAACCCGTTCCCCGAGGGCCGGCCCGGCGTGCTCGACGACCTGGTCTTCCTGCCCGCCAACCTGTCGCGGCTGGTCATCGACCCGTACCGTGAGGCGTGCAAGATATCGACCGACATCGGCGACCGCATGGCGCTGGCGCAGCCGTTCTTCGCGACCGGCTTCGACGACGCCCCCGAGGAAGTGCGCGAGGGCGTCGCCGCCGGCCTCGCCGAGATCGGCAGCGGCTATCTGGGCGTCCGGCCGATCGGCGGCGCGGTGCCGTGGTTGCAGCTCGTCATGCCGGGCCAGCTCGCGCCGAGCGCGGCGGCGGCCGGTCTGGTTTACGCCGTCGGCCATCGCTTCGAGGCGCCCGCGGCGGCTCGAGGCGCCCGCGGCGGCGCGGCTCCACGACGATCAGCTGCTCGGCCTCGCGGTCTCGTCGCCGGCGGTGCTCGAAGAGGCGATCCCGCATGCGCTCGACAACGACTTCGACATGCTTGTTTTGGACGCGACGGGCTGTCTTGGGGCGCCCTGGGCCGAGCTCGCCGGCGTGCCCGACCTCGCGATCATGCGCGACGCCATTCGCATCCTGCGCCGGCTCGACCGCGAGGAAGAGGTCGACCTGGTGTACTTCGGCGGCATCCGCTCGGGCACCGACGCGGCCAAGATCATCGCGCTGGGCGGCAAGGCGGTGGTGCTCGGCATTCCGATCGCGCTGGCCGCCGGCGGCGCCATCACCGCGAGCCACGGCATCGACTTCGCGCCCGACCACACGCTCGCCGAACGCAGCCGCGCGGTCGCCAACATCATCAAGGCAAGCGCCGGCGAGGCCTCGATGATGGCGCGCTGCACGGGCAAGACCAAGCTGCACAACCTCGAACCCGAGGACCTGCGCGCCCTGACGCTGGCCACCGCCGACGCCACCGACATCGTCCTCGCCGGATTGCGCTGAACACCCGCACCTCTCCATTTAAACGTAGGCAGCATACAATTAATCGCGACACCCTATGGGTGCGATCAGCCCTGCCAGGACAGCGTGTGGTCGAGCACGATCAGGCCGCCCCAGAGCAACAGGCCGATGCCGAGCGGCGTGCTCAGCCGGCGGCCCCAGGGCAGGTTCTTCTCGATCGCCATGACCGCGCCGAGCGCCATCATCCAGCCGACGTTGCCGGTGCCGACGGCGAACATCACGAGCATCAGCGCCCAGCAACAGCCGACGCAGAACGCGCCGTGGCGCACGCCGAGCAGCAGCGCGTAGGTCCGCTCGCGGCTGCCGCGCCAGTGCTGCATGACGAAGCTGAGCGGCATKCGGCACTTCTCCAGGCAGCGGTAYTTGAGCGCGGTGAACTGGAARGCGCCGGCCAGCAAGAGAGGCCCGGCGCCGAACACCCAGGCGTTCGCCTGCAGCCAATCGASGYGCTSGTAYGACWCGTGCAGMASCCAGTCGGCGACGTGSGCGGCGACGCCGAAGGCGAGCCAGATACCRAGGTAGCCGAGGATGACCAGCGTCACGAGCTGCGCCCGATCGGCSCGSCGCGCGGTCAGGCGGCGGAAGATCACGATCAGCGGCAGGGTGGTCGGCAGCATCATCGCCACCGTCATCAGCGTCCAGCCGGCGACRTAGAGCGCGGCCGTCAGCAGGACGCCGCCGGCGCCCTCGAGGTCGATGTCGGCCAGTTCACCGTGGTTGAGGTAGCGCCCGTAGGGCGACGCTTCCCACAGCCACAGCGTGAGCCAGGCGAACGCGATCAGCATGCCCATGACGGGCAGGAACGCGTTTCGGTGAGCGATAGCCTTCATCCCGTCCACCCTGTCGAGAGCACCGGATTGCGCGCGTGACCGAAGCCTCGCGCCGCCGCGACCGCGCTTCCGGCGCCTCGATCAGCCCTCGAAGCGGAAGGCCCCGGTAATCGCGTTGTGGCCCTCGATGTCGACGTCGATGCCGAGCGCCGCGTTCTTGGCCTTGTAGCTCGGCGACTTGCTGACGTAAGCGGGCGACCCCGGGATGGTCGAGAACACCGTGTCGCTCAGCGTCGTCGGGTTGCCCGTGGCGCCTATGTACGGCTCCATCTCGGCGAAGATAACGTCGCCGATCTTGAGCGTACCCTTGCCTTCGCTGACCTCGATCGTGAACGGCGCGCGTTCGACGGCGACGATCTCGCCGACCAGCGCGGCGAAGTCCGCCACCGGTCCGCCGGCCTTGCCCGAGTAGACTTCGAGCAACGCCTCGTGCTGCTCGTCGCTGGCCTTTTCGTCGACGTAGACGACCACGCGCCAGTTGCCTTGCATGATGTTGCCCGGAATGTGGGCGAGGAGGCAGATCGAGAGACCCGAGACGTCGACGCCGTTGATATTGCCCTTCTCGATCTTCCACGCCAGGGTGCCCTCGCAGGTGCCGAAATCAGGATCCTCGCCGATCCAGCACGGGCAGAGCACCCGGCAGGTACAGACCTCCAAGAGCTGTCCTTCGAGTGTATATGCCATTTTTTCCATCCCTGATCGAGTGAATGACTTCTTACCGATTCGTGACACCCCAACAATCGCACGACTCACCAAGCCATGACAACGCCGACCGCGCAGGCGGTTCGGTTCGGCCGACGATGCCGCTTCGGTCGGCGTCCTTGGTCTCGTGTGGGGAGGCCGACGGCGGCCGGCGCCGCCGCCGCGCCTGGTCGTCTAGAAGCAGGTCGCGGGGTCGATGTTGCAGCGGCCCATCGCGTTGTACCATTCGGGCAGGAACACGATCAGATTGGGGTTGAATCCCTGTTCCTTGAAAGTGTCGATGCTGCCGATGACCTCGTGCGTCTCGAGGTCGATGACGGTGAGCGAGCCGTCGCTCAGGCCCGGCAGGTTGATCAGCGCGTTGTGCACGATGGCGAGCGTCTCGTCGTGGGTGATGGCGACGTGATGGGCGCTCTCGGCGGTCGGGATCGACTCGACCAGCTTGGGCGAGGTCTCGGCCACCGCCATGTCGATCTATCTCGATCGCTCCGCCGCCGAGCGCGACCCGGACGTCCGCGCCGTCATTGTCCACGACCATGCCGGTTGGCATGGGCCAAACGCGATCGATGTGCCGCACAACATCACAGTCGTGCCCTCGCCGCCGTATTCGCCCGAACTCAACCCGGTCGAACGGCTCTGGCTCTACCTGCGCGAACGCCTCCTGTTACTGGGCATTCTCGACGCCTACGACGCCATCGTCGATGCCTGCTGTCGGGCATGGAACGCTCTCGCCGCAGACCCAGCCACGATCCGATCACCGTGCCAATACCCGTCGATCGCAATGGTCAGCTCATAGACTCGGCGGTATTACTCGGACGGGCTATAGCTCCAGAACGTCCCCATGAACTCTTGAGGATCGGCGGGAATGTGGGTTCGCTCGATCGGCGCGAGATCGGCAATCTCGGATATGATGATCATCCTGCCGTAAGTGGTGGCGAGGAAGTCGAGCGTATCCTTTTCCTCTTGTCCGCTAAGGTCCGGCAGGGTGACCTCGCCCATCCGCACCTCGTCGCTATGATTGTGGTAGAACTTCTTGACGTTGTCCGGCAGCTTGGCATAGCCCTCCTCGGTGACCGCGAGTTCGATGGCCACCGGCTGAGCGCCGACCTCGTCGGTCTCGAACACGAGGCCGAAGAAGAGACCCTCTGACGATAACTTAAACCAGTGGTGTGGCGCGTTACCAAAGACGCAACCCGCCTTGGCGTCCACGTGCAGAAACCCGGGCGGCGGGTGGGCGACAGCCGGAGCGTAAGGCGCCATCGACAGGATAAGCGCGAACAATGTAGCAATGAACCATTGTATCCTCATGTCTCTTCTCCCTATCTCGTGAGCGCTGGTCTTTTGGAGGCTCGGACATTCTAACCAGGATTTCCCAGATGGTTCCCCCGGTCCCCGACGATGTAGCACAAATAATGCTCGACGGCCAACCGGGCGCAGAGCTTCGAAGTCCGTTATTGATGCTGTTCGACGGCTCCCGCCACCGGCATCGCGATGAGCCAGATCGCGGTTGCTGTTTAAATTAACGTAAGCAGTATACATTTTTGACGCCGACCGCCGGCTCCTGAACGGTACGTAAATGTATACTGCTTATGTTTTTTGGCGGGGTGGGCGGCCGCGTTTGGCCGGCTTGACGTCGCGGCCGAAGCGCCGCTTGAGCTTCTTGAAGAAGGCGTCGTCGCCGAGCGGATGTCCGCTGCGCTCGCGGCCGCGGATGGTGTCCAGCGCGGCGTCGTCGAGGCCGCCGGCGAGGAATGTCTTCCAGTCGCCGACGCGCTCGAGCAGCGGCGCGACGGTGACCAGCGCATCGTCCTTGCCGGCGAGATGCGCCCGGGCGCTCGACCATGGCCAGGCGCGCGGGCTGCGGTGGAGCTTGGCGCGCACCGGGTTGAGCTCGACGTAGCGGGCGCAGGCCAGGAGATGCGCCTCGTCCATCGGGAAGGAGGCGAAGCGGCCCTGCCACAGATGCCCGCYGCAGTCCTCGCGGGCGTTGACGCGCCGGGCATAGCGCCGATGCGTGTCGCTGACCGCCGCGCGCAGGCCGTCCTCGTKCGACGGCACCAAGATCATATGCACGTGGTCGGGCATCAGGCAGTAGGCCCAGACCGCGGTGCCCGCCTTGGCGCAGGAAGCGGCCATCAGCGCGATATAGTCGCGATAATCGGCGTCGTCGAAGAAYACCTTCTGGCGACGGTTGCCCCGCTGGGTCACGTGGTGCGGGCAGCCGGGRACGACGAGTCGTGCGGATCKWGCCATGGGCACAGCTTAGACCGCCGGCGCCACGGCGGCAATAAATATATACTGCTTAYGTTTAGAAGGCGTCGCCGCGTCTTTAAACKTAAGCCGTATATATTCACGTGGAATCCGGCCGAGCGCCGYTCTACCSCCACACTTCGCCGGCGACGCGCAGGAAGTTCTCGCCCAGGATACCGCGCGTCTCGTCATCGCTCAGACCCAGCCCGATCAGGCCCTCGGTGATCGCCGGGAAGGCCTCCGGCGCGACGTAGCCGATGTCGCCGTCGCCGTAYTGGYGCGCCGGCCAGTAGTCCTTGGCGCGCRCCAGGCTCTCGTCCGCCAGGTTCTGCCCGAAGGCGTAATCCAGCGCGAGGCCGACGTGGGCCGGCCCGATCAGCCCRCAGATGTARTCGAYGTGGCGCAYCAKGCCCKCGACMGTGGCGCCGTCCGGCGCGAGGAACAGGCCGATGCCGGTGACGCCGACGACGCCGCCGGTCGCCGCGCAGGCGGTCATCTGGTCGTCGCGRATGTTGCGCTCGTGGTCGGTCAGSGCGCGCGCGTTSGAATGCGAGAAGATCACCGGCGCCGCCGAGAGCTCCATCGCCTCCATGGTCGTGCGGTAGCCCGAGTGCGAGCAGTCGATCAGCATGCCGACRCGGTTCATCGCCGCGACGACGTCGCGCCCGAAGGCGGTCAGYCCGATGTCTTCGTCGTGGCAGCCGCCGCCCGCCGCGTTGTTGAGATTGTAGGCGAACAGCATCTGGCGCACGCCGAGCCGGTGATAGACGTCGACCATGCCGAGCGCGCCATCGAGCGCGCCCATGCCCTCGAGGTCGAAGGCGATGGCGAGCCGGCCTTCGGCCTTGGCGCGGCGCACGTCGTCGACCGTCTCGACCAGCCGGTAGCCGTCCGGCTGCGCCGCGATCCAGGCGCGATAGGCGGCGATCGTCTTGAACGCGTCGTGCCATGGCCGGCGGTCGTAGCAGACGTTGACCGAGAGGTAGTCGACGCCGGCGTCGCGCCAGCGCGCGAGCTGGCCGAGATCGACGTCGGGCTCGGGCTCGAAGCCGGCGTGGTCGTCCCACACCAGCGCCTCGGCGTGCAGCGCGGCGGCGCGCTCGGAGACGTTCCAATCGGTCACGACGTGCCTCCCATGATGGTCACTTCGACTGTTCGTTGATGTGGTCCTGGCGTTGGCGAACCCGCTCCGGCCAGCGGCTCATGATATAGGCGAGGCTGGCCCAGATATCGGCGTCCGACAGCGTGTCGCGAAACGCCGCCATGTTGCTCTGAAAGCCCTCGATTCCCAACCCTTCCTTAACGCCGAGCTTGGTATAGATGAACAGCATCTCGTCGGCGTGATGCCAGGTGTGCCCGGTCTCGTCATGGGGTGGCGCCGGCAGCCCGCCGGTCGAGAGCTGCATCCGCCAGTTTGGCTGACCTTCGAGCTCGGCGCCGTGGCAGGCGGCGCAGTGTTGGGCGTAGATACGCGCGCCACGTTCGACCTGTGCGGCATCGTCGGGATCGGCCATATCAGCCGCGCCGGCCCATGCCAGAACGCCCCATGCCAGAACGCCCCATGCCAGAACGCCCAGGCCGAGAGCGAGGCCCGTGGCGGCGGCCAAGGTGGATGTCGGCGCGTTCCCGCGCATGAGCCGAATTGCCAATCGATCAGGCCTCGCAGTTCGCGGCGATCCGTTCGGCGACCATTTCCTGCAGGCGCCACAGCCTGCCGTCGTGGACGCCGATCCGCTCGAGCGCCGCGACGGTGTTCAAGAGATACTCGGCGCCCGAGCCGAAGTGTCCGCAGGCCGCCGCGAGCCGATCGGCGACGGCATGGTCGCTCAACTTGCCGGCGTAGCGTTCGGTCTCGTGGTTGGCGACGAAGGCGACCGCGCGCAAGGGCCCCTCGGGGCTCGACAGGTTGAGCCAGCGCGTCCGGTAGCCGTCGCCCATCAGCTCGCGGCGCCACAGCTCGGCGACCTTGGACTTCACGTCGGGTCCCGGCACGCGGTAGGCGATGCCGGTGCACGAGCCGCCGCGATCGAGCGCGAGCATCAGATTGGGCGCCTCGCGGGTGCCGCGCGACCACCACTGCCACAGGCAGAAGCGACGGTGCCAGCCGTGCGCCGTGGCGGTGCGATGCTCGGCGACCTCGAAACGCGGCTGCCAGACCAGCGAGCCGTAGCCGAACAGCCAGATGTCGCGGTCGGGCCCGCCGGCCGCGGCGATGTCGGCGTCGAGCCTCGCGGCGATCTCGGCCTCGTCCAGATACGGCCCGATTCGCCCGGCGTCGGGCACCGGGTCGGGAAATCGCCGGGCGATCAGCGCACGGGTCAGCGCGGGCGGGGCGGCTTGGCTCATCCTCGGACGCTCAATTGCCGCGGCGTTGCAGGCTGACCCGGCGGTACATGCCCTCGATATTGAGCTCGCGCCACGCGTCGTACTGGCGCCAGTCCTTGTAGGCGTCCAGCGTGATGCTCTGCTTCATCTCCTCGAGGCTCTGCCCGGCGCGGGCGGCGGCCACGACGGCGGCGTGCAGGTCCTCGAAGTAGCGCCGATGGGCGGCGACGTCGCGCTTGCCGCCGAGCGGCCCGTGGCCGGGCGCCAGAATGTCGAAGTCGAGCGCCTCGACGCGGCCGAGCGCCTCGATCCAGTCGGGGAAGTAGGCGTCGGACAGATCGCGGTAGGGCAGGCGCCCGACCGTCACCATGTCGACCGCGAAGAGCACCCGCTCGTCGGGGAAGCGCATGACGATCAGGTTGTCGGAGTGCGACCGGCCGGGATAGATCAGCTCGACCCGCTTGCCGCCGAGCTCGATGGTCATGCGGTCCGMRAAKGTGATGTCGGGCACCGCCGTCGGCCGGCCCTCGCCGACGATCGCGGCCTTGGCGTTCTCRTGSGCGACGACCAGGGCGGTRTCGGCGAAGACCTCGGCGCCGGCCGAATGGTCGGCGTGGTCGTGGCTCAGYACSASGTAYTTGACCGGCACGCCGAAGCGYGMCGCGATCTCGCCCTTCAACCARGTCGCRGCCTCGGCGTTGATCGGGTCGGTGACGATGACGCCSTCGGGCGTCACCAGGAACACCGAGTAATGGAACTTGTTCTGAAAGCGGTAGAGGTCGCCGGCGATCTTGGTGATCGCGCGCGGCGTGTCCTCCTGCGCCGCCGCCCGGCGCGCGGTCGGCTGCCAGACCGCCATGACCAGAACAACCACCACAGCCAATTTCACGATGTTCATCGCCGTCACTCCCTAGAATCCCCGAGACCATCGATCTCTTTCGGAACAGGATATATCATCCAACCGCCATCGTGCGCGAGAAGCGCTACACCGGCGTCGTGCGCCGACAAGATCGGAAAATTGTGGTGCCCGCTGAGGGATTCGAACCCCCAACCCCTTGCGGGGAACGGATTTTAAGTCCGTCGTGTCTACCAGTTCCACCAAGCGGGCGTGATCGCCGAGTGTAGCACGTCGCCAAACCGACCGTGTCTCAGGTCTGTGCTTCCTCGATGTAGGGGCTGCCGCCGAGCGCCTGTAACGCCGCCACCAAGTCGGCGGCCGCGGCGTCGAGCTCCGCGTCGTCGGTGCCGCGCAGCACCAGTTTCACGCCGAAGCTGCCCGAGTGGTAGTAGGGATAGCTGCCGATGGTGACGCCGTCGAAGCGGTCCTGCACCTGTATCAGCGTSTCGGCGATGGTGCCTTCGCCCARATCGACGGCGACCGAGCGTTCGCCGAGCGGCGCGCCGCCGGTCAGCAGATGGGTCATGCCGYCGAACATGGCCTGCATGATCTTGGGCRCGCCGGCGAAGACGAAGACGTTCTCGASGCGGAAGCCGGGCGCGCCCGAGACCGGGTTCTCGATCAGGCTGGCRTGCTCGGGCGTGTCGGCCATCGAGAGCCGCGCTTCGTTGACCTCGAGRCCGCTTCGCGCATACGACGCCAGCAGGATCTCGACGGCTGCGGGATTGCGGATCAGCTTCTGGCCGAACGCCTTGGCGATCGCCGCGGCGGTGATGTCGTCGTGGGTCGGCCCGATGCCGCCSGTCGTGAAGACGTAGTCGAAAGCGGCGCGGCACGCGTTGACGGCCGCGACRATGGCGTCCTCGTCGTCGGCCACGACGCGCACCTCCCTCAGCCTGATGCCGAGCTCGTTCAGGCGCCTGCCGAGAAAGGCGAGGTTGGCGTCGCGCGTACGGCCCGAGAGAATCTCGTCGCCGATGATGATCAGCGCGGCGGTGACGATGCGTGACATGGTCCCTCGATCACGGTCGGCGRYGGATGATAGCGTAAGTTACGGTCACCTTCACTTCGTGAAGCYGACCTGCGCTCAATCGCCGCGCATGCTTCCGCCGAACGGTCGGCGGCCCGCGTTTGCGGGCTGGTAGAAGCCGACTGAGATCAATCGGCCGGATCATGCAATAGCGCAAGCGCGCTATGGCTCAATCGGCTTCGTCGACGCGGAACAGGTTGTAAAGTGCGCGCCGCCGCTCGTCGAGGGCGCGGTTGAACAGCTTGTTGACCGTTGTATCGGGCCGCGCCCGCCACTCGGCGCTGGCGCGTTCGAGCGCGTCGTCGAACAGCCATCTGTGGTCGAAGCCTTGGCCGACGAGTGTCGCGACCGCCGCGCGTTGGCCCTCGGTCAGCGTAGCCTTGCCGAGCCGGRCGAGCGTGGCGGCGTCGATCACCAGCCGGTCGATCTCGGCGARGCGGATCAGGGCGKCGCGCTGATCACCCGTAAAAGCCTCGGCCTCGGCGAGCGCGTCGGTGAGGCGCGCGGCCGAGGCGAARCGCCGGCCGGCCAAATCGCCGAGCTTGCCGGTGTCGATGCCCTGCGCCTCGGCGCGCGCCAGCACCGGCGCCGAGAGCTCGTACGCGACCGGGCGGTAGACCTGCTGGTTGAACACGTTCTGTAGGAAAAACAGCGCGACGAAGCACGTCACGCCGGCGATCACCGGCGTCGCCGCCCAGCCCGCCGCGATGCTGCCCAACAGGCGATAGTTGATGCCCCGGCCGCCCTTCATGAGCCCGATGCCGATGACCGCGCCGATCACCGCCTGCGAGCTGGAGACCGGCACCAGCGGGATGGTCGGCAGCCCGCCGCGCGCCAACAGGTGCTCGAGCCCCTGCGAGGCGAACAGGAACAGCACGATCGAATGCGACACGACGACGACGAAGGCGGCGACCGGCGAGAGCGGCGCGAGGTCGCGACCGACCGTCAGCATGACGCGCTTCGAATAGGTGAAGACGCCGACCGCGATGGCGATGCCGCCCAACAGGAARAGCTGCTGCGCCGAGGATATSGCGAACARGTCGCCGACRYTGAACGCGGTGRACGGCGAGACCGGCACGAAGACGCCCATCACGTTGGCGATGTTGTTGGCGCCCAGGCTGTACGCGCCGAAGGCGCCGGCCAKRATCAACCCGRYGCGMGTGTATGCGTCGAGGCGCAGRAGATGCAGCTTGGCGRCGCGCAGCGCGCCGGTGACGGCGCGAAACAGGCCGGCCGCGATGACYGCGGCGAGCACCGGGCAGATCACCCAGGTCGACACCAGGATGATCAGGGTGCCGGYGTCGGTCAGCGATTCCGAGAACAGGTTCCAGCCGACGATGGCGCCGACGATGGCCTGCGTCGTCGAGACCGGCAGGCTCGCCTTGGTCATCAGATAGACCGTCAGCGCCGCGGCGAGCGCGACCATGAAGGCGCCCGGCATGATATTGATCGCGCCGAGCTTGCCCAGCGTGTGCGCCGCGCCGCCGCCCGAGATGACGGCGCCGAGGATGACGAAGACGCTGCAGATCAGCGCCGCCGTGGTGAAGCGCACCATGCGCGTGCCGACCGCGGTGCCGAACACGTTGGCCGCGTCGTTGGCGCCCAGCGACCAGCCGAGGAACAGCCCGCTCGACAGGAAAACGAGGATCGCGACGTCCATCGGTTTGCTTAGGCGCTCGGTGTCCGGGCGCTCAGGTCGAGCGCTTGATGGCGTAGATCGCCAGCCGGTCGGCGACGTCCTCGGCGGTGTCGGCGATATTGTCGATATGCTCGACGAAGTTGCGCAGCTGCGCCTTGCGCGCGAGTTCCAGATCGCCGGCGAAGATCGCCATCTTGAGGCGGGTCGAGATCCTGTCGCCCTCCTTCTCGTAGAACAATACCTTGTGCATATGGTCCGAGACCGACTCGGCGTCGCGGAAGAAGGCGCGCGCCGCCATGACGAGCTGTTCGACGGCTGCCACCGCGCTGTCCACGAGGTTGTTGTAATCGTCGTGGAATTCGGCCGGGATATCGGGTTTCTCGATGGCGAACTGCCACATCGGGCCTTCGCATTTGTTGAGGATCTGGTCCATGTTCTCCAGGAGCCCCAGCACGTCGCCGCGCGATTCGGGGATCAGCGTCTGGGCGTAAAGCTTGCGCTCGATCTGGCGGCGCAGCGTATCGCCCCGGCTCTCGATCTCGTTGACCTCCTTGAGCTTCTCCTCGAAGGCGGCGGTATCGCCGCTGAGGTAGTAGCCGATGCCCAGCTTGAACGACAGCGCGCCGTCGCCGACCTTGTCGAAGAATTCGTCGATTTGACCCTCGAGTTCGCGCGTCTTGCTGAAGATTGCCGTTCGTTTCATGACCACTCCTTTCGCGCCATCCTACGCCGTGGCCCGCGTTTCGGCGAGGCAGGCCTCGAGAATATCGAGCGCGGCGTCCATCTCGTCCCGGCTGATGACCAGGGGCGGCGTCAGCGTCAGCACGTTGCCCATCGAGAGCTTGAAGCTGAGCCCGCGCGACAGCGCGTTGTATAGCACCGACTCGGCGGCGTCGTAGGCCGGCGTCTTGGCCGCGCGGTCGTCGACCAGCTCGATACCGATCAAGAGTCCCTTGCCGCGCACATCGCCGATCAGTGGGTGGCGCGCGCGCATGTCGGCGAGCCGTGCGCGGGCATACGCCCCGACCT
>LKGT01006608.1_pt1 | contig 16494 bp, 13 predicted proteins | sample 503861 | NCBI WGS metagenome assembly LKGT01 (sample SAMN04113194, study PRJNA297058) | marine sediment metagenome | biome: marine benthic biome; feature: marine benthic feature; material: marine sediment; isolation source: sediment sample collected at the water-sediment interface from the South......
ATGAGCGCCTCACCGGGGATGCCAAGCTTGGCGCCCACCTCCGCGATCGGCAGCATATCCGCCACCCGGGCTATCTCGATGTCGCTCTTCGGCGTCATGTCATTCTTCGGCATCGGGTTCTTTCAATCCTTCCAACTCTCTGTGCCGGCCCGGCGGGCGGGCGCGGGATACCGACGGCGGGCGCGGACAGATCGCGCCGCCCATCGGTCACGACCTCGCCGGAAAACATCCGGAACTGGCGGCAAGAGGTAAAGTCAAAGGTTTTTATGAGGCGATAGACCGAGACGATGCGGCGCCAAGCCCCAGGAACACCCTGCTTTCCGCTGCGCCCGCGCCCGACCGGCATTCAGGCCCGGCGCAGGATACTCCACCGGGTGCATCGGGTGCAAATTTCCGCCCTCCGGGCCGAAAACCTTGGCAAGCCGTCTCTAGGGGTCATGATCAGCGCCCCTTGGTATTAATCGCGGATGGCCTGGCCGGCGCGGCCGGCAGGAGCCGTCCTGGAGGAGCCCATGCGGAGGTTCGCAGCCGTCATCCCCCTGGCCCTCGGGCTTCTCGTGGCCGCCTGTGCGCCGATCCCTCCGATGAAGCCGGGGACCAGTTTCCGCGACTGCCCGGAGTGCCCGGAGATGATCGTGGTGCCGGCCGGCCGCTTCATGATGGGGGCGTCCGCGAGCGCGGCCGCAGGCATGACGGGCGGTGCCCGACACCATGCGAAGTGGGAACGGGAGCGGCCCCGGCACCCGGTGACCATAGACCGCCCGTTCGCGCCTGGGACGTTCAAGGTGACGCGGGGGAATTATGCCGCCTTCGTGCGGCAGACGGGGTACGGCGACATCGAGGCCTGCTACCGCTGGAACGGCCGCCGGTTGGCGTTGGCCATCGGCACGGACTGGCGTGATCCCGGGTTCGCGCAGACCGACCGTGACCCGGTGGTGTGCGTGAGCTGGCATGACGCAAGGGCGTATGCGCATTGGCTGAGCCGGAAGACCGGGAAACGGTATCGGCTGCTGTCCGAGGCCGAGTGGGAGTACGTGGCGCGGTCCGAGACGATCACCACAGCGGACGCAAGGGACCGGCCCAACGGGTTCGGCGTATACGAAATGTTTGGCGGCGTCGGCGAGTGGCTGTGGGACTGCTGGCACGACACCTACGACGGCGCGCCCGGCGACGGCAGGGTGTGGACAGCGGAGGGCCGGTGCAACGACAGGGTCCTGCGCGGCGGGTCCCCGTATTCCGCGCCGCAGCCSTTCCGCCCTTCCAGCCGGGGCCGTTTCAACCCGTTCCTGCGCTCCGTCGACATCGGGTTCCGCGTCGCCCGGACCCTCGATCCCTAGGGTACRCSRRCRCCACCCSAGGSCGGGCGGCGGGGAAACGATGGTCGTGGCGCGCGCCCCTCAGCCGCGGATGCGTTCGATCAGCGCCAGGATACGTCTCGCCTTGTCGACGACCGGGTAGTCGACGAACCGGCCGTCSACCTGGATCGAGRCCGAGCCGGCGGCCTCYGCYKCYTCGAACGCGGCGACGATCTTTTSGGCCTYGGCCACCTCTTCGGCGCCGGGCGTGAATATGTCGTTCACCGGCGCGATCTGGTCGGGGTGGATGCACAGCTTGCCCTGGAAGCCCAGGTCGCGGGCGGTCGCGGCCGAGCGCCTTAGGTTTTCGTCGTCGCGGATGTGGACGAAGACCGTGTCGACGGGGGGCTCGATCCCGGCGACGCGGGACGCCAGCACGATGGCCGCCCGGGCGGGGGCGAGCTCGCCCTCGTCCACCGACCACCGCATGCCCACATCGAGGGTGTAGTCGGCGGCACCGAAGGAGAGCCGCCGGCTGCGCGTGCCGGCGCCGGCGATCTCCGTCACCGCGTCCACGCCGCGGCCGGTCTCGATGATGGGCATGAGGTCGATGGCGCCCCGCGCCATGCCGCGGTCCCTCTCGATCTGCGCCAGCAGCCAGTCCACGGACTGGAGCTGGGCCGGCGTCTCCACCATGGGGAGCACGATGCCGTCGAGCCACGGCCCGGCGACGGCGAGGATGTCGCCGTAGCAGAATTCCGTCCCGTAGCCGTTCACCCGCACGTAGCCCGGGCAGTTGCGGGGACGTTTCAAAGCGTCTGTCACCGCGCCCCGGGTTTCCACCTTCTCGGCGACCGGCACGGCGTCTTCCAGGTCCAGGATCACCGCGTCGGCGCCGACCTCGAACACCTTGACGCGCCGGCGCGGGTGGTTGCCGGGCGCGAACAGGAACGTGCGAAAGGGTCCCGTCATTGTCGGCTCTCCGTGCATTCAGTCCTCCCCTTCMGCGCCGCCGCGGTCGAGCGGCAGGGCCGTGCGGTACTTCACCTGCTTGAGCGCGAAGCTCGACTTGATGGACGCGATCCCCGGCACCCGGGTCAGGTGGTCCATGAGGAACCGTTCATAGGCCATCAGGTCGGGGACSACGACGCGGAGCAGGAAATCGGCCTCGCCGGTCATCAGGTAGCACTCCATGACCTCGGGGCGTYCCCGGATGGCSTTCTGGAACACGTCGAGCTCCCGTTCCACCTGTCGCTCCAGGCTGACGTTGACGAAGACGCTGACCATCAGGCCGACACTGGCGGCGTCGATCAGGGTGACGTAGTTGGAGATCACCCCGCTTTCCTCCAGTTCCCGCACCCGGCGCCAGCACGGCGAGGCCGAGATGCCGACCCGGGCGGCCAGATCCACGTTCGAGATGCGGGCGTTGTCCTGCAGGTGCTCGAGGATGCGGCGGTCGATGGCGTCGAGCTGCCGGTGAGGCATAATCTGCCTTRAAATCCCAWAATTYTGGCAATTTCTTGTTATTTCTTAGCCGYTGGYRGGCGWTTYMGCAAGAAATTCCGGACAGTCTGGAATTATAATKCMRGACGTTTCCGCCACAGGACGGCGTTCGTCATGACCGCAACCCAGTCCCTGGCCGGCGCGGAGCCTGTGCCTTTTTCCGACGCCGAACGSRTCGCCTGCCTGCGCGCACTCGARCGCAAGGTGCTGTGGCTGTCGGCGTGGATGGTCCATCACGCCAACCACGTGCGGCCGCGCCCGGACSSGKTGAAGGTGGGCGGYCACCAGGCGTCGTGYGCCTCGGTGGCGACATTGATGACGGCGCTGTACATGCAYGCGCTCCGGCCSCGGGACCGGGTCGCCGTGAAGCCCCATGCGAGCCCGGTCTTCCACGCCATCCAGTACCTGCTCGGCCGCCAGAGCCGCGCCATGCTGGAGGGRTTCCGCRCCATGGGCGGGGCCCAGTCCTAYCCCTCGCGGACCAAGGACGGCGACGACGTGGACTTCTCCACCGGSTCCGTCGGCCTGGGCGCGGCGGTCACCATCTTCGCCTCCCTGACCCAGGACTACCTGCGGGGCCGCGAGTTCATCCCCCGGAGCGACACGCCGGGCCGCATGGTGGCCGTCCTCGGCGACGCCGAGATCGACGAGGGCAACGTCTTCGAGGCCCTGCTCGAGGGCTGGAAGCACGACCTCCGCAACACCTGGTGGATCATCGATTACAACCGCCAAAGCCTGGACAGCATCGTCAGCGACCGCCTGTTCTACCGCATCGAGCGCATGTTCCGCATGACCGGGTGGAACGTGATCACGTTGAAATACGGCAAGAAGATGCGGCAGGCGTTCGCCCTGCCCGGCGGCAAGGCGCTCAAGCGCTGGATCAACGACTGCCCCAATTCGCTGTACAGCGCGCTGACCTTCCAGGGCGGCCCGGCGTGGCGCAAGCGGCTTTTGGACGATCTCGCCGGCGAGGCGGACGTGCCGGCGCTGCTGGCGCGCTACGACGACGCGGCGTTGTCGGAGGTGATGACCAACCTGGCCGGCCACGACATGGAGACCGTGCTCGACGCCTTCGACAGCGTCGACGACGACACACCTACGTGTTTCATCGCGTACACCATCAAGGGCTACGGCCTGCCCCTGGCGGGCCACAAGGACAACCACGCGGGCCTGCTCAGCCCCGACCAGATGGAGGCCTTCCAGGCCCAGATGAACGTGCCCAAGGGCGCCGAATGGGACGCGTTCGCCGGCCTCGCCATGGCGCCCGAACGCCTCCAGGGCTTCCTCGCCTCGGTGCCGTTCAACCGCCCGGCCGGGCGCCGCCACGCCAGCGCCGCCGTTCCCGTGCCCCGGCGGCTGGAGTTCCGCGCCTCGGCGCGCATGTCGACCCAGGAGGCCTTCGGGCGCATCCTGAATGACCTCGGGCGCGGCGACACGGCGCTGGCCGACGGCATCGTCACCACCTCGCCCGACGTTACCGTCTCCACCAATCTAGGCGGCTGGGTCAACCAGCGCGGGCTGTTCAGCCGCTTCCGCCACGCCGACGTGTTCCGCGACGAACACGTGGTCTCGGCCCAGAGGTGGGAGATGGCGCGCAGCGGCCAGCACATCGAGCTCGGCATCGCCGAGAACAACCTGTTCCTGCTGCTGGCGGCSCTGGGCCTGTCCGGGCCCCTGTTCGGCCGGCGGCTGCTGCCCRTCGGMACSCTYTATGACACGTTCATCGGGCGCGGCCTGGACGCGTTGAACTATGCCTGCTACCAGGACGCCCGGTTCATGATGGTGGCCACGCCGTCGGGYATCACGCTSGCCCCCGAGGGCGGGGCGCACCAGTCCATCGGCACGCCGCTGATCGGCATCGGCCAGCCCGGACTGGCGGCCTTCGAGCCGGCCTATGCGGACGAGCTGGCGCACATCATGTGCTGGGGYTTCCGCCACATGCAGAAGAAGGACGGCGGGCCGGTGTACCTGCGCCTGTCGTCCCACCCCCTGGTGCAGCCCGAACGCGCGATCTCCGATGCCCTCCGGGACGACATCATCGCCGGCGCCTATTGGCGGACGGCGCCCGGCGACGGGGCCGGGCTCGCCATCGTGTATTCGGGCGCCCTCGCCGGGGAGGCGATAGAGGCGTTCGACCGGGTGCGGCGGACGGTCCCCGGCGCCGGGCTGCTGGCGGTGACGTCGGCGGACCGGCTTCATGCGGGCTGGCGGGCCGCCGGCGGCGGGGACGGGGATCCGGAGCCGGCATCCCACATCGAAGCCCTGCTGGCGCCCCTGGCGCCGTCGGCGATGCTGGTGACCGTGCTCGACGGCCATCCGCTGACCCTTTCCTGGCTGGGCTCGGTCCGTGGCCACCGCGTGGTGCCGCTCGGCGTCGACCGCTTCGGCCAGTGCGGCACCGTGCCCGGGCTGTACCGGGAATACGGGATCGACGCAGACGCCATCGTTGCCGCGTGCTCGCCCATCGGCTCCGCCGGGTAACACCTTAATTAAAGGGGCGTTGCCCCTTTTGATCCCCACCAAGGGCCGGCGGCCCTTGGAACCCGATTAGGTCGTGTACTCATAAACGAGAGTTGGGTCAGCGGCGGGGCGCCGATGTTGGCTTTAGAGCCAACACCGGACGTTCAGGAGACCCGTTAAACGGCCCCTCTGTGGCCCCCGGGCGACACCACAAGAAAATTCAAAAATATGCGCCCCTATACCCCAATCGGGGGATGCGGCGGCGCTCGGCCCTGGTCGATAATGCCCGCCATGGTATTCGTTAATCAGCCCGGAACACCTTTGAACGCCGGGCGTGTGCTGTACTGGAGCACCAGCGCCTCCGGGGAACATAGAAAATAAACGATGGCTGGGAAGCTGAAATTGTTCATAGGGGCGGCGGTCCTGAGCGGGCTTTTCGTCGTCCCGGTCGGCAACGGCGCGCCGGCCGCGGAGGAGGCACGTGTCTATGCGATCGTGATCGACTGCGCTCCCGGCAGAATCCCACTGACCTGTAGCCACAGGACCACAACAAGGTTAGACGGCTTCACGGCTTGCCGGAAATATATCCAGGAGGCCGTCGCAAACCCCAACCCGGACCGCCCTATCGTCCTCGGCCGATGTAGATCGTTGTCGCCGCCGCGCCTCTATTCCAGACGCCATGGGCGGTGACGAACGGCACGTCGGGACAGGGGTAGGTTAATCACTTCTTTTCCGTAAACCCTCACGTTCCGACTCCTGCTTTCAAACAGAGGCCCTGCTTATAACGCGCACTGTCCGCTTCGGGCATTAGCGGACATTGTCGCTCGCAACACCGGTTAATGATGCCATGACCTCATACCAAGGGGCGCCGATCATGACCCATAGAGACGGCTTACCAAGGTTTTCGGCCAAGAGCGTGCGCCGTGGCGATGCGGGGCATCGCAAAGCGTGCGCGACGCCGTCCGAAAGCCTTGGTCAGCCGCCGTTGCGGTCGCGTATGCGGCCCGTCGGAGGGCGTCGAAAAGTTTTGACGATGCGCCGCATCGCCTGCAACTTTCCTCCTACCCGACGAGCCGCCTACGCGATCTCTATGAATCATGATCAGCGCTCCTTGGTATAAAGCACGGTTTTCCAGGGGACCCTCACCGACCCGGAAAACCCCTACTCCAGCGCCTGGCGCAACGCCGCCGCCGCCGCCCACAGGCAAAGGGGCAGGGCGGCCAGGAAAAAGGCGCCGAGGACGAGCAACTGCGGGCGCACGGTGAATCCGGCGAGGGCGGCGTCCACGGCGCCGACGCCGAAGATCAGCACCGGGATGTAGAGCGGCAGGATGATCAGCGACAGCAGCACGCCACCGCGCCTGGACCCCAGGATCAGCGCCGCGCCCACGGCCCCGACCAGGCTCAAAGAAGGCGTCCCCAGGGCCAGCGCCACGACGAGCACGGCGAAGCCGTCCGTGTTCATGTTCAGGAGCACCGCCAGCAGCGGGGCGGCGGCGATCAGGGGCAGGCCGGTGGTCAGCCAGTGGGCGGTCACCTTGGCCAGGACGACGACCTCGAGCGGCATCGGGGTCAAGGCCAGCAATTCCAGGCTGCCGTCCTCGAAATCGGCCTGGAACAGTTGCTCCAGGGAAAGCATGGACGCGAGCAGCGCCGCCACCCAGATGACCCCGGCGCTGATGCGCGCCAGCATGTTGGCCTCGGGCCCGACGGCGACGGGGAACAAGAACACCGCCAGCACGAAGAACATGACCGCCATGAGGCCGCCGATGCCTTGCCGGAACGCCAGGCGCACGTCCCGCCGCGCGATGTGCAGGAACCGGCTCACGAAACGGGCGCCCCGGCGCCCTGGGAGCGCACGGCGAAACCGGACAGATCCAGCACCCGGGCGCCGTCCACGGCCATTCTGGTATGGGTGGCGACCACCACCATGCCGCCGCCGGCCCGGTGGCCGGCGATGGCCTCCTCCAGGCTGGCGGTGGCCGCCTCGTCCAGGGCCGTGGTCGGTTCGTCCAGCAGCCACAGGGGCGCCGGCGCGGTGACGATGCGGGCCAGGGTGAGGCGCCGCTTCTGCCCGGCCGAGAGAAAGCGGCCGGGAACGTCGGCCAGATGGGCGATGCCGAAGGTCTCCAGCGCCGGGCCGACGGCGTCCCCGGGATTCCCCGTCCGCCGCCCCGGCCTGAGACCGGCCCAGAAGCGCAGGTTCTCCGCCACCGTCAGCACCGGCTTCATCGCGTCCAGATGCCCCACGTAGTGCAGCCGGGCGCGGTGGGCATCGGGGTCGGCGGCGGTGGCCGCGCCGTCCCAGGCAAGGGTCCCGGACGCCGGGCGCAACAGGCCCGCCATCAGGCGCAGGAGGCTCGACTTGCCGCTGCCGTTGGCACCGGCCAGCACCAGGGCGCCGCCCGCATCGACGGCGAAATCGAGGCCCGCGAACACACGCCGCTCACCCCGGACGCAGACAAGATTCCGGCCTGTGAATAGGGTCATCGGGGTCCAAACCATCGGGAAACGCCGCGCCGGCGACGGCGCACCGTAATGCAAAACCGGCGAAAAAAGAAGGCTCCCACGCAGGCCCGCGCCGCCGCGCCCGTTCGGGCGGCGGCCCCTATCCGGTCGGGCAAAAAATCGGCCGGGGCCCGATGGGGCGCCCGGCCAAGGATTCCGGCAGCGGTTTGCCGGAAATAAGGGGGCCAGAGAGGGGAGTCTCTGGTTGGGGTAACGAGGACTTTGTTATTGGCAGGGACGGTAAACTCCAAATGTGTCGAATTTATGCCCATTTCGGGGGAAATCGGGGGCGCCGGCCCGCCGCCACGCGGCCGGCCCCGAATCCGGCCGTGCACAAGGCCAGGTGCCAGGCCGAAGTTGGCTGGGACAACAAGCGCCGGACCGCGGGACGCCCGGCCGGCAAACCGCGCCCGCCGCCGGGCGGGGTGGCACCCACGATGGCGTGCGCACGGGCGTGTTGAACACACCCCATCCATGGACCATATTCCACGGTATAACAGTACACGCGAGACATGGTCGGCGGGGCGCCGATACCTGTCGTGTCGCCGGTCATGGGTCGTTTGCTCCCAGGAACAAGGAAAGCAGCCGTGTCCGCATTCGGTCAAGACACCCTCGGTGTGCGCCGTACCCTCGCGGTCGGCGGCAAGCGCTACGACTATTTCAGCCTCCAGGCCGCCGCCGAGGCCGGGCTTGGCGACATTTCCCGTCTGCCGTACTCCCTCAAGGTTCTGCTGGAGAACCTGTTGCGCTGGGAGGACGGGCGCACGGTCACCGTCGACGACATCAAGGCGGTGGCGGCATGGCTGACCGACCGCCGCTCGGACCGCGAGATCGCCTTCCGCCCGGCGCGGGTCCTGATGCAGGACTTCACCGGCGTGCCCGCCATCGTCGACCTGGCCGCCATGCGCGAGGCGATGGCGGCCATCGGCGGCGATCCCAACAAGATCAACCCGCTGTCGCCGGTCGATCTGGTCATCGACCATTCGGTGACGGTCGATTCCTCGGCCAACCCGGACGCCTTCCGCAGGAACGTGGAGATGGAGTTCGAGCGCAACCGCGAGCGCTACGAGTTCCTGCGCTGGGGCCAGGAGGCGTTCAAGGATCTCCGCGTCGTGCCCCCGGGCACCGGCATCTGCCACCAGGTCAACCTGGAATACCTGGCCCGGGTGGTGTGGACCACGGAAAAGAACGGCGCCACCGTCGCCTATCCCGACACCCTGGTCGGCACCGACAGCCACACGACCATGATCAACGCCCTTTCCGTGCTCGGCTGGGGGGTGGGCGGCATCGAGGCCGAGGCGGCTATGCTCGGCCAGCCCATCTCCATGCGCATCCCGGAGGTCGTCGGCTTCAAGATGACCGGCAGGCTGAAGGAAGGCACCACGGCCACCGACCTGGTGCTCACCGTGGTGCAAATTCTGAGGGGCCACGGCGTGGTCGGTAAGTTCGTCGAGTTCCACGGCCCCGGCCTGGACCACCTGACCCTCGCCGACCGGGCGACCATCGCCAACATGGCCCCGGAATACGGGGCCACCTGCGGCTTCTTTCCCGTTGACGCGGAGGCGCTGGCCTACCTCGCCTTCACCGGCCGCGAGGCGGACCAGGTCGCCCTGGTCGAGGCCTATGCCAAGGCCCAGGGCCTGTGGTGGGACCCGGGCACGCCGGATGCGGTGTTCACGGATACCCTGGAGCTCGACCTTGGCGCGGTCGAGCCGTCGCTGGCCGGGCCGACGCGGCCCCAGGACCGCATCCCCCTGAGCAAGGCCGCGTCTGCGTTCGCGGAGGACCTGCCTGATCTTTCCGGCCGGGCGGACGAACGCCAGGTGCCGGTGGCCGGGGCCGATTACACCCTCAAGGACGGCGCCGTGGTGATCGCCGCGATCACCAGTTGCACCAACACGTCGAACCCCTCGGTGCTGGTCGGCGCCGGGCTGCTGGCGCGCAACGCCCGGGCCAGGGGCCTCGCCGTCAAGCCCTGGGTCAAGACGTCGTTCGCGCCGGGGTCGCAGGTGGTCACCGACTACCTGGAGGCGGCGGGCCTGCAGGCGGAGCTGGACGGGCTCGGCTACAACCTTGTCGGCTACGGCTGCACGACGTGCATCGGCAATTCCGGACCGCTGCCCGAGCCCATCGCCGGCGCCATCGAAGAGGGAGACCTGACGGTCGCCGCCGTGCTCTCGGGCAACCGCAACTTCGAGGGCCGCATCCATGCGCTGACCCGGGCCAATTACCTCGCCTCGCCGCCCCTGGTGGTGGCCTACGCCCTGGCCGGMTCCATGAAGGTGGACCTTTTGCACGATCCCCTCGGCACCGGCGACGACGGCSGGCCGGTGTACCTGAGGGACATCTGGCCGACGAACGAGGACATCCGSAACGTCATCGACAAGGTGCTGAGCCCGGAGATGTTCCGCCAGCGCTATGCCAACGTCTTTCAGGGCGGCACCGAGTGGCAGGGRATCAAGTCGGCCGGCGGCGGCACYTATGGCTGGCAGGACTCCAGCACCTATGTCCGGCACCCGCCGTTCTTCGCCGGCTCCGGCAACGGGGCGGAGGACTTCGCCGACATCACCGGGGCCCGGCCGCTGGCGATCCTCGGCGATTCGGTGACCACGGACCACATCTCGCCGGCGGGCGCCATCATGAAGGAYAGCCCGGCGGGCGAGTACCTGGTGGAACGCCAGGTGCACCCGCGGGAGTTCAACTCCTACGGTTCGCGGCGCGGCAATCACGAGGTCATGATGCGCGGCACGTTTGCCAACATCCGCATCCGCAACGAGGTGGCGCCGGGCACCGAGGGCGGCGTAACCAGGCACATGCCGGACGGCGCGCTCATGTCCATCTACGACGCGGCCATGAAGTACCAGGCGGAAGGCGTGCCCCTGGTTGTCGTGGGAGGCAAGGAATACGGCACCGGCTCGTCGCGCGACTGGGCCGCCAAGGGAACGCTGCTGCTCGGCGTCAAGGCCGTGATCGTCGAGAGCTTCGAGCGCATCCACCGCTCCAACCTGCTGGGCATGGGCGTGCTGCCCCTGCAGTTCACCGACGGAGTCACCCGCAAGACGCTGGCCCTCGACGGGACCGAGACCTTCGACATCACCGGGCTGGAGGCGGGCATCACGCCGGGCATGGAGATTGCGTGCCGCATCCGGCGCGCCGGCGGCGCCACCGACGAGATCACGCTCCTCTGCCGCATCGATACCGTGGACGAGGCCGAATACTTCCGCGCCGGCGGCATCCTCCCCTACGTGCTCGGCAACCTGGCCGCGGCGGTCTGAAGCCGGCATCTCACATGCCGCTCACCGCCATGTGATTGGTGGTCTGCGGCGGAATGGCGTATCTCTAGCCGTATGGTCAGCCATATGGTCCGTGCGATCAAATCCCTGATTCTGGTCTTCGCCCTGGCGGCGGCGCCGTTTTCGCTGGCGGCGGCCGAGCGCCCGCTCACGGTGGTCGAGCTGTTCACCTCGCAGGGGTGCTCGTCCTGTCCGCCCGCCGACGCCTTCCTCGGCGAGCTCGCCGGGCGCGACGACGTGCTGGCCCTGTCCTTCCACGTGGACTACTGGGATTACATCGGCTGGAAGGACCCGTTCGCCAGCGCCGACCACACCCGCCGCCAGCGGGACTATTCGCGGAAACTGGGCCTCAGGTATGTCTATACGCCCCAGATGGTGATCCAGGGCGCGGCCCACGCCACCGGGTCGGACCGCTCCGCCGTTCTCGACAGGATTGAAAGGGGCCGGGCCCTGGCGCGGATTCCCGTCGAGCTCCGCCAAGGCGGCGACGGCGCCGTGCGCCTGTTCATTGCGGACGCACCGGCCAAGGGGGCGGCGGCGGAAGAGGCGGCCGTCTGGCTCGTCGTCTTCGACCGCGAGCACCTGACGCCGGTAAGACGCGGCGAGAACAGGGGCCGCAAGCTGCGCAACTACAACGTCGTGCGGCGGCTGAGCCGCATCGCCACCTGGCGTGGCAAGGCCCTGGACATGCCCATCACGGTGCCCGATATGGTGCCGGGGGGCGGCCGGGCCTGCGCGGTGCTGGTTCAGTCCACCGAAACGGGGCGTATCCTCGGTGCCGCGGCGCTCGGCCTCGGCCGGCCCAACTAGTACTCCCATGAACCGGACTCCTTTCAAACGGCGGGCCTCCCGGCGCGCGGCGGTTGCCTATGCGGGCGCCGGCACCGAACCGCCGATCGCGGAACTCCTGGACGATCCCATCACCCAAATCTTGATGGCCAGCGACCGGATCCGGCCGGAAGACGTCGGCGCGCTGGTCGAAGCCGCCCGCCGCCGCCTGCTCGCCCGCCGTTCGCACCCAACCCCTTAAGCGCACCGGTCAGGGCGTTCGGCCGCGAATTGCATTGCCGGGCCGTGCACCTTATGGTTTTCGGCCATGGGCACCCGGGGTGCGGGAGCGTCTACCGCTTTCGCCCCCGGCCCAACGCGGATGGGGGCATCGGGGTGGTGATGATCGGGCGTCGCTGTCTACTGGCCATAACCCTGGCCTGCCTCGCGGCGCTGCCCGCCACGGGCGCCGGGGCGGCGGAGAAGACGTCGCCGCAACAGGCCGCGCACTTCCTCGAGAAAATGGCGACCGAGACGCTTGCGGTCCTGCGCGACCAGGGCGCCACGTTGGATCAGCGTGAAGCCAAGGTGCGCCAGGTGATGCGGGAGAACTTCGATCTGGAGAAAATCGGCCGATTCGTGCTCGGCAAGGCCTGGCGCAAAGCGACACAGGAACAGCGCGCCGAATACCAGAGCGTGTTTTCCGAGTTCGTCCTCAGGACCTACGCCCGCCGCCTCGGCGGATATGCCGGGGAGACGTTCAAGATCATCAAGGCGGGGCCGCTGGGCAAGCGCGACGCCCTGGTATCGACGGAAATCGGGCGCTCGGGCGGCCCGCCGTTGATGGCCGGCTGGCGCATCCGCAGCGGTCCCAATGGTTTAAAGATCCTGGACGTGATCGTCGCGGGCATAAGCATGATCGCCACGCAACGCGCCGAGTTCCGGGCCCTGGTCAGCCGCCAGGGGGTGGACGGTCTGATCGAGGCGCTGCGCCTGCGGGTGGGCAAGTTCCCGGTCAAGGCGTCGTGAAGGGCGGGTGCACCGTGTGCAGAACGGGATAGGACCATGCGGGGATCAGGGAAACTTCCGGTGTCCGTGACCAGGGCGGCCAAAGCGGCCGGCGTTGCCGTCCTCCTGGGCGCGGGGATTCTAATGGGCCTGTACGCGCCCCCCGCCCGGGCCGACTTCGAGGCCGGCTGGCGCGCCTACCAAAGGGGCGACTTCCCCGGCGCCCTCGAGGCCTGGCGCCCGCTCGCCGACGCCGGCGACGCGCGCGCCCAGTTCAACATCGGTGTCATGTACGACGAAGGCCGCGGCGTCGCCCTCGACCGCGCCCAGGCGATCCAGTGGTGGACGAAAGCCGCCGGGCACGGCGACGCCCAGGCCCAGCACAATCTGGCCCTGGCCCTGATCGAAGGGACCGGCCTCTCCCAGGACTACGACAAGGCGGTGTTCTGGCTGGAGAAGGCGGCGGCCCAGGGGCTGGTGCGCTCCCAGTATTCCCTGGGCAAGATGTTCAGTTTCGGCTTCGGCGTGCCCAAGGACCTGAACCGGGCCTTCCGGTGGATCGAGAAGGCCGCCAAGAATGGCTTCGGCAAGGCCCAGTACAATCTGGGCAAGATGTACCGCGACGGATCGGGGGTCGACGACGACCCGGGGGCTTCGACCCGGTGGTTCCTCGCCGCCGCCAGGCAGGGCTACGCCAAGGCGCAGAACCAGATGGGCATCCGCCTGGCCAGGGGGACCGGCATCGCCAAGGACGAGGTGCGCGCGCTCATGTGGCTGACCCTGGCCGCCCGCCAGGCGCACGCGGCCGCGATCAGGAACCGCAAGAAACTGGCCCGGAAACTGTCGCCCGAACGGCGTGCCGAGGCCGAGCGCCTGGCCGATGGGTGGGCGCCGAAGGGCGGGGGGTAGCGGCCGAAACGTGGTTCCCGGTGCGGTGTGCGGAAAACCCAGTAACTTCCGCACAGGCGAAAGGCGGCAATCCATACCGCCTCGCCTCGAAATGGATTTGTTCGCGGAAGAGGTCTAAAAATTATCCGCCGAGTCTGTCGTGTGGGGGGGCATGGCGCAAGTGACTATCACACGCAAACTTGCCGCGATTCTGTATGCGGACGTTGCCGGATACAGCCGGCTGACCGGTGCCGACGAGGAGGGAACGCACCGGATCCTCGACGCCTATCTCGATGTGTTCACCGCCTCGATCAAAAGCCATGATGGGCGCGTCGTGCACTACGCCGGCGACGCCGTGCTAGCGGAGTTCACCAGCGTGGTTGCCGCTTTGACCTCCGCGGCGGCGGTACAGCGCGAGCTCGAGGCGCGTAACCGGGATCACCCCGACGACCGCAAACTGCGGTTCCGGATCGGCATCAATCTCGGCGAGGTCATCGTCGATCGCGACGACATTTACGGTGATGGCGTCAACATAGCCGCGCGTCTGGAGGGTCTCGCCGAACCGGGCGGCATCTGCATCAGCGGGTCCGTCCACGACCAAGTCAAAGGCAAGCTCGACCTGGCATTCGAGGATCTGGGCGAGCAGACGGTCAAGAACATCGCCGTGCCGGTCAGGGTTTGGCGGTGGCTCCCCGATTCACCCGCGGCAAGCCCCGGCATCGGAGTTTCCACCGCGCCATTGACCCTGCCCGACAAGCCCTCCATCGCCGTGCTGCCGTTCGCCAACCTGAGCGGCGATCCGGAACAGGAGTATTTCGCGGACGGCATCGCGGAGGACATCATAACGGCGCTCTCCAACGTCCAGTCGTTCTTCGTGATCGCGCGGMATTCRTCCTTCACCTACAAGGGCAAGGCGGTGGACATGAAGCGGGTTGGCCGCGAACTGGGCGTTCACTACGTGCTGGAGGGCAGCGTCCGCAAGKCGGGAAACCGGGTCCGSGTCACCGCCCAAYTGATCGAGGCCGCGTCSGGGAACCACGTCTGGGCGGACCGYTACGAYGGCGCGCTGGACGATATCTTCGATCTRCAGGACSAGATCACGGCAAGCGTCGTCGGCGCCATCGAGCCCCAGCTGCTGCGCGCCGAGGTCCAGCGCATCCGCCAGAAGCGCCCCGAAAGCCTTGATGCTTACGACTACACCCTGCGCGGCCTGGCCCACATGAACAAACTGAACCCCGATGACACGGCCGAAGGCCTGCGGCTGTTCCGCAAGGCCATCGAGGTCGATCCCGATTACGCCCGCGCCTATGCCTGCGCCTCCTGGTTCTACCGCCGGCAGGTGATGCTTCGGGGGACGGTGCTCTCGGACGAGGACAAGGCCGAATGCATCCGCCTGGCGCAGGCGGGGCTGGAGGCCGACAACACCGATCCCTACGTGCTGTGGCAGGCGGGCATGACGGTGGCTCTGGTCGAGGGCGATTTCGACGCCGCCATCCTGTACATCGACCGCTCGCTTTCCATCAATTCCAACTCGACGCGGGCATGGCTCGCCAGCGGCATCGTCCGCTGCTGCGTCGGCGATCCGGAAACGGCGATCGAGCACGCCGACCGCGCCATTCGCCTGAGTCCCCTCGACACCGCCATGTGGGTGGCCCACGGCGTCCAGGCCGCGGCCCACCTGCAGCTCGCCGACTACGAAGAGGCCGCGGCGTGGGCCCGCAAATCGGTCCGGCAACACGCGTACAACGCGCCCGCCTACCACGTGCTGGCGGCATGTTGCGCCCACCTGGGGCGGACCGAAGAGGCCGGGGCGGCTGTCGCCCGGTCCCTGGAGCTCGATCCGGCCATGACGATCTCGCGGCTCAAGGCGATCTATCCGGTCTCCGGCTACAGGAACCTGGACGGCTTCGTCGAGGGCCTGCGTAAGGCGGGCCTGGCGGATTGAGCGCACCGGTCATAGGCGAAGCAGGAATTTCCGGGCCATTCAAAAGGCAACCGAAGGGGCGTTGCCCCTTTTGATCCCCACCAAGGGCCAACCGCCCCTGGAACTCCATAAACAATGATTGCCGGCTGTCCCAGGGGTTGAGGTAGGCGGTCCCAGCCGTCCCGTCCTTTCACGCCTCGGGCATTCCGGCTTTCCGTATACCCTCGTTGTCGACAGGCCCTGGCGCGAACAGTTGGGAATTCGCGCTCGGCTGGCCTAGATTTAGCGCCATGACGGCTTTCTCGAACCCTGAAGCCTACGAGCGTTGGATGGGGCGTTGGAGCGCATGCCTCGCCCCGTTGTTCGTCCGCTTCGCCGGCCTGGAATCACCCGGACGGTACCTGGACGTCGGCGCGGGAACGGGGGTGCTGGCCCGCGCAATCGCCGATGAATTTGGTGACGCGGAGGTCGTCGGGATCGAGCCCGCGGCCTCTTACGTCGACCATGCGCGCGCCCGCCTCCGCGATCCKCGGTTCCGTTTCGAAYTGGGCGATGCCCAGGCCATTCCTTTCGACAATGACAGCTTCGATGCCGCYCTCGCGCTCCTCTTACTGCAAGAGGTGCCCGACGCYCCCATGGCGGTGGSCGAAATGCGCCGCGTCACGCGCTCGGGKGGYTGCCTGRCCRCCASTCAATGGGACTTTCGTCGGGGCATGCCGATKCTTTCACTCTTCTGGGAGGCCGYGCARGAGGTCRTCCCCGGCGAAAGGACACGCAGGGAAGCGGCCCGGCGCGTACGGCCAGGCTATTCGGACGAAGGCGCGCTGGCCCGGTTGTGGGCACAGGCG
>LKGT01006612.1_pt1 | contig 16440 bp, 17 predicted proteins | sample 503861 | NCBI WGS metagenome assembly LKGT01 (sample SAMN04113194, study PRJNA297058) | marine sediment metagenome | biome: marine benthic biome; feature: marine benthic feature; material: marine sediment; isolation source: sediment sample collected at the water-sediment interface from the South......
CAGCTCAAGGGCGTACCCGACGATTAATCGTCGTCACGCAGTCGCTTCAAGACGTCGCCGAGGCGGGCGTTGGGGTCGGCTGTCATCGCCTCGATCTCGCGCCATGGGAAGAGCCGCGCGATGACATAGGCCGTCAGCCCGACATAACCCGCGGCCACCAGCCAGCGCTCGAACACCGATCCGTCACCGAACAGCGCGGCGAACATCGCCGGCAGCATTGCGAGCTCGACACCGACCAGCCCGATGAACAACCCGATCAGACTACGCCGTAGACGGTCGGATCAGCACGATTCGGTGTTCTTCGCGGCCTGTGCGGAGCATGCTTGGAGCTTCGCAGCAAGATATGCTTTGGAAAGAACCCTTCGCTGGCATGACCTCCACCCCAAGGCACCCGAACGGGGAATACCGGTTGATAGATCTGTGATTGCTGACACCACGTTGTCAGCAGGGATCACGTAAAGTGGTTTTCGATGCGATAGGAGAGGAAGCACATTGTGGACGTACTCGAACACTACAAAGCGAAGTCAGGCAAACTGGTGCCGGTTTGGAGACTGGAGATTAATACCCGGCCGGACGATGCGGAACGATTGCTCGATGCCGTGATGAAGGTCCACCCGCTTATTGTGGGTTACTATCACCGTAATGCTACAGTCTCTGCCGTTGGGGCAGAAACTGGACGGCCTGGCGAAGAAACTGTCACTAGGATTCACAATACTGACTTCGAAGCCGACGGCACAGAGGTTTACCCTGCGGTTGAACTGAAGATTTCCTTCGAGCGCGACATCGCTGTGCTTGAAAAAATAATGGACGCAATTCTTTACGCTCATCAGTATGAGGAACCTACCATCCATCTTCGCGAGGAGTGGGCCAGTCGCGCGGCCTACAACCCGAACAACGACAATCCAAACCGCTGGTGGAATGATGGGCGTGGCACCCCGGATATGGTGGAATTCGGCTAATACCAAGGAGCATTGATAAAGACCCATAGAGACGGCTTGCCGTGGTTCTCGGCTAGGCGCGCCCGTCGCGGCGATGCAGCGCATCGCAAGGCGGGCGCAACGACGTCCGAGAGCCTCGGCAAGCCGCCCTTCGGGTCGCGCCCGCTTATCGCCGGAGGGCGTCAGGCAGCCTAGCCGATGCGCTGCATCGCCTGCGGCTGCCTTCCTACCCGGCGAAAAGCGGACGCGATCTCTATGGGTCTTTATCACTGTTCCTTGGTATTAATACAGCGTCTCGGCGTCGCTTGTCGACAGCGCGTCGAGGCGAAGTGCGTCGAGATGGCGGCTGAAGTGGCCAGCGAGGACTTCAGTGTACGTGTCGGGATGTGATTCCAACACCGATCGTACTGCGGCGCCTAGTTCTGCATCCGTCAGCACCGAGCCGAACGTGCAGTGAAGAATCTGACGGCCGGGCTCCGCGAATCCGTCGCCCTTGGGCATATTTTGGAAATTAGGATTCGACGATGAGGATCTTCCTGTTTTCACCAGCGGGTTATATCGCGGGTGAATCTCTTCAGAATCGAGACGGTTGAAAAAGGTGTAGAGCTTGCCGAGTTCCTCAAGATCACAAAAGGCATCAATGAACTCGTGACTCCCGCGAAAGTCTTCCCAGAATTTGCGACTAGTCGTGATTCCTCTCGACGTCTCTGGCGCTGGGATATCATGCTCATCCGCGATCCGCTGAAGTAACGGTTGCAGAACGTGTTTCTGATCGAAACTAGGGCGTCCTGACTGGGTCAGTTTGTAGCTGCCGTCTTTCTTGCGGACAAAGAGAAAAGCCGCGTCGGGCATGTCCTCAATCTGGGCAACTAGCTTGGTGATCGCCTGTAGCTTGGCAGATCGTTGCTGGCGTGCACGACCACTTCATGACACGTCACGCAGCCGCGTTTGGTGAACTGATTCTCCGCTTCTTGTGCTGTGCGACGCTTGGCACAGATATGTATGAGATCGCTGCAACGGTCGCTGTCGGGCGCGCGGCCCGGCAGCCTGCGCCTGGGGCTGGTCTGCTGGTGGGCGTTGGGATCGGCGTACATTCGGGCGTAGTGGCCTTCCATGGTAAGCACCMCTTCGKCAGGATCGCCGAGGWSGGCCGCGTCACGGCGTTTTTCGGCAAGATGGACATGGGCCAGGGTGTCGATGTCGCCATCGGCCAGATCGTCGCCGAGGAACTCGACGTGCCGTTCGAGCGTGTGACAGTGGTCATGGGCGACACCGCCCGCACCGTCGACCAGGGCGGCGGGTCCGGCTCCACCGGCATCCAGAGGGGCGGCGTGCCGTTGCGCAACGCCGCCGCCGAGGCGCGGCGGATCCTGTTGGAACTGGCGGCCATACGCCTGAAGACGCCGGCCCGGTACCTTACCGTTGCCGACGGCGTTATCGGCGTCAAGGGCGAGGCGGCGCGAAAGGTCAGCTATGGGGAGCTGATCGGCGGCCATTACTTCAACGTCAAGCTCGAGTGGAACAAGAAGATGGGCAACCGGCTGGTCTCGACCGGCAAGGCCAAGCCCAAGAAGCGCGAGCAGTACAAGGTGGTGGGCAAGTCCGTGCCGCGCAACGACATCGCCGGCAAGGTGTTCGGGACCAGCGACTTCATCACCGACATCACGGTGCCGGGGATGCTCCATGGCCGCGCCATCCGTCCGCCGAAGGCGGGCGCGGCGCCCGTCAGCGTCGATGAAAGCTCCATCAAGCATATTCCCGGCGCGAGGATCGTCCACGAAGGCGATTTCCTCGGCGTCGTGGCGGCGAAGGAATGGGACGCCGTCAAGGCGGCGGAGACGCTGAAGGTCGCCTGGTCCAAGGTCGCGCCGCCCTTCCCCGACCAGAAGGACCTCTACGATCACATCCGCAAGACGCCGACCCTGAAGGCGAAATTGAAGGCGAAGGACACCGGCGACGTGGATCAGGCCTTCAAGGGCGCGGCCAAGGTCATCGAGGCCGAGTACGAGTGGCCGTTCCAGTCCCACGCATCCATGGGTCCGGCCTGCGCCATCGTCGAGGCGAAGGACGGCGAAGCGACGGTCTGGACCGGATCGCAAAAACCCCATTCCACGGCGGAAGGCGTGGCGAAGATCCTCAAGCTCAAGCGGGAGCAGGTGCGGGGCATCTGGGTCATGGGCCCGGGATCATACGGGCGCAACGACGCCGGCGACGGGGCGATGGACGCGGCAATCTTGTCCAAGGCGGTGGGCAGGCCGGTGCGTATCCAGGGCATGCGCCATGAGGGCACCGGCTGGGACCCCAAGGCGCCGGCATCGATCCACAAGGTGCGCGGCGGCTTCGACGCCGAGGGCAACGTCATCGCCTATCACTTCCACTCCAAGGCCTTCGACCGCCAGAACGTGCGGTCGCGGGAATCCCACCCCAGCCACACTCTGGCCGGGCAGCTCACGGGATATGCCCTCAGTCCACGGAAAATTTTCCGCACGCCCAATGAATCCTACGGCTTCCCCAACAAGCGGATGGGATGGGAGATCATTCCGCCCTTGTTGGCGCGGGCGTCGCCCTTGCGCACCTCGCACTTCCGCGATCCGCTGGGGCCCCAGGTCCATTTCGCCAGCGAATCCTTCATCGACGAGATGGCGTTGGCGGTGGGCGCCGACCCGGTCGAATTCCGCCTCAAATACATCAAGAAGCGCATCGACGCCCAAGTGGTCAAGGCGGCGGCGGAGAAGGCGGGATGGAAGCCCCGCGTCGGTCCCGCCAACAAGCCCGGCGGCGGCGGCACGGTCACCGGGCGCGGCATCGCCTATGCCCAGCGCAACGGCGCGGTGCTGGCCATCGTCGCCGAGGTCGAGGTCGACCGCAAGACCGGGCGGGTGTGGCCGCGCAAATTCACCATCGCCCATGAATGCGGCCTGATCATCAACCCCGACGGGCTTAGGCGCTGCATCGAGGGCAACATCTTGATGGCGACCAGCCGGATGCTGTTCGAAGAGGTCATGTTCGACAACGATCGCGTCACCAGCGTCGATTGGGAAACCTACCCGATCCTCGAATCGATGGAGGCGCCGGAGGTGATCGACATCGTCCTCATCGACCGGCCCAACATCGCGCCCAAGGGCGCCGGCGAGCCTTCGACCCGGCCGGTCTCGGGCGCCATCGCCAACGCCTTCTTCGACGCCACCGGGGTCAGGCTGCGCCGGGCGCCATATGCACCCGAACGGGTGAAGGCGGCGCTGGGCTAGGCAGGCCCATCGCCGCCCGGCGGCCAGGCGCCAAGGGCACGCCGAGACGCGGGCTTGTCCCCCCAAGGGCCGGGACTTAAGCTGTCGGCCGTCATGTACCGAAACACCCGCCGCGCCATGACAGGGACGCCGTTCGCGGCGCCAACCCACTCCGACCGGCCCCGCCCTTGAGCGCCGGGGGCCCCTCCGCTTCTCATCAGGCCCATGCGCGTCTTTTGCGCATCCTCTTCGATGCCGCCATCGGGGCGGTCGATCCCATGCGCTGCATCCCGCCCCATCTGCCCGAGGCCCCCCGGGGCCGGACCGTCGTGCTTGGCGCCGGCAAGGTCTCGGCCGCCATGGCGCGGGCGGTCGAGGCGCGCTGGCAGGGCCCCCTTTCCGGCCTCATCCTCACGCCCTATGGCCACGCCGTCGATTGCGACCAGATTGAGATCGTCGAAGCCGCCCATCCCGTCCCCGACGAGATCGGCGAGGCGACGGCGGCGCGCATCCTCGACGCCGCCCTCGGCTTGCGCGCCGACGATCTGTTGCTGTGCCTGATTTCGGGCGGCGGCTCGGCCTTGCTGGCGCTGCCGGCGGAGGGGCTCGCGCTCTCGGACAAGCAGGCGGTGAACCGGTCGCTGTTGCGCTCGGGCGCGACGATCTCGGAGATGAATTGCGTCCGCAAGCATCTATCGGCGATCAAGGGCGGGCGGCTGGCGGCGGCGGCGGCGCCCGCCCGGGTGGTGACGCTGATGATCTCCGACGTTCCCGGCGACGATCCGGCGGTGATCGCATCGGGCCCGACGGTGCCCGATCCGACGACCTTCGCCGACGCCGCCGCGATCCTCGGGAAATACCGCATCGAGGCACCGGCGGCGGTCAAAACGCATCTGCAGAACGCCGCCGATGAGACGCCCAAGCCCGGCGATGCGCGCTTCACGAATACCACCGCGATCATCGCCGCGACCGCCAAAATGGCGCTCGAGGCGGCGGGCATCGCGGCCGAAGAGGCGGGATACAAGGCGCTGATCCAAGGTGACGCCATCGAGGGCGAAGCGCGCGAGGTCGCCAGCGACATCGCCGCCACCGCGCTCGCCGTCGCCCGCGACGGCGATCCCGCCGCCGGACCGGCGATCCTGCTCTCGGGCGGCGAGACCACGGTGACGGTCACGGGCCGGGGCCGAGGCGGGCGGAATACCGAGTTCCTCCTGGCGCTTGCCATCGCGCTTGGGGGCGAAGCCGGGATTTACGCCATCGCCTGCGATACCGACGGCATCGACGGCAGCGGCGATAACGCCGGCGCCGTGTGCGCGCCCGACACCCTTGCCCGTGCCGGCCGGGCGGGCCTGGATGCGGCGGCCCATCTCGCCGACAACGACGCCTATTCTTTCTTCGAGAAGCTCGGTGATCTGGTGATGACCGGGCCGACGCTGACCAACGTCAACGATTTCCGCGCCGTCCTCATCGAGAGCCGGCCCCGGRACGACGCGGACACCTAGGTCTCTTCCAGGTGGACGTCGTGTTCCGCCACGGATTCCAATTTCCAGCCGTTGCGCGCGTGGCCCCAGAGCAGGTAGCCGCCGATCGCCAGCAACAGCCCGCCGACGATGGGCCGCGCCACGCCGCCCATCAGGAACAGCGGCGGCGCCATCGAGATGCTCATCGCCGGCAGGAACCAAAGCGTCCAGCGCTTCTTGCCGCGATCCCTCTGGAACCAGGGGAACACCGACGAATAGACGGCCAGGATCAGGAAAAACAGCGCCCACGGCCGGGTGAAGAACAGGGTCAGGTCGTCGCTGGTGGACAATGCCCGGTTGAGATTGAGTTCCGCGATATGGCCCAGCACCACGCCCAGGATCATCGGCGCCAGGGGGAACCCCAGCACCTTCATGGCGAGGCCGAGGACGCCGAATATCAACAGCGTCCACATGTCGAACACGATATTGTTGAGGGCGAAGATGCCGATCCCGCAATAAGCCAGGATGACAGCGGTCAGCACGTACATGCGCATCCGCGTCACCATGACGAAGGCGCGCAGGCACACCGCCTGAAGCCCCAGCATGATGAAGTTGGCGAAGAAGAACGCCATGAAGATGCCGTAGGCGAGGGTGGGCGAATCGGTGATGAATGTCGGGCTCGGGATGACGTCGTGGATCAGCAGCGCCCCCAGCATGATGGCGGTCACGATGTCGCCCGGGATGCCCAGCGCCATCATGGTGATGAGCGCGCCGCCGGCGGTGGCGTTGTTGGCGGCCTCGGGCGCGATGATGCCGTCGGGCGTGCCGGTCCCGAAGTCCTGCGGCCGCTTCGATGCCTTCTTGGCCTGATCGTAAGCGAGGATGTTGGAGATCGACCCTCCCGCCGCCGGCAGGATTCCGGTGAAAACACCGATCAACGACGAGCGGATGAGATTGCCCCACCGGCTCAGCACCTCGCGGATCGCTTTCGCGTGTTCGATGCGCACCGCCTTGGCGCCCGGCGGCATCAGCGGCTCGCGCGCCTTGGCCGGGTCCTGCACGTCGCTCAACAGCTGGCTGAAGGCGAACAGGCCGACCAGGACGGGCAGGAACGAGAACCCCTGTTCCACCGGTTCGAAGCCGAAGCTGAAGCGCTCCACGCCGTTGATCTCGTCGGAGCCCACGGTCGCCACCAGCAGGCCCATGGCGCCGGCGATCAGTCCCTTCACCAAATTGTCGCCGGACAGGCTGGCGGTGATGGTGAGCGCGAACAGGACCAGGGCGAAGAAGTCCCACGGCCCGAACTCGAGCCCGACCCTCGCCAGCTGCGGCGCCAGCGTCATCAACAGGACGGCGCTGATGATGCCGCCGAAGAACGAGGACCACACCCCGATGCCGAGCGCCAGCCCCGGCCGCCCCTTGCGCGCCATGGGAAAGCCGTCGAAGGTGGTCGCCACCGAGGATGGGGTCCCCGGAATGCCGGTCAGGATTCCCGCCATCAGCCCGCCGGACAGCCCGCCGACGAACACTCCCAGCATGGTGGCGAGACCCTGAATCGGCGGCATGCCGAAGGTGAACGGCAGGGTGAGCACGATCGCCATGGTGATGGTGAAGCCCGGGATGGCGCCGGCGATGAGGCCGGCGGCGACGCCGAGGATCATCAACGCCATGGTCTGGATGGTGAACAGCGCCTCCGCGGCGCCGAGGATGTTTTCTATCAGCATGGCCGGCCCGGTCCGCTCACCAGATTCTTAGAATTTCGCCTTCGGGCAGGAACACCCGCAACCCGAACGTGAACACCGCCCACATCGCGCCCATGGTGGAGACCGCGATGGCGCCGTGGACGGCGAGCCGTCTCGGGCTCCACCCGCCGAGCAGATTGAGCAGCAGGAAAACGAACAGGATTCCCCCGATCAACATGCCGAGATAATCCAAGGTGGCGAGGAACAACGCGTACATGCCGAAGCACAACAACGCGTTGCGGTAGGTCGAGAACCAGCCCCTCAGCCCGCCGCCTCCCCGCTCCCCTTGGGTCTCATGGCGGGCACGCCACGAATTGATCAGGTAAATCAGGCACAGCGTGCCAAGCGCGATCAGGATGGTGCGCGGCCAGACCTCGGAACCTACGGTTCCGTAAGACGTCTTGCGGATGCCGTAGGTCGCCCCGTAGAAGACGGCGGTGAAGACCACCAGAACGACGGCGATGACGACGTCGCGGTTGATGCGCCCCATGTCGAAACCGCGGAGTTACATTCAAGGAGAACCGGACGGCCCGGCTCGGGAGGCCGTCCGGTTACACGCACATTCGGGCTCAGCCGCCCTTATACATGCCGACCTTGGTGGCGATCCCCTTCCACTGCGTGAAGGTTTTCTTCCAATAGGCGGTCGACGCCGCCGGTCCCTTGAAGCTGATCGTCGTCCCCTTCCTGGCGAGCGATGCGATCAACGCCTTGTCGTTGGCGGCCTTCTCCAACGCCTTGGCCCAGAAGGCGACCTTCTCCTTCGACGTCCCCTTCGGCGCCGAGACGCCGCGGTCGGTTCCGGTGACCAGATCGATTCCCATCTCCCTCATGGTCGGGACGTTGGGAGCCAAAGGATGGCGTTTCTCGGTGTAGATCCCCAGCGCCTTGAGTTCGCCCGCCTGGATGTATTTCACCGCCGCCGCCAGGTTGATCTCGCCGATCTGGATATGGCCGCCCAGCAGCGCCGTCATGCGCTGGCGGGTGCCGTCATAGGAGACGTGCTTGAGCTTGATGCCCGTGGCTTCCTCGAGCAGCAGGAACCAGAAATGGCTGGTCGAACCCAAGGTGCCGCCGGTCAGGATGGTGCCGGGCGCCTTCTTGGCCGCCGCCACCAGCTCCTTGGCGTCCTTCCACGGCACGTTCTTGTTGGCGCCGATGATGGGCGAGGTCCGGGTCAGCATGGCGACCGGTTCGAACGCGTCCCAGGTGAAGTTCACGCGCCCGGTGAGGAAGCTCGACAGCGCGCTTTGGTGGATGGCGAACAGGGTGCAGCCGTCCGCCTTGGCCTTGCGCGCCACCTTGGCCCCCTTGTTGCCGCCCTGGCCGGAGATGTTGACCATCTGAAGCTGCGGGCTGATGCCGGTCTTGTTAACGCTCTCGGTGATCAGGCCGAAGATCACCCCGGTGCCGCCGCCCGGGCCCCACGGTACGATCAGCTTGGCGGTGCGGCATGGAAATTCGGGCGCCGCCGAGGCCGGACCGGCCGGCGCGAGGGCCATGACGACGGCAACGCCGGTCGCGGCCAAGACGGAGTGGGTAAGGATTTTATGCATCGTGCATCTCCCTGATTGGAATGATTTCAATTCGGGGGGCACAACCACGCGAACACCCGCCGCCGTGGCCGGCCTTGGGGTCCGGTGTTCGTTTTCCCCGTTCATTATTGTCGTGGCGCCAGTCTAGCCCAAACGGCGCCCCTTTGCCACCCCGCCGTCGGGCCGTTTTCCGGACCCTAGACCGCCGAAACCGGGGCATCGCGCCATGGGCGAGCCGAAGCCATGGCTTCGGGCCGCCAAAGCAGAGACGCCGCGGCAAGCGGCCGCGGCGGTCGGAAATTCAGCGGGAATTTCGAAGCTTAGGAGATTTAGGCGAGCGCCGGCACCGTCCGGCCGAACCGTCCGGACCCGTGGTCCCTGAGCCTTGCGAAGTCATAGACGGGATGGTGGGCCCTGGCCTCGCGGAGTTCCAGCCGGCAATGCTTGACGACGGCAATCTCGCGGTCATCTTCGCTGCTGGAGAACAGCATATAGGAGAGCTTGGTGTCCACCATATCGATCAGGATATCGAGTTGCTTCGCCGAAAGGATCATGTCCCCCTCCAAAACCAGGCCGGGCGATGGCATTGATTGGAGCCGACATGATGAACGAAAATCGTTAACGAATTCTTAGGGTGACGCGCCAACGGCCCGGCCGCCTTGGAGCGGGCTAGTACTTACTTTCATAGAAGGGTGACACATCCGACGGCCTTGCGGGTTMTTCAGGCCCGGAGCGCGGTCCGCCGTGATGGGGGYGCATCACAAGGGCCGCGCGASGWSRKCSKAAGRGCCTGCAAGGCCGCCCGAAGGGTCGCTTTTCGMGGCCRCCGGAGGGCGTATGCGCCGCTTGACGATGTCCGGANRMWCGCCKSSGCGAMGCCTCCACCCCGGAGGCCGCGAAAAGACGATCATATGTATCACCCTCCTATGGAAGTAAGTACCGGAGGGAAAAATCCAGGATAACAGCGCGTCAGAACTGCTGGCTCAGCACCGAAAGGACGCTACGCGMCTCCTCGTATTCCTGCCGCCGGCGGCGGAGCTTGTCGTAGCTGATGTCGGCGTTCGAGCTTTCCGYCCCCTTGTTGAGCTCGAGSGCGGCCATCTCCAGGGCCAACGCCACATAGGCGCCGTGCCGGTTCTTCGTCCAGGTCCGAAGCATGTCRCGTTGTTTTTCGGAGGGGCCTTCATCCRCCGGGCCTTCCGGCCTGYCGAAATCGCCATCGGTCGTCATTGTCCTGCAACCTTCTTCCGGCAACGCCGCGGATCGGCGCGCCGCCCTTGCGGGAGTTAGAGCGGTCCTTGGTAGATAGGAACCATTYGACCRGGATKATTTTGCGTCCTGGCTAGGCRCGGAATGCGCAGTGATGCTNGGCGCATCACAAGCATATCGCAACGACGCCAGGGSGCAAAATCACCCGGCCTCCGGTGGGGCAAATCGGCCCCTCGGCGGCGTTGCGACGCTTGCCCGATGCGTTGCATCGCGCCGCGCGCCGCGCCTTGCCGACTGAGCCGATTTGCACCCATCAAATTGATTCCTATCTACCAAGGACCGCTCTCGGCCGATTTTCGTCTAAATAAACGCCCGCGTCCAGTTGGCAGCGCTAGAGCATGATCCACTCGCCCGCCTCCCGCCTGTGCGGCCGGAGCCGCTCCCGCCACGCTTCGCTGGCGTAGCGGGTCGGCGTGGCGAAGGACCGACCCGTCGGCCGAGCTTCCTCCGCCCGCCGAAGCGGGCTTCGCGCCGGCGCGACGAAGCCGCTCTGGCGGCGCAGGCACGAAGGCGGAAGGCTATGGGCCGCAGGGCGAAGTCGTACGGCCCGTCGCCCGAAGGCTATGGGCCGCAGGGCGGAGGGCAGGCGTGGAATCGCGCCGGCCCGCCTGTGCGGCCCAGAACCGGCCCTCGGCGTCGCACTTACCGTCATTCATGCGGTCGTTCGGCCGCTCCGGCTCCGGGTCGCCGATCTTCCCGATGCGGCCCTCGGGCAGGTCGAGAAAGGCGAAGCCGCTTTTGAAACCGGCGATGAAGCCGCCCTCTCCGCGCCTTGCRATACAGCCGATGCGCTCGGGCAACGGCCAGCTTGCGCGTTCGCCACTGGCCGGCACATAGCGATGCACCGCCGGGGACGATGCCGTGCACGTGCGGGTGATGGGTCAGGGCCGAGCCCCAGCCGTGCGGCGCCGAATGATTTTTGATTGCCGGAACCACCCTGATCCTGATCCYCTNTRGCTTCGTTTACGTGCCCGRGCCGCTGTCGCGGGGAACCTGGCTGGAAATCTCGGCGGCAACCGTCAGTTASGCCTTCGGCTACRCCGCCCTGGCCGCCGCGATCCAAGGCACCGACTTTTTCCCGCTGAAARTCACCCATGCGAGACGTGGCCTGTTTTCGGCTGCCGCCGTATGCTTCCTGTTTCCCATGATCGTTTGGCTTAARATCGCGGGCGCGGTCYTGTTGGCGCTGGCATGGGGGCCGTGCCGCTANACTTGCGCGCGAAAGCAAGCTGACGGGCATTATGGGAAAAGAAGGCCGCCATCCAGACCCCTCCCCGGTCCTTACCGAATAATGACGGAACGGCCCCGCGCGCGATGCGCGCGCGATAGACGTGCCAGACCCGCAGGCATGGAGATTCAGGACATCAAGGTTATCGGGCCGGAGAGGTTAGTACTTACTTTCATAGAAGGGTAACACCCCCACCCCGGCGGGTCAGGCGGGCGCATCACGACCCCGGGCGAGGCGGACTCAGGGTTTTTGGTTGGCCTTCGGGGCCGGGGTCTGGTCCATTTTCAGATCCAGAATCAGTTCCTCGACCACCGTCGCGAGCATATCGCGCGGCCGATCGGCGCAATATTCGTCGATCCAGGCGAACATCCCCTTGGCGTCGGTGCCGTCGGCCACGTTCTGGCCCTTGTGGACCCAGTTGTTGTAAGCCGAAACGTAGCCGAGAAGCCATTGCTGGAGTTGCCAGGCCCGCGGCTCTCCTTTCTCGCGTTCCTTCAGCCAACTCTCGCAGGTCTTGTTGCCGGCGCCGAAAGTCGTGTAGCTCCCTGACTTGTCGGCGGCAACGGCGGCGGCGCTGATCGACAGGCCGGCGATAAGAGCGAACAGGTAACGTCGCATCGGGTTCCTCATATGCACACCTTCTCTCATCGGTACCGATCTGCCCGAGGCCGGTGGCGGCTGTCGGGCCTCGTTCGCCGGCAATCCAAAGTCCAAGCCAAAGGCCCGCCGGCAAGGCGATGGGCGGTCATTTCTTCTTCGCCGGCGCCGGTACCTTACAGTTACTCGACATCGCGATGAGAAGCGTCTCCGCGGCCAGATCCTTCCATTTCCCTGGATTGTCCCCCAGCCATTTCAAGTAGACCGCCGATATCTTGTCGGCGGGCATCAGCCCCATGCACTGTTTGATCCGCAACGCCGAAGCGTCCAGGTTTCTGGAAGGCACGGCGTCACGCGCGCYCGGGCTAAGTGCGTACATCGCCARGAGGTCCGTCGCCCCCATGATATAACYGCGCCGATCGGCGGCCGACAGGCTCTGGAAGATCTTSCCGGTAACGAAGATCGACACGCCTTTCTCCGCCCCSGCGGACGGCGATGGCGCGCCGAGRACGCAAATGAGGACCGCGGCAATGRCTCCAATCCTATTCGTCAAGACCATGTTTACATTCCTTACATAATCACCCGAACCATCTGACCCGTCCGCGCCCTTGCGGTTCCATCGGATGTCATTCAACCACCTCGCCCCGTCGAGGACATGGGCTGGCAGAGACAGGCCGGCTCGGAGACGGCGACACGGCGCCTACAGACGCGCCCGCGGCAGGAGACAGACGCGCTCGCGGCAGGAGACAGATACGCCTGCGGCAGGAGATCGGCCGCCGGCTGAAACAGAAGGTGATTCTTTACAATGCCCACCACTAAGGAGACCACTTTCCCGGTTTTGTCCCGGTTCTCCCGCCGCATTATTATTTCATTGCCGTTGGCCGCGTCAAGCGCATAGGGCGCCGGCTAGTACTTACTTTCATAGAAGGGTGATACATATGATCGTCTTTTCGCGGCCGCCGGGTAGGAGGCGTCGCGCCGGCGATGTCTGGACATCGTCAAGCGGCGCCGACGCCCTCCGGCGGCTGCGAAAAGCGACCCTTCGGGCGGCCTTGCAGGCCCTTCGGACGTCGTCGCGCGGCCCTTGTGATGCGCTAGCATCACGGCGGACCACGCTCCTAGCCGAACAACCTGCAAGGCCGTCAGATGTGTCACCCTTCTATGAAAGTAAGTACTGGGACCAAGGAAGGCATCATTCAGGTCGAGGGCGCGCTTTTCTCACCGCCGCCTTCGAGGAATGTCACGCGCTCTTCCAGGCCCGCGAGCCGGGAGGCAAAATCCCTGAACCGCGCGAGGAGACGGGGCAAACGTGCCACGGACGCCATTTCGCGCAACACCTTCGCTATCGGACGTGACGGGAAACCCCAAATGGTTTCACCGGCCTGAACGTCCTTGGTCACGGCACTGGCGCCGCCGATGCGCGCATCTTCACCGATGGTTATATGGTCGGCGACGCAGGTCCGGCCGCCGAGCATTGCCCTGTCGCCGACCCTGACATTGCCCGAAAAGCCGACTTGGCCGGCGATGATCACGTCCTCGCCGATTTCGCAGTTGTGCCCGATCTGCACCTGGTTGTCGATCTTGGTCCCGCGCCTGACGCGGGTCACGGCAAGGGTCGCGCGGTCGACGCAGGAATTGCAGCCGATTTCGACATCATCTTCGATCTCGACCGTGCCCATCTGGGGTATCTTCAGATGATGGCCGTCGGCCCAAACATAGCCGAAGCCATCGCCGCCGATGACGGCGCAGCCGTGGACCCGCACCCGATCGCCGAGCCTGACGCCATGCATCACGGCGSCGTTGGGGCCGATCMSGCCGACGATGGCGTTGGGCGGGATCTTGAAGTCGAGGCGGTCGATCAAGAGCCGCTCGCCGAAGCCCTTGGACAGCCCCTCGGCCTCGATCACCAGGTCACCCAGGCGCGGCCCCGGCGGGACCGTGATCCGGCCCGGCTCCGGCACCTTCCCGGCGGCCTCGGCGAGCAGGCTGTCGTAGGCCTGCAGGCGCGCCTTCGATTTGGCCTGGCGCGCCCGCGGGCTCTGGCGCACCCATTCGAGCTCGCGCTGCAGGGTCCGTTGGCGCGCCGATTCGGTTTTCTCCTCCTGCGCCAGGCGCGCCCGCTTCTGCCCCAGCCAGCTCGAGTAATTGCCCTTGAACGGGAGGCCCTGGCCGCGGTCGAGCTCGAGGATCCAGCCGGCCACGTTGTCCAGGAAATAGCGGTCGTGGGTGACCGCGACCACGGTGCCGGGATACTCCTCGAGAAAGCGCTCCAGCCAGGCCACGGATTCGGCGTCCAGGTGGTTGGTCGGCTCGTCGAGCAGCAGCATGTCGGGCTTCTGCAACAGCAGCCGGCAGAGCGCCACCCGGCGCCGCTCGCCGCCCGAGATGGTGGTCACGTCGGCCKCGCCGGGCGGGCAGCGCAGCGCGTCCATGGCGATSTCCACGCGGCGCYNCAGGTCCCAGCCGTCGACCGCCTCGATGCGCTCCTGCAGCTCCGCCTGYTCGGCGATGAGGGCGTCGAAATCGGCGTCTTCCTCGGCGAACTTGGCGCTGACCTCCTCGAAGCGGTCGAGCAGCGATTTYACTTCGGCGACCCCTTCGAAGAYGTTGCCGGCCACGTCCTTTTCGGGGTCGAGCTCGGGCTCCTGGGGCAGGTAGCCGACCTTGACCCCMTCGGCGGCCCAGGCCTCGCCGTYGATCTCGGTRTCGAGCCCGGCCATGACCCGCATGAGGGTCGACTTGCCGGACCCGTTCARGCCGAGCACGCCGATCTTGGCGCCGGGCAGGAAGTTSAGGCGAATGTCCTTSAGSACCTGCTTGCCGCCGGGAAAGGTCTTGGACACCCGGTCCATGTGATAGATGTACTGATAGGCGGCCATCGATCCCCGTCTCTTCGTTCTCTATCCCAGCCTATGCGTCACGCCATAGGCAGTGCGCGCCGGCACCAGGGCAACGGCCTCTTAACCGCTGCACCGAGGGATGGCAACCCGGCGTCGCGGCACCGATAGGCCATGACAGGGCTCGGGCCCGCGCGCTATGATAATTCCCCGCGACCACGAAGGAATTGGCCAAGCATGTCGCGCAGCGTTCTGGTCGTCGACGACGAACCCAACATCGTGCTTTCGCTCGAGTTCATCATGAACCAGGCGGGCTTCGAGGTGCGCGTCGCGCGCGACGGCGACGAGGCGCTCGGCGCCATCGAGGCGTCGCTGCCGGATCTGGTGCTGCTCGACGTGATGATGCCCAACCGCGATGGCTACGACGTCTGCCAGACGATCCGCGCGAACCCGGCGTGGAAGGGCATCCACATCATCATGCTGACCGCCAAGGGGCGCGATATCGAACGGGAAAAGGGCATGGCCCTGGGCGCCGACGACTACATCACCAAGCCSTTCAGCCTGGGGGAGCTTCTGGCCCGCATCGAGGCGCGGCTGCGCAACCGCCCCCCCGGCGTGGTGTTCGACGCGCAGTCGCTGCGCATCCGCAACGGCGCGCGCTCCGCACGGCTGACGCCGACAGAGGCGGACCTGCTCAAGTACCTGCTCGCGCGGGAGGGGGACGTAGTCCCGCGCAGCGACTTGCTGCGCGACCTGTGGGGCGTGGAGAGCAGTACCGAGACGCGCACGCTCGACAACCACGTCGCCCGGCTCCGCCGCAAGCTCGAAACCGACCCCGAGGCGCCCCGCATCCTGCAGACGGTCCACAGCGTGGGCTATCGCATCGAGCCGGGGACCATAGCGTTACAGGATCGGGACGGACACAAGCCGGCCTAGGGCGTCTCATGGACGACATGCAAGTCGTCCTCGAACGAGCCCTCATCGCCCTGATCGTTTTGTTGTTCGGCATCGGCGCCGGCGCTGCTTCCGCCTCCGGCGCTGAAGAGACCGCCGCCGACCTCTACCAGCGCGCCGCCTGGGCGGAACAAGCATTGGGCAAGCCTGCCGACGCGGAGAAGCTCTACCRGCGCATCCTGCAAGMGGTGGCGGATCTGGCCGCGGAATTCGGCTCTGAACGGCCCGCGGTACTGGCACGGGAATTGACCAAGATTCACGAGTCCGTGATCGGTGGAACACTGGCGGAGCTGCATGATTGGCTGGTGGCGCACGAGGAGCAACGCCGCGGTGAGTTCGTCATCGTCGTCGCTGGTGCGGCGCCCACCGACAAGGACGGCGAGACCACCAGCATATCCACCGCAGAGCTGCTGCGCGTTCTGGTCGAAGAGCTGACGCTCAGTCAGGCAGTATCCGTGGCCGTGCGCCTCACCGGCGGCAGGCGCAACGCGCTTTACCGACAGGCTATCGCGCTAGTCGAGGCCGGCAAGGAAGATACCGGCAACCGGGGCCAGGAGAAATAGTGCCGACGACCGCCGACAGTCTTGATCTGGCTTCCCCCAGGCCCGACACTGCTTCCCGGGAGTCGGCCAGACAGTCGCTGTGCCACGGCTACG
>LKGT01010334.1_pt1 | contig 16407 bp, 17 predicted proteins | sample 503861 | NCBI WGS metagenome assembly LKGT01 (sample SAMN04113194, study PRJNA297058) | marine sediment metagenome | biome: marine benthic biome; feature: marine benthic feature; material: marine sediment; isolation source: sediment sample collected at the water-sediment interface from the South......
GATGTGCGTGCCAGGAAACGAGAGATGGGATTTCCGCTGTGGGGTGGAGACAAGACGTGGCTGGCGCCGCAGACCCGATGGACCGAGCGGGTCCCTTTTCTCGATCTGGACAGCGGCCCCTACGACCTCTGCGTCGACCGCGACGAGCCAGAAGCGGTGGCTGTCCGAATGACAAGCCGGGCTTGCAGGGAAACCGGCATCCAAATCACCCGGACAGTGACGGTGGCATCTGGAACGCCAGGATGGGTGGTCACTCACCGCGTGCTCAATACCTCGTCGATGGAGACTCAATGGGGTATATGGGACGTCAATATGGTGCTTAAACCCGGAAAAGTCTATTTACCGAGAGATGCGGCTTCTCGATACCCCCAAGGTGTAAAAACCTTCGACGAGGAAGGCGAGTCGGTTCACGTCCGTGACATTGTTGTGGAGGAGCTCGGAAGCTTGGCGGTCATTCGTTGTGATGAACCAACGGCCTTCAAGTATGGTGTCGACGCGCAGGAAGGATGGATGCTCGGCGTCCTCGCAGTTTCTGGGCTTGGCCTGGTCGGCTACCGAAAACAGGTCCCAGTCTATGGGGATAAGCCGTACGGTCACGGCTGCATTGCCGAGGTGTACAATTCCGATCGGTATCCGTACTTCGAAATGGAGATCCATGGCCCGGTCGTCTCCTTGAGACCCGGCGAGAGCTTCGAGCTTGAGGAACGGCAGGCTGTATTTGACCTGTCTCGATGGCCACAGAGTGAAGACGAGGTTCGACAGCATTTGGGACTTCGCTCTTGACGGCGCCCCCTATAGATTTCACAATCTGCGAAGAGCCTGGAGTGATTGGAAGCGATTGACTGGGCGATCACATGCTCGATGCGTTAAGACGCCATTGGCCCTAGGGACATCAAGCGGTGGGGCCACCATTGACTGATCCAGGGAACCGCTTTGTTACGGATTCGGGGATCGAAGTTCCAGCGGTGACGCCCGACCAGATGCGGGAAGTGGACGACAGATTTCGCTAGGCTGGCAAAAGGAGACCAGAATGTGATCAAAGTAAAGCGCGTCTACGAACCCCCGAGTTCCCGGGACGGCCGTCGCTTCCTCGTGGACCGCCTTTGGCCAAGGGGGATCAAGCGGGACGCCCTGCCCCGGGACGGTTGGCAAAAGGATGCGGCTCCCAGCGACGTCCTGCGGCGTTGGTTCGCCCACGATCCGTCGCGCTGGGACACCTTCCAACGCCGCTACGCCGCGGAACTCGGCCGCCGGCCCGAGACGTGGCACCCCCTCCTGGAGGCTTCCCGCCGGGGCGATATCACACTACTCTACAGTGCCCGTGACCCAGACTACAACAATGCCGTCGCACTCAAAAGCTACCTCGAGGCTAGACTGAAAAAGAAAATTTCTTAAGCGAAAGGAGGTCTTGGGCCCATGGCAACGACGAAACAATCAGCGGAACGCTACGAGGCCATTGTGATTGGCACTGGCCAGGCCGGCAAGCCGCTCTCACTTGCCCTGGCCCGGGCTGGGTGGAAAACAGCCATCATCGAGCGGGAGCACGTGGGCGGCACGTGTATCAATGTGGGATGCACCCCCACCAAGACGATGGTGGCCAGCGCGCGGGTGGCCTACTTGACCCGACGAGGGGCCGATTATGGCGTGCGCCCCAACCCCGTGCAAGTCGAAATGGCCAAAGTACGGCAGCGGAAGCAGGCCATCGTAGACAGCTTCCGCAACGGAAGCCAGCGGCAGCTCGAAAAGACCGAAGGGGTGGACCTGTTGCTGGGCGAGGCGAGCTTCAGCGGTCCGAAGACGGTACAAGTGCAAATGAAGAGTGGTGAACCCCGTCATCTCACCGCTGACACAATCTTCATCAACACCGGCGGCCGGCCAGAAAAACCCCCAGTGGCTGGACTCGACAGTGTTCCAACCCTCGATTCCACCTCGATTATGGAACTCGACGTACTCCCGGAACACCTGCTCGTCCTCGGTGGCGGTTACATCGGCCTCGAGTTCGGCCAGATGTTCCGGCGTTTCGGCAGCGCGGTCACGGTCGTGCAGCGAGGCAAGCAGTTGCTCGCTCGGGAAGACACCGACATCGCCGAGGAGGTCACCAAAATTCTGCGTGAGGACGGCGTTGAGGTGCTGCTAGAGACACAAGCCCTGCGCGCCGAGAAGGCTGACAGCACGGTCCGGCTCACGGTGCGGACGCCGACGGGAGAACGCGTGCTCAGCGGAACACATCTGCTGGTGGCGGCGGGCCGAGCGCCCAACACTGATGGGCTCAACCTTGGCGCCGCCGGTGTCCAGATAGACGAACGAGGCTTTGTCCAGGTGAATGAACGACTGGAGACTAATGCGCATGGCGTCTATGGTCTGGGCGATGTGAAGGGAGGTCCGGCATTCACCCATATCTCCTACGATGACTTTCGCATCATTCGCACCAACCTCCTTGAGGGGGGTAACGCCACCACGACCGGTCGTCTGGTACCCTACACGGTCTATATCGACCCGCAACTGGGCCGGGTGGGGCTCAGCGAGGGAGAAGCGCGGACCCAGGGCCGTCGCGTCCGCGTGGCCAAGCTGCCGATGGCCCACGTCGCGCGAGCCCTCGAAATGGACGAGCCGCGGGGCTTCATGAAGGCCGTCGTCGACGCCGATACAAACCTGATCCTGGGCTGTGCCATTTTGGGTGTCGAAGGCGGCGAGCTGATGTCGATGTTAGAGATCGCGATGATGGGCTCCCTCCCCTATACGACTCTTCGGGACGGGATCTTCGCCCACCCTACATTGGCAGAGGCACTGAACAATTTGTTTACGGCGATGGACGCGTGAGAAAGGGGTCAGACGCCGCAACACTTCTTGTATTTCTTGCCGCTACCACACGGGCAAGGCTCGTTGCGGCCAACCTTGCCGGCCTTAACGGCCACCGCAGGCGCCAGGGAGGGTTTGAGGGACTGCTTCGGGGCAGAACGGACAGGTTGCTTACGAACCTGGGGAGCGGTCCGACCAATACCGGAGGGGGTCTCCGCCTCCGCGGAGACCTCAGCCGCGAGGTCCGCGATGGTCGGCTGGAGTCGAAACAGATACTGAACCGTCTGCTCCTTGACCCGATCGACCAGGGCGTCAAAAAGTTCGAACCCTTCCCGCTTATACTCCACTAACGGGTCCCGCTGACCGTATCCCCGCAGACCGATCCCTTCCTTCAGATGGTCCATGCCCAGGAGGTGGTCCTTCCACTGGGCATCCACTATTTGGAGCATGATGACCCGCTCGAGGTAGCGAATGAGATCCGCCCCGAGCTCCTGCTCCTTCCTATCATAGGCTGCCTGGACCTTCTCCCAGAGTTCACCCTGGAGGATGCCAAGCGTCATCTCCTGAAGGCCCTCGGTCGGGACGGCAATCTCCACGCCGAACTGCCGGTACATCGCCTCCGAGAGACCCCTGAGATCCCAGTCCTCAGGATACGTGTCTTCATGCGCATAGACACTCACAAGGGGTTCCAACACTTCCTCGGCCATCTCGAGCATGAACTCCTTGAGATTCTCCCCCTCCAAGATATTTCGCCGCTCGCCATAGATGATCTGGCGCTGACGGTTCATCACATCATCGTACTCGAGGAGGTGCTTGCGGATCTCAAAGTTGTGCGCCTCCACCCGCTTCTGGGCCGTCTCGATGGCCTTGGTGACCATGCCATGCTCGATGACTTCCCCTTCCTGCATCCCCAGCTTCTCCATGATCTTTTGGAGGCGCTCACCCCCAAAGATCCGAAGCAGATCGTCTTCGAGGGAAAGATAGAAGCGAGAGGAGCCCGGGTCCCCCTGCCGGCCCGACCGGCCTCGAAGTTGGTTGTCGATCCGCCGAGCCTCATGCCGCTCGGTGGCCAGGATGTGGAGCCCGTCTAGTTCCACCACCCGCTCATGTTCGGCGGTGCAGAGGCGGCGAACCTTCGCCAGACTTTTGCCATAGGCCTCAGGGTCGATGGCGTGGTCTAAGAGTCCATACTGCTGCATCCGTTTGGCTTCCTCGACGGCCCTCGCCACCTCCTCTGAATCCCCGTCCTCTGGGATCTCCTGCCGCCGCGTCATCTCCTTGGCCAGGGAGTCGGGATGACCGCCCAAAAGGATGTCAGTCCCCCGGCCGGCCATGTTGGTCGCAATGGTCACCGCCTTGTACCGACCGGCCTGAGCGACGATCTCCGCTTCGCGCTCGTGGTATTTGGCGTTCAAGACCTGGTGCGGAACGCCCCGGCGCTTCAGAAGGGTCGAGAGCTTCTCCGACTTCTCAATAGAGGTGGTCCCCACCAAGACCGGCCTCCCCTGTTCGTTGAGCTCGGCGATCTCCTCGACGACGGCTGCAAACTTTTCCCGCTCGGTCCGATGGATGACATCGGGGTAACTTGTCCGGACGAGCGGCTTGTTGGGGGGAATGACCATCACATCCAGGTTATAGATCTGGGCGAACTCTGCCGCTTCGGTATCGGCAGTCCCCGTCATCCCGGCCAGTTTATCGTACATGCGAAAATAGTTCTGGAAGGTGATCGTAGCCAAGGTCTGGTTTTCCCGCTCAATTTTAACCTTCTCTTTGGCCTCCACCGCCTGGTGAACCCCATCAGACCACCGGCGACCGGGCATGAGGCGGCCCGTAAACTCGTCCACGATAATCACCTGCCCATCCTTGACCATGTAGTCCACATCCAGCTGGAAAAGATTGTGGGCCTTCAGCGCCTGCTGAATGTGGTGGAGGGTGTCAATGTTGCTGGGGTCGTACAGGTTGGAGATCCCCAGAAGGTGCTCGACCCTCGCCACCCCCTGCTCGGTGATGGCGACGGTCTTGGCCTTTTCATCAACGATATAATCCCCCTCGCGGACAGCCTCGATCTCTGCGAGCTTGCCCTCCGTGATAGTGGCTGCGCGCGTCAGGCGGGGGATAACTCGGTCGATTTGGTAATAGAGGTCGGTCGATTCATCGGCAGGCCCGGAGATGATCAGGGGGGTTCGGGCCTCGTCGATGAGGATCGAGTCCACCTCGTCCACGATGCCGTAATGAAGCTCCGGCTGTGCCATATCCTCCAGGGAAAACTTCATGTTGTCCCGGAGGTAGTCGAAGCCAAATTCGTTGTTGGTGCCATACGTAACGCTGGCCCGATAGGCGCGTTGCCGGTCTGCATCATCCATATCGTGTTGGATCAGACCCACGCTCAGACCCAGGAACTGATAGATCGCTCCCATCCACTGGCTATCCCGCTTAGCCAGGTAATCGTTCACCGTAATGATGTGGACCCCGCGTCCCTCGAGGGCATTGAGGTAAGTCGGCAGCGTCGCCACAAGGGTCTTTCCTTCCCCGGTGGCCATCTCGGCGATCTTTCCCTCATGGAGGACGGCCCCCCCGATGAGTTGGGTGTCAAAGTGGCGCATATTGAGGACCCGGCGGGCCACCTCGCGGACGGTCGCGAACGCCTCGGGAAGGATCTCGTCGAGTGTTGCTCCCCGCTCGAGCCTTTCCTTAAATTCGCCGGTCTTGCCCGTCAGGGCTGCGTCGGGGAGTTTTTCAAGGTCTGGTTCCAGCTCATTGATCCGAACCACGAGAGGCTGGAGTCTATTGAGCTCCCGCTGATTCTTGGTCCCGATCACCTTGCCGACGACTGTATCCCAGAGCGCCATACCCTTTTCCTTTCCTGCAAGAATACTTGAAAGTATTTTATTTTAAGGTAGCACACTCTCCCCACCCCATCAAATGCAAAGGACAGGCCAAAAAAAATCCCCCGATCTCTTCGGGGGATTTTTCCGGGAAATCTGGAGGAGCGCGTCTGCCTATTTCCCGCGAATCACCTGAACACGCCGGTCCTCATCGAGGATGTACTTCAGGGGACTGCGGGGGGTGTTTTTGACGAGGACTTCGTAGTGCAGATGGGAGCCGGTGCTATAACCGGAGCTCCCCACGGTGCCGATCTCCTGACCCCGCTTGACCCGCTGGCCCTTTTTGACCTTGTTCCGCTGATTGTGACCATAAAAGGTCTTGAGGCCAAAGCCGTGGTTGATGACGATGACTCGCCCGTAGCCAGCCATTTTGCCCGCAAAGGTGACCACCCCATCAGCCGAGGCGAGGATAGAAGTCCCCCGCGGAGCGGCGATGTCGATGCCCGTGTGCTGCTGCCGCCGACCCGTGAAGGGAGAAGTGCGGGGACCAAACTTGGAACTCACATAGCCCTCGGTCGGCCAGATGGACGGTGTCGCGGCCAACCGGTCCTTCTGCTCGCCGAGGTAGGTGGTGAGGGCCCCGAGGCTCGTGGCCCGGAGGGCCACCTCGCGCTCGAGGCGTTCAAGGTCCTCATAGAGCCGTACGATAAGCTTCCGCTGCGCCGCCTGCTCCTCTGCGGTGAGGACTTGCTGGAGCTCCAGGGTCCCGCCCCCTATCGCCATGGTGCTCTCCGTTGCCGGCCCGGTCTCCATCCCCGCCAGGCGGCGGATCTGGTGATCCACGGCGCGCAGCCGGGTGACCTCTTCGGTCAGCGTCTCGAGCCGGGTGGCCAAGCCCCGCTGCGTCTCCACGCTCTGACGCAGGCGCTTTAGCTCCCCTGCCTCAATCTGGAGGGTCAGTGAGTAAACTACGAGAAAGCCGAGGGCCAGGAGGGCAAAACTCCCCCCGAGGAGGGCCACGCGGAGACCGCGCTTATGCAAGTACCACTGCCGGGCCCGGGAGGGCGTGTCGGAGAGGATCAGGATCGTATATCCTTTCTGCGCCATGCTCACCTCCGGGTCACTCGTTACCGGGAAGCGGGTCCGCGTGTTAGCGCGTCGTTCCCCTCATCTGGAACGGCTTTATACAATATACGGGACGTAATGGAATGTAAGGATGGCCCCAGCCCAGTTATAGACAGTAAAAAGCAAAATGCTGTTTCAGGATTCAAAGAAAGCCTCGGGAAGCTATCATAGCAAGGGAAAAGATGTCAAGGTTTTTTTGCGTTTAGTCCTGATCCATCAAGATGACTGTAAAACCATAGGCGGCTACCTGCATGGCCGCGCGCCTCGCCGCCTCTCGACTGGTATACCTTCCCAACCGGACGCGGTAGAAAGTCTCCCCCCCCGAGCTAATTTTGCTGATGTAGCTCCCAGAACTCAGCGCATCGAGACGGGTTTTGAGCTCGACTGCGTTCCGTCTCTCCAAAAAGGAGCCCACCTGGAGTGTATACGCCCGAGGCGATCGGACAAGGCGTGAGGGGGAAGCCCTGAGAGGCCCGACGTGCACCCGGGCGACCCCTTGCCTTACCATCCCGACGGCCCGGGCCGCTGCGTAAGAGAGGTCAATGATTCGACCCGCCACAAAAGGCCCCCGGTCGTTCACCCGGACCTGGATCGACCGGCCGTTCTCCAGGTTCGTGACCTGCACCCACGAACCGAGGGGAAGCGTTCGGTGTGCGGCGGTGAGCTGGTGCATGTTAAAGACCTCCCCACTCGCAGTTCGGCGCCCGTGAAATTTTGGTCCATACCAGGACGCGATTCCTACCTGTCCCCCCGCGACCGGCGGCCGGACCCGGGGCCCGGCACAAGAGACCACGAAGAGGAGAACAAGGATCCCCCATGCCAGGCCGAGAAGGCCCTGTCTCCGAAGGGCATAACTCCTCACACCCTCCACTCTCTCATCCTCCCAGGATTGCGAGATTTTGTCACTCTATCGACCCCTGCCATTCCCTGTCAAGGTGAGGAGCAGGATTTGGATTGTGTATTGCATGGGGCGTACCATAATTAATGTCGTCCGGTTTAACGTTTTCTCCTCCTCGCCGTCTAAAGAGACAGGAGAGGAGGTGACACGGCCCATCGGAGGGATCCACAGTGAAGGAGGCGGAACTTGCCCTGATTGCGCGACTCCGGCAGGGCGACCAGAGCGCCTTCGACACCCTGGTTCGCCAACACCAAAAGGATCTGTTCCGGTTGGCTTACCGAATGACGCAGAACGTTGAGGATGCAAAAGACCTTTCCCAAGAGGCCTTTCTCCGTGCCTACCGGGGCCTCGGGTCCTTCGATGAGCGCTCCAACCTCTCGACCTGGCTGTATCGGATTACGATGAATCTCTGCCTCACCCATCTGAGGCAACACCGCTCCTCGGGAGAGGAAACGCTGCCCGAGACCTATGCGGATCCGTCTCCCAAATCCTTGGATGAACTGGAGGAGCGGGAGGTGCAGCGGGCCGTCGCCGAGGCCGTCGCGGAGCTCCCGCCGCAACAGCGAGCCACCCTCCTGCTGCGGGTCCACCATGGCCTCCCCTATCGGGAGATTGCCGAGATCATGGAGACCTCCGAGGGAACGGTGCGGGTGAACTACTTTCACGCGGTGGCGAAGTTGCGATCGCAGCTCAAAGGCTCACGCGAATCTTTGTGAGGGCTCAAATGGGGTGTGAGGCATACCGAAACACGCTGCTCGAATATCTGGACGGGGACCTCACAGGAGGGGCCCGGGCCGAACTCGAGGCTCATCTCGCACACTGTCCTGGGTGCCGAGAAGAGTTGCAAGGCCTTCAGGAAACATTGACGTTCATTGCGAGTATGCCAGTGCCCGAGCCGCCCGAGGTCTTCTGGCAGCAATATCTTCGGGAACTTCGGCAAAAGGTGGTGCCAGCCCCGCGGCTGCCTCGCCTCTGGAAATGGCTTGCTGCCCTCCCGCTTCGCCCAATGCCGGCGGTGGCGGTAGGGATTGTACTGATCCTGGCGGTCTTCCTTACGTGGCAGAGCAGCCCCGAGCGGCCGCCGATGCGTGATCTCACGTCGCTCAACTTGACCCAGCAACTGGCACTGAGTCAAGACCTCGACCTGCTCCGGGAGATGGATTTGCTGGAGGAGATCGAACTGCTCGAAGACTGGGAACTGATCCGCTCGAGGGCCATCCTGGGTCCCCAAAAGGCGACCTGAGATGCCTCGGGCGTGGAAGCTGCTGGTCCTCCTGGGTCTCATGGCAGCGACGGCGGGAGTGGCCGGGTGGAGCGAACCCCCGAGATCGGGTCCCCCGGAGGAGCCCCAGGAAGACGAGGCGATCCTCCAGGAAATAGAGGTTGTAAGCGAGTTAGAGATGCTTCAGATGTTCGAGATACTTCAAGAAATGGAGATCCTGGGAGAGATGGATCTGATTCTGCTTCCGAGGTCTCAGAGTGACGAGGGAGTTCGATGAAAAGAATCGTGGCTTCGATTCTCAGTTTCCTGCTCGTCCTGCCGGCCGTACCCTCGGCCTGGGCCCAGCAGCCTGAGCCCAAGAGACCGCAGGTGCAGTCCATCGCCCAATCGCAGCCCCCTGCCCGGGAGGGGTCTCGGAAGGAGGAGCTCCACCGATGGTGGCGGAGCCTTTCTCCCGAGCAGCGGCAACACCTGAGAGAACGCCATCGTCAATGGCAGGCCATGTCCTCAGAGCAGAAGCAGGCCTTGCGGGAGCGACTGAAAGCCTTCCGGCAGCTTCCCCCGGCGCAGCAGGAGCAGGTCCGAAAAAACTACCGGCGTTGGCGGAAGCTCCCCCCGGAGCGACGTGAGCACCTCAGGAAGCGATTCCACCGCTGGCAGCAACTTTCCCCCGAAAGGCGTCAGGCCCTCCGGGAACGCTACCAGCAGTTCCGCAATCTTCCCCCCGAGGAGCGGGAGCGCACCCGCGAACGGTTGAAGCGGTTCCAGCAGCTCCCCCCCGAGGAACGTCAGCGCCTGCGCCAAGAGCGGCAAGAGCGGCGGCAGCGCCTCAAGCAGCTCTCCCCCGAAGAACGCGAGCGCTTGCGAAGCAGGCGAGAGGAAGGGCGGCAGCGCTTCGAGCAGCTCCCCCCCGAGGAACGTCAGCGCCTGCGCCAAGAGCGGCAGGGGCAGCGGAACCGGTCCGGACGCGACCGACCCCACTCCACCGCACCAGGCCGAGTACACCGCCCTGCGGGCTCCAGGGCACCCCGCAGTCGCTAAGGCATGCCAGCCGATACAGGCCTCCCCGCTGTGCAGGATCCTACAATGCCAATACTTTGGTCGGAGGGGTAGTACACCTTTTCCTAGACCAAAGCCTCCTCCGGCGGCGGATCTCAAAAGGCGGAGCCTCCTCGCTGCCGGGAACTCACCGAGCGGTATGCCCTCCAAACCGCCAGCGCTAGAAGAGCTACCAATATTGCGGACGCGAGAAGACCAGGATGCAGCTGTGGCAGTCTATCCGCGATGTCGACGAATTCCACCGCGGGAATTCCAACTAACGACAGAGGAGCAGCTTCGAAGACTGATGCTTCCATCGCCTTCCGGGGGGGGCCTCGKCCTGGGCCACACGGGTTTTGCTCCCCCCTCCGTCGACCACCCGTTACGCAGCCGGCAGGTCACCTGCTTCGAATTCCAACGCCGCTGAGTTCTTGCTGAGCAKYTTTYTGCTCGCTCGCCATCTGSCAACAACGGTAGRATGCTACGAGAAACATGCCTTCCGAAAGCATTTTAAATARRTCTTCTGCAAYGGAMAAMCMMGCATGAAGCATTGCACGGAGAGAAATATTTTCAGTCATCGTAAGAAACGGGTCATATCGATTACCCACAATGTCGAACCCAACCATGACAAAGAGAAAAACAAAACCACTGATGAGGAACGGAAAGGCTTCGACATACTTCTTGAATGCCTCGCGGTAATAATAAAGAATACCTATGCCGACCAGGCCATAGAACCCAACAATAATGTCGTCGAGCCTATCAGTCAGCGCGGTTTCCCGTACCACGAAAAGGCTATGAATGAGCTTGTCCAGAGTCTCATGTATGAGGGTTACTTCATCACAAGCCAGATAAACAAAACCGACCGCGATAATTGCCCACACCATTTGAGGGGATCGCCAGCCACGAGGATTCAATGCAATAGTGTGTAACCGAAACACCTTCCAGGACAATCCCGCAATGAGAAGAAGCTGAAGAAAAGAGACCCAGGTGATGAGCCCTCCTTCTTTAAAGGGTGTTTCTATGTTCCCCTGCAGGTACCCTAATGCCAACGCGATGACAATAGCGAGGGTCTCAAATAGAAGCACCGAGAACACAATACGTCTCGTAGAAAACATTGCAATTCACCCTAGCCTATAATCATTCAGCCAGCCCCTCTCCTCCGCTGCGACAGGAACCTTTGGCTGGTTTCGGAGGTTCGGGGGTGACTATTCTTCTCCCAGCCGGCGGATCACCTGCGGAATRATGAGCGTGGCSAGATCRGTYCGGGAGCCTCCCCCTARTACCGTGAGGAGCTTCCCCCCGGAGGCCTCCCGGGCCGATGCGACCATGAAAYCAGCAAGACCCACGAAGGCACGAAGAGAAAGCCCCATATCGCCGTAGTCCCCCTGGTGGCCATCAAAACCGAAGTACCATACGGTGAGATCTGGGCGGAAGGTCCGCGCCCTCTCCGCAAAGGCGGCCTTTGCCGTCTCCAGGTACGCCTCGTCCGGGTCACGCCCCCCCCAGGGGGCAGGGACATCCACCTTGGTCCCGTCCGGAGAGACATAGCCCATGCCACAGATGCAGACGTGGAGGATGTCGGGGTCCTCGTGGAAAATGTCTCTCGTCCCATCGCCGTGATGCGCATCAGTATCGAGGATGGCGAAGCGGCGAATCCCATAGCTGTTCCGAAGGTGGGCGATGGCGATTGCTACATCGTTGAAGCAGCAGTACCCACCAAAGAATTCCCTCCCGGCATGATGCCCCCCGGCCCCGATGAAGGCGAAGGCCCGATCCACCTCTCCGACACAAATCTTCTCCGCTGCCGCCACCACGCCTCCCACGGAGACCCTGGCGGTGCTTCAAAGGGGGTCTGCCTCTACCTCCGGGATGAGCTCGGGGGTGTGGACCTTGAGGATGAGCTCGTCCGAGACCTCCGGACACCGGTAGAGGCGGAACCGGTCCTCCTGCAGAAGCGCGTCGAGGGCACCAGGGAAATCAGCCAGCCGCCGGCCGACGGTGAGGTAGCTCCGCCGGCTGAAGCTTTCATGATAAAACACGCCCACACGTACGATAAGTTCGTTCATGGTTCAGGGTGCAGAGTTGATGGTTCAGAGTCCACAGACGGTTCAGCGTTCAGGGTTGAGAGTTCAAAGTCCATAGGCTTATACTCCGAGCACCACCATGAACCATTCACCATGAACTGTTGGCCATGAACCACGAACTATGAACCCTGAACCGGTGAGGGAAGCAGAACCTTGCTCCCCCGGCAACAGCACCTGTTGGCTCCGAGCGACATGGCCGGAAGTCCGAACGCTTTCGGACCGAACAGGGTCGCCGCGAGAGGTCCGGAGCGAGGGGCCGAAGGTGCTGGTCCACCAACATGTTCATCGCATTTAATTGACAGTGACGAGTCCCGGCTCGCCCACGTCTCCCGCGACCTTTACGCGACCGGGAAGAAACTGCTCCACCACCCATCGATTGGTGAGCAGGTGCTCGGTCACCCGGGTCGTGGTGAGCGAGGAGGAGCCCGGAGCAAGGACCATAGGGACGAGAAGTTGATCGGCGAGGTACGGACCAGCCACTCCCGCCCTCTCAAGATAGGCAAAGACCTGATCGCAGGCCTCATCCGCCACCCGCTCCGCCGTCTTCCCCTTCTCCCCCAGGCTGCTGAATCCGGCCCGTCCTCTATCACACTTCACCAGCAGAAAAAGGATCGTTCCGGGGCTCCGCGCTTCACCCGTGTGGAGTTCAATCCGACATGGGACCCCGAGCGGCCTGAGACGCGATAGTGCCCGCTCCCGCTGGCGCTCGGCGATGTGCAGCGGCACCCCCGCCACCGCCGAGAGGCCCACGATTTCTGCGAGGGGTTCTCGCCGGGAAAGCGTCAGCGGTTGCAGGACCGAGGGCTGGATCTTCCCCTCGACCACGCCGCCTCCTTTCGGGTAGAACCCCCACCGCTTCAGCGCGAGTGACGCCTGAAGCCCCATGCGCTCGAGGATTGGGAAAAGGACCTGCTCGATATAAGGAAAGGGAGGGCTCCAGGGAACGTGCGTTCCACCCGTAATGGAGATGTGAGAAGGAGATGCAGCGAGCGCCAGCGGGATGAGGATCGTCTGCAGGACGAGCGAGATGGCCCCGGCTGTTCCCACCTCCCACCGATACTCGCCGTGAGCGATCCGACTGGGAGCAAACCGGAGCGAGATCGAGCCGACCGTGGCCCCTTCGACCTCAGCCCTCGCGATCTCGGCTAACGCCCTGACGCCAGCCAGGTGTTGCGCTTGAAGTCCTGGGTTTCTCCGTCCGGCCCGGATCTTCTCGACCAGCACCGGCCGGCCGAGCACGGCACTCAAGGCCAGGGTAGTCCGGAGGATCTGCCCTCCTCCCTCCCCGTAGGAGCCGTCGATGGTCAGCATCTTCCTGCCTGTGAGAATCTCCCCTCAGCATGTGACCCGCCGGTCCGCATACACACCACCTGCTCCAAGCATGGACGCGAGCTCGCTTTCCTACCCTTTCGCCTTCTCGGCGACCTTTTGCATGAAGCGGTCCTTGGTGACAATGAAGCGTTCGTGGGTACACTCGCTGATCTTCTCTTTTTCGTCATAGGCCTCGATGATGAAGATGAGTTTCCGCCCATCGATCTCCTTCAGGGTCGCCGTCACCCTGACCACCATCCCGATGGGAGTCGCCACGAGATGTTTCAACTCAATGCGCGTCCCGAGAGTGATCATCCCGAGTTCAAGCCGTTCGGTCACCGCGAAAACCGCCGCCTCCTCGCTCCATTCGCAAAGGAGGGGGGTGGTAAAGACATCCACCCCGGGATTTCCATGCTTATCGGCAGAATGTTCCGGCTCAACCCGCCGCTCGATGGTGTAGCTCGCCCCGACCTCGAGTCCCATGCTCCCCTCCTGTCGTTTTGATGAAAACTCCGCGCCACGCGGCCCGTTTCTACCACCCAGCCCGAGGCCTGTCAATGGGGAACCCGGAAAGGGAAGCGTCAAACCCCTTGACAAGAACAGGGCCAGCTCTTAGATTGTGAGCCACCTAAACACCGAAACCGGTTTTTACCATTCGAAAAGGGAGGGAGACCCCGTGAAACCGAAGGTGTTGGTCACCCGGCAAATTTTTCCTGAAGCCCTCGCACTGGTGAGTAAACATTGTGAGGTGGACTCGAATCAACGGGATGTCCCCTTCTCCCCTCCCCAGCTTCTGAAGAAGCTCCAACGCAAAGACGGGCTCATTTGCCTCCTCACCGACACCATCGACGACAAGGTCCTGGCCAAGAGCCCCCAGCTAAAGATCGTCAGCAACGTCGCCGTGGGCTATAACAACATCGACGTCAACGCCGCGACCAAGCGGGGGGTGATGGTCACCAATACGCCTGGGGTCCTGGACGACACCACCGCCGATTTCACCTGGTGTCTCATCCTGGCCACGGCGCGCGGGCTCGTAGAGGCCGACAAATATTTCCGGTCCGGCAAGTGGAAGTACTGGGGCGTCATGCAGTTCCTGGGTCACGACGTCCACCATAAGACCTTGGGGATCTGCGGCCTGGGCCGAATCGGGAAGGGCGTGGCCAAGCGGGCCCGGGGTTTCGATATGCGGATCCTCTATACGGATGCCCAACGGGCCAATCCGATCATCGAGCAAGAGCTTCGGGCGACCTTTGTCGATAAGAAGACCCTCTTGCAGGAGTCGGACATTGTAACCCTGCACGTCCCCCTCTTCCCGGAAACCACCCACTACATTTCCGCCTCCGAACTCAAGTTGATGAAGAAGACCGCCATCCTGATTAATGCCGCTCGGGGCCCAGTGGTGGACGAGAAGGCGCTGGTCAAGGCCTTAAAAGAGGGGTGGATCGCGGGGGCGGGTCTCGATGTGTATGAGAAAGAGCCAAAGCCGGCCCCGGGCCTCACCAAGCTAAAGAACGTCCTCCTTGCCCCTCACGCCGCGAGCGCGTCCGTCGACACCCGGCTCAAGATGTCCAGGATGGCCGCAGAAAACTGTGTGGCAGGATTGACCGGAAACCGGCCACCCAATCTGCTCAATCCCGAGGTGCTTCGCGCAATGTAGTTCAGGGTCCAGGGTTCAGGGTTCAGAGTTGAGAGTTCACGGTCCATGAACTATGAACCCTCAACCATGAACCACGAACGGTGGACAGGAGGGATCGCTATGTCGAAAAAGATCGGTTTCATCGGACTCGGGATCATGGGGAAGCCTATGGCCCGCAACCTCCTGAAGGCGGGCTATACCCTGAACGTGTATAGCCGCAGCCAGCCACCGATGGAGGAACTAAAACGGGATGGGGCCACCCTGGGCGCATCGCCCAAGGAGGTGGCTGCAGCCTCTGAGGTGGTCATCACGATGCTGCCGAACTCGCCCGATGTGGAGGCGGTCGTTCTCGGCGCGAACGGCGTCCTGGAGGGAACCAAGTCAGGCACGATCTTGGCCGATATGAGCACGATCTCTCCCCTAGTCTCTCAAAAGATCTACGAGGCGGCGAAAAAAAAGGGGGTCAAGGCCCTGGATGCTCCGGTTAGCGGGGGGGAGAAGGGGGCCATCGAGGGGATCCTTTCCATCATGGTCGGCGGAGATTCAGAGGTCTATGAAGCTGCCGTCCCCATCTTTCAGGTCATGGGAAAGACAATCACGTACATGGGACCTGCCGGAGCGGGCGGATTTACGAAGCTGGCCAATCAGGTGATCGTGGCCATCAACCTCACCGCCATCGGTGAGGCCTTGACACTCGGGGCAAAGGCCGGTCTGGACCCTCAACGTCTCATCCAGGCCTTAAGTGGCGGCATGGCGGGCAGCCGGTGCTTAGACATGAAGGGCCCGCAGATCACCAAGGGAAATTTCCAGCCCGGATTCACGGTCGACCTCCACTATAAAGACCTGGGCCTCATCATGGAGGCAGCCCGAGCCTTACAGGTTCCCCTGCCGACCACCGCCGTCGTCCAAGAACTCTTCTCGGCCCTTCGGGTCAAAGGTCGGGGGGCCCTGGACCATTCGGCCGTCATCACCCTGCTGGAGGATCTTGCCGGGGCCAAAGCACGCACCAAGAGCTGACCGATATCCGACGACCGATGACCGGCGACCGACGACCGAGAATGCTCGACCCTGAACTCTCAACCCTGGACTCTCGACCCTCAACTCTCCGGTGACCGGTCACTAGTCGAGTGGCACGCGGACGGTGAAGCTGATCGGATTGCCATCGTCCCGCCGACCCAGGAAAGTCAAGGTCTCGACCCCTGTGAGGCTCGCCAGATCATTGGGATCTGTAGAGGCGAGCCGCCCATGGACCAAAATCTGCTCCTCATCGCCCACCCTGACCTTTACGTTCAAGGGTTGATCCCCGGGCCAGCTCTGCCCCCACAGGTTCTGGACCGTGAGATGCAGGCGGTCGAGGCTGACCCCCGTACTGCTCGGATTTGTGATCTTGACCTTGAAATCCCAGAAAAAGCCTGCCTTGGTCGGGGGTGTCAGTTCCTCAGGCCGCAGGGCACGCTTCCACACGTCGG
>LKGT01010336.1_pt1 | contig 16348 bp, 16 predicted proteins | sample 503861 | NCBI WGS metagenome assembly LKGT01 (sample SAMN04113194, study PRJNA297058) | marine sediment metagenome | biome: marine benthic biome; feature: marine benthic feature; material: marine sediment; isolation source: sediment sample collected at the water-sediment interface from the South......
CCACCGGCACCGGCGGAAGAGGCCAAGGCGCCGCCACCGGCACCGGCGGARGMGGCCGAGGCGCCGGCGRAGAAAAAGCCGGCGGCGGGGACGAAGAAAAAGGCGGCGGCGAAACCGGGGCGTAAGAAGACCGGCGCGGCGGCGAAGCCSGCGACCAAAACCTCCAAGGCGGCCGACGACAAGAAGGACGATAAGRAGAAGGCGGCGGCCAAAGCGAGCAAATCGGACGACGCCAAGAAACCGGAAAAGMAACCGGCCGGGGCCAAGTCATCCGGGAAATCGGCGGCGAAAGACGCACCCTGATATCGTCACCGGCACTCCCGTCACCGGGCGGGCCGGGTACATAGAKGTAAAATTATTGATGAGTTATATTATTTTTCTAATGCGAAAGATCAAACAATGACCGAGATCACCGCGGCGCTGGTGAAGGAACTGCGTGARMGGACMGGCGTCGGCATGATGGACTGTAAGAAGGCGCTGACGGAGACCGGTGGCGACCTCGAGGGGGCGGTCGACTGGCTGCGCCGCGAAGGCATCGCCACGGCATCGAAAAAGGCCGGGCGCGTCGCCGCCGAGGGGCTTGTCGGCGCGCTGGTGGACGGCGGCCGGGGCGTCGTCGTCGAGGTCAACTCGGAGACCGACTTCGTCGCCCGCAACGAGACCTTTCAGGAGTTCGTCAACACGGTCGGGGGCCTGGCGCTCGAGGCGGGCGGGGATATGGACGCGCTCAGGGCCGCCGCCTATCCCGGATTCGACGGCACGGTCGGGGAAAAATTGACCGACCTGATTGCCAGCATCGGCGAGAATCTTCAGTTGCGCCGGGCCCAGGGGTTGTCGGTCGAGAACGGCCTGGTGGCGACATATACCCACAACGCCGCCGCGCCTGGTCTCGGCACGATCGGCGTTCTGGTGGCGCTGGAGTCCGCCGCCGATGCCACCAAGCTGGCGGCGCTCGGCAAGCAGCTCGCCATGCATGTGGCGGCGGCGAGCCCCCAGGCGCTATCGGTCGAGGCTCTCGATCCCGATCTGTTGGCGCGCGAGCGGTCGGTGTTAAGCGATCAGGCCAGATCGTCGGGCAAGCCCGAGGACATCGTCGAAAAGATGGTCGAGGGCCGGTTGCGCAAGTTCTACGAGGAGGTCGCGCTGCTCGAGCAGATTTACGTCGTCGACGGCGAAACCAGGGTGGCGAAGGTCGTAGAGGACGCGGCCAAGGACCTCGGCGAGGAGATCAGGCTTTCGGGCTTCGTCCGTTTTGCCCTCGGCGAGGGCGTCGGGCGCGATTGAGCGACGCGGGCCCTTGCCTTGGCATCCCGCCGCGGGGCAGGGTCTCCCGAGACGATCGAGAGGTGCACTGGTGTAGGCATGCCATTTGACGTCAAATGCCGGCGCGTTTTGCTCAAGATTTCCGGCGAGGCCCTCATGGGGCCCCGTGCTTACGGCCTCGACCCCGAAACCGTGAACCGGATCGCCGGCGATGCGGCGGCCGTGCATGGCATGGGGGTGGAGCTCTGCATCGTCATCGGCGGCGGCAACATTTTTCGCGGCGTCTCGGGCGCCGCCGGCGATATCGAGCGCGCCAGCGCCGATTACATGGGCATGCTGGCGACCGTGATCAACGCCATCGCCATGCAGGGCGCGCTGGAGCGACTGGACGTGCCGACCCGGGTGCTTTCGGCCATACCCATGGCGGCGGTCTGCGAACCCTACATCCGCCGGCGCGCCGTGCGCCATCTGGAGAAGGGCCGGGTGGTGATTTTCGCCGCCGGCACCGGMAACCCTTTTTTCACCACCGACACGGCGGCGGCGTTGCGGGCGGCGGAAATGGGGTGCGACRCGTTACTGAAGGGYACCCAGGTGGACGGCGTCTACAGCGAYGAYCCYTTGAAGGTCGAGGGCGCCRAAAGGTTCGAAAAGCTGACCTATCTCGATGTYTTGTCCAAGGATCTCCGGGTCATGGACGCCGCCGCGATTTCCCTTGCGCGTGAAAATAACATTCCGATTTTGGTATTTTCGGTACACAATCSRGGAGCRTTTGYCGATGTCGTCTCCGGCAAAGGRAAATTCACYGTCATAAGTGAWGAGRGCTGACAATGGCCGATCCGGATATCAGTGACYTGAAGCGCCGCATGGAYGGGGCGCTCARCGTGTTACGGTCCGAGTTCGCCRGCCTGAGGACCGGGCGGGCGTCGGCAARCCTGCTCGACCGGGTCGTGGTCCCGGCCTATGACGGCGAGAYGCCGATCACCCAGGTGGCGACCGTCAACGTCCCCGAACCCCGGCTTTTGACCGTGAATGTCTGGGACAGATCGCTGGTCTCGGCGGTGGAGAGGGCGGTCAGGGACTCAGGCCTCGGGCTCAACCCCTCGAGCGACGGCCAGATCGTGCGCGTGCCGATCCCCGAGTTGAGCGAGGAACGCCGCGTGGAGCTGGTCAAGATCGCCGGAAAATACAGCGAGCAGGCGAAGGTCTCGGTGCGCAACGTGCGCCGCGACGGCATGGACCACCTGAAAAAGTCGGAAAAAGGCGGGGAAATATCCGAGGACGAGCACCACGCCTGGGGCGAGGAAATCCAGGAATTGACCGACGGGCTCATCAAGGAGATCGATGCTGCCTTCGCCGTCAAGGAAAAAGAAATATTGCAGTTTTGATCAGATGAAGGCAGTCCCGTTTCCAACCGAAGAGTCCCCGACCCCCAATCACGTCGCCATCATCATGGACGGCAACGGCCGCTGGGCCGAAGCCCGGGGCTTGCCCCGCACGGCCGGACACAAGCGCGGCGCCGACGCGGTGCGCAGGGCGGTCGAAGCAGCCTTCGAGCTGGACATACCCTATCTCACGCTGTTCGGTCTTTCCTCCGAGAACTGGAAGCGGCCGGCTTCCGAAATCAGTGATTTGATGAATCTGCTGCGCCGCTACCTCAGGAGCGAGATCGCCGATCTGCACAAAAACGGCGTCAGGCTCCGCTTTATCGGCAACCTCGACCGGCTGGCGCCCGATATCGTTTCCCTCATCGCCTATGCCGAAGATCACACCAAGGACAATACGGCGCTCAACCTTACGGTTGCCTTGAATTACGGCGGACGCCAGGAAATCACGGCGGCGGCGCGAAGCCTGGCGGCGGATGTCGCCGCCGGCCGGATCGAGGCCACGGAGATCGATGAGACGATGTTCGCCGGCCATCTGGCGACCTCGGGCATTCCCGACCCCGACCTGTTCATAAGGACCAGCGGTGAGAAGCGGCTCAGCAATTTCTTGCTGTGGCAGTCGGCCTACGCCGAATTGGTGTTCATCGACACCTTGTGGCCGGATTTCACCAAAAGCGACCTCGAGGGCGCGATTCACGAGTTTCGCCGGCGTGAAAGACGCTACGGCGCGTCCAGTGGCTGACGGCCGATCCGGCGCAGTTCTAAAGCGTGTTGTTTCGGCCCTGGTCCTGATCCCGCCGGTACTCGCCGCGGTTCATTACGGCTCGCCGGCGTTCGAAATCCTCCTTGGCTTGGTATCGCTCCTTCTGGCCCACGAATGGGCCCGGCTCTGCGGGCGAGGGCCGGGGACGGCGTGGGCCGGCATCCTGACCGCGGCGGTCCTGGCCGTCATCGGCGCCGCCACTTTTCGATATTACGGCTACGCCTTGCTCGGGACCCTGGCTGGCGCGCTCGCGGTCTACGTCGTGGCCCGGCTTGGGCGCTATCCGTCGCCGCTTTGGCTCTCGGCCGGCGCCCTATATATCGGCCTGCCGGTCCTCGCCCTGATATGGCTGCGTACGGAGCCGGCTTTGGGGCGCGAGACCCTGTTCTGGCTTCTCGGCCTGGTGTGGGCCACCGACACCGGGGCGTTTCTTTTCGGCAAGGCCATCGGCGGGCCCAAGCTGGCGCCCGGTATCAGCCCCAACAAGACATGGGCGGGGCTGATAGGCGGTCTCGTCTGCGCTTGCTTGTGGGGATTGGCGGCGGGTTACGCCACGGAATTGCTGGCACCGGTGTCGCTTTTCGTGCTTAGTGGCGCCTTGGCACTGGTCTCCCAGGCGGGGGATCTGGCGGAATCAAGGATCAAGCGTCATTTCGGGGTGAAAGATTCAGGTGGCCTCATCCCCGGCCATGGCGGTATGTTTGACCGGCTCGACGGGCTTTTGGCAGTGGCGCCCGTTGTTGCTATTTTGTACCAGTTTGGAGGCGGGAATCTGTTGCAATGGCGGTGACCCTGAGCCATGAGGATACGGTGAGCGGCCGGGACGGGGAAGCACAGAGTGTCACCATTCTCGGCTCCACCGGGTCGGTGGGATGCAATACCATCGATCTCATCCAACGCCATCCCGGCCGCTACGTGGTCGAGGCCCTGACCGCTCACCGCAATGTCGAGGCACTGGCCGAGCAGTCCCGCAAGTTGCGTCCGCGCATGGCCGTCATCGCCGATGAGAGCCGTTACGCCGATCTCAAGGAGGCGCTCGGCGGGACCGGTGTCGAGGTGGGCGCCGGGCGTAAGGCGCTGGTCGAGGCCGCCAGCGTGCCCGCCGAGTGGGTCATGGCCGCGATCGTCGGCGCCGCCGGGCTGGAGCCGACGTTGACGGCGGTGCGACGGGGCGCCACCGTGGCCCTGGCGAACAAGGAATGTCTGGTTTGCGCCGGCGAATTGATGATGGCGGAGGTGGCGAAGAACGGCGCCACCCTGCTGCCCGTCGACTCGGAGCATAGCGCCATATTCCAGGTATTCGATTTCGCCAATTGCGGTGCCGTGGAACGTATCATCCTCACCGCTTCCGGCGGACCTTTCCTGAACCGCGATCGGGCGGACCTGGAGAATGTGAGTCCCAAGGAGGCCGTCAACCATCCCAACTGGGACATGGGAGCGAAGATTTCGGTCGATTCGGCGACGATGATGAACAAGGGCCTCGAGCTTATCGAGGCCTTTCACCTGTTTCCCGTTTCCGAGCAGCGAATCGACATTCTCATCCATCCCCAGTCGATCATTCACAGCATGGTGGCCTACAAGGATGGCTCGGTCCTGGCCCAGATGGGGATGCCGGACATGCGCACGCCGATCGCCTATGCGCTGGCCTGGCCGAAACGCATCGCGGCGCCGTCGGAACGGCTCGATCTCGCGCGCATCGGGACACTGACCTTCGAGGAGCCCGATCTCGATCAGTTCCCGACACTGTTGCTGGCAAGGCGGGCGTTGCAGAACGGCGGCGGGGCGCCGGCGGTCCTGAGCGCGGCCAACGAAATCGCGGTCGAGGCATTTCTCGCCGGGCGTATAGGCTTCCTCGATATCGCGCGCGTCGTCGAGAAGACCCTCGAATCCATGCCCGACACCGCGGTCGAGACCCTCGACGACGTCTACGGCATCGACGCCGAGGCGCGGCGCGCGGCGGAACGGCTGGTGAACGGGCCCCGTGCGGGTTAACGGGCGATGAGGGCTGCCGATTAAGATGGATCTCTTGAATTACATTTGGACCAACGGGGCGGCTTTCGTGTTCATCCTCACGGTCATTGTCTTCATCCATGAGTTTGGCCATTACTTCGTCGCCCGGCGCTGCGGCGTACGCGTCGAGGTCTTTTCCATCGGTTTCGGACCGGAGCTCTTCGGCTGGACCGACCGCGCCGGCACTCGCTGGAAATTCAGCGTGCTGCCTCTTGGCGGTTACGTCAGGATGTTCGGCGAGAGCAGCATGCCCGGCGCCGAGGGCGAGGACGCCCGGGAGATGACCGCCGAGGAGCGGGCGGTCTCGTTCCAGGAAAAAAGTCTCGCCCGCCGGGTGGCCATCGTAAGCGCGGGTCCCCTGGCCAATTTCGTTCTCGCCATCGTCGTTTGGGCGGTGCTGTTCGCTACCGTCGGTCAGCGCGTCACGCCGCCGAATGTCGGCACCGTCCAATCGGGCAGCGCGGCCGAGGAAGCGGGGCTCAAGCCCGGTGACCTGATCGTCAGCATCGACGATAAAGAGATCGAGCGATTCAGCGACCTACAGCGGATCATCAGCGTCTCTCCCGGGGTTCCCTTGCGCGTCGGGTTGCGCCGTGACGGGCGCGAGTTGACCCTGATGGTGACACCGAAACTGAAAGAGATCACCGACGTCCTCGGCAACCGCCACGAAGTCGGCTTGATCGGCGTTTCGCCCGCGGGCACCGCCTTCGTCCGCCACGGGCCGGCCACGGCGGTCCTGAAAGCGGTGCAGGAAACCTATCGCTACGCGACGCTTTTGTTGGAAGTGCTCGGCGAGATCATCTCCGGCACCCGTTCGTCGAAAGAGTTGGGCGGGCCCATCGGCATCTTCCAAATGTCGGGTCAGATGGCGGAATTCGGCTTGCCCACCGTTTTCTGGTTCATAGCGATGCTCTCGGTCAATCTCGGCCTGATAAATTTGTTCCCGATACCCGTACTCGACGGCGGGCACCTGATGTTTTACGCCATTGAAGCGGTGCGGGGGAAGCCGCCGAGCGAACGGTTCATGGAGTACGGATTCCGCGTCGGCTTGGGGCTGGTGCTGACGCTGTTCGTCTTCGTTACCTACCAGGATATCAGGAGATTCCAGGGCGTCGTGGAGTTCTTCCAGGGTATATTCTCGTGACCGGCCATAAGCGGCGAAGAGGAGATTTGCTGCGTTGGATCGGAGTTGCCGCCCTTTGGCTTGCGATCTCGATCCTGTCCGTCCCGGCGGCGGCACAGACCTTGCCAGGGGGCGCCGGTACGGTGCGCGAAATCCGTGTCGAGGGCATTCAACGGGTCGAGCCCGAGACCGTGCGCTCCTATATGAGTATCAGGGCCGGAGACCCGTTCGATCCGGAACGGATCGACCGTTCGCTGAAATCCCTATTCGGCTCCGGTCTGTTTGCCGATGTTTCAATTCGCCAGGAGGGCGACGTCCTTATCGTTCGGGTGGTGGAAAACCCGATCATCAACCGTTTGGTCTTCGAGGGGAACGATCAGTTAGACGACGAAACCCTCAATAGCGAGGTCCAGTTGGCGCCGCGCCAGGTCTATTCTCGCACGCGCGTGCAGAACGATGTGAAGCGGATCGTGGAACTTTACCGCGCCGACGGACGTTTCGCCGCCAAGGTCGAACCCAAGATAATTCGCCTGTCGCAGAATCGCGTGGACCTTGTCTTCGAAATCGACGAGGGCCCGCCGACCAAGATTCGCAAAATCAGCTTCATCGGCAACAAGCGATTCACCGACAGCCGATTGCGGTCGGTCATCCAGTCGCAGGAGAGCGGCTTGATGAATTATCTGACGCTGAGTTTCTTGACCGGCGCCGGCATTTACGATCCCGACCTCTTGACCTTCGACCGCGAACTGCTGTTTCGGTTTTACCAGAATCAGGGATTCGCCGACTTCCGGGTGGTCTCGGCGGTGGCGGAGTTGAGTCGAAACCGCAGGGACTTCTTCGTCACTTTCACCCTCGAGGAAGGGCAACGGTACCGTTTTGGTTCGATAGGAATTTCGTCCCGGYTGGAGGAACTCGACGTTTCCAAGCTTACGCCRGCRCTGAAGRTCRAAMAGGGTGAGTGGTACAACGCCAAGTTGRTCGAKGCRACCGTAAKCAGTTTGACCGATGMGGYCGGGAATTTCGGWTTCGCYTTTGTCGACATCAAMCCCCGCKTCAAACGCGATCGCGARAAGCGCACCATCGGAKTSACCTTCGAGATCGGCGAAGCGCCGCGTGTCTTCGTCGAACGCATAGATKTAAAAGGCAATKTCAGAACCTTTGACCGGGTCCTGAGACGCGAATTCCGCCTGGCCGAGGGCGATGCCTTCAACACCGCCAAATTCCGCCGCTCGCGTCAACGGCTGCGCAACCTCGGATTCTTCAAGAMGGTGGAGGTCAAGAAGACCGARGGATCGASCRACGACAARGTGGTCATCGATGTCMAGGTRGAGGAACAATCGACCGGCACGTTTTCGRYCGGTGGYGGRTTTTCCAGYACCGAGGGTCTCATCAGCCAGMTTTCGCTYACCGAGCGGAATCTYCTGGGYAAGGGCCAACAGGGCCGCCTGAGCTTTAGACTCGGCACGGAARTCCAGGAGTTTCAGCTCGGYTTTACCGAGCCSTATTTCCTSGAYCGCAACCTTTCCGCCGGTTTCGATATCTTYCAGACATTCMGGCGAAAGCGCGACAGYATCAACTTCGAGGAGCAGAATACCGGGYTSAGACTGAATTCRGGCTTCGAATACGAYGAGCACCTGCGGCAGGGTTTGAGYTACAAWYTGCRKTCKACGAARATCACCGAYRTCGATKMCGAYGCCTCGMTKTTCGTTAAAGAGCAGRRGGGCACCACSGTCACSTCMTCSRTCGGCCAGTCTTTGACCTATGACCGGCGCGACAGCAGAGTGYTGCCGAGAGAGGGCCATATCGTGAGGTTGGCGAACGAATTTGCCGGCCTTGGCGGTGACGCCACGTTCATAAAGACCAATATCTCCGYGGCGCAATACTATCCGGTTGGCGAAACATGGRTCGCCAGCCTTCGCGGAARATTGGGTTACATTTTCGGCATTGGCGARGATGTTCGTATCAATGACCGATTTTTCCTCGGCGGCGACAGTTTCCCAGGATTCAAGAGATTCGGCGTCGGGCCCCGGGATGTGACGACAAACGACGCYCTTGGCGGCAACCTTTTGTATACCGTGACCWCGGAGTTGAGTTTCCCCCTTGGCGGCAAGGATTTTGAATTCAGGGGATACCTGTTCTCCCTGGCCGGCGGTCTCGGTAGCCTCGATGAMAGYGGTMYCGGTATCRACGACASCGGGGGGCTCAGGGTGTCCGTGGGCGTCGGTCTCGGCRTCACGACACCGTTCGGTCCCATCCGGTTGGATATCGCGAACGCCATCGTCAAAGMAGATTTCGATGAAACCGAAAGCTTCAGATTCAGCGTTGGCACGAGGTTTTGAAGATCATGAGGGGACAGAGAATTTTGCGATGGGTTYCGGTCCTCCTGTTGGCGCCGGTGATGATGGCTTCCGTCGCGGCGGCGCAGCAGGCCGCCCAGCCGATTATCGCGGTGATCGACGTACAGAAGGTTTTTCGGGAAGCGGCGGCGATTCACTCCATCCGTTCCCAGATCGACAAGCAAGTTGCGACCTACAAGAAAGAGATCACGCGCCAGGAAAACGAGTTGCGTGCCAAGCAGCAGGAGCTTTCCCGCCAGAAAACACTCCTYGAYCCGGAGGCCTACCGGGAACGCCGMGGRGAGGTCGACCGGCGGCTGGGCCGGCTCGAGCGTTATTCCCAAAACCGCAAGCGCGTGGTGGAAAGGGCATTCGCCACGGCCAGGACCACGGTGCTCAAGACCCTGCGTGMAATCGTCAACGAATTCGCCAAGGAAAAAGGGTTCACCATCGTTTTCAGGAAATCTCAGTTCCTGTTCGTGTCACCGCAATWTGAGGTCACGCARGAAATCATCAAGCGGCTGGACGCTAAGCTGCCGACCGTGAAAGTGGAACTACCGAGTGAGTGAACGATGGCGGATCCCAGGTTCTTCAAGGTGGGCGGGCCCTTCACGCTTGCCCGGTTGGCSGAGATTTCGGGATCGCTGATCGGCGAGGGAGCCGACCCGGASRCCTTTTTCAATAGCGTGGCGCCGCTGGACGAGGCGGGACCCGAGGACGTCAGCTTTCTCRACMATARACGTTATGCCGAGGCCTTCRCSAAAAGCCGGGCCGGGGCCTGTGTCGTCGAAGCGGAATGGGCATCGAARGCGCCCAACGGCATGGCCCTTTTGRTGTCGGAGAAYCCSYATCTCGCTTTCGCCCGTGTCGCCCAGGCCTTCTACCCCGATGAGCGGCCCGAGCCCGGGATCGCGACGACCGCGGTCATCGATCCGACGGCGCGGCTGGGTGAGGATTGCTGGGTCGATGCCGGGGCGGTGATCGGTGGAAACGTCGAAATGGGAAAGAGATGCCGTATTGGCGCCAACGCGGTCATCGGCGATGCGGTGGTTCTCGGCGATGATTGTGTTGTCGGGTCCTCGGCCTCGCTCAGTCACTGTATTGTCGGGTGCCGGGTGGTCATCTATCCGGGGGCGCGCGTCGGCCAGGACGGCTTCGGCTTCGCCACCGATGCGTCGGGTCACACCAAGGTTCCCCAGCTTGGCCGCGTCATCATCCACGACGATGTGGAAATCGGCGCCAACACCACCATCGACCGGGGCGCCGGCCCGGATACGGTGATCGGCTCCGGCTGTATGATTGATAATTTGGTCCAGATCGGGCACAACGTGCAATTAGGCAAGGGTTGCGTGATCGTCGCCCAGGTGGGTATTTCCGGCAGCACCAGAATCGGGGATAATGTGATGATCGGGGGACAGGGCGGTATCAGTGGGCACGTCGACATCGGCAAGGGTGCCCAGATCGCCGCCAAAAGCGGTGTCAGGTCGAATATTCCCGCCGGCACCCAGTATGGCGGAATCCCTGCGGTGCCGATCCGGGATTGGCACCGGCAGGTGGTTACCTTGGCCGGTCTGAGCAAGCGAAAGGGCAAGTGACCGATGGCGATGGATGTAGCGAGCGAGACCGCCACCGACATGGACACCATGCGGTTGATGGAAGTGCTCCCTCACCGTTATCCGTTCCTGATGATCGACCGGCTGGTCGATATCATCGCCAATGTCAGCGCCACCGGCATCAAGAACGTCACCGTCAACGAGCCCTATTTCCAGGGACATTTCCCGGGCCAGCCGGTCATGCCGGGCGTCCTGATCATCGAGGCCATGGCCCAGACCTCCGCCGCCCTGGTGGTTCACAGCATGGGCCCCCACGCCGAGGGTAAGCTCGTCTACTTCATGTCGATCGAATCGGCGCGCTTCCGCAAGCCGGTGGTCCCTGGCGACCGCCTCAACGTTCATGTCACCAAGGAGCGCAGCCGCGGCAATGTCTGGAAGTTCCGCGCCGAGGCCAAGGTCGATGGCGTCGTCGTGGCGGAGGCAACCTACTCCGCCATGATCCTGGACAAGGAATGACCGACATCCATCCCACCGCCATCGTCGCGCCCGAGGCCGAACTCGGGGACAACGTCACCATCGGTGCTTTCAGTTGCGTCGGTCCCGATGTCAGGCTCGGTGACAACGTCGCCCTGATCTCGCACGTCGTCGTCGCCGGCAGGACCTCGATAGGAGCGAACACACGGGTTTTTCCCTTCGCTTCCCTCGGTCATGAGCCCCAGGACCTCAAGTACCAGGGCGAACCCTCGACGCTCGAGATCGGCGGCGACAACGTCATTCGCGAACATGTGACCATGAACCCCGGCACCCGGGGAGGAGGCATGGTCACCAAGGTGGGCAACCACGGCCTTTTCATGGTCGGTTGCCACGTCGCCCACGATTCGACCATCGGCGATCATGTGGTCATGGCGAACAACGCCACCCTGGGCGGGCACGTCGAAATCGGCGATCACGCCGTACTCGGCGGGTTGGCGGCGATCCATCAGTACGTGCGTATCGGCCAGCACGCCATGGTCGGCGGAATGTCCGGGGTGGAGCACGACGTCATTCCCTATGGCTCGGTGGTCGGGGACCGGGCGCATCTTACCGGCCTCAACATGGTGGGRCTGAAGCGCCGCGGATTTTCCCGCGACGACATCCACGAATTGCGCAAGGCTTACAGGCTGTTGTTCGCCGAGGAAGGGACCATGGCGGAACGTCTGGAAGACGTGAGCGCSACGTTCARGGATCAYCCGACCGTCATGGACATCGTCAACTTCATCCAGAYCGAYTCCGCSCGCGCCGTCTGCCAACCCAAAGTGGAACGTGCCGCCTAAGCTYGGCATCGTCGCCGGYCGYGGCGAGCTGCCGGCGCRTCTCCTGCAGGCGTGCCGGGYCACGGGGCGGGAGGTYTTCGTCCTCGCCATCAAGCACGAGACCGACGAGGGSCTGGTCGAGGGTGTATCCCATGAATGGGTGGGACTCGGCGCCGTCGGCAAGGGCATGAAACTGYTGCATGAGGCCGGTGTCGAGGAGTTGGTCCTGGCCGGACCGGTGACCCTGCCTCCCATTGCCTCGCTGCGTCCCGACGCCAGGATGGCCAAGTTCCTGGCGAAGGCCGGAAAGGCTGCGCTCGGCGACGACGGGCTCTTATCGGCGGTCATCAGGGAATTCGAGACCGAGGGATTCAGGGTCGTGGGCGCGGACGCCATATTGGCGGACATCCTGGCGACCCCGGGTCCGTTTGGGGCGATCGCGCCCGACGAGGCGGCGCTTAGCGACATCGCGCGGGGCGTGGCGGTCGCCCGGGCGCTTGGCGCTCTCGATGTCGGCCAGGCGGTGGTGGTGCAACAGGGCATCGTGCTTGGCGTCGAGGCGGCCGAGGGGACCGACGCGCTGCTCCGGCGTTGCAAGGGGCTCGGGCAAGACGGACCCGGCGGCGTGCTGGTCAAGGTCAAGAAACCGATGCAGGAGCGGCGCGTCGATTTGCCGGCGATCGGGCCGAGGACGGTGCCGGCCGCGGCCGACGCCGGTTTGCGGGGCATCGCGCTCGAGGCCGGCGGCGCCCTGGTGATCGACCGCAAACTGGTGATCGAGGCCGCGGATGCGGCCGGCCTTTTCATCGTCGGCATCGAGGGGGGGCAGTGAACGGGGTCGCCGATGGCACCACGCCCCTGATCTTCCTGATCGCCGGCGAACCGTCGGGAGATCTGCTCGGCGCCCGGCTGATGGCGGCGCTCAAGAAGCAGACGGGAGGCGCGGTACGTTTCGCCGGCGTCGGCGGCGAGCGCATGGAGCACGAGGGCATCGAGAGCATCTTTCCGATGGAGGATCTTTCGGTGTTTGGCTTAGTCGAGGTCCTCCGCCATGCCCCACGGGTCTTGCGCCGGGTGCGCGATTCCGCCGATGCGGTCAAGGCGGCCCGGCCCGACGTGGTCGTCACCATCGACGTGCCGAGCTTTTCCTTTCGCGTCGCCAAGTTGCTCAAGGGGGCGGGGATACCGCTTATTCACTGTGTCGCGCCGCAGGTCTGGGCATGGCGGCCGCGGCGGGCGCGCATGCTTACCCGATTGCTCGATCACCTCTTGGTATTGCTGCCCTTCGAGCCGCCCTATTTCGAGGCGGTCGGACTGCCTTGCACCCTGATCGGCCATCCCATCGTCGAGTTCGGCGCCGATAAGGGCGACGGCACCGATTTCCGCGTCCGTCACGGCATCCCGCCGGAGGCGCCGGTGCTCTCCATCCTGCCGGGCAGCCGCGGCACCGAGGTCTCGCGTCTGTTGCCGGTTTTCGGCGAGACGCTTCATCGCCTGGTGGCGGAATTCCCCGGTCTCAGGGGCGTGGTGCCGGTGGTCTCGGCGGTTAAGGAGGAGGTCGCCGCCGCCGCCGCCGGCTGGCCGATCCCGATTACGCTGGTGGAAGGGGAGGCGGAAAAATATAATGCCTTCGCGGCCTCGACGGCGGCGCTCAACGCTTCTGGAACGGTGACGCTGGAACTGGCGCTAGCGAAAGTGCCGACGGTGGTGGCCTACAAGCTTTCGCCGCTGACGGCCTGGGTGGGGCGGCGGATGGTGAAGGTGCCTTATGTGACGGTGGTGAATCTCATTCTCGGCCGCAAGCTGTTGCCGGAATTTGTGCAGGAGCACTGCACGCCGCCATTGCTGGCGGCCGCCGTCGCCCACTTGCTGAGGGATGAGCAAGCGCGCAGGGCGCAAATAGATGGCACCCGCGATGTGCTCCGGCAATTGGGTCTCGGCCAACGTCCGCCGAGCGAACTGGGAGCCGAGGTCATCTTGCGCCACGTCGAGGGGTTTGATAATGGGGAGTGCCGGGCGAAAGCCTGACGCCTCCCGGTAAAGAGGGCCGGTAAAGAGGGCCGGTAAAGAGGGAGAGAATGCCATGAGCACTGAAACGCCGGCGGTGGAGAATGGCCGCCTGCTTCATACCATGATCCGGGTGCGCGACCTCGAGCGGTCGATCGATTTCTACACCCGGCTTCTCGGCATGAGTTTGTTGCGGCGCAAGGATTACCCCAGCGGCAAGTTCACGCTCGTATTCGTCGGCTACGGCGACGAGGCCAAGAACGCCGTCGTTGAACTGACCCACAACTGGGACCAGACCGAACCCTATGAATTGGGCACCGGATTCGGCCATCTCGCCATCGGTGTCGCCGACGTCTACGGAACCTGTGAGCGCCTGGAAAGCGAAGGGGTTCCCATCCCGCGGCCGGCGGGACCGATGAAGCATGGCGGCAGTGTCATCGCCTTCGTCGAGGATCCCGACGGCTACAAGATCGAACTGATCGAGCGCAAATGAAACTTCGCCCCCTCCGTCGGGGGCGAAGCCTGGAATTTCAGACTGACAAAACCGGCACCGTCGCGACCCGGCCGCGAAGCCGCCGCCCGACCGTTCTCGGCGCGCCAGCGACCGGTGCGCCCGCCAGCCCTGTCATCCTTGGGCGCTAGCCACGCTCCTCCAAGGGCACGTACGGCCGTTTTCCCACGCCGGTGTAAAGCTGYCTGGGCCKGCCGATCTTTTGGCTCTCATCGGCGATCATTTCGTTCCATTGGGCGATCCAGCCGACGGTCCTGGCCACCGCGAACAGGACGGTGAACATGCYGATGGGAAAGCCCATGGCCTTGAGGATGATGCCGGAGTAGAAATCGACGTTCGGAAAGAGCTTGCGCGAGACGAAATATTCGTCCTCGAGCGCGATCCGCTCRAGCTCCATCGCCAGGTCCAGCAGCGGCTCGTCCTTGATGTCCAGTTSGTTCAGCACCGCGTGGCAGGATTTCTGAATGACCGCGGCGCGCGGGTCGTAGTTCTTGTACACCCGGTGTCCGAAGCCCATCAACATGGYGGCATCRCTCTTGTCTTTGACCCGATCGAGATAGGCCGGGATGTTCTTCTTGTGGCCGATCTCGGTGAGCATSTTCAGCACCGCTTCGTTGGCGCCGCCATGGGCGGGCCCCCAAAGCGAGGCGATGCCGGCGGCGATGCAGGCGAAGGGGTTGGCGCCGGACGACGCCGCCAGACGCACGGTCGAGGTCGAGGCGTTCTGCTCGTGGTCGGCGTGGAGAATGAAAATCCGGTCCATGGCATCGGCCACGACCGGATTGATCTCGTAAGTCTCGCAGGGCACCGCGAACATCATGTGGAGGAAGTTCTCGGCATAGCTCAGATCGTTACGTGGATAGATGAAAGGCTGGCCGATGGAGAATTTGTACGCCATCGCCGCGATCGTCGGCATCTTCGCGATCAAGCGATAGGACGCCACCATGCGTTGGTGGGGGTCGGTGATGTCGGTGCTGTCGTGATAGAAGGCGGACAGGGCCCCGACGACACCACACATGATCGCCATGGGATGGGCGTCGCGGCGGAACCCCCGGTAGAAGAAGTTGAGCTGCTCATGCACCATGGTGTGGTAAGTGATGTCGTGCTCGAACTTTTCCTTTTGCGCCGGCGTCGGAAGCTCGCCGAACAACAGAAGGTGGCATACCTCCATGAAGTCGCTGTGCTCGGCCAGGTCCTCGATGGAGTAGCCGCGGTGCCTGAGTATCCCCTCATCACCGTCGATGTAGGTGATGTTTGATGCGCAGCTTCCCGTCGCCATGTAACCGGGATCGAACGTGAAGTAGCCGGTCTCGGCGTACAGGCGCCGGATGTCGATCACCTTGGGTCCCTCGGTGCCGCTGAGGAGCGGTAGATCGACGCTTTTGTTGGACACGCTATCTGTGAGGGTAACGTATTCGGAGTCGGATTCGGTGTCCCTGGTTTCGGTCATTTTATCTTTCCCGAGTTAGAGGCAGGCCCGAGTTAGAGGCAGGGAACGGCGCTGGCGYTTAGGGGCGCAAGSSTTYGGGCTCAAYTTCAKGCGKCGGTAKAGAATATAAYCGCCGGRSGAAATTATCAATTCGCCWCGCCATTCSGCGTCYGCATATYTGMCATRCTAKCACGGTTCTACGCGTTTGGCCCGCCGGCGACGTCGGCCAGRCGCCCGACGCATTCATCGCSRCCRAGCRCTTCCATCACCTCGAAGATGCCGGGCGAGGCGTTGGAGCCGGTCARCGCCGCGCGAAGGGGTTGGGCGATSTCGCCRAGCTTGATGCCGGCCTCATCGGCGAAGGCGCGGATGAACGCTTCCAGCGCCGCCCCGTCCCACKSCTCSATCGCCGTCAGKGGGCCGATAAGGGCGGCGATCCGCTCTCGTGCCTCGGGGGTCAGGATTTTCAAAGCCTTCGGGTTCAGTGACAGCGGGCGTTCGGCGACATAGAAGGACGCGACTTCGGCAAGTTCCGCGGTTGTTTTCGCGCGTTCCTTCAGGCCGGCCATGCCCCGTTCGAGCCGCCCGATCTCCTCGCCGCCGATATCGCGGCCGAGCTTGGCGGCAAGGAGCGGCGTGATCAGTCCGGCGAGCGTGGCGTCATCGCACCGGCGCAGGT
>LKGT01001044.1_pt1 | contig 16342 bp, 22 predicted proteins | sample 503861 | NCBI WGS metagenome assembly LKGT01 (sample SAMN04113194, study PRJNA297058) | marine sediment metagenome | biome: marine benthic biome; feature: marine benthic feature; material: marine sediment; isolation source: sediment sample collected at the water-sediment interface from the South......
CCACTGTGACCCGTCTCCTCGGCATAAAGTCCGAGATGGTTGGCGTGCCCGAGCATCTTTTCAAACATGAATCGGGCGTCGTCGAGCCGGGCGCGATCGTGGCGTCCCGCCCGGGTCAGGGCCTCGACGAGCCAGAAGGTGCAGATATTAAAAGTCCCCTCTTCTCCCCTCAGGCCGTCGGTGGTATCTTTCACGTTGTACCGGTAGACCAGACTGTTGGAGACCAGTCCGCCATTCTCCGGCGAGCAGTTTGTGGCATCGAGGGTCTTGAGCATTCTCGGGTCGGTTGGAGAGATAAAGAACACCAGCGGCATGATCAGGTTGGCCGCATCCAGGGATTCGCTGCCGTAATGCTGCACGAATGCCTGGCGTTTGGCACTCCATCCCCGGAGCATGATCTCTTCGTAGATCTGGTCCCGGACCTTTAGCCACCGGTTTCGGTCGGCGGGGAACGAACGCTTGTCAGCCAGGCGCAAAGCGCGATCCACGGCGACCCAGCACATGAGTTTTGAGTAGAGGAAGTGTTGTTGTCCGCCGCGGACCTCCCAGATGCCTTCGTCTTTTCGCTGCCAGTTATCGCACACCCAGGTGATGAGCCGTCTCAGGTGGTTCCAGAGATCATACGAGATGGGGCTCCCGTACTTGTTGTAGAGGTAGACCGAGTCCATCAGCTCGCCGTAGATGTCTAACTGGAGCTGGTTGTAGGCGCCGTTGCCGACTCGGACCGGGCGAGAGCCCTTGTAGCCTTCCAGGTGATCCAAGATTTCCTCGGTCAGGGTGTGGCGTCCGTCGATCCCGTACATGATCTGCAAGGATCCATCTGGGTTTAATTCGTGACACCGGGCCTCCAACCACTGCATGAACTGGGCGGCCTCGTCGGTAAAGCCGATGCGGAGCAGACCATACAGGGTGAAAGCGGCATCCCGGAGCCAGGTGAACCGATAGTCCCAGTTGCGCTCGCCACCCACACCCTCCGGGAGGCTGCAGGTGGGAGCTGCGACGATTGCGCCCGTGGGCCTAAATGTGAGGAGCTTCAGCGCCAGCGCCGACCGATGGACGATCTCGCGCCACCGGCCCGTGTAAGTGCACTTCGAGATCCAGCGGCGCCAGTACTCGACGGTCTCCTTGAAGAGCTCGACCGCTTCCTGCTCAGAGAGCGAGATGCCGCACCCGGTCCCGGGGGGGATGTTTTGGAGTAAGAAAATCGCAGTCTGGCCCTCCTGCAGGCTGAACTCGGCGCTCACCCCGTTGCCATCGTGTTTCAAGGGGACACGTGTCGCCAGTCCCAGGCTGAGCCCTGGTGAGTAAAAGCACGCCCCGTCTGGGGTCACTTGCGTTTGATGTTCATCTCGTGCGTAGTTAAATGCCGGACGGCATTCCATCCGGAACGCCATTACCCCGCGAACGACGTTGACGCGGCGAACTATCTGGTGACGTTCAATCCCTCTTGCAGGTGCGCCGAGTGGCATATAGTCCTTGATTTCGCCGACGCCGTCCGGTGAGAGGAACCGGGTGATCAGGACATTGGTCTCCGGCCAGTAGAACTGCTTTTGTGTATTGACCGCCGTGGTGGGGGTAATCTTGAAGTGTCCGCCTTTTTTGTCATCAAGAATCGCTGCAAAGACACTGGGTGAGTCAAAATGGGGGAAGCAGAACCAGTCGATTGACCCGTTCATTCCCACGAGGGCTACCGTATGCAGGTCTCCGATGATCCCGTAGTTTTCAATGGGCTGATAAGCCATAACGCTACTCCTTGGCGACGGTGACGAAGACTTTGATGGCGTTCTTCTCTTCGGTCAGGAGACGCATCATTTCCTGGTAGTTCTCGAGGCCTTTCACGGGGTGGGTGAGGAACTTCGACAGCCATCCAGGGTATTGCAGCTCGGCCTGCGAGAGGTCTTTAGCCCCCAGCTCGAAATATTCGCGGTTGGCATTCACGCTCCCGACGGCCACCTTATTGCCGAGCACAAACCCTAGGTTGATCTTGTCGGCCGGGACGTCGACCGTGCGGTTGCCGCCGGTCACGCTTACCAATACCAGCACGCCGTTCTTCGCCAATACTTCCATGGCCTCAAAGACCAGAGGTGAAAAGCCTGTCCCTTCGAGCATGAGGTCGAAGGGGCCAAACTGATCTGATGCTTGCGTGAGCGTGAGATCCTGCGTACTCACGTACCTAGCCCCGATTTGCTCAATTAAATGTGAATTCAGGAACGGAGGACGCGTCCGTGCCATCACCACGACCTCCAGCCCGCGGAGCCGAAGCACCAGCGTGGCCAGCAGGCCCAACGTGCTCGCTCCCAAGACGGCGGCGCGGCGGGGTTGCCACACACGCATGCGCCGCTGGATCTCGTACGCCTGGACGATGCCTTTTTCAACCACACTGGTCGGCTCCATTAATACGCCGACGTGCTTCAGTCCCTCCGGCACCCGGACGATGTATTCCGGCTCATCCACGTAGTACTCGGTCAGGAAGCCGTGACGCAGGTTGATGCCGCGCTCAAAGTAGGTGTCGTCCGTGGTCATGTCGTAGGTGCCGATCTGATCGTAGATGCTCGAGCCTGGCCGGCGGACGGTAGCCGCCACGTAATCGCCGGGTCTCACTTCGGTGACGTTGGGTCCCACGGCCTCCACCCGACCAAAACTCTCGTGGCCGATGACCAGGAAATCAGACCCCGGAGGGGCCTGGCCGTATTCTGCGGCGTTAATCTCCTTATCTGTCCCATCCACACCGACCCTTAACACTTTCACGAGGACGCCGCGCCCATTGGGGATGTCCTGAACTGAGGGTTTCGGCACTTCCGCGAGATGGATACTTCCGGCTTTACCCGGAAAGACAGCAATGGCTTTCACGGTGCGCCTCCTTTTTATTATTCTTTCGCAGACGAACTATTGTGTCCGCGCTAAGTAACCGTCGAACAGTTTTCCACGCCTACGGTACCCGGTCTTTCTTCACCCCCAGAATGATATCAAAGCTGGTGTAGAAGGGGGCCCAGGGCGATCACCGTGACGAGAAACCCACCGAGCTGACGCAGAGGACAACCCTGATGCGCGAAAGGTTGATCCCAGGTTATCCGTGACTGTCGTGTACTGCCCGAGAGGGCCTCTTGTCAAGCAAAACCCTCGGATGTACCTGATCCCCAGACTATTAACGGTTTGCGTTCTAACCTCTTCAGCCTCCTTCCCGACGAAAGGTCAAGGGTGAAATGCTGCGGATGATGGCGGCTAATGCCCGCCTCACTCGGATGTTAGGGCGACCTCAAGTAGTTGGCTGTTAGCCGCCTAGAATGGCATAGTTCTTGCTCCTTATTTTCCGTCAATTGATGCGTGGGGGAACGAATGTCTGGTAATTCGAAAGTCCGCCTGTGGCCGCGCTTTGTAGGCAGCCTGTCCGTGGAGTGCACGTTCTCCAACCCTGGGGAAAAGCACCAGAGGCGGCTCGCGGGCGAGACGCTGAACGTCGGTGCCGGCGGACTCGCACTGTTGCTGGACGAGACCCTCCCACTGGGGATTCCGGTGTTGGTCAACTTCTGTCAGGAGGAGCCCTTGCGGGGGCACGTCGTGTGGACTGACCAGCGGACGCGGACGGTGCTGGGGACCACAGTTGCCCACGGAGTGGCCTTCGAGCACCCTGTCGATCCAGCCCGGGTCCGTGAATGGGTGCAGCTCGGCGAACGGCGATCCCACATCCGGGCCCCGGTCAAATTGAATGTCGAATACACGCAATCGGGAACAACGGGTCACGGAACGTGCCTCAACCTGAGCCAGGGGGGGATGTTTATCGCGACCGAACGGCCGGTCGTGCCGGGGACGGAGGTCATGCTTTTCTTCACGCTCCCGAGTCTGTCCGAGCCCCTCTCGGTGCCTGCTCGTGTCGCTTGGATCTCGAGGGAGGAGACGGAGCCGGGTGCCATCAGCGGGATGGGAGTGAAGTTCGTTGACCTTAATCCTTTAGAGGCTGCCGTGATCGGCTCTCTTGTTGATCGCGTCTGCGCGGAGACACCCACGCCGGATTCATCCCAATTCTCCACCCCGACTCGGTAGGCCTTTTGGCTTCCTCTTCTCTCTTCGACAACGCTCGGAGGTCCACCTCCATGTCCCGTCGTATCGACCACTTCCTCGACGGGCCGGGTGGAGACCCGTCTAATGCCCCTCCAAGAAATTCTTGCTAAACACCGCGAGCTTCCGCGAACCACTCCCCTCAGTCATCGGCCGTCGGTCGTCGGTCATCGGTGGTGCGGCACAGTGCCCCTCCAAGAAATTCTTGCTAAACACCGCGAGCTTCCACCAGGGGCACTGAGGGGTTGTAGGGGAGAGGCTCCCCTACGCCTGGGGGGTGCTCAGCGAGGCAAGCGCCGCGCGCCGAAGGGGGGCCTGCCCCCCTAGCGGAAGTGCCGCACCAGAGATAGATGTGTTAGTGAGATATAGTTGGTGCGGCACTAGCACACTCCGTCCGTATTTCCCAGACCGAGATGGTCCCAACAAATGCGAGAATTTACCAAGGGTCCACCTTCACGGCACGATTCTTGCTGAAATGGACCCAAGAACCGGCAGCGTATGTGCCCCAGACGGGGTAGGAGGCCCATGATGAGTGGCATCAGAATTCTATGGAAGGGAGTTATGGCGGCCTTCCTGGTTGTCTCTCTCTTCTTTTCATCCGGTTGCGCCCTCCTTTTGCTGGGCGCAGGCGGGGCAGGTGGCTACATGATCAGAAAGGGTGAGGAAGGAGACAGCTCTAAGAAGAAAGAATCGTCTCGTCTCAAGGAGAAATCTCCGTTGACGGGACGAGTTGAGTCCGTGGTGGCATACGCCCCTGATGAGAGAGCCTCACAGGAATCAGCCCTGTGGCGTGGAGACACACCATGAGAAAAAAGTCGATCGCCATTCTCGGTCTCTTGCTGTTGTTCGTTTTGGCAGGATGTGCCACCGCTCGGGGCATCGCGCAGGATTCCGAGAACCTCGCGAGGGGAATAAAGAAGTCGATTTCTAAGTCTGAGTAGTTCGGACGCACGGGATCGAACATCTCGCGGGTCTTTGCCCGTTCCCAACTCCCCTCACAAATTGTCCGACCCAGACTATCCCCGAAGTCCCCGTATCTGTCTTGCCTGTGCTGTTGCCGAGGACTCAGGTTCAACATCGATTCCTGAAGCCATGGCTGTGGTCTGCTCACAGCCCGGCTGCGTGTGCCAGAATGGCAAAAAGTAAGGGCTGACTGCGCTATTTTGCGGGACACTGTGCCGATAGGTGTGCTAACTTACGATTGAGGCAAGGGTCCGAACTGACGGTGTTTCCTTAACGGAGGACCTGCCTTGTGGAGGGCAGGAGCGATCCGGCAGCGGATTGGAGGAGGGGGACATGGCGGACAGAATTCGGCGTGTTGACTACTATTACATCACCATCCCCGACAAACCGGGGGAGGGGGCCAAGGTTTTGGCGGTACTCAAGAAGGCTAAAATCAACCTCCTGGCCTTCTCGGGGTTTCCGAAGGGCGGGCGAGCTCAACTTGACTTCATCCCGAAGAGCCCTGCCGGCTTCCTCAGGGTCGCCCGGAAAGAAAAATGGAAGCTCAGCTCGAGAAAGACCGGCTTCCTCGTCCAGGGGAAGGACCGCATCGGGGCCTGCGCCGATTTCTTAGGAAAACTGGCTGCGGCGAAGATCAACGTGACGGCCGTCGATGCCGTCTCGGCAGGGGGGGGCCGGTACGGCGCAATTTTCTGGGTCAAGCCGCGCGACGTGAACCGCGCCGCGAAAGTCCTGCGCATCTGACCACACCTCCTCACGTTACGTTTTTTCCAGATCTTCAAAACCCTGGTCTGATTGTGATGGAGGGATGGCGATGCCAGAGTGGACTGACCAGCTGACACGACTGATGCGGGAGTCGGTGAATGCGTCCGCGGAGGTGGCGGTCAAGTTTCAGAAGGAGACATGGCGCTTGGTGGATGATCTGATTAAGCGCGGCGCCGTGGCCAAGGAAGAGGGACAGCGGCTTCTGGACGCGTGGACCCGCCGGACGGAAGAGTTCCAAGAGGGGATGGAGGAGAAATACCGGCAATGGGATGCAAGCGTGAAGGCTGGCCTCCGGGGGTATCTGCCGCCGAGCCGAAAGGAAGTGGAGGAGCTCCACCGCAAGCTTGACCTACTCATGGCTAACCTGGAGGCAATCAGCGCCAAGCGGCCGCTGGGGGGGCGAGGCCAAAGAAAGACGCGCAAGGCAAAAGCCAAGCCAAAAGCCAAGCCAAGGACCAAGCCAAGGGCCAAAACCGAACGAAAACGGAAATAATGGTGTTCAGGGTTCATAGTTCAGGGTTCCGGTGGACAGGGTGATAGTCCTAGGTTGGCAATGAACCATGAACCATCAACTATGAACCGGCCACCGCTCGTCGGTGTGGCAGGGGGAGAGGATGGAAAGCGAGGCGAAACTTGGGAAGGAGGAGTTTGTTGTCCGAGCCATCAAAAATCTGAGGGGGAAGTACCGGGGGATTCACACCGTCTTCTCGGGGTTCAACGAGGCGTTTCGTCAGTACTTCGGCGAGGACCCGAGGCCGGTCACGCAGGAGCTCGCCACAAAGGGGATTGTCGAGATTCGTCCGGTAAAGGGAGGGGTGATGTTGTATTTGAAAGGAGATGCCCCCCGGGCAGGAGACGATGTCCTGAGAAAGATCCTGAAAGAGGAGGAAGGGTGAGGGAGACCCCGGAGGAGCGGGGGCGACGGGTCCAGGAGGTCCTTCGCATCCTCGATCGGACCTATTCTGGTGTCACACTCGCCTTGAACTTCAAGACCCCTCTCGAGCTTCTCATCGCCCTGATCCTGGCAGCCCAGTGCACCGATAAGCGGGTAAACCAGGTCACGGCGAGCCTTTTTCAGAAGTACCGGACACCTCGAGACTGGGCCGGTGCGGACCGGGCCACCCTCGAGGCGGAGATTCGCCCCACCGGCTTTTACCGGAATAAGACCAAGGCGATCCAGGAATGTTGTCGAACGATCGTAGCCCAGTTCGGGGGCCAGGTCCCGCGGGCATTGGAGGAACTCGTGACCCTGCCAGGTGTGGGGCGGAAGACTGCCAATATCCTGAGGGGCAATGCCTTCGGACAACCGGCCATTGGCGTGGATACCCACGTGGCTCGCCTCGCCCAGCGCCTCGGTCTCACAACGGAAACGGATCCGGACAAAATTGAGTTTGACCTGAATTCGCTGGTGCCCGATAAGGTCAAGGTCGGGTTTTGCCATCTCCTGCAGGCACACGGCCGGACTATCTGCCTGGCCCGGAAGCCCAACTGTCCGGCCTGTCCCATTCAGCGGCTGTGCCCGTATCCCCCGCGGGTGGGGTTCCCGACTGGCCCCAAGGGGTAAAACGCCTCAGCCGGTTGCCCCGGACCCGTTTATGGGATATCCTCTACGAAAAATAAATGCTGCCGCGATTACGTCTACATTATGGGAGTCGGCCTCATGGAGGACCACCAGCTGGTGGAGCGCTCCCGTGCGGGAGATGTGGCCGCCTTCGAAGAGCTGGTCAAGCGACACCAGGGCCGGGCCTATGCGATCGCGTACCGCGTACTGGGCAACAGGGAGGATGCCCAGGAGGTAGCCCAGGAGGCTTTTGCCCGCGCATACTTCCGCCTGGCCGAGTTTCGCGGTACCGCCCAGTTCCGGACCTGGCTCTACCGGATTCTGGTGAACCTGGCAACGGATGTTCTCCGTCGGCGAAAACCGGAAAGTCCTATAGAAGAGGCAGTGTTCAAGACGGCATCTACCGTGGAGAACCCGGGGGAGAGCTTGGATCGACAAGAACTAAGACAGAACATCGAAAAGGCCCTGGAGGAGCTTCCCGCGGATCTCAGGGCTGTGATCGTCCTCCGGGAGCTCGAGGGACTTTCTTACGCGGAGATCGCCCGGGTGATCCGCCGGCCGGTGGGGACGGTGATGTCCCGTCTCTTCCACGGCCGACGTCGACTCCAGCACAGCTTGGCACCGTTTTGGCAAGGGGAGGGCCCGCGTGACTAGCCATCGCCGACATCGACGCTCTCTGAGCGTTTACATGGACGGGGAGCTTAAGACCTCTCAGGTTCGGCGGCTCGAGGGGCATCTGGCCGAGTGCGGGGAGTGCCGCCTGGAGCTTCAGAATCTTGAAAAGCTGCGCGGGGTTCTCCGCCAGGGGCTACAGGACGTTCGACCTGAGGTCGCGCCCTTCCTATGGCCGGGGGTTCGAGCCCGTATCGAGGGGGGTCGTCCCGACGGGCTTATCAAGACGTGGCTCCGCCAGATCTGGGAGGCGGGATGGGAGCGACCCAGGCTCTCCATCGCAGGTGCTGCCCTCAGCGCCATCCTGCTCTTCTCGGGGGGGTATCTGCTCTGGGACGGATCGGTCGGAGGGCCACCCGGTCAGACCATATCGTTGGGACCCGGCCAGACAGGGGTGGTGGTGGAGGCCGTGGAGCCCGAGCCGGGGTATCGGGCCATGGTCCTCACCACGTCGGGTCGAGGCTTGAAAGTGATTTGGGTGGTTGCTCAGGGGGAGACATGAGGCGGGGACTCCTGACGGTTTTCGTGTTTCTGCTCTTCCCTCTGGCGCCGGTCTATGCCCAAACAGTTCCAATCCAGGTCCAGGTGATCTTGGCCTCCCGGGAGGCCGGTGGGCACGTCGATCCAGCCATCCGTTCGCTGGTCCGGGAGCTCCAGCGCGACTTCGCGTACACCAGTTACCGCTTGCTCGAGACGCAAAGGGGGCAGGTGGGTGCACAACGTCCCTGGCGGACCGCCATCGCCGGTGGCCGCCCTCTAAACGTCGCGCTGATGGGGGCGAGTGGAAGGCGAGTGGAATTGAAGATCGCCACAGTCGGGGTGAACACTCGGGTGAGCCTCCACCGGGGTGGCCCGCCATTCCTTGTCGGCGGCCCGCCGTATCGAAACGGCGTCCTCATCATCGCCATCTCCGCCCGTTAACCCCCCCGCATTCTCTCGCTGACAACGGTATTACGATCCCTGCGACCTGCGTTCCGCGCAACCTAGGCCAGAAAAGAGCCTTCTTCGCGCCGATTGTTAAACCAGCCAGTTGCCACACGTTGTGGCATTCGTTCGCCACCCACCCGCTGGACCACGGCTATGACATCCGGAAGGTCCAGGAACTGCTTGGACACAAGGATGTGGGCACCACCATGATCTATACCCATGTCCTGAACCGAGGCGGACGTGGAGTGGACAGCCCTGCGGACCGCCTCTAGCTCCCTGTTGTTGCCCGGGATATGCTGCGGGCTGATAGCTGGATAGACTGCGAATCTTGCAGTCTATCCGGGAGGGTCGCACCGGACAAAGCGGTGGATAAGTGTTGGACTTTGCGGTAGACTTGCCCACCAATGGATTGCTGAGGCTGCCTTGCTATGCTGCAAAGGCAAGCCGCAGCAGACTTACTAGTTAGCTTCTAATGAGTGAATCAATGATACCAAATAGAATTTCAATGGTGAGTTACAATCTGTGGAATGTAGAGCGGTGGCCAGATCGGAAGCCAGCCTTAAGCAAATTTTTAACTACTTTCAATCCCGATATCCTATGTTTGCAGGAAATAAGTAATGAAACCATGCAGTGTATTGGTGAAAGCCTGGAATCACATGAACACGTCAATGATGAGTTGCCGGGGTGGGCTTGCGAAAGCAACATTTTCTGGAACACGCACTATTTTGAAGAAGTTGCCCATGGCCTAGAAGATTTGGAAATCCCGGAGCAACACAGGGGACTTTTTTGGGTGCGACTAAAGTTCAAAGGGAGTGACACAACAATATTCATTGCCACTGCTCATTTTACGTGGCAAGGAAATCCAGAGGAATTTGAGACGGGACTGACACCTCGAAACCGACAGACACATCAAACAATCAACTTTTTGAAACAGCTCGTCAACAAGGGTGAACTTGGCTTTTTTATGGGAGACCTAAATGATCCCATTATCCCTAATCTGTTTTTTCCTAAGGCGGGTTATCAATCATGTTTTAAAGACCTTAACTTGTTATGCCCACCAACGTATCCAGCCTTACCCACAACCAATGTCATCAGTGAAAATCAGGCTATTGATTGGATCTTTAGCAATGGAAAAGCAAAAACAATATCCGCCTCTGTACCTCAGTTCTATTTCAATGGTATTGGGCCTTCAGACCATTGGCCCGTTCATGCGATATATCAATTATAATGCTTCGAAGCTAACAAACAAATGCAACGGATGCCTAAACGCACCGCTGATTTGAGTCGTTAGGCGGGCCATAGGTCTTATTCCCCCCCAGGGAGTATCCGGTTTTTTCTTGCCAAGTCCTCCCTCGACTGCGTAACCTCGACAGCATGGCAAAAGAGAAATTGCGCCCGGATCATCCGTTGCTCAAGTTGCGGGGGCGGCGCGTCGGCGACTACAGCCTCGATGTGGAGGCCTGGTCCGGCCGGTTCGTCGGCCAGGCGGATTTTGTCCTCTATCTGAAGGGTGCCGGCGGAGAGGCATCGGACCGTCCGGTCGTGGAAGGACTCTACGGCCGGACAAAGATCCCAGGGAGCCAGGGAGAGGTCGAACGGGGAATTCTGGACATCATGCTCGCGTTTGGAGTGGCGCTCGGCTCGGAGCGAGTCCGGCTGCGGGGGAGCAACCTAGAGCAGCGGATCGTGGGTATGGTGTGCGAGACGATCGAAGATGCCTGGAGCGCGATGATGTACGTCGCGTACGGCTGGAAGACCCTGAAACAGATCCAGGAACTCCACCATCCGCTCCAAGTGACCGATGAGGGCCATTTGCTCTTTGCCCACGGTTTTCGAGGGGGCTGGAAGGATTACTACTATTCCGAGGGGTGGTGGGAGGGGCCGATTAAGCTCAAGGCAGAGCGGCCCCCCACCGCGGAGTACCGCTCCCTCTGGGACACTGAGAATGCGCATGTCCTGCTGGAGTTCGTCAAACGGCCTCCTGCGGAAGGCTCCATGCAGTTTCAGGAAGAAGGGTCGGACGAGATGGTCACCTTTCCCGTCCTGGCTTTTGAGCGAACCGCCCGCTCTCGCGCCCTGCGAGTTCTCCAGGAGGTTGGTCTTGTGGATGCCGATCTGCGCGACGAAAGGGATCGCATACTCACCATGTATCCCCCTCCAGAGTCGGTTGCGAAGCTCAGCTCGGAAGAGCTTACGGATTTGGCCGTGAAAGCCGCCGAAGGGGGATGAAGCGGGTGAGGCTCCGCCGGGATTCGTCCTGTTGGCGAGGCCTTCTGCGCGTGGAAGCTGGTGGGCGATTTTTCGAGAGGGGTGAGGCCCGGGCGCGACGTCACGGTTTCGCAGAGTCGCAGTTGACGCAGACCCGCTGCCCTTCCGCCACACTTCGAAACACTTCTTCCGTCACCTCTACCAGGGCCGGTCCGTCCTCCGTCTTTAACCAGAAAAAGTAGCGGGTCTCCTCTCCCTCGACGCCCTTCGACGGGTTCCCTTTTGAGGGGATCTGGTGTTTCCCGGTGACCACCCCCTCGACCGGAACAGGACCGCGGCTGGAACAGGCCCCGAGGGCCGCCATCGCCAGTAGGAGAAACACTGACACGATCGCGCAACATTTTCCGACGTATTTCAAACGCGTCTTCATGCGCGCTCCTACGGCATGAAAAGTAATAAAGACGTCAGGCCGGGTCAATGATTTTCTGCCGACATCCCCAGTCAGCAGGGGCGGATCCTCCCTGGAAATTCCCTCTGAAAGAGACTATGATGACCTCGCGATGTCCATTGCCAGTGGACGACAGGCCGCCATGAAGTTTTTTCATTCCCCAAAGTATGAAGTGAACTTGGGAGAGCACATCCTCCCAACGATCAAGTTCCGGTTGATCAAAGAGAAGCTCATTGAGCTCGGTGTCGCCAGGGCCGAGGAGTTCGAAGAGGTGTCCCCGGCACAAGACGAGGACATCTTGCTGGTGCACACCTCGACGTATCTCGACAAATTGCGGCGAGGCGCGCTGACCCCCGACGAGCTCGCGGTTCTGGATCTTCCCTTTTCCCAGGAGCTGGTGGAGGCGGCCTGGATTGGAGTAAAGGGGACGATTGGGGCCGCTCGATACGCCCTCGAGACCGGCCTGGGCATCCATATCGGCGGCGGCGGCCACCACGCCTATCCGGATTACGGCGCGGGCTACTGTGTCCTGAATGACGGTGCCATTGCCATCCGCAAGCTGAAGCGGGAGGGGCGTATCGTCAAGGCGATGGTGGTCGACTGCGATGTGCACCAAGGGGACGGAACGGCCTTCATCTTTCACGGGGACCCCAGCGTCTTTACTTGCTCCATCCATCAGGAGGATCTCTATCCTGAAATCAAGCAGCAGAGCGACCTGGACATCGGACTGTTGGGTGGGACGGGGGATGATGTCTACCTTGAAGAGCTTTCGCGGCATTTCCTGCCAGCCCTCGAGATCTTCCATCCCCACCTCCTGATCTTTGTTGCGGGGGCAGATCCGTATCAGGATGATCAGGAAGGAGGGCTCAGGCTCACCCTGGAGGGGCTTGAACGACGGGATCAGATCATTTTCGAGGAGGCAAGGCGAAAGCGGGTCCCGGTGGTTGTGGTGTTGGCAGGGGGCTATGCCCAAAAGACCGCCGACACAGTCACCATCCATGTCAACACCATTCGAACCGGTCTTGAAATCATCGGCCGAGGAAAGGGCTGACCCCCTTAGAGAAGGAGAACCGCAGGGATTTTGAGAGCGTGCGGTGTCTAGGATAAACTCAAGAATCGAAGAATTCCCCAGGCTGTACCGCGGTCTCGTTATGGGTAAGTTTGATTCGTAAGGACGTCCAGCCGATGCGTCAAGAGCGAGTTGCGCTCCAACATTGGGACAAGATTACGTCTTTGCTGGAGGAGAGGCGGTTGGAAAACCTCCACCTCCTGGGCGCTCTCACCGAAGGAAGATCGGACCTGGAGGGGATCTGGGTTGATGATCCTGATGAACCTCAGGGGATCCTCCTGCAGCTCAGGGGATGGTACAGGCTGTACGCCCGGACCGAGGAGGGAGCCCTAGGACTCCTCGAGACCCTCCACTGGTCCGGCGGGGTGAACTTTGGCGGTTTGCATCGCACCTTCGTCAGAGTCCTGAGTCGCACATACAAGGTCCTGTCGGAAGGCCCCTGCTTGCTGTATGCCCTGCCTGGTCCTGTGCGTTGTGACCGCCGCCACCCCGTCCGCCCCTTACGGGATCGAGATGCGCCCCTCGTCACGCGCCACTGGCGGTATGGGGATGATGAGGAACACATCCGCCATCGCATCGCTCGAGGCCCTGGATTCGGCGTCGAGGTGGGGGGGAATCTGGTATCCTGGGCCCTGACTCACGCCGACGGCTCCATGGGAGTCCTACACACCCTCGAAGCGCATCGCGGGAAGGGCTATGCTCGGTCAGTGGTGGCGGTGTTGGCCTCGGCAATCCAAGAGCAGGGCCGAATTCCTTTCGGATTCATCGAGGACAGTAACGTGCATTCCGAGCGAGTGGTGGAAGCGCTCGGCTTTCAACGGATCGGGGAATATGCGTGGCTTACCGCCTCCCTTCCCACGCGGGTCTCCCCCTCGGGAGATACAGCTTCTCTTTCTGGGGGAATCCCCTTTCAGCAGAGGGATTCTGAGACGTGAGGGTCGACCGGGTCTGGTCCCAGCGGGGCGCAGGATCTTTCTGCCCGTCCCCGTCGGGACCGGTGGTCCCGGTGCGAGCGATAGGGTAGTGGGAAGAGCCCGATCCGAATGAGATGATGAAGAACCGACCTAGACCTCTTCGCCCCGGTGATTGTGTTGCGGTGGTGGCTGCCTCGAGCCCGGTCAATCCGAACCGCCTCAAGCGGGGTCTCCGCGCCTTGCGCCGATTGGACCTTCAGGTCCTGGAGGCCCCGCATCTGTATGACCGGTGGGGATTCCTCGCCGGTAGGGATCGGGACCGGGCGGCGGCCCTTCAGGAGATGTTTCTTCGGGAAGAGGTGAAGGGGATCTTTTGCGCCCGGGGCGGATACGGGGCGGGGCGGATCCTGCCCTATCTCGATCTCAAGCTGATCCGCCGCCATCCCAAGGTCTTCCTCGGGTCGAGCGACGTCACCATTCTCCATTTAGCCCTCACCCAGCGTGCAGGACTCGTCACGTTTCACGGACCGATGGTGGAGCCGGATTTCAGCCGCGAGAACAATCCGCTGACACGTCGGAGTCTTCGAGCCCTGATTTTCAACGACACAACCTTTGAGGGGACGATTGCGGGCCGTTTCCTTGCCGGCAAGGGAGGGATCACGGGGGAGCTTACCGGCGGGAACCTCAGCCTGGTCACCTTCTCGCTCGGGACCCCCTTCGCCATCGAGACAAGGGGGAAGGTCCTCTTTCTGGAAGAGGTGAATGAGGAGCCCTACCGGATTGACCGGATGCTGATGCACCTCAGGCTCGCGGGGAAACTGGAAGGGGTCAGGGGGATAGTCTTTGGGGAGATGGTGGGCTGTAAGCCCCGCGCGGGCCCGGCTAGTTTCTCGGTCACCGACGTCCTGGCCCGATTCGCCCAGGAGGTGGACATTCCCTGCTTCGCCACGTTTCCCAGTGGGCATGGACGCGAGAACGTGGTCCTGCCTATGGGGGGGCGGATTGCCTTACAGGCCCAGGGGGCGCGGTCCGCCAGATTTCGGCTGTGGAGGTGAGGGGGCGCGGTTCGTCCCCGGGGTGTACCTTTCCCTTGGACTTGTCGGCAGAAGTCGATACAATACCTAATCGAGGAATCTCCATGCGGCTTTCCTACGATCCCAAAGAAGAATCCTCCCTCATGAACGCCCTCGATCTCTTGATCGAGGCCCTCGCGAAGCTCTTCTCTCCTGGGTATGCGGCGGACCACCTAAAGCGATTGGCCCGCGACCTGGAGGAGACACAGGAGAGGCTGGATGGGGGGAACCCCTGGGGCGAGTAGGAGATGGATGACTTTCCTCCACGCCACAGATCTCCGGCAGGTCCCCTTCATCCTCACGTATGGTCTCTTCTCTGGAATCGGTCGTGGTCCCCTGGCCATCGATGATGAGCGGGGACAGGCTTACACCCGTCAGATCGTGGCTCGTCAGCTCCGGAAGGGCTGGGAGATCGTGGTGTTGGTCTTCGACATACCTCCCGCTTGCGCCAAGGAGGTTGAGGAGCCTGCAGGAGTTGGATTCGATCTTGTGCCCTCCCCTCTGCCCCCGATGCTTCCCTCTCACCTTCTCGACGAGCTCGCCGCGATTCTCCCTCAAGGTCCTGGGATTGCGCGGGCCTTTATGGAGTGGCACAGGGGGGGGACGCTCGTCTGGCTTCCGCCAACCTGTCTGAGCCGATCAGCCACCCTCAGCTTAAACGGGACTCTGGTGGAGGCCGGGCTACTCCCTGCGCCCATTTTGGCTGGACTGGACGAAATCTTGCGTCGGGAGGCGGAAGGATGCTCAGGCGATTGAGGATCGAAGTTTTGGAGAGCCTAGGCGCTCGGCCGAAAAAGACGGGGACACCTGGTGGGCGTGGCCTGCCGCACGGGAGCGGGGGGTCACGGTTGAGAGGAATGCGGAAGATGCCTTTTAGCTGGGGAGGGTTCTCCCTTGCCTTTCTCCCGGAGTTTGTCTATGCTTCGGCAGTTGAAAATCCGCCTCGCCGTTTCCCCGCCTCGAGGAGACCGTGCGTCAACGTCATGGCGAGAGACGAGTGCCGTCTCCAAAGGAGGTCCCCATGAAGAGCGTTCGCATCCTCCTCGCACTGGCATGGGGGATCCTTGCCTTCGGTGCGCCTGCCCTGGGTGTCGAGAAGGGGAATCCCGAGCAGGGGCTGATGCTCTATGTGGAATACTGCCTGCAGTGCCACGGCGGGCATGGGGAAGGTTGGGGGTGGAGCAACAAAGTACCCCCCCCCTCCCGTCCCCATCCCCGACCTTTCGAATCCGGACTACATGAAGCAGCTGTCGGATGGGTATCTTTTTGACATCATCAAAGGGGGAGGAGAGGCGGTCGGGAAGACCCGGCTGATGCCCCCCGCAGGGCGGGTGATGACTGATGAGGCCATCAGGGATGTCATTGCGTATCTGCGATCGTTGTCCAGGCAAGCCCAAGGACCGAAGGTGAAGGAGCGCTGAGGTGCGCCAGCAAAGAGGAGCGGTGATGGGACGAAAGCAGTGGTCTTGGGGGATACTTCTTTACGGACTCAGCCTGGGTCTCGGTCTCCCGGCTGGGGCCCAGATGCTCGTTGATCAAGGACACGAGGCGGCCGGTCGATTCCCTCACTCTGTGATCGTAAGGGACTTCGATAAGGATGGACACCTGGACCTGGCCATCGCCGCCTCAGCAGAACGCAAGATTACAGTCCTCTTGGGAGACGGCGGCAACCGATCGAAGGCTCCG
>LKGT01010335.1_pt1 | contig 16331 bp, 14 predicted proteins | sample 503861 | NCBI WGS metagenome assembly LKGT01 (sample SAMN04113194, study PRJNA297058) | marine sediment metagenome | biome: marine benthic biome; feature: marine benthic feature; material: marine sediment; isolation source: sediment sample collected at the water-sediment interface from the South......
GCAGACCCATTTTGGAACAAATCAAAACCACCGTGGCCGCGGCGAACTCCGCCGAGAAACCGCGGGACGGGGTGATTTCGGTAATTTTTTTGCCGATCGTTTCCATCACGCGGGTGCCCCAGATCAGCAATCCGAATACAATGCAGGTGCCGCCCAGGGCCAATATCCAGAGGGGCATCTGCACCTTCATTTCAACGCTACCGCTTTTTAAAATGGAAACCACCGCGGCCAACGGACCTACCGCATTAGCCACATCATTGGCACCATGGGCAAACGCCACGTAAAACGCGGTGATCACCTGGAGGAATTTGAAGATATATTCGGTGGAAGCAAACTGCTGGTCGATATCGTCCGGGGAAACCTCTTTGATTTTATTCACCAGGAATTTGGCGATGACAAATGAAATGGCACCAACACCCAGCGCGACAATCATGGCATTCTGGAAACCCATATCCAGTTTCAGGTTTTTGAGCCCCTTGTACACCATGGCGTTGGCGAGGATCACAAACACCACGAACACCATTAAAGGCACCCATTTTTTCGACTGTTCAACCGGGTTGCGCTGGTCGAAAATTTTCACCGTGATGAAACGGAACACCCCATAGGCGACCAGCCCTCCCATCACCGGGGAAACCACCCAACTCATCACAACGAAACCCACCTTGCCCCAGTTGACGGCTTCCGCGCCGCCGGCAATCACTCCGAAGCCGACCACAGCGCCGACAATAGAATGGGTGGTGGACACCGGCCATCCCAAGGAACTGGCTATATGGAGCCAGATCGAAGCCGCGACCAATGCCGAAATCATTCCATACACCAAGTGCATGGGCGTATCGGCAAACAGGTTGGGGTCGACCATGCCCTTCCGCACAGTGTCGGAGACGTGTCCGCCGACGAACAATGCACCGGCAAATACAGCCACCGCAGCAATCAGTACGGCCTGGCGAAAGGTGAGGGATTTGGCGCCGACGCTGGTACCCATGGCATTGGCCACATCGTTGGCGCCGATGTTACAGGCCATATAAACGCAGGCGAGTATCCCAAACCAGAGCAGGAAGGTCGCTAAATCCAAAAGAAACTCCAGGAAAAGATGAGAAGGCTCCGGGAAGGGTTGTTTATTTGGCAAGAAAAATTTTCAGGGTTTTTCCAATCAGTTCCGACTTGTCGGCCACGGCCCCCAGTTTTTTATTCACTTCATTCCAGAGCAACAAGTCGGGGGCGGACAGGGCATCACCCAGTGAAAACAGTTTCTGGGCCAAACTGAACTGCAATTTATCCGCCTCCCATTCGTAGGTCGCCAGCTGATGACAGGCCTTTTCCACTTTTTCGGCCTCCACACCGCCGAAGGATGCCTCCAGCAGGGTTTCCAGTTCATGAATCAGGTCGCAGGCGCTGTGGGCGCTCATCACCACATGATCGACCAAAACTTTCAGCGGCTCCCTGAGGATGTCGGGATTCGCCAAATTGCGGATGCGGAGGATGACCGTCAGATCCTCGATGGCGTCGGCAATATCATCCTGCGCCGACAGCAGATGGCTGAAATCGCGTTTGTCGACGGCCAGAAAAATGCTTTGCGGCAAATGATCCCGGATGTCATTTTTGATTTTGTCCGCCTCGTATTCCATCTGGACGATCTTTTTGGAAATTTTCTGGACCTGTTCGTAATCTTCGGAAAGCTGCGCGGCAAACAAGGGTTTGACCTGGTCCACGCAGGCACGCACCTTGTCCATATGGCTCGTCAGGGGCTTAAAAGGCGATTTGGCGAACATTGAAAAGATGGATCTCATAATACTTCCTTCGAATGAGTTAAGGGAAAAGCCCTCTGCTGCGGGTTTCCTCCACAGGAATCCGAATTCCCGACCCCCTTCCAGACAAACGCCAGGAGAGCGCTCGCACGTCTTTTAACATGATGCCGGGATCAAATCAATCGCTCAAACTGATTTCTAACAAACCTCGGAACCGCCCTTAAAAACGAGCGCTTCACCCCATCAGCATGCGCCATTCCGCCAGGTTTTCGATCTGCAGATAGGAGTTGGTTTCCCGGATTTCACCCATAGGCGCCGAGCCGTTGCCGCCGTAATTGTGGCCGGGGTACAGGATGATTTCATTCTGGATTTTCGCGAGACGGCGGGTCAGGGTATGATACATTTCCTCGCTGTCGCCGCCCGGCAGGTCCACCCGCCCGCAGCCCTGTAAAAACAGGGTGTCCCCCGCGACCAGATAGTCGCCGACCCGGAAACATTGGGAGCCGGGGGTGTGGCCCGGAGTATGCAGAAACGAAATGTCGACGGAGCCGACCTTTATTCGGTCTTCGCTGTCCATCAGCTTCATGTCCGAAACTGAAATTCCTGTAACCTGACGCAGGCCATCGGCTTCGTGTTTGTTCACATAAATGGGCACCGGGTGGGATTCCATCAACTGCGACAGGCCCAGGATATCCATGCCGAAAATATTACCGCCGACATGGTCGGGATGATAATGCGTCACCAGTGCGCCGGTGAGCTTCATCTCCTCCGCCGCGACGATGCTCAGAAGACCGCCGACATCCCAGGCGGGATCGACCACCACGCATTCCCGCGTTTCCCGGTCCCCGATCAGATAAATGAAGTTGGCCATGGAACGGGCCGAGGCATCCGCCTGGGCGATGTCCACGCCGCACAACAGTTGTTTGAAATAAAGAGGACTGGCTTCTGTCATGGTGTCTTTTCCAGAAAGGATCAGTGTTTGAATAGTCGATTGAGCATTCCTGCCAAGCTAATGCCGGCGCGTTGCAACTGTTCTTCCACGATTTTCCGGCCCTGCCGGATATAGTCCAGGGACAATTCCCGCCCCCTGGAAAATTGCAGGAGATATCCGTAATCCAGAACCAACGCACGCGTTTCATTGGACCATTCTTCGGGAGTGCCGCCCCGCCACTGCTTTTTGTTCTCCGGCGTAATCGCTGCGTTCAAATGACGGGCGAATTGCGCCTGGGTCCTGCCCTTCAGGAAAATCAGGTCATGATCCCAAACGCGATGCAGATTGGTCGGTTTGTTTCCGAAAAAGACGGCAATATCATTGCCTCCGCGGTCCTTCTCGTATCCCAAATGCATGGGCTGGTGCACATCGGCGACCAAGTGTACCAGAAACTTGAAGGCTTCCTTCCTTATTTTCGGAGACGCCCCTGAGGATTGGAGAACCCGTTCATATTCCTTGATTTTTTCGGTCACACATCGCTTCCGGGGGCAGTCGCGCGGCTGGTGGTATGTCCGGTGACCGGCGGCAATATTGGTATAATGCAGGAAATCCAGCCTGTCCCCGCTCTTCCTGATGTCGTCGGCCCAAGTGGCGACATTTGCCAGATGTTTTATGTTAAACTCGCGCTGGATGGTTTTCAGGACCTGGGGGTCCAGATTCATTTCCGCGATATGGCCGACAATGCGATGCCCCGCCGGACCCCAGGCCAACCCTTCCTGCAAGGGCAATGCGCTCAACAAGGCGAACCCTATTAAACACCGGACTATCATCGTTCCCTTTCAAGTGTGACGCGCTTCTTATCAGCATGGAAATGATCAAAGCGGCTTATCATACCATCAAGTTCTGGGTCATCATCATTCTTCTTTCAATCGTACTGGGAACCCTGGCGGTTCTGGCGCGATTGTTCGATTCCAGCAATAATCTCTCCCACAAGGTTTCCAGTTTGTGGGGGCGATGGTTGTGTACACTCAACGGAATCGAAGTGAATATCGAAGGCATGGAACATGTGCTGACGGATCGACCGCAGATTTTCATCGCTAACCATCAGGGATTTTTCGACATATTCGCGCTCAATGGATTCCTGCCGGTGCAGATGCGATGGGTGGCCAAATCCAATTTGTTTCACATTCCTTTTGTGGGATGGGCGATGCGGGCGGCGGGCAGCATCCCGGTGGACCGGAGCAACCGCAAAAAAGCCTATCAGGCGTTTCTGGTGACGATTGAAAAATTGAAGGCGGGGAATTCTATCGTGATCTTTCCGGAAGGAACGCGGTCGAAGGACGGAACCATCGGCCCGTTCAAGAAAGGCGGCCCTCTGCTTTCCATCCGGTCCGGCGCGCCGCTGGTGCCGGTCACTCTTTTGGGAACGGGAAATATCATTCGGAAGGGAAGCGGAATCATCCGGCCCGGACGGGTCCAGATCATCATTTCACCGCCCATCGCCAGCCAGACGGTCATGGATGACAAGGAAGAGAATGTGCTCCGCAACCTTCGCGATATCATCTGCAAAAATTACGAAAACCGCAATACCCGGCACGCGGAAAAAAACCAGACACTTCAGGTAGGATAACTGCCGGTAGGCGGCGCCATTACTTGCCGCCTTTTTCTTTCTGGATGAATTCCCAGACTTCCCGGGGATGTTCGCGGAGGTCTTCGATGTTGTCCCATACCGCACGGATCATCCCGGTTTTGTCGATCACAAACGTGGTCCGGTGAATGCGCTTGACCATCTGCCCCATATCGTCCACTTCTTTGACCACGCCATACAGGTCGGTCATTTTTTTATGTTCATCAGCCAGCAGGGTAAACCCAAGTTGATAGATTTCGATGAATTGACGGTGGGMTTGYACRCCGTTCCARCTGATTCCMAARAGYTCGACYTCYTTGGTRCGGAACTTGCGGTTCCATTCGTTRAAACARACCATYKMCCGGGTGTCTTCCGGGSTGGMGTCRAACASGTAAAAGGCGAGGATRACCCAWTTTTTAYCYTCAWAMTCYTTGAGTTTGAYGGTCACCCCTTCTTCRGCKGARGGGCTGGTSGCYCCGGCCTTGTAACCATAMACYGCGGGAAGTTCAAAATTGGGCGCACGATCACCTACTTCCAGTTTGTCAGCCATATAACCTTCTTTGCAAGAGATTAAAAAGGAGGGTTGCCTTACGCGTCGCCGAAAGCTTTTTTCAGCAAGGGCTCGACCTCCCCCTTGGCTTCCATTTCATCGAGGATATCGGTATCGCCGTAAAAATCCCCGTTGATGAACACTTTCGGAAGCGTGGGCCAGTTGGTCATCTGGCTGAGGGCTTCTCGCTTGGGCATGTTGTCGAGCATATTGACAACCTCGAACGGATACCCGTATTTGTTGAAAAACTGTATGGTCTCACTCGTGAAACCGCATTGCGGGGCGGCTTTGGTGCCTTTTCCATAAATGATAATTTTATGCTCGGCAATTTCACTTTTGATTTCGTCTTCAATAGCAGACATTGGCAACTCCTTAACAAAACATGGTAAACGATTTAGGTTATTATTTTTATGCGGGGACGTCTGTTTTGATTTCCGCCGCATGGATTCGTCCGTCTTTCATGGCATCGGTCAGGCAACCCTGAACCAATCGGTGACGCTCCATGACGTTCTTCCCTTCAAACTCTTTGGAAACCACATGGATGATAAAATGGTCGCTCACCCCCGTTTTATCCATCGCGTTGACTTCCGCGTCGGGAATTTGCGCTTTCACCAAGTCAATCAAATCCGGAATTCTGATCATTCACTACCCTTTCTTTCCAAAGGTTTAATTCAAACCTTTAAGATTCAGGCGATCCCGAAAGGTTTTAACTTTTTTTGACTCTCCTAAGAATATATCATAAAATCCAATGGGACAGGCCTTTTTTAAACCCATGTTTTTCAATAAGTTAGAAGAATGCCCGGCGGCGCGGAATCGGGCGCCTGGTTGGTTTGACGGACTCTGAAAATTTGCGGTATAATACTGAAACCAAAAGGCCATTTCGGTATCTAATACAACAGTTCAACCTTTTTTTGCAGGGAGCCTTCAATGCCCGATACTCAAGAATTCGTTTCCATCACCCCCCTCGCCTCGGAGGAAGTGAAAAAACTCATTGCGCAGGAAAACAAATCCGGCGTCGGTTTGCGCCTCGGCGTCAAGGGCGGCGGCTGTTCCGGTCTCTCTTACGACCTCGGTTTCTCCCCGAAAGAGGAGAGCGATACCGTGATCGAGCACACGGGATTCCAGGTGTTCATGGACCCCAAAAGCCTGATTTACTTAAAGGGGATGCAGTTGGATTTCCAGGGTGGACTGCAGGGCAAGGGGTTTGTGTTCGTCAACCCCAACGCCAAATCCACCTGCGGTTGCGGTGAATCGTTTTCTCTAACATAATCCTTAATCCTTTAATTCATTTTCAGCGCATCCGGTGCTTTGCCTGATGCGCTTTTTTATTTGATGAACCGGGGGGGCCTCTCCCCTCTTTCAATGGCAAATCGTCCATGGCCGTGACCACTCTCACAGAAGAACACCAGCAGGCCCGCGAGGGTTGCGTCTACTTTATTCTGGACGACTGGTGCCTGCTGGCAGCCACCGGCAAGGACACCTTTTCATTTCTGCAAAGCCAGACCACCAATGAGGTGGTGAACCTGGCCGTCGGCGCCGGCCTGGGCAACGCGCTGGTCGACCGCAAAGCGCGCCTGCTGTGCAATTTTTCCCTGCACAAAACCTCGGACACCACGGCGCTGATCCTCATTGAAACCCACCAGCGGGATACGCTGATCCATCAATTGAAGGAATATCAATTCCGCGAGGATATTTCCTGGAACACTGAGGTGCCTTTCAATTTCCTGGTGGCCCTGCAAGGACCGAAAAGTCCCGTCCTGCTGGAGCGCCTGACCGAATCGGGCCCGGGCCTCCACAACACCAATGACGTGTTCACCGCGAACATCGCCGGACACGAAACTCAAGTGATCTGCAAAAGCCTGACCGGTGAAGAAGGTTATGTCCTGGCGTGTGCCGAAACGCATCAATCCGATTTGATCCAGGCGATTCAGAAAGCAGGGGAATCGGTGGGAATTATCCCGATCGGCGCGGAAACCCGCGATACTTTGAGAATCGAAGCGGGGATTCCGGTTTACAGCCGCGACATGGATAAAAGCCACATCCTTCCGGAAACGGGGCTGGAGCACAGTTCGGTCAGTTACAACAAGGGCTGTTACATCGGGCAGGAGGTGATTGCCCGGATCAAAACCTACGGCTCTCCGGCTTTCGCGCTGATGGGTATCGTTCTGGACGGGGATACCCTGCCCGCCATGGACGCCCGGATCCAGATGAAAACCAAAAAAATCGGTGTGGTCAAAAGTTCGGTCTATTCCCCCTCACTGGACAAGGTAATCGCCCTGGCCTACCTGCAGAAAGATTTCCGCAGTCCCGACCAAACCTACAAAGTCACCCTGAACGATGAACCGGCAAAGGTCACCACCTGTTTGCTGCCGTTTTACCAGACGGCGGGCAAAACCGAGCGGGCGAAACAGCTCCACCATGATGCGCTGGCTCTTTTCAAAAATGAAAACAACCTGGACCGCCCCATTGCTCTGTTGCGGGAAGCGATCGCCCTCGACCCGAAATACGCTCCCGGTTACGAGGCGCTGGGGGTCATGCTGTCCAAACAGAACCAACTGGACGAGGCCATCGCGCTGATGAAACGCCTCGCGGAAATCGACCCGCAGGAAATCATGGCGCACACCAATCTTTCCATTTATTACATGCAACAGGGCCGCATCGAAGACGCGGAGCTGGAGAAAGGCGAAGCCACGGCGATCCAGTTCGAAAAATTGATCGAGGAAAAGCAGGCGGAAAAAGCCCGCGCTACGCAGGCCTCTCAGCAACAGCAGGATCGGGAACGTCAGGTGGAGATGTTCCACAAGGTGCTGGAGATCGATCCGGTCGATCAGGTGGCCAATTTCGGCCTCGGCTCCATTTACCTGGATACCGGCAAGTACGAGGAGGCCGTGGGACCGCTCCAAACGGTGGTGGAGCATTATCAGGATCATTCGGCGGCTTACCTGGTTCTGGGCAAGGCACTGGAGAAGCTGGAGCGCAGGGAAGATGCAGCGGGCGTGTATCAAAAAGGAATTGAAGCGGCTTCCAAAAAAGGCGATTTGATGCCGTTAAGGGATATGCAGAACCGGCTGAATCAGATTTTGCAGTCCGGCTCCTGACCCTTCAGGAAGCCCCACATATCCGACCCGGGATCCAATACCCCCTTCTGGATCAACCCCTGCGTCACCGATGCCCCGTGATCCATCAAAAACCAGGCGCGCAGTAAAAACTTTTCTTCCGGCGTGGTGTAGGCGTCCTCCCATTCGGTGACGGAGGAATGCTTTTTCAAGGCCTGCATCAGAGTGTCCGGAACGTTCAGCCGTCTTTTCTTCACGAAGGATTGGTATCCATCGATCAGCATCGGCTGAAAATCCTTGCGGCTGATTTTGATCAATTCCGAGACGCTGGGCAGGGCGTCTTTATGGTATTGGAAAAATTTAAGCTTGTAGTACTGGTGAATGGTCTCCAGCCGGAAGTAACAATGCAAGTCCACCACCTCCTCCCCGTACGCCTGGACGAGGTATTGCCGGATCAGCGGTTTGCCGTTCTGCAAGAGTAATTTGTTCAGCCGGCCCCGGTCGAACAGGTGAATCCGCACCGTGCTCAAATGCTTGCAGCACTGGTCCTCGATATCCTTCCTGAACAGGGTGTTTTGCGGCGGCACCCGGTACCAGTAAATTTCTTCCCGCGCCACTTGCATAGCCTGCTGGTAGGATTCGGCGATTTGATGATTGTTCGCCTTCTTGGCTTGACGGGCGATCTGATAGGCATTATCGGTGCCGAAGCCCAGCTCGATCAGCCGGTTCTGGAATTCTTTGCGGGTTCCCATCAGGTACCCCCCGCGTTCCTTGATGTGGTCGCGGGCCTTGTCCACGCCGCGCAGAGCCAGGCTGACGTCGCGAGGCGTTAACTCCAGCTCCAGGTTATGGGCGAATTGGTAAATGTCGTGGAGGGTTTTGTAATTCAGTTTGTCGATATACAGAAACTTCTGGATATTTTTTTCATGGAATCTGCATTTTTCGAATATTTTGATTTTCTTGTATTTCACTTCCTCCCAATACTTGCGGGTTCCTTCCTTTTTATTAAACTGCCCCTGAATCTCCGACCGCGCCTTGAAAAAATAACTGCGGAGCAGATACCACTTGGATTTCAATGTGGATTCGATGATCCACCGGTACTTGGGGGTGAGCACGGTCAGTTTGGGATCATCAAGCAATTCGATCTCGCCGGTGACCAGGATATAGTCCAGAAGCTCCAGGTGGCGCTCCAGTAGAATCGGGTTAATGGTTTCGACGAATTTGCGGTACACGGTTTCCCACCGGTGCAGATCGAATCCCCCGGGACTGCCATTGGTTTTACCGGCGGCCAACCCCTTCTTGACGGTTTGTATTCCGCTCTTTTCAATTTTTTGAAACAGCTCGTCCCGCGCCCCGATGTCCCGGATTTTGATCTGCTTGAGGCGGCTGATGATGGTCTGGGATTGTTCTTGGATTTCGCGGTCGAAATCCTCGTAGGTTTTGCTGGGAGAAAAATAGATGGCGGCGAGCAGGTCGTCCACCATGTCCAGGGACACGATGGTTTTCCGGGACAGCTTTTTATACTGATCAAAATCCAGGGTTTTACTGCCGGTCTGGCAGGACCGGATATCGTTCAGATAGGAACGGGCACGATCGAGATCCTCGGATTGGACGTAAGGATCGTTGATCACCTTGAGGAACAGAGATTCGGCTTTTTGCAAATCCCTTTTGGCCAGGAGCTCCAGCCCCTGGTTTAAAGGATCAAATACAAACATAAGGCACGGTGCGCCTTGTTTTTTAAGGACTTCATCCGGGTTCACAGGCAAGAACGCCTTCCCGCCCAAATACCATTTCAGCTTATAGAACTATCCATCCAATAATCCAATATGAATAATGTTCCAAAACCTGGGAGCGTATTCGATCCGCTCTCTATCTATCCCGATGAAATTTCAAAAATAAGGCTATTTAAGCCCCGGCCTAAATTCGGCGGGGCGTAATTGATATCAAAAATGCTGAATACGACACAAAAAACGCCATTATTAAGATGCAAAGATATAATCTCAGGTTTTAATAAAAAATTCCAGCCCCAAAAACCCACGCCAAAACGGCGGTAAATCCTTTTGTTAAAAAAGGTTAGAATGGATTGATTCCAAACCCGGAATTTAATATTTCAGGGTATGAAAGATGGTGAGGGCTTTCTGGCCGTTTCTTTCCTTGTTGTTCCCGTTCCAGATGGCGAAGGCAATGGGGGTTTGATCTCCTAAAAACTGGGTGTCGTTCGGATCGTTCGTTTTTAGGGTGCGCTTGAAGACGACCATCCAGCGGTTGTTGCTCCAGTTGCCGCTGCCATCGACATCCTGCTGGGCCTGGGTGGTGAGCGTGCTGAACCCTTCGGCATTGGGGTCTTCGACCGGCGACCGCCGCAGGGTGTTATCGGACAGGATATTACCGGTGGCACGGCCGGGGTTGAACACGCCCTCGTTTTTCCCCATGCCCGGGTCGATGGAGGGGTGACGTTCGGAGACTTTCGGCTGTTGATTGGGAGATAACACCAGTTTTCCGCTCGGCTCGTAGATATAATAACTGCCGGACCCCATCGCCATATAGTTGTACTGGTCTTCCAGGTCCTGCATCATTTCGTTGCCGGCGTGCCCGGCGTTCTCCTTGTTCCAGGTGGCCTTCCATTGCCAGATGTTGACGCGCTGCCCCTCGCCGCCCATGGTAAATGGAGGCACCGGACCCGACGGGTCCTGCGGAAACATCACCGCCGCCTGGTCCTTGTATTGCTGGTTCTGGACCATGATGTCGTTGCGGGTGGAGTCGACCCATTCCAGGCGAATGGCGATCTCCTTCCCATTGCTGGCGGCTTTGACGTTAACCCATTTGGTCGCCGGTGCGGGCCACATGGGATTGGTGATCATTTGCGGTTGCAGGTCGATGATGCTGTGCTTGCCTTGGGTCGGGCCATAATTGGACCAGAACACATCGGAGGGATTGACGGGAATTTCGCCGTGGACGCGGACCGCTTCAATCGTGGCGGCGGCGGCGGAAATGGGAGCCGTCAGGGTCCACAGGACAAGTAAAACCGCAATGAGGGTTTTGCAGTCAGCCACTTGTTCGGTCCCGTTTTGGAGGGGAACCTGATCTTAATGCAGTCGAGGCAGGTTATTTAACAGGTTCACATTCGGCCGGAGCGTTGGCAACCAGATCGTTTTCCATACTGTAGGAAAGGGATCGGTACTCGGGTTCTTCCACCTTGATGGGTTTCACATCCAGCAAGGCGCATTCATTATGCACCATCAGGGACAGGATATCGACCAGGTCCTTATACAAACCGCGCTCCGCCTTGCGGGAAGTAAAAATACAAAACAGAGGAGTCCATCGGCCGATATGGTTCCGGATGAATTTTTTGGTGGTGGCACGCACCACGGCGATTTTCTTCTCATCGTGGCCGTTGGTGATGCCATAGGCCTCCCGGAAACACAGGTAGGACATGAAGGCCAATTCGACGGAAATATGATCGACCCGCTCCCTGCCGCGGTTTTTGGGGAACTCGAACCCGAAGGTTTCATAAAAACCGCCGAGCTGGATTAACACGTCCGTCTGGGACTGAATACCGCCTTCCGTCCCATACTGCATCTCGTAGGGCGGGCATTCCTGGGAGACTGCGTGTCCGAACACGCTGACATACACCGCTTGCACCTGTTTCAAAGCCATTTTGGGGAGATACTTGCGGAAACTTCCGACCATGACCTCTATTTTTTTCCAGTCGCCTTCATCCAGAAGAACCACGTCAAACGGTTCCAGCAGGGAATTGGGACGGAAAAATTTCCGGTTCCAGGGATAACTGAACCCATTGGACAGAATGTCATAAATCCGGCCACGGGCCAACTGCAGGGCTATTCTCTGCTCTTTGCATTCTTCCAAGGAACCCATTTCACCAAACTTCACCAGAATCGGATCTTGCTCTATGACTTCGCTTACTTCGGACATGGGACTCTCCCTCAAAATAGTCGGACCGTAACCAGGTCCAAACACCGTTTAAAACCTCAAGCCTTGCATCCCCTCACGGGCCCGGCTGGCCGGCCCGATTTGCAAGTTTAGTTTAATTTGAACCAAAAGGAAATTTTAATTACTTAACTTATCACAAACGGCTAAAAAATCAAGCCGTTCCGGCTCTCAATTCGTAGACCTCGATACACCGGTCACAGGCCCCGTCCTTGCTTTCCCAATCCGGGAAATCGATTTGGATCGCCTCGATGACCATTTCATCACACACGCTTTCCGGATCGTCCACCCAGTTATAGGTCGGAAATTTACACAACGGACAGGGCGATCCCTGCAGATGGATATATTCTTGATCCTCCGCGGTGAAATCCTCCGAATAATCGATAAAGGTGCTGATCAGGGTTTCCAGATCGGTGGCCATGGACAGCAGTTCTTCGTGAGTCAGCTTCTCCGAATTCCACAGGCCCTCGAAAATACCGCGTCTCTGCTCCTCGGGAATTTTCCGGTAATAGTTGTCGAATTCGCGGTAGCGCGCATCTTTGGTCAGGACCGAGCGGATTTTCCTCCGGGCCAGACGCGAGTCGACGAATATATTCCACAACAGGCGGAAGCGCGCGGTGATGAGGTTTTTCATCGACGGGTTGCCGGGAATAAACGCGTCTTCGTAATCGAATTGCGGGTCCATCATGTCGCGCGCATGCATGAACTCGTGGATCAGGAAAGAGCCGAGTTCTTCCACCTCCTCCGGGTTGGCGAAGCGGCTGGCCAGCACGCGCATTTCGATCACCGGCAAACCGGACACCCGGTTCAAGACGTTGGACCCTTCGTCCACCTTGTTGATGGCCCGCTTGACCATGATTTCCTTGATTTTTTCCTCGAATGACCGCTCCTCTTCTTCATACTGGATCTCCGCCTGGTCCTCCTCGGTCTGAGCGGAAGAGTCTTCCAGGGATTCTACCAGTTCGGTCTGGACCGCGGGTGTCTCATCGGAAGACTCCGCGTCGGAGGCTTTCGCATCTTCGGAGGCTTTCGCATCTTCGGAGGCTTTCGCATCTTCAGAGACTTTCGCATCATCGGCATCTTCCGAACCTTCATCGCCCTCCGCCACCGCCACTCCACTTTCTCCGGCGCTTTCAGCCGGCGCGGCGAGGGCCTTTTTAGCGGACTTCTGGCGCTTGGGGATCAACCCACAGGCCTCCAGGGCCTGCAGGACATTGTCGCCCAATCCCAGCTTTTCCCGGAAAAACAGTTCATTGACTTTGGCGAAGGCTTCTTCCCGGTCATCCTCCGGCAACTCGTAAATCGGATCGGCCAGGGAATGGTATTCGTCATAATCGGCCCGCATACCGGAACGTTCCAAATGGTTGAGGTGCCGGAAAACCGCTTCTTCCATCAATTGGGGGCTGTAGTAGATTTTCATGGGCTTGGATGACTATTCGAATAGTTTTCTTAAAACTAATGGATTAATAGATTTTCCTACAAAGGTGCTATCAGGAATTTATAGAAGGACTCCGTCCTTGTCAAGGTTTGTTGCCCTGATTCCAGGTGTGAACAACCTGTGGAAAAAGGAATCTTTGAAGGATTCGGAATGCTCCGGCCCGGCCCTTTATCCGGGAACCCCGTAAAAATCATTACTCCTTATTTTATAAACGGTTAAATAGCTATTTTTTGTCGATTCTGTCGACCAACTTGCGCATTTCTTCAATGGAATGTGTCAGCTTTTCGGGATTTCCCAGCAATTGCGCCACTTCTCCCGCCCGGTCCAGGTAACCTTCGCAGGGTTCTTTGCGCGACTCGGCGAGGTTCATCCGGGCCACGGTCATATACAACTGCACCAGGTTGACGAAGTCCTTCTTCTCATGAAAGAGGTCGGCGGCCTTTTTGAAATAATCGTCCGCGTTCTCAAAATCCTTCCCGCGGAATTTGAGGTTGCCCAGAAAGGTGTGGTCCTTGGCCGACCCGAACCCGTCGCCCACCTTCAGTGTGTAATCCAAGGCTTTTTTATAATATTCCTCAGCTTGGTCGGCATAGCCCCGCCGGAAATGATAATTTCCCATATTACGGAAATCCTCCGCCATTTCCTTGGGATCTCCCAGCTCTTCGGAAATGCCCAGCGCCTGCTTGTAATGCTCCTCGGCTTTTTCGGTGTATCCCTTTTCCAGATAAAGCGCGCCGAGGTTCCGGAGGTCGATGACAATCTCCCGCGGATCGTCCAGCTTCTGCGAGCGTTCCAGCGCCATCTTGTAATACGGTTCCACCTTGGAACGGTCGTTCTTCTCATTATAAATCCGCGCCAGACTGCGGATGTCCTGGCAGGCGCTCCGAAGGTCCTGCAACTCCTCGGCGAGGGTCAGGGCTTTGTGGCAATACTTTTCCGCTTCGTTCCATTTTTCATTCTGCGTGTACAGGGTGAAGAGATTCCGGTAATCCTCGGCCATTTCCCGCTTGTTGTTGACCTGGGTGTTGAGGTCGAGGGCTTTTTTGTAAAGCTGCTCGGCCCCGGCCCAGTCCCGCTTCTGCAAATTGAGGTTGCCCAAGTTACGGTAATCATTGAGCAATCTCTTTCCATGGCCGGTTTTTTCATTGATCTTGAGGGATTGCTTCACCAGTTTTTCCGCCTTGTCCAGCTTGTTGAGGCGGATCAGCACATTGGCGCGGTTGCTGTACAGCTCCAGCGAGGCGGTGGTATCGGAACTCAACTCTTCCCGCAGAGCAATCGCTTTTTCGTAATATTGATCGGCGGCCTCCCAGTCTTCCTTTTCCGACAGGATGCTTCCCAGATTGCCGTGGGTGGAACTCATGCCGCTCTTGTCACCGGACTCCTCCTGGATTTTCAAAACTTCTTCCAGGGTGTTGCGCGCATCGTCGAGCCGGCTCCCCAGAAAAAACAGRTTACTCAAGTCCGTTAACAGAGAAACCTTCTTGGCAGCGTCTTTCTCCACTTCCGGCTTTTTGAGTTCGGCCTCGATTTCTCCCTGGCGTTTTTCAATGGTCCGGGGATGGCTGATGATGTAGAGCAGTTTGTCCTGGACAATCTGCACGCCTTGCGGATCTTTCAGTGCCTCGTACATGGCGTTGGCGTTTTGCAGAAATTTTTCCGCCTCCTCGAAATTCTCTTTCTGTAGGAACACTTCGCCCAACGCTTCATTCTGCTGGGCCATGCCGGGCCGGTTCTGGAGTTTTTCCATGATCTGCAGGGATTTGCCGTACTGCTCCTTCGCCGCGTCCCAGTTTTTCTTGAGGGCCTCGATCTTTCCCAGATTGGCGTAACTGCGGGCCTCGCCCAGCTCGTCGCCTATCTCGGTCATGATCTTCAGGGAATGGTTGTAATAGTTACACGACTGATCGAAGTCTTTTTTGTGGAGATATAAAATTCCGAGGTTGCCCAGCAGGTAGGCCTGGCGGCGCTGGTCTTTCTCCTTTTCGACGAATTCCAGCGCCTGCTTGAAATTTGTTTCCGCCTGGTCCAGCAACTCCGGCTTGCCGCCCAACCCCTCCTGCAACAGGGTGCTCCCCAGGTTGGCGTGACAGATGGCTATCGACGGTGCGTCGTTCATCTCTTCCAGCACGCCGATTATTTTACGGTTGATCTCGATCACCTTGTCGAAGCGTTTCGCTTCGTAAAACATCTCCTCCATCTCCTGATATTTCTTGATGAGATCGGAATGCCGCTTGTCTTGGGTCAGTTGGTCGATTTCACCCTGCGCGGCCTTTTCCTTCGCGTCGAGATACTTCGGCTGTTTTTTAATGGATTGGATTTTCTCCTCCATCACCGTCACCCGTTCGGCATCTTCTTTCTCCGACATCAGGTACGCCTTCACTTTTTCGAAATACTGCTCCGCCGCCTGGAAATCATTTTTCTGCAGAGCGATGTTGCCGAGATTTTCGCTGTACTGGATTTGGCCATTCAGGTTCTGACTCTGCTCGACCAGTTTGAGCGCCTTGACGTAATTTTCCTGTGCCACATCCAACTCGCCCTGGTAAAAACTCACGTTGCCCAGGTTGCCGAGGGAACTTTCGATGCCCCGGTCGTCCTTCAGCTTTTCCATCAGTTCGAGGGATTGCTGGTAGTAGTCCCGGGCCTGGTCCCACCGGCGCCGCTGAAACGAGATATTGCCGAGGTTGCCCAGTGTGTAAGCCTGCCCGGTTTCGTCGCCCGAATCCTCCATGTGCTTGAGGGCGGTCAGGAAATGGGTTTCCGCTTGCTTGAAATTCTTTTTCTGCAGGCTGGTATAAGCCATTTGCTCATACTTTTTGCCCTCGTCACTGGTACTGCCGGTCGATTGTCCCATATATGTCTCTCTCTAATACAAACAGGGTATATACCCGTAAAAAATAGGGGCCGGGAAAAGGCCCTTTAATCACCTAACAATCTGTTTTTCATCGGGATTCTTTGTGGATTATATGTTCCACGAGGGGCACTGTCAACCCAAGCTTCATTTGACAGCCTCGGGCCGTCTCCCTATAATCCCCC
>LKGT01008612.1_pt1 | contig 16328 bp, 12 predicted proteins | sample 503861 | NCBI WGS metagenome assembly LKGT01 (sample SAMN04113194, study PRJNA297058) | marine sediment metagenome | biome: marine benthic biome; feature: marine benthic feature; material: marine sediment; isolation source: sediment sample collected at the water-sediment interface from the South......
CGGCAGCAGAAACACCAAACTTGTCCTCCATATCCTTGATCAGTTCCGATAATTCAAGAACCGACATAGCGGAAACGGACTTAAGAATTTGTTCTCTTGTTGCTGACATGACTTACTCTCCTCGAAATAAAAACCTAGTACCAAGTTGGAAGTTGCAAGTTACAAGTACAAATAAGACAAACCGATCTCTGCGCATGCAGTTCTTTGCTACTTGCCATTTGTCACTTGCTACTCGCCGTTTCTTTACTGTCTCGCACAGCAGCAAGCGTGCGAACAAACTTACTTGGCACTTCGTTCAGAACTCGAACGAATGACTGTATAGGCGCCTGCATTGTGCCCAGCAGTTGCGCCAACAATTGCTCACGACCCGGTAGTTTCGCGAGCGTGTCCAGCTCAGCAGCGGATATCAGTTTCCCGCCCATAGCAGCTACTTTGACCCGCAGCAGCTTGTTGTCCTTGGCGAACTTGCTTAAGACCTTCGCAACCGCAACCGGATCTTCGCCGGCAGCCAACGCCACAGGCCCGACAAACTCCTCCTTCAGGCACTCGAACCGGGACCCCTCCACCGCGCGTCGCGCCAGGTTATTCTTGATTACCCGAAGATAGACCTGCGACTCGCGTGCCTGTCGGCGCAGATCGGTCATCTGCGCCACGGTCAACCCACGGTATTCAGCAAGTGCCACTGCCTGTGCCCCGGCTAAGACATTAGACACGCTTTGCACCAGCGCCTTTTTTTTCTCAAGACTCAAGCCCATAAAATCTCCCCACCCTTAGAGCGAATAGCTATCTAGTTGCACACCCGGCCCCATGGTCGTCGATAGAGTGACTCTCTCTATATAGGTTCCCTTGGCGTTCGGTGGCCTAGCCTTGCGCAGAGCCTCCATAAGCGTGGTTAGGTTCTCCTTAAGCGCATCGACCTCAAACGAAGCCTTACCGATGGAGCAATGAATGATGCCGGCTTTGACATTGCGGTATTGCACTTGCCCCGCCTTGGCGTTTTCCACCGCCTTGGCCACTTTCGGTGTGACCGTACCTACCTTAGGGTTCGGCATGAGTCCGCGCGGTCCTAGGATCTGACCCAGCTTGCCGACGATTTTCATCGCATCCGGTGTGGCGATAGCAATATCAAAGTCGAGCTTGCCACTCTTGACGTCATCTGCGAGGTCCTGCAATCCAACAATATCGGCGCCTGCTTGCTTTGCTTCCTCCGCTTGTTCGCCTTCGGCGAATACCGCGACGCGTACCTTTTTCCCGGTGCCGCGCGGCATCACCGTCATGCCACGCACGTTTTGATCAGACTTGCGGGCATCAATACCCAAATTAACCGCCACGTCGACCGATTCATCGAACTTGCAGCTGGCCGTCTCCTTGACCAGCTTTAGGGCCTCATCTATCCCAACGGGCTGGGTGCTGTCTTTACCTTCCCGGAGACGTCTCATTCGTTTGCCGGCCTTTGCCATTTGTTATACCTCCTCGGTTTCGATGCCCATGCTGCGGGCACTGCCGGCGATAATCCGTACCGCCTGATCGATGTCGTAGGCGTTCAGATCCACCATCTTCACCTTTGCAATCTCTTCCAATTGGGCGCGCGTAACCTTTCCTACTTTCTCGCTATGAGGTGTTCCGCTGCCCTTCTCTACCCCAGCCGCCTTTTTCAGAAGATAAGACGCGGGTGGCGTCTTGCGAATGAAGGTAAAGCTCTTATCACTAAAAACTGTGATGACCACCGGAATCGGTAGGCCTGGCTCCATGCCCTGGGTATCGGCATTAAAGGCCTTGCAGAACTCCATAATATTGAGTCCATGTTGGCCCAAGGCCGGACCTACCGGCGGGCTCGGATTCGCCTGACCGGCCAGGACCTGTAACTTAATGTATACATCTATTTTCTTTGTCTTCTTTGCCATTTTCTAGTTAGTCGTCAGTCGTGAGTTACAAAGACTTTCTTACGGTTTACGATTCACTGTTTACAGTTCACGGATCACAGTTCACAAACTTCAGCCCTTCTCTACCTGACTGAAATCTAGCTCGACCGGTGTTAGCCGTCCGAAAATCGAAACATTGACACGCAGTTTGTTCTTATCGTAATTGACGTCTTCCACCGTACCGTTGAAATCCTCAAACGGGCCATCGATAACGCGAACCTGCTCGCCCGCGGCAAAAGAGAATTTGGGGCGTGGTTTTTCTACGCCCTCCTTAACTTGCTGCAGAATCCCCTCCGCTTCTTTGTCGGAGATCGGGGTCGGTTTTAGCCCGGAACCACCGATAAACCCACTCACCTTAGGCACGCTCTTAACCAGGTGCCAGGTATCGTCGTCCATTTCCATCCTGACCAATACATAGCCCGGAAAAAACTTACGCTCAGTGGTACGCTTCTGGCCCCGCTTCAACTCGACAATTTCTTCGGTCGGCACCAAGATCTCGTCAAACTTATCCTCCGCCCCAGCATGCTTAATATGCTCTTGTAGCGACCGTGCTACGTGCTTTTCGAAACCCGAGAACGCCTGTACAACGTACCAACGCATAGCCATCATTGTGAGTCCTGCCGGATCAACTCGGCTTCCTGAAACTTATCCTCCGCCCCAGCATGCTTAATATGCTCTTGTAGCGACCACCTGACCTGTTTGTCGAAACCCGAGAACGCCTGTACAACGTACCAACGCATAGCCATCATTGCGAATCCGGCCGAACCAACAAAGTGACCGCCTTCTGCAGCCCCAAATCAATAATCCATAGAAACAGCGCTACGACGATAACCAACGCAACCACCACAAGCGTCACTTGTGTGGTTTCCTTCCGGGTTGGCCACACGACCTGGCGTAGCTCCCGCAGAGAGCCGCGTGCAAATTCCCTCGCGTTTCGACCTGGCTCAGTTTGAAGTACCACCGCTACCGCCAGCCCCGCCGCTACCAACACACCGAGCACCCGTACAAGCTCAGACTGGTCACCAAAATAATAGAAACCGGCTATGCCGATAAACACGATCAGCAGCGCTACAAGCAATTTCAGATGATCCAGATTCAAAGCAAACCTCGAGGCGACTCACTGGCAGGCCAGGAGGGAATCGAACCCCCAACCTTCGGTTTTGGAGACCGACGCTCTGCCAATTGAGCTACTGGCCTAGTTCCGTCAAACGTGACCCGCAAACCGTGAATCGCGAAATGCAACGGCCTTTCCAAAGATCGTAACACCAACTTGTTGCCACTAACGACTCGCCGCTCACGACTCACTCCAGTATCTTCGATACCACCCCCGCCCCGACCGTGCGACCACCTTCGCGGATGGCGAAGCGTAGACCGTCTTCCATGGCGATGGGAGCGATGAGCGATACCGTCACGCGTACATTATCCCCGGGCATCACCATTTCGGTGCCCTGGGGGAGTTCGACCGCACCGGTGATATCGGTGGTACGGAAGTAGAATTGCGGCCGGTAGCCGTTAAAGAAGGGGGTATGGCGCCCACCTTCTTCCTTGGACAACACATAGACCTCGGCCTCGAATTTGGTGTGCGGGGTAATCGAACCGGGTTGGGCCAGGACTTGGCCACGCTCGATATCCTCGCGCTTGATCCCTCTTAATAGGACTCCCACGTTATCCCCGGCCTGGCCTTGATCCAGCAACTTCCTGAACATCTCGACCCCGGTGACGATGGTTTTTTCGGTGTCTTTGATACCGACGATCTCGACTTCCCCGCCGACCTTGATCACCCCCCGTTCGACCCGGCCGGTGGCCACGGTACCACGCCCGGAGATGGAAAAGACGTCTTCCACTGGCATCAGGAAGGCACCATCGATCGCGCGTTGCGGCTCGGGGATATAGGAATCTAGGGCCTCGGCGAGCTTGAAAATGGAGGCCTCGCCGAGTTCACCGCTGTCTCCCTCTAGGGCCTTTAAGGCACTGCCGACGATGACGGGCGTGTCATCGCCGGGGAATTCATATTTGGTCAGAAGCTCGCGCACTTCCATATCGACCAGCTCTAAGAGCTCTTTGTCATCGACCATGTCGGCCTTGTTGAGATAGACGACGATGTAGGGCACGCCCACTTGGCGGGCGAGCAGAATATGCTCACGGGTCTGCGGCATGGGGCCATCGGCGGCCGAGACCACCAGGATGGCGCCATCCATTTGGGCAGCGCCGGTGATCATGTTTTTGATGTAATCGGCATGCCCCGGACAGTCCACGTGGGCATAGTGGCGATTCTCGGTCAGATACTCGACATGGGCGGTGGCAATGGTAATGCCGCGTTCCCGCTCTTCGGGGGCATTGTCGATTTGATCAAACGATGTGACATCCCCGCCATATTTCGCCGCTAACACCTTGGTCATGGCCGCAGTTAAGGTGGTCTTACCATGATCAACGTGACCAATCGTACCCACATTCATATGGGGTTTTGTGCGTTCGAATTTTGCCTTAGCCACCGTGGGTTCCTCAGCTTGCTTTGCGGATAACAGCCTCGGCCACATTGGTCGGGGCCGAGGCATACTTTTTGAATTCCATCGTATAGGTCGCACGCCCTTGTGTCGCCGACCGTAGTGCGGTCGCGTACCCGAACATTTCCGCCAATGGCACTTCGGCGCGGATAACCTTACCGGCCGGCGCATCTTCCATACCGTGAATCGCCCCGCGGCGTGAACTCAGATCACCGTTGACGGCACCCATATACCCCTCGGGCGTAACAACCTCGACGGCCATAATCGGTTCCAACAGTACCAAGCTGGCTTTCACGGCGCCATTACGGAAACACCGACTGGCCGCCATCCTAAAGGCGGTTTCGGACGAATCCACTTCATGATAAGAACCGTCAAAGAGCGTCACCTTCACATCGACCATGGGATAACCGGCCAACACACCGCCTTCCATCGCGTCCTGGACGCCCTTGCGAACCGCGGGTATGTATTCGCGCGGCACCGCGCCACCCTTAATGGCATCGACAAACTCGAAACCTTCGCCCGACGGTTGCGGTTCCAGGCGCAAATAGACATGGCCATATTGCCCGCGGCCGCCGGTTTGCTTGACGTATTTTGTCTCCTGCGTAACCTCTCTGCCGATTGTCTCGCGATAGGCTACTTCTGGTCTGCCAACATTGGCATCAACACTGAATTCGCGTTTCATGCGATCGACAATGATCTCCAGGTGCAACTCGCCCATGCCAGAGATTATCGTTTGCCCCGATTCCTCATCGCTAGATACGCGAAAAGATGGATCCTCCTGTGCCAAACGTGAGAGTGCCACGCCCATCTTCTCTTGATCCGCCTTGGTCCGCGGCTCAACCGCCTGCGAGATCACTGGTTCTGGAAACTCCATACGTTCCAAAGTAATCACGCTATTGACAGCGCACAGCGTGTCACCAGTAGTTACATATTTGATACCAACGGCCGCGGCGATATCGCCCGCCCGAACCTCTTTGATGTCCTCTCGACTGTTGGCATGCATCTGCAGCAAACGCCCCACCCGTTCTTTCTTACGCTTAACAGGGTTGTACACACTGTCACCGGATTTCGTTACGCCAGAATAGACGCGGAAAAAGACAAGCTGGCCGACGTAGGGGTCAGTAGCGATCTTGAACGCTAGGGCGGCAAACGGCTCGTTATCATCTGCACGCCGCTCAGCCGTGGTCTGATCCTTGTTGTCCAAAATGCCCTTCATCGGAGGCACATCAACTGGCGACGGCATGTAGTCGAGCACCGCGTCCAGCAACGCTTGCACGCCTTTATTCTTGAACGCCGAACCACACAATACGCAAACGGCCTCGTTGGCCAGTGTCCGCGCGCGAAGACCCGCTTTAATGTCCGCCTGAGAGAGCTCGCCCTCACCGAGATACTCGTCCATGAACTCTTCGTTGGCCTCGGCCGCCGCTGCTACCATCTGCTCGCGCCACTTGTTACACTCCTCGACCATATCTGCCGGGATATCGCGTTCTTCGAACTGGACACCAAGATTCGAGTCATCCCAATAGATGGCTTTCATCTTAACCAGATCGACAACGCCTTTAAATTTGTCCTCAGCCCCAATGGGTAGTTGAATCGGAATAGCGTTAGCGCCTAGACGGTCCTTGATTTGGCCTACGACTCGAGCAAAATCCGCACCCGCACGATCCATTTTGTTTATGAAGGCAACGCGCGGCACCTTATATTTAGTCGCCTGTCGCCAAACGGTCTCGGACTGCGGCTCGACCCCACCGACAGCACAGAACACAGCAACCGCACCGTCTAGTACGCGCAACGAGCGTTCAACCTCAATCGTGAAGTCCACATGCCCGGGGGTATCGATGATGTTAATCCTATGCTCGGGATATGACTGGTCCATACCTTTCCAAAAGCAGGTCGTCGTCGCCGACGTAATAGTGATGCCGCGCTCCTGTTCCTGTTCCATCCAGTCCATAACCGCCGTACCATCGTGAACTTCGCCGAGTTTGTACGAAATTCCCGTGTAGAAAAGGATACGTTCGGTGGTCGTCGTCTTACCGGCATCGATGTGCGCCATGATGCCGATATTGCGATACCTTTCTATTGGAGTCTTGCGTGCCACAACTTCACTTCCTTCAGAACTCTGCGTCCATTACCAACGATAATGCGAGAAGGCCTTGTTGGCTTCTGCCATACGATGGGCGTCTTCGCGCTTTCTAACCGCATTTCCTCTTTTCTCCGCTGCATCTAGCAGCTCGGCCGCTAGCCGATCCCCGGTGGATTTGCCGGAACGGGCACGCGCGGCCTCTATCATCCAACGCATAGCCAGCGCACCTTGCCGCAGGGATCGTACCTCAATGGGCACCTGATAGGTGGCACCACCAACACGACGGCTTTTTACCTCTACCAATGGGCGTACATTGTCGAGCGCCTGGTTGAATACCTCCACCGGGTCCTTCTTGGTTCGCGCAGCCACCATGTCTAAGGCCCCGTAGACGATCTTCTCGGCCACCGCCTTTTTCCCGCGTTTCATCACCACGTTAATGAATTTGGCCAACGTTTCGCTCCCGTACTTCGGATCGGGAATGATCTGGCGCTTCGCAATTACTCGTCGTCTTGGCATGACTATCTATACGTTCTATCTATACGTTCTATTCGCGTGGGGTCAACAGGGCGGAACTTAAACTGCGGCCATCATCTTAGGCCTTGGGCCGTTTGGTGCCGTACTTGGAGCGGCCTTGATGTCGGTCGCTGACGCCGGCGGTATCTAGCGCCCCGCGTACCGTATGATAGCGCACCCCGGGCAGATCTTTCACACGCCCCCCCCGGATCAGCACCACCGAGTGCTCCTGCAGGTTGTGGCCCTCACCGCCAATATAGGTAGTGACCTCGAACCCATTCGTCAGGCGTACACGGGCGACCTTACGTAGTGCCGAATTCGGCTTCTTGGGCGTCGTCGTGTACACCCGGGTGCACACGCCGCGCTTCTGCGGACAGGCCATCAGGGCGGGCACGGTCGATTTCTTGGTCTGCCGCTTGCGCGGTTTCCGCACTAGTTGATTGATCGTTGGCATCGAGTAGTTTCAGCCCACAAAGCAACGACAGGTCGGTGCTCCCGACCTGTCAGGTGGGGCGCGAGTCTAGGCATACCCCCCCAAAGTGTCAAGTTTTAGACTGTTTTTCTAGGCTCCAACCGCCTCCTCGCCACTTTGGGTACTGCTGGTGGCGGCCGCGCTAGTAGATAGTGATTGCTCGAGCTCGAGCGCCTCTTCTTTCGCCTGTGTGCGTTTTCGTCGCCGCTCTTGATGATAGGCGAGCCCGGTACCAGCCGGAATCAACCGTCCGACGATGACGTTTTCCTTGAGCCCCCGCAGCATATCGCGTTTACCGTTTATCGCCGCTTCCGTGAGCACGCGCGTGGTCTCCTGGAACGACGCGGCCGAGATAAAAGACTCTGTAGACAACGATGCCTTGGTGATACCTAGCAACAGCCGCTCGTAGGTGGCCGGCTCCTTACCGTCAGCCATCATCGTCTCGTTTTCCCCCAGCAAGCGTGCACGCTCCACCTGTTCGCCGGGCAAGAAACGAGTATCGCCCGGATTCAGGATGTTTACCTTACGGAGCATCTGTCGAACGATGACGTCGATATGCTTGTCGTTGATCTTTACCCCCTGTAGCCGGTAGACATCTTGCACCTCATCGACGATATAGTTGGTAAGCGTCTCAACTCCTAGCAGCCGCAGGATATCCGTGGAAACCGGGGCACCCTCGACGACCACATCACCCTGCTCCAGCGTTTCACCCTCAAATACCGTTATGTGGCGACCCTTGGGAATCAGATACTCGTGATCAACGCCCTCCTGGTCGGTAATAACTAAGCGCCGTTTACCCTTGGTGTCCTTCCCAAAAGAAACCACCCCCGAAATCTCCGCCAAGATGGCGCAATCCTTCGGCTTGCGGGCTTCAAACAACTCCGCCACCCTTGGCAGACCGCCGGTGATGTCACGGGTCTTTTGAGTCTCCTGCGGAATACGGGCCAATACACCGCCGACGCCCACCTTGGCACCGTCGTCCACGGTAATGATTGCCCCCGGCGGCAACATGTACTTTGCCGGAATATCGGTGCCCGGGATGGTCAAGTCCTTACCCCGACCATCTACAAGGCCAAGCATGGGACGAACATCCTTGGTGCCACCTCGCTGCGCGGGATCAAGCACTACGTAAGTGGAAAGACCGGTAACCTCGTCGGTTTGCTTGTTTACGCTAACACCATCAATAAGATCACTAAACATGACCTTGCCCGCGACTTCGGTGATGATGGGATGTGTATGCGGCTCCCACTGGGCCACGATCGAACCGGCCTTGACCTTATCGCCATCGTAAACCGTGAGCACGGCACCATAGGGCACTTTATAACGCTCACGGTCGCGACCCTGGGCATCTTGCACAATCAGCTCGCCCGACCGCGATACCGCTACATAATTACCACTGGCGTGTTTAACGACCTTAAGATTCTTTAGCTTAACGGTACCGTTGGTCCTCACATCGATCTTGCTCTCCATAATCGCACCGGAGGCGGCACCGCCGATGTGAAACGTGCGCATGGTTAACTGAGTGCCAGGCTCGCCAATACTCTGAGCAGCAATGACACCCACCGCTTCACCAATATTGACCAGATGTCCGCGCCCCAGATCACGGCCGTAACATAGGCCGCATACGCCATAACGTGTTTGACAGGTCACGGGCGAACGCACCAACACCATATCGATGTTCTTCTCTTCGAGCAGGGTTACCAAGTGCTCATCCAATAGGGTCCCGCCTTCGATCAGCACAGTGTTTTCGTCGCTGGGATCACGGATATCTCCAATGACCGCGCGGCCGAGGATACGATCACGCAGCGGTACCACCACTTCTCCACCTTCTACCAGGGCCGATTTCGTGATGCCCTCACTGGTGCCACAGTCTTGCTCGGTCACCACCAAGTCCTGACAGACATCCACCAGACGTCGCGTCAAGTAACCAGAGTTCGCGGTCTTAAGCGCGGTATCCGCTAGACCTTTGCGAGCACCATGGGTAGAGATGAAGTATTGCAGGACATTCAGTCCTTCACGGAAATTCGCAGTGATAGGCGTCTCTATAATGGAGCCGTCCGGCTTAGCCATTAGGCCGCGCATGCCGGCAAGCTGCCGGATCTGCGCCGCGCTACCGCGAGCGCCGGAATCTGCCATCATGAAAATCGGGTTGAACGAATCCTGCCTGACTTCCTTGCCTTCTGCATCCACAACTTGCTCACTACCCAACTGCTCCATCATGGACTTGGCAACACTCTCGCTGGTGCGAGTCCAGATATCAACGACCTTATTATAACGTTCACCATCCGTGAGCAGACCGGATGCGTACTGTTTTTGGATGCTCTTAACTTCAGATTCTGCCTGTCGAAGTATCTCGGCTTTCTCAACTGGCGTAACCATGTCGTCCACGCCAATCGAGATGCCGGCACGGGTGGCGTACGAGAATCCGGTATACATAAGCTGGTCAGCGAAAATAACCGTCTCCTTCAGACCAACACTTCGGTAGCAGGCATTAATGAGTGCTGAAATACGCTTCTTGTTCAGATCACGATTGACCAAATCGAAAGTGAGACCCTCGGGCAATAACTCTGATAGCAGGGCCCGTCCTACCGTGGAATCGTATAACTTCAATGTTTCAGTGCGATTGCCGTCGTCATCACGGAGTACCTCACGAATGCGTACCTTAATGCGCGTATGCAGCGACATGTGCCCTGTTTCGTACGCACGATGAACCTCTGACACGTCGGCAAACACCTTGCCTTCGCCTGGTTGGTTTATCTTCTCGCGTGCCATGTAGTTGAGACCCAACACGATATCTTGCGTCGGCACAATGATGGGCTCGCCATGGGCCGGTGACAGGATATTGTTCGTTGACATCATCAGCGCCCGCGCTTCCAATTGAGCTTCGATTGAAAGCGGGATGTGGACGGCCATCTGGTCACCGTCGAAGTCGGCGTTGAAGGCCGCGCATACCAACGGGTGCAGCTGTATGGCTTTACCTTCGATGAGCACCGGCTCAAACGCTTGAATGCCCAAGCGGTGTAGCGTCGGTGCACGATTGAGCAATACCGGGTGCTCGCGGATTACTTCCTCGAGAATGTCCCAAACCTCGGGACTGGCCAACTCGACCATCTTCTTGGCGGCCTTGATCGTGGTAGCAAGACCTTTCAATTCCAACTTACTAAAGATAAACGGTTTGAAGAGCTCAAGCGCCATCTTCTTTGGCAGCCCACACTGGTGCAGCTTGAGAGTGGGGCCCACCACGATCACCGAACGCCCAGAATAATCAACACGTTTGCCGAGCAGGTTCTGTCGAAAGCGGCCCTGTTTGCCCTTAATCATATCGGCTAAGGATTTCAGTTGGCGTTTATTCGCCCCGGTGATGGCCTTGCCACGCCGACCATTGTCGAGCAACGCATCTACTGCTTCCTGTAACATGCGTTTTTCGTTGCGCACAATGATGTCGGGCGCATTCAGATCAAGCAGACGCTTTAGGCGATTATTGCGATTTATAACCCGCCGATAGAGGTCGTTGAGATCACTCGTTGCAAAACGACCACCATCTAATGGCACTAGTGGCCGCAGCTCGGGCGGCAGTACTGGTAAGATCGCCATGACCATCCATTCCGGACGATTGCGAGAATGAATAAATGCCTCGATGACTTTGAGGCGCTTCGTAAGCTTCTTGATCTTCGTTTCAGAACCGGTTGCTGCCAGTTCCTCGCGCAGTTTTCCAGCCTCCTCTTCGAGATTGATACGCTTTAGTAGATCTCGTATCGCCTCCGCACCCATACGGGCATCAAACTCATCACCATATTGCTCGAGCGCGTTTAGGTATGCCTCTTCAGACATCAGAGTTGCGGGTTCTAGCGGCGTTAAACCTGGATCAACGATCACGTAGGCTTCGAAATAAAGTACTCGCTCGATGTCTCGGAGGGTCATATCCAGGATAAGCCCCATACGCGAAGGCAGCGACTTCAAGAACCAGATATGTGCCACTGGACTTGCGAGCTCGATATGTCCCATGCGTTCGCGGCGCACCTTGGATAGCGTGACTTCGACTCCGCACTTTTCGCAGATTACACCGCGATGTTTCAAACGTTTGTACTTGCCGCACAGACATTCGTAGTCCTTTACCGGCCCGAAAATCTTGGCGCAGAATAGGCCATCCCGCTCTGGCTTAAATGTCCGATAGTTGATGGTCTCGGGCTTCTTGACTTCGCCCCAAGACCACGAGCGGATTTTTTCGGGTGAGGCAAGCCCAATACGAATGACGTCAAAGTCTTCCGACTTTACTTGCTGCTTGAAAAGATTAAATAAGTCTTTCAATGTTTATCTCCCGCAATAGCCGCTGCGTTGTAGACTTAGATTTGTTCGAGAGCGATATCGATACCAAGCGCCCGAATCTCCTTGACCAACACGTTAAAGGATTCAGGCATGCCCGCTTCCATACGATAGTCCCCTTTGACGATGTTCTCGAACATCTTCGTACGTCCTGCCACATCATCAGATTTGACGGTTAGCATTTCCTGCAACGTATAGCCGGCACCATAGGCCTCCAGTGCCCACACCTCCATTTCACCAAACCGCTGTCCGCCAAACTGGGCCTTACCACCCAGGGGCTGTTGGGTCACAAGGCTGTACGGTCCAGTTGAACGGGCATGCATCTTGTCGTCGACCAAATGGTTGAGCTTAAGCATATACATATAGCCAACCGTGATCGAATGCGCGAACGCTTCGCCAGTGCGTCCATCACAAAGTGTCGTCTGGCCACTCCGTGGTAAACCCGCAAGTTCCAGCATGCGCTTGATTTCGTCTTCCTTGGCGCCGTCAAAAACGGGCGTCGCCATGGGCATGCCGCCACGCAGATTGTTGGCCAACTCTATGATCTCGTCGTCCGTGAGTGACTTGATGTCTTCCTTATGTTCGCCGGCCTTCGGATCGTTGTAGACCTTGTCGATGAATTTACGCAATTCCGCAACGGCACGTTCCTGATCGAGCATTTTGCCAATCTGTCGTCCAAGCTCGTGCGCCGCCCAGCCCAAGTGTGTCTCTAGTACTTGACCCACATTCATACGCGAGGGAACACCGAGTGGATTGAGGACAATATCGATAGGCGTGCCGTCCGCCATGTATGGCATATCCTCGACCGGCACGATGCGTGAGATTACGCCCTTATTTCCGTGCCGACCCGCCATCTTATCGCCGGGCTGTAGCTGGCGTTTGACCGCCACGTAGACCTTGACCATCTTGAGGACACCCGGCGCGAGATCGTCACCCGAAATTAGGTTCGATCGTTTTTCCGTGAACTTGGTGTCGAAATATTCCTTCTGCTTGGCCAGCTGAGTGCGAAGCTGCTCGAGTACTTGGCTAGCCTCTTCGTTGCGCAAACGAATGTCGAACCACTTTTGACGCGCGAGCTCGGCCAAGTATGCCTTGGTGACCCTATCCCCGGCTTTAAGATCGGCCGGTCCACCGTCAACCGTTTTGCCGATCAACAACCGCTCAATGCGTGCATAGGCATCATCCTCAACAATACGGTATTGATCGTTCAGGTCTTTCTGAATGCGCTCGAGCTCTTGCTCCTCGTTTGCTTTGGCCCTGGCATCCTTCTCAACGCCTTCACGGGTAAACACCTGCACGTCGATTACCGTGCCGGACATGCCAGATGGCATGCGTAGCGAGGTGTCCTTCACGTCCGAGGCCTTCTCACCGAATATCGCACGCAACAATTTTTCTTCCGGCGTGAGCTGTGTTTCACCTTTAGGCGTCACTTTGCCAACCAAGATGTCGCCGGTTGTTACTTCCGCCCCGATATAGACAATCCCCGACTCATCCAATTTAGACAACGCCGCTTCACCCACGTTGGGTATGTCTCGCGTGATATCCTCAGGGCCTAGCTTAGTGTCGCGCGCAACCGTATTGAGCTCTTCGATGTGAATAGTCGTAAAATCGTCTTGCTCCACCACGCGCTCAGATATGAGGATAGAGTCCTCGAAGTTGTAACCACTCCAAGGCATGAAGGCCACAAGGATATTCCGTCCGAGCGCCAACTCCCCCATATGCGTCGAAGGTCCGTCCGCCAACACATCACCCTTGGCTATCTTGTCACCAACTCGTGCCAACGGCTTCTGATTGATGTTGGTGTTCTGGTTCGAACGCTGATACTTGACCAGGGTGTATATGTCGACACCAACTTCGCCGGGCTTGGTCTCATCGTCATTGACGCGCACAACGATACGGCTCGCATCGACTGAATCGACCGTGCCGCCTCGTTTCGCGACAACCGTGGCGCCCGAATCCACCGCGACGATACTTTCCATACCCGTTCCCACCAACGGTTTCTCGGTACGCAAAGTGGGGACCGCCTGACGCTGCATGTTTGAACCCATAAGGGCTCGATTCGCATCATCGTGCTCAAGAAACGGGATTAACGAGGCCGCCACCGACACGATCTGCGATGGCGCAACGTCAATATAGTCAACCTTATCTACTGTGGACAACATGAACTCATTCTTGTGCCGGCACGATACGAGCTCATCCACTAAACTACCCTTGGCATCCATACCCGCGTTGGCCTGGGCGATGGTGTAGTCGCCTTCCTCGATAGCGGATAGATACTGAATTTCATCGGTGGCCCTAGATTTCACAACCTTGCGGTAGGGTGTCTCGAGAAAACCATACTCGTTGGTGCGCGCGTAAACCGCCAATGAGTTAATCAAACCGATATTCGGTCCTTCCGGCGTTTCGATTGGACACACGCGACCATAATGGGTTGGGTGCACATCGCGCACTTCAAATCCCGCCCGTTCACGGGTAAGCCCGCCCGGACCCAGAGCCGACACCCGACGTTTGTGTGTAACCTCGGATAGCGGATTAGTTTGATCCATGAACTGCGACAACTGGCTAGAGCCAAAGAATTCCTTGATTACAGCTGAGACTGGCTTGGCATTTATCAACTCCTGCGGCATCAGTCCGGCACTGTCGGCTAGATTCAACCGTTCCTTAACCGCACGTTCGACGCGGACCAGCCCAACGCGGAATTGATTTTCCACCAACTCCCCGACAGAACGCACACGCCGATTGCCGAGATGGTCGATATCGTCGATGACGCCCTCACCGTTCTTGAGGCCGATCAACACCTTCATGACATCCACAATGTCTTCCTTGCTTAGGATCCCCGGGCCTTCGTCTGTGTCACGCCCGAGGCGCCGATTGAACTTCATGCGCCCGACAGCGGAAAGATCATAGCGGTCCGGACTAAAAAATAAGTTATTGAATAGAGTTTGTGCCGCATCTTTGGTCGGCGGCTCGCCTGGGCGCATCATACGGTAAACTTCGACCTGCGCCTCCAGTGCATCATGGGTAGGATCGAGATGTAGGGTCTCAGAAATAAAAGGCCCGCGATTCAAATCATTAGTATGGATCGTTTTGACTTCGGCGATGCCCACTTCCACAAACTTTGCTAGGAGTTCCTCAGTGACTACATCGTTGGCTTGGGCAAGCAACTCACCGGTCGCCCGATCTACCACGTCCTCGGCTAGCGCGCGGTCGATCAAAGCGCTTGGACCTACTATTAACTGCTTCATTCGCGTGCGCTCAAGCTCGCGCACATGGCGCGCCGAAATTCGTCGGCCGGCCTCGACGATGACTTCACCCTTCGGTGTCTTGATATCTACGTCAAGCTGCATACCGCGCAGACGTGAAGCTATCAGATCGAGCTTGACTTCGTTTTTGGCGAGTCGAAACGTATCCATTTCGAAAAAGGTCGCCAGGATTTCCTGGGTTGTCATTCCCAAGGCACGCAGAACTATCGTCGCCGGCAGTTTGCGACGACGATCTATGCGAATATACAGAAGATCCTTGGGGTCGAACTCCAGATCGAGCCACGAGCCACGATAGGGAATAATGCGCGCGGAAAACAGCAGTTTGCCCGATGAATGAGTCTTACCATAATCGTGCTCAAAAAATACGCCCGGCGACCGGTGTAACTGGGAAACGATGACCCGCTCCGTGCCATTGATCACAAACGTGCCGTTATCCGTCATCAAGGGAATTTCCCCGAGATACACTTCTTGCTCCTTGATGTCACGTACGGTTTTGGTGCCGGTCGCCTCATCCTTCTCAAAGACGACCAAGCGCACCAATACGCGCAGTGGCGCTGAGTAGATCAAGCCCCGCTGTTGACACTCCTTGACATCGAACGGCGGTCCGCCCAAGCGATAACTAACGAACTCAAGAGCGGCATTACCAACATAACCTTCGATGGGAAACACGCTCTTAAACGCAGCCTGCAAACCTTGGTCGATACGTTGTTCGGCTGGTACACCCGCCTGCAAAAATTTCTTGTAGGACCGTTTTTGGATCTCTAGAAGATAGGGAACCCGCAATACCATCGGATGCTTGCCGAACTTCTTGCGGATACGTTTCTTTTCAGTAAACGTGTATGCCATAATCGCTTTCAGTCCTCACCGGCGCAGCGGCCGGATACAGCCTCAAAAGTAAGCGCGCACCGCTAGACGTAGGCTGATGACTCGCGGCCACCGCCTTGAGTTGCTCGCTATCTCTGCGCAACGCGCTGTGCACAAATCGATCGAAATGTTTGTCGCCCAACAGTCGCTCTACTTAAGCTCGACTGTGGCGCCAGCTTCTTCCAATTGCTTCTTGATATCTTCTGCCTCTTCCTTATTAACAGCCTCTTTAACTGTCGCTGGTACAGATTCGACAAGGTCCTTAGCCTCCTTAAGGCCCAGGTTGGTCGCCGCCCGTACCACCTTAATCACGGACACCTTATTGCTTCCGAAGCTACCCAGGACGACATCGAACTCTGTTTGCTCGGCGGCAGCTTCGGCCGC
>LKGT01006101.1_pt1 | contig 16282 bp, 16 predicted proteins | sample 503861 | NCBI WGS metagenome assembly LKGT01 (sample SAMN04113194, study PRJNA297058) | marine sediment metagenome | biome: marine benthic biome; feature: marine benthic feature; material: marine sediment; isolation source: sediment sample collected at the water-sediment interface from the South......
AAATCTCGTATTATGCTTTATTAAAAATCTAGCTTGTGGAATGGAATAATATTTTAAAGAAAAGATTCAGGTGTAAATCGTGGCTAACAAAATAAAGTGCTCACATATTCTAGTAAAAAAACAGAGTGAAGCACTCGCAATCCAAGAACGGCTAAAACAGGGAGAAAAGTTTGGTAAGCTAGCTAAAGAGCTTTCTATTGATCCTGGAAGTGCAAAAAGAGATGGAAGCTTAGGATACTTTGGAAGAGGGGCAATGGTAAAACCATTCGAAGAGGTTGCATTCAAACTCCAGATAGGCGAAGTTTCAGATTTAGTAAAGTCAGAATTTGGTTATCACATTATCAAAAGACTAGGTTAGATGTAGGCATCAAGACCTGCTTTTACTTCTTGTTTTTGTAGAATCTTGGTCATTTTTTCACCCATTCCTTTTGCTGCAGTAATCTTTCTTTTTCCAATCCAGTAATAGGTTTCATCAATTGTATCTTTTGCAATTAAAACAATCAGTTTTCCAGTATTTTTTCTTCCAGTTCTTCCACGCCTTTGGATGTAACGGATTGAACTTGGTACATTATCATAAAAGATCACATGATTTACTTCTGAGATATCCAATCCTTCTTCTCCAACTCTAGTAGCAATGAGAACTTTGAATTCTCCGTCTCTAAATTTCTGAACTGTTTCAATTTGTTTTTTCTGTTTTAGTCCAGTAACACCTGCTTTGCCAATTAGTATTTCTGCAGAAATTCCCATCGCTGTTAATTGTTTATGAATTGTATCAACTGAATCACGATAGCTAGTAAAAACTAGAACTTTATTATCTACAGATTGAATAATTTCTTTTAGTTTTGGAATTTTTGAATGCTCAATTCCTTTGTTCTGAGCAGATTTTGCAAGTTGAATGGCTCTTGTAAAATTTGGGTCAACTTCAAAAAGCTCTTTGATTCCAGCACCTTTCTTTTTGCTTGTTCTTTCACAAAATTTTAGAAAAGGAGTGATTCCATGAGCTTCTAAGAGRTTTAAYGCAWAATGGATACGRATAGCCGTGAAAAGTGGCTTTGCCGAGCGCCGGTTTYGATTAAGAACAAAAACCCTAATTCGCAACAAAGCAGATAGAGATTTTTGATCACCRAGTTTTAGACCATTCTTTTTTAGTGTTTGATATCGTTCATCTAAYGCAAGTTTGATTAGAGTTTGAATTGCTTTCATTTCTTGTGGCAAGTCGACCTTWAYCCATTCKGTGTCAGTCTGCTGAACATAYGGCTTTACATCTGGACTTTCTTCGTCTCGYTCAGCTATACGGGAAATTTTTAGTGTTCTAAGAATTTCRGTCGCCTTTTCTTTTTCACTTGGTAGAGTTGCAGTCATTCCCAKTATTCTTACATTTGAATTAGCAAATCKTTCAGCAATTCCAGAATATGCATARTCACCAATAGTTCTRTGKGCTTCATCAAAAATTACTAGATTGAATTGTTCTGGAGAAACAATTTGTCKATCTAAATCRTTTCTTGTAATTTCKGGAGTGGCRCAAATYACRCTATTCATCCAAAGTTTTTTTCTTTTTRTYATTTGATCYTCRCCRGTAAYAATTCCTATATCATCTAATGTYAGATTATTTTTAAGAAAATCATAATGTTGGTTTACGAGAACTCTRGTAGGAGCYAAAAAYAAAAYWCCRCCMTTTCCTCTTGAAAGAAATTCGGCCATTACCAGTAATGCCACAGCAGTTTTTCCAAGTCCRGTWGGCAACACAATRATACAATTTTCATCAAYAGCTTGTTTTGCYAGATTGATCTGATATTCTCTTTTTTCAATAGTATTTTTTTCTACAAATTTTTGTTCAATAAATTCTTGAGTCAAATTCTTGTTTTCRTTTTTTAACHATAACCTATTGATTTTATGGTTTCGTATAGTTGAATGATAGCTATTACTCAAATATCCATATATTGTGGGARTCAAGATGTTTGATGTGAGTAATTCTTTTGAAAGACCYRACTGGRATGAATATTTCATGCTACARGCTGAGTTRGCAAAACTTCGCTCAAATTGTATAACACGACAGGTTGGRGCAGTAATTGTCAGAAACCATAGRCAACTTGCTACAGGCTATAATGGAACACCGCCAGGTATCAAAAACTGCTTTGAAGGRGGCTGTAAAAGATGCCAGCTYAGAATGGAAGGAAAAATTGAATCTGGTGCATCCTTAGACAGGTGTCTGTGTAATCATGCAGAAGCAAACGCCATAATGCACTGTGCAATTTTGGGAATCGAAGCTGGTGCTGAGGGAGCCGTGTTGTATACAACTTTTGTTCCTTGTTTAGAATGCACAAAAATGGCAATAACCATTGGAATAAAGAAATTCTTTTGTCTTGATTCTTATCCAGAAACAGATTATGGTTTRCTAAAAGAGGCCGGAGTAGAGGTTGTTCAACTAGATAGATCAAAGATTMAACATTGGGCAAAYGAATTAGTTCAGAATTACGATAAAAAGTGATTTCATGCAAGCACAAAGCGAAAACACTGAAAGAATAAAATCAATGCCACCATCATTACTTGTTTCAGCTACATACAATAATCGAAAAAAAGCAGCARTTTTAAAATTTTATGAACCAAAATCACAAAAAATTATTCTTTGGGAAGATGAAACAAACCAYAAACCATATTGTTATTCGAAATTAAATCCAGAAGARTTAGATTTCCTTAATGAAAGATCTGATGTAATAAAAATTGAATCAGTCAAACGYTATGACATGTTAAATGATCAAGAAATTAATGTTTCAAAAATMATWRTTGAAGACCCATTAGCAATTGGTGGWACATCTACTGACAAAAGCATYAGAAACATAATTGARACATGGGAATCTGATATCAAATACTATGAGAACTATCTTTATGATAGAGCATTTATTGTTGGAAAATATTACAAAGTCGAAGATGGAAAAATCAAACCTCATGATTTAGAAATTTCTGATGAAGTAARACTATCATTAAAGAGTCTTCTTTGGGACAAAATTTCAAAAGAAACAATGGTTGATTCAAAACAATTTGAAGAATACATTTCCGAATGGGCCAATCTTCTAAATCAACCAATTCCAAAAATCAAACGMGTTAGTTTTGATATCGAAGTAGAATCAGAAATTAGTAGAATTCCAGACCCCAAAGTTGCAGAAAAAAGGGTTACAGCAATTAGTTTTGCAGCATCTGATGGYCTAAAGCAGGTTTTTGTGCTAAAACGAGCAGGCATAGAWGAAGGCACAAACGAATTRGATTCAGARGTCAAGGTCGTGTTTTATGATGAGGGAAAAGAAAAGGACATGATTTTTGATGCCTTYAAAATAATTTCCAGTTATCCTTTTGTRATAACTTACAACGGCGATGAGTTTGAYATGCCTTACTTGTWTAATCGTGCACARAGATTAGGAATCAAAAATTCTGATAATCCATTATACATGATGAGAGATTCTGCTACTCTGAAAGAAGGAGTTCATTTAGATCTTTATAGAACATTATCAAATCGTAGTTTTCAAATCTATGCTTTTAGTCACAAATACACAAATTTTTCGTTAAACAGTGTATCAAAAGCACTTCTTAATGAAGAAAAAATTGATTATGGTATAGAACTTGATCAGCTAAGTCTCTATCAAACAGCCAATTACTGTTTTAATGATTCACGACTTACTYACAAACTTACAAGCTTCAACAACGATGTTTTGATGAATCTACTAGTGATTATTGCAAGAATWGCAAGAATGCCAATTGATGACATTGCRAGAATGGGTGTTTCACAATGGATTCGAAGCATGTTGTATTATGAACACAGACAACGCAATGCRCTAATTCCAAGACGTGATGAGYTGGAAGGAAAATCATCTGGAGTTGTTACTGATGCCGTAATTAAAAACAAAAAATATCGTGGAGGGCTAGTTRTTGATCCTGTTSAAGGAATTCACTTTRATGTTACRGTAATGGATTTTGCAAGTCTGTATCCCAGCATAATCAAGGTTAGAAATATTTCATATGAAACTGTGAGATGTCCGCATGATGAGTGCAAGAAAAACACTATTCCACAATCAAGTCATTGGGTTTGTACTAGAAAAAATGGCATGACRTCTCTTTTGATTGGCTCTCTTCGRGATTTAAGAGTAAATTACTACAAAAGTCTRTCAAAAAGTGAAACATTAACTGAAGAGCAAAGACAGCAGTACACAGTTGTTAGCCAAGCGCTAAAGGTAATTCTAAACGCAAGCTATGGYGTTATGGGAGCAGAGATATTTCCTCTCTATTTTCTGCCTGCAGCAGATGCAACTACTGCAATAGGCAGRCACATAATTTTAGAAACCATCAAAAAATGCGAAGAAGCTGGAATTCAGGTTCTTTATGGAGACACTGATTCATTATTTGTCAAAAATCCAACTTCAGAACAAATTCAAAAAGTAATYGTTGATGCAAAGAAAAGCTTCGGTGTTGATTTGGAAGTTGATAAAGAATATCGCTATGTAGTACTAAGTACAAGAAAGAAAAACTATCTMGGWGTTACAAAATCAGGYAAWGTAGATGTCAAAGGATTAACTGGRAAAAAATCACAYACWCCTCCTTTTATCAAGACATTATTTTACGAGTTATTRGAAATTTTATCCAAAGTGCAAAATATTGATGAGTTCGRKVTTGCAAAAAAACAAATCAGTGAAAAAATTGYWGAATGGGCWAAAAAAGTTGAAGCAAAGGARATYCCACTTTCAGATTTGGCATTTAATGTAATGATTAGTAAAGCACCTTCAGAATATGTAAAAACTGTACCACAGCATRTTCGTGCAGCTARGCTTTTGGAATCAGTTAGRGAGATCAAAAAAGGYGACATCATTTCATATGTCAAGATATTAAACAAACCAGGAGTAAAGCCCACAGAAATGGCAAGAAAAGACGAAGTTGATTCAAAAAAATACATGGAATTTATGGAATCAACGCTTGATCAAATTACCTCATCAATGGATCTTGATTTTGCTACAATTCTTGGAAAGCCAAAACAAACAGGATTGGACGAATATTTCTGGAACTAGGTAAAGAAAAATGGCATTAGATGAAATTTCAATAACTATCTTAGGAATTGCTGCAAGCGTTTTGATTTTGTCTGGATGGGTTCCACAAATTGTAAAAGGATACAAAACAAAAAAGCTAGATGATGTTTCAAAATATTTGATGTCACTAGTAGCAATTGGTGCCTTTTTGTGGATGCTGTATGGTTTTGAAAAAAATGACATGATCATCATTGGAGTAAATGTTGCTGCAATTTGTCTTACAATGTCAGTTTTAGCCATGAAAATCAGATACAAAAAACTTAATCTAAACCAAAAATAAGAACAATCAAATAATAAATATCAGATTCGGATTTTTCATGAAGGGTAAGGATATTGTTTATCATAAATTGTAAAAATTACGAAGAGGTTTCAGGTTCTCAGATTTCTAAATTCATCAAAATAGCTGAAAAAATTTCAAAAAAATACAAAGTAAAAATTGCTATTGCTCCACCTCAACATCTTTTAGGTCAAGTAGCAGACAGTAAAATTCCAATATTTGCACAGCACTTAGATGTTGCAAATGTCGGAAGCACTACTGGTTTTATGATTCCAGAACTTGTAAAAAAATCAAAGATTCGTGGTTCTTTGATTAATCACAGTGAACATAGAATTTCAAGTAAAGAAATTTCTACTCTAGTTTCAAAATTAAAAAAATTAAAAATGATTTCTGTTGTATGTGTCAAAAATGTCGTAGAGGCAAAAAAATATGCTAAATTAAATCCTGATTATATTGCAATAGAACCACCTGAGCTAATAGGTTCTGGTCGTGCTGTTTCAAAAGAAAGGCCAGCACTGATTACAAACGCAGTCAAGGCGGTGCAAAGCTCAAAACGAAAAACAAAACTACTTTGTGGTGCAGGAATTGTTTCTGGAGCTGATGTTGAAAAGGCAATTGAGCTTGGCTCAAAAGGAATTCTTGTAGCWAGTGGAATTATCAAGGCAAAAAATTGGAACAAGATAATTGAAGAGTTTGYCAAGGCAATGCTTTAAAACACCCTATTTTTGATTTGAATATCTAGGAAATCAAAATGAAACCAGTTTACTTTTTTGATGAAGGAGATGGRAAGAACAAGAAGCTGCTAGGAGGAAAGGGTGCTGGTCTTTGTGAAATGACCAGATTGAAGCTTCCAGTTCCACCAGGATTTGTCATTACAACTGAAGTGTGTAATCACTATTATCAAAATAACAAAAAACTTCCAAAAGGTCTTTTAGCTCAAGTAAAAAAGAACATTGCAAAAATTGAGAAAAAGACTGGGAAAAAATGGAATTCTAAAGACAATCCTTTACTTGTTTCAGTAAGATCAGGCGCAGCTATATCCATGCCAGGCATGATGGATACAATTTTGAATCTGGGAATCAATGATGTGACTGTAGAGGGATTAGCAAAACAAAGCAACAATCCACGCTTTGCATTGGATTCYTATCGAAGATTCATTCAGTTATTTGGTAAAGTCGTTTTTGGAGTMGATGATAAAAAATTTGATGAAGTGTTAGAGAVHGCCAAGAAAAATCAAGCAGTTCAATCAGATGGGGCGCTAAATGAAAAGTCACTTCGTGGAATAGTTTCAGAATACAAAAAAATTTGTGAAAAAYATACTGGAAGGCCTTTCCCTTCTGATCCTTTTGATCAACTAGAACTAGCAATTAAAGCCGTTTTTGCAAGCTGGAAGGGTGAAAGAGCAATTGTTTATCGTGAAAAAAATAACATTACCAAAGACATTGCTGATGGAACAGCAGTAAATGTTGTAACTATGGTTTTTGGGAATATGGGAAATGACAGTGCWACAGGAGTTGTTTTTACAAGAAACCCRGGGGATGGYACAAACCACATTTTTGGSGATTATCTTTTAAATGCACAAGGTGAGGATGTTGTTGCTGGTGTAAGAACGCCAAAACCCATAGACAATATGAAGGTGGAACTTCCYATATCATACAAACAACTTGAAAATACTTGCAATAAACTAGAAAAACACTTCARAGAGCCACAAGATATTGAATTTACTATAGAACARGGAAGGTTCTACTTRTTGCAAACAAGAAATGGAAAAATGAATGCTGCAAGTATGGTAAAAACTTCAGTTGACATGGTTAAAGAAAAACTAATCAATAAAGACCAAGCTCTTCGTCGCATACAAGCAGAGCAGCTTGAACAACTTCTTCATAAGACAATTGATCAAAACAAAGCTAAAGGATTCAAGCAGGTTACTAAAGGAATTGCAGCATCACCAGGAGCTGCAAGCGGAGTTGCAGTATTTGATGTTAAAAAAGCAACAACAATGGGSGAGAATGGYACCAAAGTAATTTTGGTTAGAGAAGAAACAAARCCAGAAGATGTACCTGCGTTTTTTGCAGCTGCAGGAATTCTAACTAGCCGAGGAGGAAAAACATCTCAYGCAGCAGTTGTTGCYAGAGGAATGGGAAARCCGTGCATWGTTGGATGTTCARATTTGAAAATTGATTATGATAATGGAAAATGTGTTGCAGATGGCCAKAYCATCAATGAGGGAGATAYCATAACAATTGATGGAAGCAGTGGCGGCATATTTCTTGGTGAAATGCCAACAATACAGCCTCAAATYACTGATGATTTTAAAACCATTCTAGATTGGTCACAAAAAAYCAAAAAAATTGGAGTTCGAGCWAAYGCWGACACTCCTGATGCAGCTAAACTAGCAAGAAAGTATGGAGCCCAAGGAATTGGTCTTTGTAGAACAGAAAGAATGTTCAATGCAAAAGACAGAATTGGATTATTTGTCGATATGATTATGGCAAAAACRCTTGATGAGAGAAATGCAGTTTTAGAAAAATTAAAACAATTACAGAAAAGTGACTTTATTGAAATTCTAAAAGCTATGGAAGGATATACDGTDACAATCAGATTGCTTGATCCACCATTGCATGAATTTTTGCCAAATCCAGAAGAGCTTGCAAATAAAATCTACAAACTCGAAAAAGAAAATTCCACTGCRGGTTTAGAACAAACTAAAACAATTCTTAACAGAGCAAGAGACCTTGCAGAAATYAATCCAATGATGGGACATCGTGGRGTTAGAWTAGGAATCACGTATCCCGAAATTTATAGAATGCAAATTATAGCTGTTTTTGAAGCTRCTGCTGAATTAGCAAAACAAAADGTAGATGCYCGACCACAAATYATGATTCCACAAGTAAGYAGTATTGCTGAATTAAATCATATCAAGAGAATTTATGATGAAATTAAATCAGAAATGGAGCAAAAATACAAACAAAAACTAAAGATTGACTTTGGAACAATGCTTGAGGTTGTTAGAGCRTGTCTTACYGCACAAGAATTAGCTGATACTGCTGAATTCTTTAGTTTTGGTACTAACGATTTAACTCAAGCAACGTTTAGTTTTAGCAGAGAAGATGCTGAAGGAAAATTTCTTCCAGAATATTTAGAAAAGGAGMTTCTTGAAAAAAGTCCATTCCAATCAATTGATGAAAATGGTGTTGGRAGYCTTATGAAAATTGGAATTGCRGGYGGTAGAAAAATCAAGCCAAAATTAGAGATTGGRATCTGTGGGGAACATGGTGGAGACCCAAGCTCTATCAAATTCTGYYAYAAATCYGGCCTCAGCTATGTTAGTGCTTCACCTCAYAGAATCCCAATTGCAATAGTTGCTGCMGCCCAAGCAGTTCTTGAAAAGCCTMAAAAAACAAGCAAAAAATCCAAGAAAAAGGCAAAAAAGAAATCAAAGAGATAATCAACTAATCTAATTGCTTCCAAGAATTGATTCTATCAAACAATTAAGAACAAAGCTAGGCATTACMCAGAAGAAACTAGCCAGTATGRCAGGCGTCAGCACMTCCATGATTAATCAAATTGAATCTGGTAGAAGCCAGCCYAGYTATSRKACMGCAAAGMRRATTTTTGATARTTTGGCAARTCTKGARGGYAAATCTTCKWCYCAYAARGCRGGRGATTTTTGCAGTAAAGAGATYGTAAAGCTAAAGCCATCAAACACTTTGTATGACGCAATAAAGAAAATGAGAAAARTTTCAATCAGTCAAATYCCAATTTTTGATGGAAACGAACCTGTCGGTATTGTTACAGAAGAYAGCATTGTTAAACATATTTCRGATGTAGGAGAATCAGAATTAAAAAATGCAAAATTAGAAARKGTTATGGARCCAGTTCCACCCATAGTTGATTATGATACACCWGCAAATAGTTTGATTCCACTAATTCGATTTTCAAAATGTATTCTTGTTTCAAAAAAATCTAAAATCTTTGGAATTATTACAGCAACTGATGCTCTAAAAATGATGGAATAGTTATTTTGGATGAGARCACAGCTCTGCTAAAACACCATGTAATGACTTTGGRTGAATGAATGTGACTTTAGTTCCAGCTGAACCDGGTCTTATCTTTCCAAGAAATTGTATTCCACATCCTTCCATTCTAGTAACYTCACYTTCAATGTCATCAGTTTCTAAGGCHATATGATGTAAGCCTTCGCCTTTTTTTTCAAGAAATTTTTTAATTGGACTGKWRTCATTDGTTGGTTGCATTAATTCAATTCTTCCATTTGATAAATGCAAGATGGCAACTTTGACTCCTTCTGTTTCTATAGTTTCAAATTCAACATCAGTGACACCGAAAGCTTCTCGGTATTGCTTTACAGCAGATTCTACATCATTAACTGCAATTGCGATATGATCAATTTTCATCTAGAATACTTCCTTTGGYCTRTATTCACCAAAAACTTCTCTGAATGTATTACTGATTTCWCCAGTAGTGGCRTAGGCTTTAACGGCATCAAGAATAAACGGCATTAGGTTTTTCTCAGTTTCTGCAGCACTTTTCATTGCAGATAGAGTACGTTCAACTTTTTTGTTGTCTCTTGATTGTCGTAGCTTCTTCATTGCCTTGTTTTGTTGAATTTCTACAGCACCACCGATTCTCAATAGCTTTTGTTTTGCCTCAACCTTGTCCTGAAATTTGTTCATACCTACAATTACTCTTTGATCCTGGTCAATTTCCTTTTTGAGCCGATAGGCATTTTGCCTAATTTCTGATTGGAAAAAGCYCTTTTCTATAGCCTTAATYGAGCCACCCATTTTTTCGACCTTTTTAAGATATTTCCAGACTCCATCCTCAATTTCATCACACAGGGCCTCAAGATAGTAAGARCCAGCCATTGGATCAACTGTTTTTGTGATTCCGCTTTCATGRGCAACAATTTGCTGAGTTCTAAGTGCAATTTTTGCAGATTCTTGTGTTGGCAAAGCCAATGCCTCATCTCKWGARTTWGTATGCAAGGATTGMGTTCCVCCCAATACTGCTGCCATTGATTGAATCGCTACTCTGGCAATGTTATTGTYAGGTTGCTGCGCAGTAAGTGATTCGCCACTTGTTTGGGTATGAAATTTTAATTGAATGGATTTTGGATTTTTTGCGTGGAATTTCTCTTTTAAGATTTTAGCATATACTTTTCTTGCAACTCTAAATTTTGCAACCTCTTCAAAAAATTCTATHGTACAGCAGAAAAAGAATGATAGTCTTGGAGCAAAATCATCAATTTTCAAACCTTGATCAAGGCAAGTTTGAATGTATGCGATTGCATTTGCAAGAGTAAAAGCAACTTCTTGAGTAGCAGTAGCACCTGCTTCTCTCATGTGATATCCAGATATTGAAAYAGGATACCATTGTGGGACTTTTTTTGCACAATATCCAATCATGTCACCAATTATTCGCATTGATGGTTGTGGTGGATAGATGTACGTGTTTCGTGCAATGTATTCTTTGAGGATGTCATTTTGAGTCGTTCCACGYAATTGYTCACTAGAAAATCCTTGTGATTCTCCAACYGCAATATAGTATGCAAGTAAAGTAGATGCTGTRGAATTAATYGTCATTGAACTACTTACTTTGCCTAATGGTATTCCATCAAATGCTGTAAGCATGTCTTTAAGYGACGCAATAGAAACTCCAACTTTACCAACTTCACCTTCAGCTTGTGGTGAGTCYGGRTCATATCCAATTTGTGTTGGCAAATCAAATGCCATGCTAAGACCGGTTTGGCCTTTTTCAAGCATAAACTTGAAACGCTCATTTGTTAGTTTTGCATCTCCRAAYCCAGAGTATTGACGCATSGTCCAAAATCTTTCACGATACATTYCTTCATGAATTCCACGAGTAAAKGGATACTTTCCTGGTTCTTCTTKRTTTGATTTTTTTGGTGATTTTAGATATACYCTTTTTACTGGAATGTTAGARTCAGTRACGTATTCTTTGTTGGTTGCTTTTTGTTTTGCAGCCATTGTGATCACTTTRCTAAAGACTTTGAAACCTTGTCTGCTGCTTCGTATGGGTCAATTTGYTTGGATTGAACTTTTTTGAGAAATTTTGCAAAGGTGTTATCAGAATCTAGCATAGCATCAACTTTTTCTTTCATATTATTTAAAACAATATCTTTTAGTTCAGATTCTAATCTGATTTTGTACTGTTCTTTTTTTGTTTTTTTCTTTACCGCCATCAACTCTTTTAATTTTTTAGCAAACTCGTTAATTCCCTGGTTTTTCTTTACAGATGTCTTCAAAATTATTGGATTGCTTTCAGCTGTGCCAATAAAGTCTCGAACTGAATCAAATAGTTGCGATGCACCATCTAAATCGCTTTTATTTACTAGATAGATATCACCAATTTCAGTTAGTCCTGCTTTGATTGTTTGAATACTATCACCAGTATGAGGATTAAAAACAACAACCGTGATATCAGAAATTTTTGAAATCTCAACTTCTGTTTGTCCTGCGCCAACACTTTCTATAATTATTGGGTCAAAACCTGCATATTCTAAAATTCTTACACTGTTTCTAATTGATCTTGATATAGCTCCAGTAGCTCCCCTTGATGCAATACTTCTGATGTAAGTTCCYGCATCGGTGGATTCTGTCATTCTGACTCTATCACCAAGAATTGCACCTCCCGTAACATGACTTGTAGGATCAATAGCAAGAACAGCTGGTTTTGTTTTCAATTTTTTTAATGCTTSAACAGTTTTGTCAATCAAGGAACTTTTTCCGACTCCTGCAGGACCAGTTATTCCTATTACCATTGACKTGCCAGAGCTTTTGAAAATYTGTTTTASAAGTTTTCTAGCCTCCTTTGGATCATTTTCTACAATTGAAATTGCCTTTGCAATAGCTCCTCTTTTTCCTTTTTTTAGTTCAGAAATTAGTAYCAAGTACAAATTMCCTCCYTTCATCTGAAATAAATTCTTGCTYCATTTTAWGGGCTAAAGATTATTSGAGGAGCTGGCTCATTTTCAGAATGAATCTCTGTTTTTATTCCTATTYTCCCTAATTCTTGATGATCAACAACTAAYGTGATWGGATGAATTTGCCAACCATATTTTGGTGWAGAATCAAATTGAAYTCTTTCYACAAAACTYGAACCWWCAAATGTTTTTTGAAAAGTYTCTTCCATTCCTAATATTTCAAGRACCACAGAACTTGTTTTTTGMGAATTATCATTAAAGMTAATTTCAACAATTCCTTGGYTTTCATAATAARTTGCGTMCACATCAAATGTSTGRGCAAATTGYTCATYATCATATGAAMTMGARTCAAACAAAAATAAAATTCCCAGWGCAGTTATTRCTAYGAYRGAAATTATAGGAAYRAKTTTTCTTGCCATATTCAAATTTTAAATTTGAAAATTRTATTCACTYCTAATTCTTTTCAAAAACTTTGAATGTATTTGRGCYCGCTCYARGGCTTGAGATAGTGTATTTTYKGTTCCYGGRGTTGGRTTTTTCTTGAARAAGTTTTTCACTTCACTAGTCATCGTATCATCTGAAATCAAAGATACAGTRCCAACAACTCTATTCAATAAKGGATTTCCRTGACCYACTTTTTTACTYAGTTTTTTCCAGTTTTGTTTTAACCATGGCCAGAGAATTTTTTTGCCATAAGGGTTTCCTGCAACTCTCATTATAGGAATATGCATRTTTTGAGAACGAACTTCATTTGATTGAGAAAACTTYAGAGTTTTCAGTAATAATTTTTYATCTTTGAAATAACATAATCCAGTTARGAATCTAATTTTTTCTTCTTGTGTTTTTGCTTTTCTGTATAATSCAATTAGTTTTTTGTGAGTTTGTGCATCTCCATGCCARGCWATTACGATAAAAATTGGTTCTAGTAAATCTGTAGGAAYRGAATTTGGATTTTTTAAGWATTGYTGGAATTTCTTTTCTGCTTCAGCAATAACATCTTCGTCGTCCATCTTTCCAAGYGCAGCTATTGAATAACTRCGCAATAGTGAATCTGTGTTTTTTTCACCTTTTKTTGGTTTCCAAGTTAATCTTTCCAGARTTTTTCTTAGAYAGTTTAATCCRTAYTCTCTRATTTCGTGATTAAAKTCTTCAAAGAATGTAAGAAAATAAAGAAAGTTGAGATTGTTTGCAACATTCATTGATGGTAGATAGTTTTCTTCTTCATTGTATGCATCTGAAAAATCAAGATAATTTTTTACATGTTCATTTCCTGAAACGCACAATGCAAACAAGTCATTTTGTATAGCCCATCTATCAATGTGAGAGATTTCTTTGTTTACAATTGATGYTTTGAGATCAAACAGAGTATCTTCATCATACTTTACACGATAAAATCCATGTCTGCCAAAATTAACTACACAAGAGTCTTTAGATTTTATTTTATCAGATTTTTTTGTCATTAATTTTTTTGCAGATTCTTTCTTTAGRCCAATAGAGATTGGAATCTCCCAGATACCTTTTTGAGGTTTTGTTGTAGGAAGCATGAGGAATCGTTCTTGTTTTAACAATAATTCTGAATTTTGTTTTTCAACAGAAACTAATGGGAATCCTACCTGTTTTATCCAGGAATGAACAACTTTTCTCACAGGTAATCTTGACGCACTACCTATTGCRTTCCACAAATCATCACCAACTGCATTTTTGTACATGTRTTTTTTBAGATAATGYTTTAGACCTTTACGGAAGTTTTTTTCTCCAACATAATTTTCTAACATTCGCAAAACACATCCTCCTTTATCATACGATATGGCATCAAARATTTCTCKAATTTCAGATGGRCTTTTTACAGTAACATCDATTGGGTGTGAAGTTTTCATAGCATCTAATCCCATGGATACATTCATTGCATCTTCAATGAATTGTTCCCAAGAATCCCATTCTGGATAAAACTTGTCTACAAATTTTGTAGCCATGAATGTGGCAAAGCTTTCGTTTAGCCAAAGGTCATTCCACCATTTCATAGTCACCAAATTTCCAAACCATTGGTGAGCAAKCTCATGAGAAATHACTTCRGCAATTCTTTGTTTGGTTTGAGTTGATGAWGTTTTAGGATCATAGTGCAAAATTGTCTCCCTAAATGTAATTGCTCCCCAATTTTCCATGGCACCTGCMGCAAAATCTGGAAYTGCAATCAAATCAAGTTTAGGAAATGGATATTTTATTCCAAAATAGTTTTCATATGCTCTTAGAAGTTTTTTGCCAAGGTCTAGKGCATATTTTCCTTTAGCTTTGTGTCCCCTDGTTGAAATRACTCTAACMTCAACTTTACCAATCTTACYTTTAAGAAACTCAAATTCTCCHACTCCVAGATAAACAAGATAAGTTGACATTACAGGHGTTTGGCCAAATTTGTAAATTGTTTTTTTGCCAGACTTTNTTTTTGATTTTACAGGCATGTTTGAAATTGCAGTATAATGYGAGTCTGCAATTATTGTAATGTTAAAAGTTGCTTTTGCTTCTGGTTGGTCCCAACATACAAAGGCTCGTCTTGCATCAGCTGCTTCAAATTGTGTTGTTGCAAGATATTTYGTTTTGCCTTTGTCTTTGTATTGACTTCGATAAAATCCTAGTAATCTGTCATTRAGAATTCCAGTGTAATTAAAATTRATGATGGCCTTGCCCTTTATTTTTTGAGGYAGTTTGATTTGTAGTTCCTCTTTTTTTRYATCWAGTTTGACTTTGGCYTTTAGAGTTTTGTTRGCAGTTTCTACAGTRCAGTTTTTTATTTTTAATTCAGCAGMGTTTAGWRYRATWGTGTTRKTATTTCCAWAWGAGTTRATTKYTAKGKAYTCKTTTCCWCKAAAYGTGAAATTTTTGAARTTTGGTTCAAAYTCAAGATCATAGTTTATCGGTATGATAGGTTTCACAAGTGRAGTAAATTCAMTGGTTTTATGTAGATTTAGGTNGTGAACTAAACCTCAARAAAATCAMATAAAGGATTTAAAATYAGAATRGATCAAAKARATATGMRRCAAAAAATRRYATCTCGTAGAGTYAAGATTTTAGTKGCAAAGWTGGGTCTTGATGGTCACGACAGAGGWGCTYTKRTCCTMTGTAGAGCMTTTAGAGAYGCRGGAATGGAGGTAATTTACTCTGGATTRTTTGCMACACCAGAYAGAATTGCCCAAATTGCAGAAGATGAAGATGTAGATGCWATTGCMATGAGCTTGCTTAATGGAGCACATGGAACATTATTTCCTAGAGTTGTAARGGCTCTCAAAAAGAAAGGAATCAAAGACGTTCTTGTGATGGGAGGYGGAGTAATTCCTGATGAAGATARAAAGGGATTAGAAAAGGCAGGAATTGATGGAGTGTTTGGTCCTGGAACACCRTTGGTAACAGTTATTGATCATATTACAAAAGGCGTAAAGAAGCTAAGAAAAATTTAGAATTTATTCTGTGGAATCAGGCCACATCATTTTTCGCATTTGTTTTCCAACCTGTTCAATTTGATGTGAATCTATTTCTTTCATGTATCTATCAAAAGCGTTTTTACCATTTTTCTGGTATTCACTAATCCATTCTTCATTAAATGATCCATTTTTAATTTCCTCTAGAATTTTTTTCATTCTTTGTTTAGTTTCTGCATTCATTACAACTGGACCACGACTTAATCCACCATATCTTGCAGTTTCACTAACACGTCGCCACATTCCGTTTATACCGTATCGTTGAATCATATCTACAATCAATTTTAGTTCGTGTAAAACTTCAAAGTATGCAATTTCTGGTTGGTAACCTGCCTCAACTAGAGTTTCAAATGCATTAATCACCATTGATGCAGAACCGCCACAAAGATCTGCTTGTTCGCCAAACCAATCTGTCTCAACCTCTTCTTGGAAGGTTGTTTTGATAACACCAGCTTTAGTGCTACCAATTGCTTTTGCAATKYYTAKTKTTYTWTYYNCAAGC
>LKGT01010339.1_pt1:0-2500 | contig 16256 bp, 14 predicted proteins | sample 503861 | NCBI WGS metagenome assembly LKGT01 (sample SAMN04113194, study PRJNA297058) | marine sediment metagenome | biome: marine benthic biome; feature: marine benthic feature; material: marine sediment; isolation source: sediment sample collected at the water-sediment interface from the...
GGCGTTGGCGGCGTACTTGATGAGCTCCGAGCTCTCGAGGCTGGTGAAGACCACCGGCGTCTCGCTCAGGAAGAGCGGCCGGTAGAGGTCGCGCATGACGGCACGGGCGCGCTCAGCATCGGCGCCGACCACGACCCGGTCGGGGCGCATGAAATCGTTGATCGCCGAGCCCTCGCGCAGGAACTCCGGGTTCGAGACGACGTCGAACTCGGCCTCGGGCCTGAGCTCGCGGATGATGCGCGCGACCTCGCGCCCGGTGCCGACGGGGACCGTGGATTTGGTCACCACCACCGTGTAGCCATCGAGGGCGGCGGCGATCTCGCGCGCCGCGTCGTAGACGTAGCCGAGGTCGGCGTGCCCGTCGCCCCTGCGGCTCGGCGTGCCGACGGCGATGAACACGGCCCGCGCCGAGGCCACCGCGGCAGCCAGATCGGTGCTGAACGAGAGCCGCCCGGCGCTCACGTTGCTGCTTATCAGCGCCTCGAGGCCCGGCTCGTAGATGGGAACCCGGCCTTGGCGCAGCATCGCGATCCGCTCGGCGTCCCTGTCGACGCAGACCACCTCGAGACCGAACTCGGAAAAGCACGCTCCCGACACCAGTCCGACATAGCCGCTTCCGATCATGGCAACACGCATGGGTCCATCCTCTTCGCCTTACCACTGGGCCGCCTTGGCGCGGTCCCGCTCATTCCCATTCCCGGCCCGCGCTCCGCAAGTTTTCCTGGACGCCGCCCCGCAATGCCGGGTCCTTCAGGGCCAGTCCGATCTGCGCCGCGATCAACCCCGCCTTGGTGCCGCAATCGTACCGCCGGCCGAGGGTCTTAAAGCCGTGGAAGGGCGCCGTTCCGATCATCCGCGCCATGGCGTCGGTCAACTGGATCTCGCCGCCGGCGCCGCGCTCGAACCGGCCGAGTTCGGCGAACACGCCCGGCAACAGGACGTAACGGCCAATCAGGCCGAGCGTCGACGGCGCGTCCTCGGGCGCGGGCTTTTCCACCAAACCCTTGGCCTCGACCAAGCCCCCGGCGACCTCTCCCGGATCGAGGATGCCGTAACGCGCGGTGTCTTCGCGCGACACCTCCTCGACGGCGACGACATTGCCGCCGGTCGTCCCATGGGCCCCGATCAACTGGCCGATCGCCGGAGGGTCTGCGTCCATCAGGTCGTCGGGAAGCAGSRCCGCGAAGGGCTCGGCGGCAAGGTTCTCAGGCGTTGACGGAAACCAACGGAAATTATGGGAGGGGACCGTGACCCTGTTTCTCAATAACGATGACGTCGCCCAGGTCCTGACCATGAAGGACACCATCGCCGCGCTGGAGGGCGCCTATTCCCAATTGGTGAGCAAGGAGGCGGTCTGCCGGCCGCGCATCGATCTGCAGATCCCGACCTCGGATCCGGGCAAGATCTTCCAGTGGGGCACCATGGAAGGAGGCTCGATCTCCGGTTACTTCGCCATCCGCATGAAATCGGACATCATCTACGAGCAAACTTACGAGGGCGCCGTGACCCAGGAGAAATACTGTGTCGAGCCCGGCAAGTTCTGCGGCCTGATCTTCCTCATCGMCATCGAAACCGGCGAGCCCCTGGCGATGCTSAACGACGGCWTYWTSCAGCACATGCGCGTCGGCGCCGACGGCGGCATCGGCGTCAAGTACATGGCSCGCAAGGACGCCTCYGTCGTCGGCATGCTGGGCTCGGGCGGCATGGCCAGGAGCCACATGGAGGCGTTCAGTTGCGTGCGCGACATCARGAAGCTCAAGGTGTTCAGCCCRACGGCGGCCAACCGCGAGGCYTTCGRCGCCGAGATGGCGGAGAAGTAYGGSMTMGAGGTCGAGGTGCTGGAYGACSCCAGAGGMGTCTATGAGGGCGCCGATATCGTCGCCGGGTGCACCGATTCGGCGGTGCCGGTGCTGAACGGCGCCTGGCTCGAGCCCGGCGCCCATATCAYCAATGTCGGCGGCGGCGGCGGGCGGCCCGACGMRGCGACGTGCGCGCGCATCGACGTTTACTTGCGTTTCGGCAACGCGCCGGCGCCCGACGGCCTGCCYCAATACGGCCTCGCGGACGAATACCTGACCTAYGCCGCCCTGCCCGAGCGCGACACCGGTTTCAAGATGAARCGGCGKGGMAARAGGGGCCACGGCGTCATCCTCGAGGACCGSGTCATCACCTTCGCCGATCTCYTGGGCGGCRCCAACCGCGGGCGCACKTCCGMYWCCGAGATCACCTWTTCGGAGCGCGGCAATCTGCAGGGCGCCCAGTTCTTCGCCGTCGCCGGGCGGGTCTACGAGCTCGCCAAGGAGAAGGGATTGGGCCACGAGGTCCCGACCGAGTGGTTCTTGCAGGAYATYMGGGAYTGAGGGCGSGCNGGNNGCGCGGGTCTTGTTCACGACCCTGGCGCGGGCCTTGAATTTAACGGGACGGCGCCTTCGTTGGCTCCCGCGGCGAGACCGTGAGGTCGACCCGGGCGCCGCCGAGCGTCGAGCCCGTGATCTGGACC
>LKGT01010339.1_pt1:7500-16256 | contig 16256 bp, 14 predicted proteins | sample 503861 | NCBI WGS metagenome assembly LKGT01 (sample SAMN04113194, study PRJNA297058) | marine sediment metagenome | biome: marine benthic biome; feature: marine benthic feature; material: marine sediment; isolation source: sediment sample collected at the water-sediment interface from...
CGCGGTTAGACGGAAAGACCCCGTGCACCTTTACTGCAGCTTTACAGTGGTATTAGAGGGTGAATGTGTAGGATAGGCGGGAGCCTGTGAAGCGTCGGCGCCAGTTGACGTGGAGGCAACCTTGAAATACCGCCCTTTTGTTCTCTGGTATCTAACCGCGACCCGTGAATCCGGGTCCGGGACCCTGTATGGTGGGTAGTTTGACTGGGGCGGTCGCCTCCTAAAGAGTAACGGAGGCGCGCGAAGGTGGGCTCAAGCTGGTCGGAAATCAGCTGTCGAGTGCAATGGCATAAGCCCGCCTGACTGTGAGACTGACGGGTCGAGCAGAGACGAAAGTCGGTCATAGTGATCCGGTGGTCCCGCGTGGAAGGGCCATCGCTCAACGGATAAAAGGTACGCCGGGGATAACAGGCTAATAACCCCCAAGAGTCCATATCGACGGGGTTGTTTGGCACCTCGATGTCGGCTCATCACATCCTGGGGCTGAAGCAGGTCCCAAGGGTTCGGCTGTTCGCCGATTAAAGTGGTACGTGAGCTGGGTTTAGAACGTCGTGAGACAGTTCGGTCCCTATCTGCCGTGGGTGTTGGAGAATTGAGAGGAGCTGCCCCTAGTACGAGAGGATCGGGGTGGACGCACCTCTGGTGTACCGGTTGTTCCGCCAGGAGCACCGCCGGGTAGCTATGTGCGGAAGGGATAACCGCTGAAAGCATCTAAGCGGGAAGCCCCCCTCGAAACTAGTTCTCCCTTGAGAGCCGTGGAAGACGACCACGTTGATAGGCCAGGTGTGGAAGTGCGGTGACGCATGCAGCTAACTGGTACTAATCGCTCGAGAGGCTTGATTCGCGCGTCATGCGCAGTGGCAAGCCCGACGGACGACAGCCCATCAAACCCGGAAATCAGGAATCAGGAATTAGACGTCAGGACACGATCAGGGTCCGGCCGGCTCGGCCGGCTCGGCCGCGCGTTTTGACGGTCTGGTGGTTACAGCGAGGGGTCCGCACCCGATCCCATCCCGAACTCGGCCGTGAAAACCCTCAGCGCCGATGGTACTGCATGGTTACATGTGGGAGAGTAGGTCGCCGCCAGGCCTTCAAAACGCACGGGCGCCAGGTTTCAGATGTCAGGTATCAGGGATGAGATGGAATCCGGCCGAAGGCGAGACCTATTCACGGTGAAACTGAACTCAATTCTTTCCTCTGATGCCCGTCTTCTGATCCCTGGGTTGCCGCGGGGTGGAGCAGTCCGGTAGCTCGTCAGGCTCATAACCTGAAGGTCGTAGGTTCAAATCCTACCCCCGCAACCATTTCTTTCTCAAGGAAGATCAATGAGTTGGCCCCGCTTCGGCGGGGCCTTTCCTTGTCAATTCTTGTTGCAAGACCGTCCCACCGAAAACCGCAGAATTCCAAGGATTTCCATCCGCTACCGGGAACTCCGTGCAACATCGATGCAACACGCTCCTGGCCGGATGTTCCAGGTGTGTTCGACTGGCAATCAACCCCTCAAATCTGATGGCTTCTAATCAGAGGATTCCGGACGAATCCCAGCGCAACACACATTATCTCCACTCGCGAAGGTCGCGCCGTGGCGAAACCGGTATCAGCAGTGTGGTCGGTGGCTCAATAATCGAGCCGAGAATTCCCACCAGCCGTTCCGACGACGAGAAGGAGCGATGGCCAGGTTCAGGGATATGAAGATCAGTTGAAAGTCTGGCGCAGTAGGCGCAGTAACTGTCAATCATTTTGTCCAGACCTGTCAATTCTGACAGTTCCAATCAATAGCAGATTATATCAGGCTGGCAGGGCGTGGGCGTTCTTTGCATGGTTTTATCCGTGTGAGCGGATTAGCAGATCACCCACAATGATATGTCTGGCGGCAAGAGCCGCGTAGATAGGTGTATCGATTGGCAGATACCGTACGGTGCAAGAGGGGGTTAGGAACATTGTTAAGCACAGTGGGGCGAAAGACGCCAAGGTCGAGTTGACGGGAGGCCCGGATGCAATCCACTTGCGGATAGCCGACCGGGGTGTGGGTTTCGATCCCGAAACCACCAAAGGGAAGGGCCTTGGGCTCGTCAGCATTGAAGAGAGGATTCGCCTCGTACAGGGCGAGATGTCGCTCCAATCGCGGCTTTCGCACGGTACCTGCATCGATCTCAGGATTCCCTGGACTACGCCGGACGCCTGAAGATGGTGCTTTCAAACCTTGCGCGGTTTTATCTATAATAACTACAGTAAGCAAACTAACTGAATGTAATGTTTTAATTTTCTTTACCGGGAGATAGTCATGCGAAGGGCCCGCGTCCTGCTAGCGGACGATCATAGACTGTTGCTGCAAGCGTTCGAGAAATTGCTGCAACCCGATTTTGAGGTGGTAGGCACCGTGAGCGATGGGCGCGCCCTGATCGCCGCCGCGCGGGAACTCAAACCAGATGTAATCGTCCTCGACATTTCAATGCCGCTGCTGAATGGCATGGTCGCCGCCGAACGGCTCAAAAAGATGATGCCCGAGGTAAAGCTCATCTTCCTCACCGTGAATGAGGATGCGGGCTTTGCTTCCGAAGCAATGCGCATTGGCGCCTCCGGGTACCTGCTGAAAAGCTCTGCCGCCTCAGAATTGTTTCATGCAATCGAAGTGGCGCTCGAGGGAAGGACATATGTGACGCCGCTGATCATGCAGGACATGGTCACGTCGCTCGCGAACGGCCGCCAACCGAACGAGGCTTCGGCCAAGCTGACCACGCGTCAACGGGAGGTCTTGCAGCTGCTTGCCGAGGGACATACGATGAAGGAGGTGGGGAACATACTGGGCTTGAGCCCCAGGACCATCGCCTTTCACAAATACCGGATCATGGAGAAGCTTAATCTGAAGACCAACGCGGATCTCTTCCAGTTTGCGATCAAGCACGGCATCATTCCCCTCTAATCACATTACTGTCAGAATTTACACTCTATATGGTCGTTGAGGATCCCAACAAGTCACCTGGTTAGTAAGATTGGCCTATCTCCGATGCAAAGAATTCTATGGGGCCTCATTTCGGACGCCGCTTGGGAGCCATCTGGGAAATCCCAGTTAAGGCGCTTGTCCGACCGATTGTCCGCGACCACGAGCGTTGGGCAGGCGGTACGGTTGGTCGAAACACACATCCGCGAGATTGGGAAGGGTTGGCGATGAAAAATTGGATATGGTTTGGAGTGGGGGTGTGGGTCGTATCCACGCTCGTTGGCACGGGGCTGTCCACGAGCGCCTTGGCACAATCTCGAATGTACGCGTATCCCATGGCCAATCAGACCCAGGAAATGCAGGACCAAGATCGCTGGGCGTGTCACGACTGGGCCGTTCGACAAACCGGTTTCGACCCGACGGTGCCGCAGCCTCGGGGGTCACAGCAATATTACGCATCAGCTCCGCCACCGAGTGGCTCGAGCGGGCCTCTCGGCATCGGTGACGGTGGGATGTTCAGGGGCTCGGGGGCGCTTGGCGATGCGGCGACGGGCGCCGCTCTCGGGGCCATCGGCGGAGCGATTGCTGGCAATGCCGGCAAGGGAGCCGCGATCGGCGCCCTGACGACCACCTTGTTCGGGGGGATCAGGAGATCGAACCGGCGGCAACAGGAGGAGGAGTGGCGACGGCAACAGCAAGCCGATGCGGCCTTACAACAACAACAGCGCACGCGCCAGCGGCAGTTCGATATGCAGCGCTATGACCGGGCGTGGGGTGCGTGCATGTCGGCCCGAAACTACAGGGTCCAGTGATTGGCCGGCATATCCACCCGGTGATCACAATGGCCAAGCGGAGAGTCACGCAATGATGACAACGAGAACGATGGCAACGTTGGCGGTCGCGATCGCCACCCTGGTTTGCGGTACCGCATGGGCGGGAGAGACCGTTACGTACACGGGAAGCGGTACGTACGTCTCCAGCCAGTTGACGATGGGCCTGGGCAACGGCGGTACGGTGTTCGGCGCGCGGAATGAGAGTGTGGCGACGATATCGACGAGCCCGCCCACGCTCCTGTTCGGCAAGTGCATGGGGCTCGGGCTGATTACCGGCGACGACTACACCGCCGACGTCTATTGCACGTTTCGTGCAAACGAGCAGGACAGCTTCGATGTCAAGGCAAAGACCGGGTCCAAGGGCGGTACCGCCGAGATCATCGGCGGCAGCGGCAAATGGGCGGGCGCCACCGGAACCGCACGGATGAAACGCACGTCGCAAGCAGAGAACGGCGGCACCTACACCTTCGAGCTCGAAATCACGACTCCGTAACAAGCGTTGCGACAAAGATAGCCGCTGGTCGACCTTCGCAGCGGCAAGGAACGTCTGCGTCACTCTAGCGAATGATATCGCGACCTAATCGCAAACCAACGCCCGGGAGTAAAATCATGATGTACTTGAATTATCTCTGCTTGATGGGTTTTCGTACGTTATCTGGGGAATGTCGGTTGAGTTTATTGGGCGTAATGGCCAGAATGCGGTTTCCCTCATACCATAAAATCACGCTCACTTGGCGGATGGGGCGAACCGGTGCCCCTATGTGCAACGTCTCACAGATGTAATTGACTTTGGATGGCCTCCGCAAACGCACTGTCGTGGCGTGTACCGAAAGGAACCCTTTTCCGTATACCGGCGGTTTGAGGGTAATTCAGGCCGAATTTCGAGCTCGGGAGATCGCGGCCTGAGGGGGTATGCGGCCTGAGGGGGTATATGGAAAAGATATGATTTCCGTACAGGCCACTGCCTGTACTGAAAACCAGGGATTGCCGTATAGCTTCAAATGACCATCGCTGGCCCTCGGTAATCGAAACGCTTCTAGGGGCGGTGGCGGCGGATACTCCCTAGCATCCCAATTTCGCCGCCAGGTCTTCCAGGTCTTCGGCGACCAGGTCCCAATCGCCTATCGGCTTCAGGTTGGTGGTCTGGGCCGGTCCGTATTCATTGGTCCGCGGGATGAAGGCGGTGCGCATGCCGTGCGACTGGGCCTCGGCGAGGTCGTAATTGTGCGCCGCGACCAGCATCACCGCGGCTGGATCGCCGCCCAAGAGCCGGATCCCCGTGAGATAGGCCTTCGGGTCGGGCTTGTAGGCCTGCATCACGTCGGCGGTGATGACGCAGTCCCAGGGAAGCCCGGCGCGCTTCGACATCGCGACCATGCCGGCGAAGTCCGCGTTGGAGAGGGTCGAGAGCGTGTATTTGCTCTTGAGCCGGGTCAGTCCGGGGAGCGCATCCGGCCATGGGTCGAGCCGGTACCAGGCGTCGGTCACGAATTCGGTTTCCTTCTCGTCGAGCGTCGGCGCGCCGAAATCGACCAGCAGCCTTTCCAAGGTCTCGCGGTAGATGTCGTGGACCGAGCGCCACGGCCGGTCGCCGCGCACAACCTCGTCCATGCCCGGCCGGTAGCACGCCTTCCATTGGTCGACGAAGTCGGGCCAGTCAGCCTCGAACCCGCGCTCCGCGAAGAAGTCAGACAGCTCGAAGATCACGCTGTTGCGCCAGTCGACGACCGTCCCGAAGACGTCGAAGACCAGCGACTTCACGTTCGCGTGGTCGGTTAGGTCGTGGGACATGGCCTCGGCATTGTGACACCGTGCCAGCCAAAGACAAAGCCCCACCAAAGCGGGGTATCCGGAAAAGAAGGGTTTTGCGTACAGAACCGGTTGACAGAGAACCGATTTTACAGCGTCGGGACTAGCCGCAGAAAAAAGGCCCCGCCAGTGGTGGGCGAGGCTTCAAGTCTGGAACCAAGAAAATGCGCTTCTGCCAGCCGGGTGGGCTTGTGGTGTGGCCACCCGTCGCTAGCTGAACACCTTTGAGCGAGTGACGGAAGGGGCAAGACCATMCGACTGACAGATCGGAATCTACATCACCTAGGAGCGAAACTGGAACTGTCAGTTTTGACAGTTTGGAGCAGAAGTTTTGACAGACCGRAGTGGTGAACTCTGGCAGAGCATGATGTGCCCAATTGCCTCCGGTCRAAGACTTCCCTTCGGAGCGTCTTCAACTGGGCAAGTGTCCCGTGCCGCCTAGGGCCTTTCCGTGTAGCTCGCCGGTCGGGGCTCGTGCCTCTCTGAATAAATCAGTTTTCCCGATTTCTGTAGTCCTTGGTCTGTTCGGCAGGATAGATCTTGGAATGTGGGGCAAATGGGAGATGTCCGTTCATAGCATGCCCGGTGAAATCGATGCGTACCTGACTGACTACAATTGGGCCGCCGCACTGGCAAATTTTTTCTCCAACACTGGCAATTCTGACAGTTCCATCCATCGGATTTTTTGGCGATAGTTTGCAGTTCGAGGCATGTCCGGGTAGATGGATTTTCCTATGGCTAAACCGTCACGTGTTCGCCGAAGCATTAATAACCAATATTCCCGCGGCGGCGCCAACCCCATCGACATCCATGTCGGTGCGGGTCGCGTTAGACGGTTTGGTTCACCGGCGGCGAACATCATCAAGCGAGCAGCACTCACCAGCGCCCTTCTGATTGGATTGGCCGGGCCGGCTTGGGCGGACTTCGAGAAAGGATTTAACGCCTTTACCCGTGGCGAATACGCCATGGCCGCGCGGGCGTTGCGGCCGCCTGCCGAACAGGGGCATGCCAGGGCCCAGTTCGTTCTTGGCTACCTATACCAGGTAGGCCAGGGCGTGCCCCAGGACTTTGCGGAAGCGGAGAAGTGGTATCGCAAGGCCGCCGAACAGGGCAATGCCAAGGCCCAGTACAACCTCGGGGTATTGAACCACTACGGCTGGGGCGTGCCCCAGGACCATGCGGAGGCAGCGAAGTGGTATCGCAAGGCGGCGCAACAGGGTAACGCCCACGCGCAGAACAGCCTCGGAGTATTGCGCTGGAAGGGCCACGGCATAGCCCAGGATTACGCAAAGGCCTACAAGTGGTTCAGCCTCGCCGCCGTCAGCTTTGCCGCCGGCGCGCACCGCGATCGGGCCGTTAAGAGCCGAAATGCCATGGCCGAGAAATTGACGCCAGCGAAGCTCACCGAGGCCGAACGGCTGACTCGGCAGTGGAAACAGCAAAAGTAGACCGGGCGGATTTACCGATGGCCAGACCGTCACGTTCGCGACAGAGCACCGAGTCACCCCCTCGCCTGGGCGTTAAAACACGCCCTTCCCGCGGCGGCCCCAACCCCATCGACATCCATGTCGGCGCCAGGGTGCGTTTGCGCCGCCACCTGCTCGGCCTGACCCTGCAAACGCTGGCCAAGGCGGTCGGGGTCACCTACCAGCAGCTTCAGAAATACGAACGCGGCGTCAACCGCATTGGTGCGAGCCGGCTATTCAATCTGAGCCGCGTTCTCGACGTGCCGGTGTCCTTTTTCTTCGACGACCTCTCGCCCGCCGCGGCAGGCGCCGGGAGGAAGAGGCGAGCCAGGGGTCTCAGCGAGGCGCCGGCGACAGCGCACGATTTTGATGTCCTCAGCAACCGGGAAACCATCAATTTGATCCGCGCTTATTATCGGGTCACGGACCCGCGGCTGCGCAAGCGTGTTTTGGATCTCTTAGAGGCTGTCGGCAAACCCTCATAAAAGGGTTCAGGGCACCATGGCACGTAATGTACGAACCGACGTGGAGCCTGGGCAGCGCTTTAAACACAACGGCGTTGCGTGGGAGGCTGTGGAGCTCCGTTCCGTCAACGGTATCCCCCACGTCCGAATCGTGAGGGTCGGCGATCCCACCGAGCTCAAGCTAATCTCGGTGAGCGCCTTGCTCGAGCGCTATGACTTCGCCCTGGAGTAGGGACCGGCGCTAGGCTGCGATAATAGATTGACCTCTTGGAATTGACTGTCGTAGCGCCATAACCCTTTGTTCTCTGATGGCCTCCTCCAAGGACCCTATCGCCTGACACGGGAAGTGGACCGAGTGGCAAACCCCGCCTGGGCAGGGTGGTTCCAGGGCGGCTCCCCTTGTGAGCCAAAAAAAGCGCCGGGCGCATCATGGCCCGGCAAGTTAGGAGGCTAGGGCTACAGGTGTCGCCGGATACATGGGCTCAAACTCGATCCTGTATCACGCCATACGACACAGTCGACTAAGGGGACACTGTCGACGTACGGTCAACTATAGGGCTCGGTTCGCCCGCGTGAACTGTAAGAAATTACAGTTTACGGGAAAAATATTACCGGGGACGGATTGCGGCGACGAGCCCTACGGCAAGGTCGCCTCTCGCCATCACGGCGAAGGATCAAACGATCGCCGCCGTAACGACGGGTCGATCGCCGCACCCGTCAATCCATAGGGGTGATGGAAGGCGAGAGGTAAGAACGGCCGGCATGCACCTCTTTGATGGCAGCACCGAGGTCGACGCCCAAGCGTGGCTTCACCACATAGCCAAGCGCCCCGGTCGCGAGGGCTGCATGAACATATTCGGGTGATTCATGGACGGTCAGAAAGACGACCCGCGCCTGGGAGCCGGATTCCTTTAGCCGTCGCACCGCCTCGATACCATTTAGGATCGGCATTGAGATATCGACGATCACAACATCGGGCTTCAGTCGTTCGGCGGCAGAGAGGAGGGCCTTCCCGTTCGTGACCGTGCCCACCACATCGAATTCCGACACCAGCAGCAGCGCCACGGTGTCGAGCATGTCCCCGTGGTCGTCGGCTAACAAGACACGAATTTTACTCAATTCTCCAATCCTATCGCGTCCACGGCGTGAGGTGCGTGATCGAATTTGCATGCCGGAGCATGTCGAGCAGCACTCCGGCGCGCACCCAGAACACGATTCATCCCTAAGTGTCTATCACCTGTTC
>LKGT01006585.1_pt1 | contig 16227 bp, 16 predicted proteins | sample 503861 | NCBI WGS metagenome assembly LKGT01 (sample SAMN04113194, study PRJNA297058) | marine sediment metagenome | biome: marine benthic biome; feature: marine benthic feature; material: marine sediment; isolation source: sediment sample collected at the water-sediment interface from the South......
TCGCTTTCTCCTTCTCCCCCTTTCTCAAGAAACCCGGCGGGCATAGAGGTCCATGAAACGAATAATCGACTGGATGCCTTCCTGGAACCGGTCGAGGCCGAAGTGCTCGTTGGGCGAGTGGATGGCGTCGGAGTCGAGGCCGAAGCCCATCAGCACGCTGTCGAGCCCGAGGATCTCTTTGAAGTCGGCGACGATGGGGATAGAGCCGCCGCCCCGGACAAAGAACGGCTTTTTGCCGTAGACACCCGCCATCGCTTCGGCGGCGGCCTGCATGGCCGGGCTCTGGGTGTTTACAAGGACCGGCTTGCCGCCGTGCAGGTTGCGGAAGTCTAGCTTCATCGTCGGGGGCGTGTGCTTCTCGAAATAGTGCCTGATTTTCTCCGTGATCTTCTCCGAGTCCTGATCCGGGACCAGGCGCATCGAGATCTTGACGCCGGCCTTGGAGGGGAGCACCGTCTTGGCGCCTTCGCCCTGGGCAATGGCTCCTGAACCGTGCAGTGTGGCCTGAAAGTGCTGGATGTTGCCGAGCTGTTGCARYWMTTTCAGGAGGTTGACGGCGTGTCGGGCGCGCATTTCATGGCGCCGCGCCAGGAAGAAAGCATCGCCATGGTGGTCACGGAATCGGGCGTCGTCGCCAACCGCCAAGCGTTGGTTTAAAGAAAGATCGTCATGTACGCTGCACGTCACTGGTCGGTGCGGCATGCGTCGTTTCTCGAACGGTTCTACGACCTGTTCGCGGCGATGCTGCTGGGCTTGCATCCCCTGTTGAAGCGGATCGGCTACGGCCAGCTCGAGCGCCCGGTGGCCGCCGTCGAGAGCGGCATCAAGGGGTTCCTGTTCGACTGCCAGATGTGTGGCGTCTGCGCGCTCAGCTCGACCGGCATGTCGTGTCCGATGAACTGCCCCAAGACATTACGCAATGGCCCCTGCGGTGGCGTCCGGGCAAACGGCAACTGCGAGGTCAAGCCCGAGATGCGCTGCGTCTGGGTCGAAGCGTGGGACGGCGCCCAACGGATGGCGAAAGGCATGGCGATCGGCGAGGTTCAGGCGCCGGTCGAGCATAACCTCGCCGGCACTTCGTCGTGGCTGCGTGCAACCCGCGAAGCGGCGGCCAAGCGTAGCGGTGAGGCCGGCTGATGCTGCACGACCAGCATGAGCCTTCGGCACCGAAGCAGGTGCCGCCGGGCTACCATTCGACCGGCCGTCTGGAACGCGTGCTGCGGTCGGGCAAGTTCGCCGTGACCGCCGAGCTCAACCCGCCTGATTCGGCCGATCCGCGCGAGGTCTACGAGCGCGCCCTGGTGCTGTCGGAGGTCTGCGACGCGATCAACGCGACCGATGCGTCGGGCGCCAACACCCATATGTCGAGCGTCGGCATTTGTGCACTGTTGACCGGCGCCGGCTACGCGCCGGTGATGCAGATCTCGTGCCGCGACCGCAACCGCATCGCGATTCAGGGCGACGTGCTCGGCGCGGCGGCGATGGGCGTGTGCAACATCCTGTGCCTGACCGGCGACGGCGTGCAGGCGGGCGACCAACCGGGCGCCAAGCCGGTGTTCGATCTGGACAGCATCTCGCTCCTGCAGACCATCCGTATGATGCGCGACGAGGGCACCTTTCTGTCGGGCCGCAAGCTTGAAGTGCCGCCGCGCGTGTTCCTGGGCGCCGCGTCGAATCCGTTCGTGCCGCCTTACGATTTTCGGCCCGTCAGGCTGGCCAAGAAGATCGCCGCGGGCGCGCAGTTCGTGCAGACCCAGTACTGCTTCGATATCGAGCTCCTGAAACGCTTCATGACGCGCGTGCGCGACATGGGCCTGCACGAGCGCTGCTACATCCTGGTCGGTGTCGGGCCGCTGGCGTCGCCCCGGGCGGCGCGCTGGATTCGAAGCAACGTGCCGGGCGTGCATATCCCCGACGCCGTGATCGAGCGCCTCGAAGGCGCCGAGAAGCCCAAGCTCGAGGGCAAGCAGGTGTGTATCGAGATGATCCAGCAGATAAAAGAGATCGAAGGGGTCGCGGGCGTCCATGTCATGGCGTATCGTCAGGAAGAGCTGGTCTCCGAGATCATCACCCAATCCGGCGTGCTGCACGGCCGGCGCCCGCAACATCCGGGCAAGCGTGCGCACAGGCCTTCCAACGTTTCGCAAAAAGTAGGTTCCGCGACATGACCGATACTGTTCTCTCCTCGGCCACCAAAGAGGTGGTGATCGGCTTCGACCGACCCTTCGTCGTCATCGGCGAGCGCATCAACCCGACCGGACGCAAGCTGCTCGCCGACGAGATGGCGGCGGGCGATTACAGCCGCGTCGAATCCGACGCCATCGCGCAGGTCGAGGCCGGCGCGCATATGCTCGACGTCAACGCCGGCATCCCGCTGGCCGACGAGCCGCGCATCCTGGCCGAGGCGATCCAGCTCGTGCAGTCGATCACCGACGTGCCGCTGTCGATCGATTCCTCGATCGTCGCCGCGCTCGAGCGCGGGCTCGAAGTCTATCAGGGCAAAGCACTGGTCAATTCGGTAACCGGCGAGGAGGAGCGCCTCGAATCGGTGCTGCCGCTGGTCAAGAAATATGGCGCCGCGGTGGTCGCTATCTCGAACGACGAGACGGGCATTTCCGAGGATCCGGACGAGCGCTTCAAGATCGCCAAGAAGATCGTCGAGCGCGCCGAGGACTACGGTATTCCGCGCGCCGACGTTATCGTCGACCCGCTGATCATGCCGATCGGCGCAATCAACCTGGCCGGCCATACGGCGATGCAGATCATGCGCCGGCTGAAGGAGGAGCTGAAGGTCAATTCCTGCTGCGGCGCATCGAACATCAGCTTCGGCCTGCCCGGCCGCAACGGCCTCAACGGCGCCTTCCTGTCGATGGCGATCGGCGCCGGGCTGACCTCGGCGATCACCAACCCGCTGCATGCCGAGGTCATCATCTCGACCATGGGCGCCGACGTGATGATGGGCCATGACCCGGAATGCCGCCGCTGGATCCGCAAGTTCCGCCAGCCCTTGGCCGAGGGTGTCGCCCGGGGCAGCGTGCGCCGCACGGGACGTCGCCGCCGTGCCTGACGACGCTCTCGTCGTCTTCATGCCGTCGGGCCGGCGCGACCGATTCGCGCTCGGCACGCCGCTCCTGCAGGCGGCGCGTGAATTGGGCGTCGACATCGATTCGGTGTGCGGCGGGCGCGCCATCTGCGGCCGCTGCCAGGTAACCGTCAGCGAAGGCGAATTCGCCAAGCACGGCGTCGTCTCGCGCGCCGAGAACCTGTCGGAAGCGACCGCCGTCGAACAGCGCTATGCGTCGAAGCGCGGCATGGCCGACGACCGGCGGCTGAGTTGTCAGGCGCGCGTCACCGGCGACGTCGTGATCGACGTGCCGGCCGAGAGCCAGGTCCACAAGCAGCTCGTGCGCAAGCGCGCCGACGCCCGCAAGATCGAGCTCGACCCGGTGGTCCGGCTGCACTACGTCGAGGTCGAGAAACCCGACATGCACAAGCCGGCGTCCGATCTGCGCCGCCTGATCGAGGCGCTCGAGGCGCAATGGGAGCTGGCCGATCTGGCGAGCGACCTGCGCGTGCTGCGCCATATTCAGGACACCTTGCGCGAGGGCGACTGGAAGGTCACCGTGGCGGTCCGCGAGGAGACTCAGATCGTCGCCATCTGGCCCGGCTTCCACGACCGCACCTATGGCCTGGCGGTCGACATCGGTTCGACCACCATCGCCGCGCATCTCTGCGATCTGAGCACCGGCGAGGTGGTCGCCGCGGCGGGCGTGATGAACCCGCAGATCCGTTTCGGCGAGGACCTCATGAGCCGGGTGTCCTACATCATGATGAACCCGGGCGGCGACGCCGACATGACGCGCGTCGTGCGCGAGGCGGTCGACCAGCTCGCCACCGAAGTCGCGGCCGAGGCGGGCATCGGCACCGACGACATCGTCGAGGTCACCTTCGTCGGCAACCCGATCATGCATCACCTGCTCCTGGGCATCGACCCGATCGAACTTGGCGGCGCGCCGTTCGCGCTCGCCACCGGCGAGGCGCTGACCATCTGGGCGAGCGAGCTCGACCTGCATCTCTACGCCAACGCGCGCGTCTACGTGTTGCCGTGCATCGCCGGCCATGTCGGCGCCGACACGGCGGGCGTCATCCTCGCCGAGGGGCCGCATCTCGGCGACGAAATGACGCTGATCGTCGACGTCGGCACCAACGCCGAAATCGTGCTCGGCAACCGCGATCGCCTGCTCGCCGCGTCGAGCCCGACGGGTCCGGCGTTCGAGGGCGCGCAGATCAGCTGCGGCCAGCGCGCCGCGCCCGGCGCGATCGAGCGCGTGCGCGTCGATCGCGAGACGCTGGCGCCGCGCTTCAGCGTGATCGGCGGCGAGATATGGTCCGACGACCCGGAATTCGACGCCAAGATCACCGGCGTCTGCGGCTCGGGCATCATCGAGGCGATCGCCGAGATGTACCTTGCGGGCATCATCACGACCGACGGGGTGATCGACGGCTCGCTCGCCGAAGGCTGCCCGTACATCGTCGCCGACGGCCGCACCTTCGCCTACACGCTGGTCGAGGGGCCGCCGACGTTGCGAATCACCCAGAACGACGTGCGCGCGATCCAGCTCGCCAAGGCGGCGCTTTATGCCGGCGCGCGGCTCCTGATGGACCGCGCCGGCATCGAGACGGTGGATCGCATCACGTTGACCGGCGCCTTCGGCAGCCACATCGACGTCAAATACGCCATGGTGCTCGGCATGATCCCCGACTGCGATTTGGCCAAGGTCGCGGCCGCCGGCAACGCGGCGGGCACGGGCGCGCGCATCGCGCTGTTGAACCGCGCGGCGCGCCGCGAGATCGAGCGGGTCGTGCGCCAGGTCGAGAAGATCGAGACCGCGATCGAGCCGCGCTTCCAAGAGCATTTCATCGAGGCCATGGCGCTGCCGCACAAGACGGCGGCCTTTCCCAACCTGGCCGCCGTCGTGACGCTGCCGGAACCGAAGACGTTCACGCAACCCGATGACGGAGAGAGCGGCGGGCGCCGACGCCGACGCCGACGGTCATAGTATTTCTTGATCGCGCGTCGCGCGCGGCCGAGCACCTCGGCATCGCCGCGGCAGCGGGAGACCTTACGCGGGGCAGGGGGCGGGCTCACGCGGCGGCGCGGTGATCTTCGCGTGGCGTGTTGCCGAAGAACTCGCGATAGCATTTCGAAAAATGCGAGGCCGAGACGAAGCCGCAGGCGAGTGCGACGTCGAGCACCGACATGCCGGTCTGCATGAGAAGCTGGCGCGCCCGGTGCAGCCGGAGCTCGAGGTAGTAGTGTTTGGGCGTCGCATCGAGATGCTTGCGGAAGAGCCGCTCGAGTTGGCGGGGCGACAAACCGACGCTGGCCGCGAGGTCGGCGCGCGACAGCGGTTCATCGATGTTGGCCTCCATTTGCGAGATGACCGAAATCAGCTTGTTGTCGCGCACGCCGAGGCGCGACTGCAGCGTCATGCGCTGGTGGTCGGTGGCGCTGCGGATGCGGTCGTGAATGAACTGGTCGGAGACCGCGGCGGCGAGATCGTGGCCATGCCGCGTCGCGATCATGTTGAGCATCATGTCGAGCGCCGCGGTGCCGCCCGAACAGGTGAAACGGTTGACGCTGGTCTCGAACAGCGCGGTGGTGACCTCGATGTCGGGAAACTCCTCGACGAAGCCGGGGATGTTCTCCCAGTGGATCGTGCAGCGGTGGCCGTCGAGCAGGCCGGCGCGCGCCAGGATATGGCTGCCGGTGCAGAGCGCGCCGATGCGCGCGCCCYGGCGGGCGATCTTGCGCAGCCACGAGAACACCTCCTTGTCGCGATAGAGATGCACGTCGATGCYGGCGCARACGATCATCGTCGGCATCATCGCGCCGTCGCTCAKCSCCGCGTCGGGCATGATGGCGATGCCGTTGCTCGCCTCGACGGGACCGCCGTCCTTGGAGAACAGGTGCCAGCTATAGAGCGYGCGGCCGCTCATCCGATTGGCCGAACGCATCGGTTCGATCGCCGAGGTGAAGGCCATCATCGAGAAGTTGGGCACCAGCAGGATGCCGATCCGCTCGGGGYTGTCGGRCCGCGTGACGTWGACCATGCCGCCGACCTCGTTTCGCTCGTGTCACAATATGACAAGTCGATGTCGCGTTTAGAATATATCGCCYCGGCCGAGCGGCGGCTAGCGCGAACCTGATGCGGCCCAGCCCGTTTGGCGTCGTTCGACAGGCGCCGGACGGCGGCCCTCATGTGGCCCGAAGTCGCGGTAGCGCTGGATGTCCAGCCTGCTCATCATGTATTGTCCTGTATTGTCCTGACAAGGCGGGCGCCGCCCGCCTCGGCCAGACTGGTGGGGAGAGACCGACACATGGTTGCGACCGAGACACCCGAGTGCAATACCGGCTGGAAGGCTCCGGGCTTCGATTTGCCCGGTGTCGACGGCAGGCGCCATTCGCTTGACGCACTGCGCGGCGAACACGGCACGCTGGTCATGTTCATCTGCAACCACTGCCCCTATGTGAAGGCCGTGTTCGACCGCATCGTGCGCGACGCCAACGACCTCGCCGCCGACGGCATCGCCTGCGTCGCGATCTCGTCGAACGATGTCAGCGCCTATCCGGCCGATTCGTTCGACAACATGAAACGCGTCGCGGTCGAGAAAAACTTCCCGTTTCCCTACCTCTACGACGAAAGCCAGGMGGTGGCGCGCGCCTACGGCGCCGTGTGTACGCCGGACTTCTTCGGTCTCAACGCCGACGATCAGCTGTGCTATCGCGGCCGGCTCGACGAATCGCGCACCGAGGCRGCGCCCGACGCCAGACGCGATCTCTACGAAGCGATGCGTCAGGTTGCGCGSAGCGGGAARGGGCCCGACGACCAGATCGCCAGTATCGGCTGCTCGATCAAGTGGCGCGACGACRCGTAATTCCGYCACGGGACCGGTTGCTAACGCCACCGTCACAGTCTATCTTAGCCGCCCTTTTCAGCCAATCTGGATCCRCCCGTGTCCGACGTTTTTCGTGAAGTCGACGAGGAGGTCCGCCATGAGCAATTGCTCAAACWWTGGCGGAAATACGGCAACTATGTCATTGGCGCCGCGCTCGGCGTCGTGCTCGGCGTCGCCGGCAGCGTCGGCTGGAAGGAATACAGTCTCGACAAGCGAGAGAGTGACGGGACGGCATTCTCGGTCGCCATGACCCATTTGACCGAGGACCGGCCCGCCGCCGCCGCGGCAAGTTTCGCACAGCTCGCCGAGGACGCCGGCGCCGGTTACGCGGCACTCGCCCGTTTGCGCGAGGCCCAGGCGCTGAATGCGGCGGGTGACAGCGCGGGTGCGGTTGCCGCGCTTGAGCGGCTGGCCGACGACGGCGGCGCCGACCAGACCCTGCGTGACTTGGCGGCCTTTCTCGCGGTGCTCTATCAAATGGACACAGCGGCGCCTGGCGAGCTCGATGCGCGGCTGGCGCCGCTCATGACCGAGGCGTCGCCGTGGCGGGCGAGCGCTCGCGAGCTGGCCGGCCTACTCGCGTTTCGGCGCGGCGAGACGGCTGCCGCGCGCGACATCTTCACCGGACTGGTCGACGACGGCACGGCGCCCCGGGAAGTTCGCGGCCGGGCTGCCGAGTTTCTCGCCATCCTCGGCGGCCGCCCGGGCGGCGCGGGATGATGAAGTGGGCGGTCGCCGTCGCATCGCTCGTGTTCGCGCTCGGCGCCTGTGATCTGCTTCCCGATTATCTGGGCGAGCCGGAGGCGCCACCGCTTCCCGGCGAGCGGATTTCGGTCCTGGCGCTCGAACGCGCACCGGAGCCCGACCAACGCATCGCCGATCTCGAGGTTCGGCTGCCCAGACCGACGGTCAATCTCAGCTGGCCGCAAAATGGTGGTTATGCAGACCACGCGATGCACCATATTGCGGCGCCGGGACCGTTGGCGCGGGTATGGATCGCCGACGCCGGCGAARGCGATTCCGARGGCCGTGGTCTGATGGCGCCGCCGATCGTCGCCGACGGCCGSGTCTACACCTTCGAYGCCGAGAGCACGATCAGCGCACAYGACGCGTCGACCGGCARGCGYRTCTGGSAAGCCGGCGCGYTGCCCGAMGATGAAGAGGAYGAYGCCTTCGGCGGCGGTATCGCGTAYGGCRGCGGCCGMATTTTCGCAGCCACCGGCGYCGGCGAAGTCRTCGCGTTCGACGCGTCGAACGGCAGCGAGATYTGGCGCRTCRCGGTCGGCGCGCCAATCCGCTCGTCGCCGACGTTGAGCGAGGGCCGGYTGTTCGTYGTCAGCTATGACAAYCAGYTGTTCGCCTTGAGTGCGSWCGATGGCCGCATGCTTTGGACGCACAGCGGMATCGCCGAGAACGCACAGCTGTTGGGCWCGGCGAGCCCGGCGGTCGCGAGCGGGCTTGTGRTCACMGCCTWYTCGTCGGGCGAATTGTTCGCRYTGCGCGCCGACAACGGCCGCGTCGCCTGGAGCGAYACCCTGTCGTTCGGCACGCGGCTGGGGGCTTCGTCGGTGCTGAGCGACATCAACGGCAGCCCGGTGATCGACCGCGACAGGGTCTATGCGGTGAGCTTCTCGGGGCGGTTGGTCGCGATCAGCCTACGCACCGGCGATCGCCTTTGGGATCAGGAGGTGTCGGGCGTCCAGACACCGTGGATTGCCGGCGACTTCCTGTTCCTGCTGACGACCGATGGCGACGTTCTGTGCCTGTCGCGGCGCGATGGACGCATTCGCTGGGTGCGTTCGCTGCCGCGTTACGAGGATCCGGAGGATCRCGARAATCCGATWTTTTGGACCGGRCCGATCCTGGTCAGCGACCGCTTGATCGTGGTTGGCACCAACAGCCAGGCGGTTTCGATCTCGCCCTATTCGGGGCGGATTWTGGGRCAGATCGAGTTACCCGACGGTGTCGACTTGCCGCCTGCCGTGGCCAACGGCAYGGTMTAYRTCYTCACCARMGAGGGCGATCTGGTCGCGCTCCGATAGGCGTCCCGAGATGACCTTTACCGTAGCCGTGGTAGGCCGACCGAACGTGGGCAAGTCGACCCTGTTYAATCGTCTGGTCGGRCGCCGCCTCGCCATCGTCGACGACACGCCGGGSGTGACCCGCGACCGTCGCGAGGGCGAAGCGCGGCTCGGTCCCTTGCGCTTCACCGTGATCGACACAGCGGGTCTCGCCGAGGCCGACCCCGACAGCCTCGAAGGCCGCATGCAGGCGCAGACCGGTCGCGCCACCGAGGCCGCCGACGTGACGCTGCTGGTGATCGATGGCCGTGCCGGGGTGACGCCGGTCGACCAGCACTTCGCTGACATGCTGCGACGCTTGGACGTGCTGGTCGTCCCCGTGGTCAACAAGTGCGAGGGCCGCGGCGGCGACGAAGGTTTCTTCGGAGCCTACGCGCTCGGCCTCGGCGATCCGGTGGCGATCTCGGCCGAGCACGGCGAGGGCATGGCCGAGCTTTACGAGGCGCTGGCGGCCCACGCGCCCGAAGCCGCCATCGAGGACGCCGCGACGAGGGGTGAACGGCCGCTGCAACTCGCCATCATCGGCCGGCCGAACGTCGGCAAGTCGACACTGCTCAACCGCCTGGTCGGCGACGAGCGATCGATCACCGGACCCGAACCGGGCATCACGCGCGACCCGATCGCCGTTGAATGGTCGTACAAGGACCGGCCGGTGCGCCTCGTCGACACGGCGGGCCTGCGTCGCCGCGCCCGGATCGACGTCAAGCTCGAACAACTCTCGGTCGGTGAGACGCTGCGCGTCATTCGCCACGCCGAAGTCGTCGTGCTCGTGCTCGACGCGCTCGCGGCGCTCGAGCGCCAGGATTTGAACATCGCGCGCTACGTCGTCGAGGAGGGCCGCGGGCTCGTCGTCGCGGCCAACAAATGGGATCTGGTCAAGGACCACCGCGCGATGCGCGCGCTCATCCAGGAACGCCTCGGCGAATCGTTGACCCAGGTGAGAGGCATGCCGTTGGTGACGTTCTCTGCCCTGACCGGCCGTGGCGTCGACACGCTCATGCCGAAGCTGTTCGAGATTTATGACCTGTGGAACAAGCGCGTCTCGACCGGACAGCTCAACCGCTGGCTCAGGAATGTGGTCGGCGAACACCCGCCGCCCATGGTCGAGGGCCGGCGGCTGAAGATCCGTTATGTCACCCAGGTCAAGGCGCGGCCGCCGACATTCGCGGTGTTCGTCAGCAAGCCGAATGCGTTGCCCGATTCGTACTGCCGTTACCTGACCAACCGCCTGCGCGATGCATTCGGTCTCGATGCCGTGCCGATCCGCCTGCTGCTGCGCGCCGGCAAGAACCCCTACGCCGACCGCGCCCGCAAGCGGCGCTGATACTGCCGTCGCTGCATCATACCAAGGATCAGCGTACGTCGATCCGCATTCCGTTGAGCTGGCAGTCGGGCGCGGCGAGCTCGACGAAGCGCTCGGTAATCGCGTCGGGAGCGGGCAGCGTCGCCGGGTCTTCGCCCGGCATCGCCTCGGCGCGCATCGCGGTGCGCGCGATACCGGGGTCGAGCAGATTGACGCGGACGTTCGTCTTGGTCAGCTCGGCGGCGTAGGTCTGCACTATGCTTTCGAGCGCCGCCTTGCTGGCCGCGTAGGCGCCCCAATAGGCGAAGGCGCCGCGCGTCACACTCGAGGTGACGAAGATCGCGCGGCCGGCGTCGGACGCCCGGAGCAACGCGTCGAAGCTGCGGATCAAGCGCCAATTGGCCGTGACGTTGAGGGCGAACACGCGCTCCCAGACGTCGGGCTCGAAGTGGCCCATCGGGCGTAGCCCGCCGAGCATCGCGGCGTTGCCGACCAGCGCGTCGAGGCGCCCGTGGCGTTCGGCGATGGCGGCGCCGAGCCGGTCGATAGCGTCGAAGTCGCAGAGGTCGAGCGGTACCAGGGTAGCGCTGCCGCCAACCGCCTTGATCGCGTCGTCGAGTTCTTCGAGACCGCCGACCGTTCGCGCAACGGCGACGACATGCGCGCCTTCCGCCCCGAAACGGCGCGCGACCGCCGCCCCGATACCGCGCGACGCGCCGGTCACCAAGGCAACGCGACCGGCGAGCCGCTGCCGGCCTTGGGTCACGCCGCTCACTCCGATTCGGACAGCAGGGATAGCTGACGCCGGTTGGTGCCGCCCTCGCGGTCGATCAGCGGTATGGGATAATCGCCGGTGAAGCAGGCGTCGCAGTACTGCGGAAGGTCGTCATTGCGGCGGTGGCCGCCGACCGCGCGATAGAGACCGTCGATCGACAGGAACGCGAGGCTGTCGACGCCGATGTAGTCGGCCATGCCCGGCACGTCGTGCTGCGCCGCCAGCAGATTGTCACGCGACGGCGTATCGACGCCGTAGAAGCACGAATGCGTCGTCGGCGGGCAGGCGATGCGCATATGGACCTCGGTGGCGCCGGCGCCGCGCACCATTTCGACGATCTTGGTCGCCGTCGTACCGCGCACGAGGCTGTCGTCGACCAGCACGATCCGCTTGCCGGTCAGGCTGGCGGCGTTGGCGTTGTGCTTGAGTTTGACGCCGAGGTGGCGGATCTGGTCGGTCGGTTCGATAAAGGTGCGGCCGACATAGTGGTTGCGGATGATGCCGATCTCGAACGGCAGCCCGGCCTCCCTCGCGTAGCCGATCGCCGAGGCGACACCCGAGTCCGGCACCGGCACGACGATGTCGGCGTCGACGCCCGTTTCGCGCGACAGTTCGGCGCCGATGCGCTTGCGGACCTCGTAGACGCTCAAGCCCTCGACGTGGCTGTCGGGCCGCGAGAAATAGACGTACTCGAAAATGCAGAATCGGCTGGACGTGTCTCGGAACGGCCTGAGACTCGTGATGCCGTCGTCGTTGATGACGATGATCTCGCCCGGTTCGACGTCGCGAACGAATTCGGCGCCCAGGATATCGAGCGCGCAGGTCTCCGACGTCAAGATCGACGCGCCTTCGAGCATGCCGAGCACCAGGGGACGCACGCCCTTGGGGTCGCGCACGCCGATCAGCGAATCGTTGCTCAGCGCGATCATCGAGAAGGCGCCGGTCACCTGGTTCAACGCATCGGCCATGCGGTCGACGACGGTGGCGTGGGGGCTGGTCGCGATGAGGTGGATGATGACCTCGGTGTCGGTGGTCGATTGGAACAGGCAGCCGCGYTTCACCAGCCGATCGCGCAGGGTGAYCGMRTTGGTCAGATTGCCGTTATGTGCGATTGCCAGGCCGCCGAACGCGAACTCGGCGAACAGCGGYTGRACGTTGCGCAGCACGGTTTCGCCGGTCGTSGCATAGCGGTTGTGGCCAATCGCCGCGYKGCCCTTGAGCCGGTYGATGACCGAGGCCGAGCTGAAGYTGTCGCCRACCAGWCCGAGGCTRCGGTGRCTGTGGTAKTGCKTGCCGTCGAAGGTCACGATACCGGCCGATYCCTGGCCGCGGTGCTGCAGCGCGTGGAGGCCGAGAGTGGTGTGCGCGGCCGAATCGTGRTGGCCGAAGATGCCGAAGACGCCGCACTCWTCGTGCAGCTTGTCGTCGTCGAAGGGKYGGGTAAACGGCGGCGCTGTCATTCGGTTCCCTGGATTAGTCGTTCCATTSCCTTGCGCTCGGCGTTGGTATAGCCGTCGCGCWGYTCGCTGTCGACCGTCGGYGGCGGRTTGCTCARAAGTTCGAAGACCTCGCCSTCGTCCAGCGTGTCTCTCATCGCTTCCGAGACCTTGKCRCAGGCGCCGTTTTCGGCGGYGCGSGCGGCCRGYGGAAGCGCCCGGCAGAYGATCGCMGCGCCATGCACCACGATCGGRCCGGCGCGCGCCTCGCGCAGCCASTCGGGCGGATCGTCSGGCAGCGTCSCCCAGATCACCATGACRTAGGCGATCGAGACGATCGCACCGCCCCGCAACAGGCCGAAGACGAAGCCGAGCGATCGATCGACCGCATCCAGGCTGCTTGCCTTGATGCGCCGCGAGACGATGCCGCCGATCAAGGCGAAGAGAACGAGCGTGGTGATGAAGATGGCGAGCGCGCCGGCGCCATCGGCGACCAGCGGCAACTCGATCAGCTCACGCGCGAAGGGCTGGATGTAGTCGAAGGCGATGAAGGTCATGCCGGCGGACGCCACCCAGCCGACGATCGCGAGCAACTCGCGCACGGCGCCGCGAAAGAAGGCAAGCGCGCCGGAAACCAGCAGAATGATCGCGACGGCGGCGTCGGCGATGTTGACCGATGACACGTCCATCTCGGTCGTTACCCGCGCGCCGACGATGTGCCGAACAGGTCGACCAAGTCGTGCAGGCGCGTGATTTCGTGGACCGCAATCGCACCGGCCGGTGCGCCGCGCTTGCGCCGCGGCGTGAGGGCCCTCGTGAAGCCCAATTTGGCCGCTTCCTTGAGCCGAATGTCGGCCTGACTCACCTGTCGTACCTCGCCCGATAACCCGACCTCGCCGAATACCACCGTGGTGCCCGGCAACGGTTCGCCGGTAACCGACGAGACCAGCGCCGCGGCAACCGCGAGGTCCGCCGCCGGCTCGCCGATACGCAAGCCGCCGGCGACGTTTAAGTAGACGTCGTTGCCGCCCAGCGCAAGCCCGCAGCGTGCATCGAGCACGGCCATCAGCATGGCGAGCCGTGCGCCGTCCCAGCCGACCACCGCGCGGCGTGGCGTGGCCAGCGGCGAGGGGGCGACGAGCGCCTGAATTTCGACCAGCACAGGGCGCGTGCCCTCGAGCCCGGCGAAGACGGCGGCGCCGCTGATGTCGTGCTCGTGATCGCCGAGAAACAGGGCCGACGGATTGGGCACTTCGTCGAGGCCGCGGTCGGTCATCTCGAAAACGCCGATTTCGTCGCTCGCGCCGAAGCGGTTCTTGACAGCGCGCAGGATGCGGTACTGGTGGCTGCCCTCGCCCTCGAAATGGAGGACGGTGTCGACCATGTGCTCGAGCACGCGCGGTCCGGCGATTTGGCCATCCTTGGTGACATGGCCGACGAGCAGCATCACGATACCCTTGCGCTTGCCGAAACGGATTAATTCCTGGGCGCTGGTGCGCACCTGGGCGACGGTGCCTGGCGCCGAGTCGAGCGAATCGACGAACATCGTCTGGATCGAATCGATGACCACGACGTCGACGCCCTCGGGCGTATCGAGACTGGTCAGAATGTCGCGGACGTTGGTCGCCGCGGCGAGCAGCACCGGCGCCTCGCCGAGCCCGAGGCGGTCGGCGCGCAGCCTGAGCTGYCCGGTGGCYTCCTCGCCCGAGATRTAGACGCAGGAGGCATCCCGACTGGCCAGCGCCGCGGCGGCCTGCAACAGAAGGGTCGATTTTCCGATRCCCGGATCGCCGCTGATCAGCACCGACGAGCCACGCACCAAGCCGCCGCCGAAGGTACGATCGAGCTCGCTGATGCCGGTGGTGATGCGCGGTGGCTCGGGCTCATCGCCGCGCAGGCTGACCAGTTCTATCTTGCGTCCGGCGCCGCTACCCAGTCCCTTGGGCGTCGCCTCGCGCGGCAGCTCCTCGACGATCGTGTTCCAGGCGCCGCAGGCGTCGCACCGGCCGGACCACTTGGCGTGACTGGCGCCGCATTCCTGACAGGCGTATCGCTTGGCGGGGGCGGCCATTCAACGGGCCCCGGGCGTGGCCGAAAACGGCGCCGTGGCGTTCACGCGTTCCTTACCGCCATCTGGATCGGACCTTCGGCGCGGCCGATGAGTGCGAGCGGGTCCATCGTCTATGTTTCCTCGCCGACGTAGCGGCGCGCATAGCGGAATCCGAGGCCGGTGAGAAACTCGTTGGCGATCGAACCGGCCCAGCCAGCGACTTCGTCGATTGGGCAAGGGCCGCCAATCAGGTCGACGGTGGTGCCGATTTCGGCGCGACCGGGCGGCAGGGCCGAAACATCGAGGGTAATCAAATCCATCGAAACGCGCCCCACCAACGGCACCCGAGTGTCGCCGATTGCGGCGAAGGCGCAGCCACTGAGCGATCGCAAATATCCGTCGGCATAACCGACCGGCACGGTTGCGATTCGCCCTGGCCCGGCGACACGATGCGCGGCACCATAGCCAACGGTCTGGGGCGAGTCAACGTCACGGAGCTGGGTGATTTTGCTTTGTAAACGAACGACTTCCACCATCGGATTCGGCGCGTCCAAAAGCGGGTTCGAGCCATAGAGCGCGATCCCCGGACGCACCATGTCGAGATGGTATTCGGCGCCGAAGAAGATGCCGGCCGAGTTGGCGAGGCTGGCCGGAGCGGCCGGCAGACGCGCGCGCTGCGCCTCGAAGAGTTTGCGCTGCGCTTCGTTCATGGCATGCGCCGGGTCCTCGGCGCAGGCGAGGTGGCTCATGACGAGACGAAGATCGAGGCCGTCGAGCCGCGTCGGCTGGTCGGCGAKGCGGTCGATTTCGTCGCGCCCGTCGTCGAGCTCTGTGTTGCTCTCGGTCATCGGAGATGTATGGCTGAGTGCGCCCCAAACCGGTTGGCAAAGGAGCGCATAGTTGTAGTCGCGGAACCGCGCGAAATCAAAGAAAACGTTGACTTGCCCAAGGCCCGGACCTAGCTATTCAGACCCACTTGGGGGCAGGATATTCACCTTTCAGGCAGCACCGATCGAGCCATGAGCGAGTCCGTCCGCGTTGATGACCAAGCCCCCGAGGGGCATGGTGCCCCGGTCGCCGAGTCGCGCACGGTCATGCTCGGGACCGAGGAGCCGCTCGAACTCGACTGCGGCGCCCGGCTCGAGAACTTCCCGGTGGCTTACGAGGCCTATGGCGAGCTCAACGCCGAGCGCTCCAACCTGATCCTGCTCTCCCACGCCCTGTCGGGCGACCAGTGGGTCCCAGGTTCGATTCCTGGCGGGCGCACCAATAAAGACAAGGGCTTAGCTGAAATCGGCTGAGCCCTTGTTCTTTCCAAGTCAGCACTAAGTCACCACGGCAACGTGATTGGAGGCGCCACCTGGGCCACGGTCAAGCGGCCGTCATGCCTCACCGCATATGCGCTCGATCACCACGATCAGCCGGCACGGGGACGCGTCGGACGGGCGTACTTGGGCCCAGAAGAAGAGCGGCGCCCGAAGGCACCGCCCGAGGTCAGGATTGCCACCTGATGCCGCCGATGATCGGGGCACGCCTACAGCATCGCGCCGACCATCCTTCACGGTCAAGCGTGCGCGTCCACCGCCTTATGGATGGCCGATTTCTTGTTGCAGGGCACCGCA
>LKGT01007031.1_pt4 | contig 16225 bp, 19 predicted proteins | sample 503861 | NCBI WGS metagenome assembly LKGT01 (sample SAMN04113194, study PRJNA297058) | marine sediment metagenome | biome: marine benthic biome; feature: marine benthic feature; material: marine sediment; isolation source: sediment sample collected at the water-sediment interface from the South......
CTWAGTTTTTCTTTBAGAAGCTAACATTTTCAGATTRGCYAATTCAGTTTTTAATGATTCAATCTGAACAAGAGTTTGCARRTTAGAAATTTYTTGATTTAATCTWTCAATTTCACTATCTTTTAGTTTCATAGATTCTTTWAGRTCRTTTARTTSAGAAGATAATTCATTTTGMRYTTGTTTTATTTYMGAAASACYRACTTGGCTACCKGHAGTTGTAGTAACAATGGTTTGTGTATTACTCAARCTTTTTTTTTNRMTGTTAGYRTSYKCTGGTGCTTGCTTATGCATGTAATCCGTACTTTTYTGGGWTARCCAGCACATCAATGTAAGAAACCATGTAATAGGAACTGATATGAGGAAAATAGTGTTCATATCTGGTGCAAAGTCAATAAAATATGGCCAAAGCCCAGTTAGTACWGCHGCAAAAACTCCRGTTRYWASWGTYGMTAARTKATTWYMWAAATAKCCCATCAATTATTTGAAAAAANTYATTGTTTATAASAGTAATGCTRAAAATCATAAAATAAWRNAATTAAAAAGAAAAAAGAGYCGARTTTAWTCGTYTTTMTCAGANANANTAGTYGWTTTAGGCATATCAGATTGTAAGATTTGGATCTTTTGTARTAATTCAGTTCTCAGATCTCTTGCWACTCTCCTTACAGTTGGTCTTGGAACACCAAGWTCATCAACAACTTTGGTATAGATATCCTGCTTGTCAGTTACTCCTTTGTCAAGATAAGAATTAATTGCTTCTTTAATTATCGTGCTTTGATTTGTACGATTCAACGAATACTAAATTTTATTTGTTCTATATAAGACTATAACTTTTKGAATTTYAAAATRTCANTATATAATAAATTCAKATTTTTYACYWRGTAAAAAAATAAAAATTCTCNNAGTCTTCAACGATAAATTTATCAACGAAAAACGTAWTGATAATTATAAATTTTTCAACATACTTAAAGTATCTATAWTAATTCTCAAAGYRATYCTCACAAAAGACTCTTATGATAAKATAWTAGATRAATTTTGGTGACTACAGCAAATTTAGAAACWAAYTTTGGAAAGATTTCATTTAAACTTATACCTGAATYAGCACCAGAGACAGTTAGAARTTTTGAAAAATTRGCCAAAGATGGATTYTATGATGGAACTCTTTTCCACAGAGTTATTCCTGGATTTATGATTCAGGGAGGYGAYCCAAATACAAAAACCGATAACAAARGTTCATGGGGAACRGGAGGRCCWGGATAYAACATCAAKGCTGAATTTAGTTCAAGATCTCATTTGCGAGGCATAGTTTCCATGGCTAGATCACAGGATCCAAATAGYGCAGGYTCACAATTTTTCATAGTMACATCTGATAGTACATTCCTTGATAGACAATATACTGTATTTGGGGAAGTGACAGAAGGCATGGATRTTGCAGAYAAAATTGTAAATCTTGAAAGAGATGGCAATGATTGTCCTTTAGAAAAAAYACAAATGATTCGTGTAACTGTGGGATAAATGAATACGAAGATTTTCGGATTTTTAVTAATTTTATTKATAATATCTATTATTCCTGTAGCTGATGCCCAAATTTCAATTGGTGAAAANGCTGTACAAAAATCYGTAGARGTTRTTATARATTCAGMTGGTGAKGTTCAYGTCAAACATGTTGTTCGTTCATCAAATTTDCCAADAGACCTTGAATTAATCMTTGGAACAGTTTCAAATCTTTCAGTAACAAATGAGCAAGGAGAAGADAAACTATTCTCAATTWTDGGAGATAATAAAGGAGTATTGATTSAAACATCTAAAGAAGATTCTATTATTGAATACGATCTTGATCAKGTACTTTCTCAAAAAGATGACGTATGGACATGGAGTTTTAGGTATCTTGAATYAACTTCTTTTATTTTTCCTGAAGAAGTTGATTTGATCTTTGTTAATGARCGACCTGTTTATTTTGATGAGAAGAAAGGAATKAMATGTCATGGATGTCAAATGRTTTTGGAATATTCTATTAATGAACCAAAAAWTTTCAAAAATGTRAAATGGGAGGATAAAGAATTYGTAGTAGAGATTAGAAGYCWTTCTAATATTRATAAMTTTATTTTTRATCAACCAACAAAGASCATTACTTTTGATRTTTCTGAAAAAAACAGATWTGTCACCACAATAATTCCWTTAGAATTGTTATGGGAACCATATTYARTATTTCTTRATGAYGAAAAAATTRRTSAACACAAATTCAATAATAATGGAACTCATGTTTGGCTTAACATGAGACCTGAAACCACAGGAGAAATTATAATTTTAGGAACCACAGTTATTCCTGAATTTCCAATAATTGCTCCATTGGCAGTAGGATTTTTGATGATTCTTGTTGTTCCATTAATAAAAAAATTCAATCTCCACTAGAACCACACGAACAGAAACCATATTCATCGATTCTAACATTACAAACTGGGCATTTTTCACCATATTCCACTTCCCATGGTTCCTTTCCATAAAGCTTGAAATGATCATTAATTTCTAATGGTACTACCCTTTTCTTTTCCAATGATTTGTATATGTATTTCAACTATACATACATTATCAGAGAAAAATCATGAAAATTGAATGTGGTTGTCATTGTATAAAGTGCAAAAGTACAGATCTTGAATCAAATAGAATTGGAGAAGTTGAGAAGGATGGATATTTTGATATGCATCATACATGCAACCAGTGTAATACACATTTTGATCATTTAGCAGGAGAAACTTTTTCTATTTGTGAAAAGTGTAATTATTCTTCTAGTTAGATACTAATGATTCTCGAACAAAATAATGAGCTCGATTCTCATAAGAATTTTTCATGATTTCTTTGTTTGATGCCATTTTTGCTAAAGCTTTTGATACATCTAATGAACTTGAAGCCCAACCATATTCCCTGAGTTGTTGAACAGTTTCAGTGACTGTTCTTGGAGAATCAAAGAATCTGCTTGTTTCTAAAATTCGTAATTTTGATTTAATTTCATGAGAAGTAATGTATTTTGGTTCATTAAATTCAGGTTCATACACTTCAGCATCATCTAGGTATTCCAAACCATATTGAGCTGGATGTACGGCTTCAGTTGATTTTGGGATTGATTCAGTTTCATACACGATTTTTGCGTGATTTTCTGGTAAATGTTGTGAAATACCATCTATGATTTCGCCGAGCGTTTGATTATCAACATAGAAATCTCTAGAGTCAACTTCGATCTCATTTTCTCCAAGTTTTAGTTTAATTCTAGCCAATAAGAAACAATCATCTAATTTTGATTTATTTTGTTAGCTCTAAGGAGMTTTAAGATTACATCAAAACTTTTACACAATTTATTGGGATTTTTTYCCTTTYGWGTTAAAAKGTMATTTTRCAAGMATWAACCATGAAATCATCYAAAAAAGSHGGTCTAATTGTTCTCTTTGTAYTAGGCATGAGTATTTTTGGATATTCACAGTATGCATCTGCATCWCAGATAGGAGTRAGCATTACTCAKAGTGAATTATTGAATGAAAATGAAAAAGGTTCAAACTATAATATWGAATTACAATTTGAAAATCCTTCATTGTTAATAYTRACTGCAGGHGADACTGAATTCTWTATHATTGCTAATRATGAAATGGTGGGHRAAGGTCAGTTAGAACCATTCACATTACARCCAYTAGATAGTAGTTATGTCAAAGGTAYTTTTCATACAGATTCTAACGTTGAWGAAGAATCTMAATCTGTAAAAATTTCTGGAGTAACAAAATATGATVTAWTCTTTACATCTATTGATGTTCCATTTGTTTAYTATCCAACAGAAGAACARGCAAGAGAATTTATACATCAAAATTAATTYCTTCTCAAATGCTTACTGTTTTTGGTTCTACTGCATTAGATACAATTAGAACTCCAAAAAAAACMTTAAAGAATGTTCTAGGAGGGGCAGCAACTTTTGCAGCAATTTCTGCAAGYAATTTTGTGAATACHGGATTAATTGCTGTAGTTGGAAAAGATTTTCCAAAACAKYATCATAAWATTTTGKCCAAATATCTTGATTTACAAGGATTRACYATCAAAGAGGGWAAAACATTTCGTTACGATGGAAGTTATGAYAAWACACTAAGTACYAGATCTACTTTAAAAACTGAATTAAAYGTACTTGCTGATTTTAAACCAACTGTTCCTGAAGCTTATAGAAAATCTCAATTTGTGTATCTTGCAAACAATGATCCDGAACAGAATACTTYACTAATCAAAGAATTYGATARRGTAAAATTTTCTATGTGTGAYACTATAGATTTTTGGATTTCHACYAAACGAGAAGCAGTGATTAAGATGATAAAAGCTGTDGATGCAGTTGTAATAAATGATGARGAAGCTAAACTCCTTACAAAAGAATTCAACTTAATWAAATGTGCAAAAAAAATGATGCAATGGGGCGCAAAATATGTAATTATCAAGAAAGGCGARCATGGTTCCTTGATGTTTTATGATGATGTAATTTTCCCAACAGCAGGTTTTTCGTTAGAAGATGTTGTGGATCCTACAGGYGCAGGTGACTCDTTTGCAGGGGCAATGATAGGRTATCTTGCAAGCAAAAAATCAACCAGTYTATCTGAGATTAAAAAAGCARTAGTTTATGGAAATGTCTTAGGATCBTTTGCAGTTGAGAGATATGGGTTRGATGGATTACTAAAGATCAAAAAKGGAGATATTGCAAAACGAGTCAAGATATATGAAAARATGATYCGATTCTAAANNGACTTAAGTTNADTTATTTCTCAAATTTATTTATCATTGBCACAAGAAATATCTGAAAAAGATCGACTAAATACAATATTCAAACTTCAAAAAGGTCTATCAGATATGATGAATCTRGATAGATACCCAAAAGATTCTGAAGGAAGAGTTTCTGCATTGTGTACTGCAATWATACATGAAGCAGTAGAGCTACAAAGGACAACAAATTGGAARTGGTGGAAAACACCRACYGAGTTTAATRAAGCTGAAGCAAGAGARGAATTAATTGACATATGGCATTTTGTTGTTCAGGCATCACTTGAGCTAAATCTWACGCCWGATGATATTGTAGATGAGTACAAAAAGAAAAAYGAAATTAATCGAGAAAGACAGAAAAATGGATACTAGGAAATTCTAATTTTATCCAAAATTGTTTCAAAATCAGTTTCATTRATTAAATTTACAAGAGTTATDTTATTTTGAAAATATTTTATCTGAGATTTAGAAACGGTAAGATRTGGATCTGGACTWGTTGAATTAATTATTCTKTTATTTTTATCAACTCCATTTTTGTRTAATTGAAACAATGAATGACCAGCTTTATGACCCCAAACTTCTTTTCCACAAACTATGATAGTGGTAATTTTTTGATTTTTATTTACGTGTTYGATAATCGAATCAATTCCTTTATTTTCAGAAAGTAGTCTTCCTGCWATTGATAWRTGATTTAGAATTTCAGAATTTGCTAACTTTTTGAGTAAATCTATGCTTGAAAGCGTACAAACTGCTATTGATGAATTRGGATCTCCACGATAAGACTCCTCAGGAATRGGTAAGATAATCTTACAYAGTTCTCCAATTGTYTCGCCTAGAGCATTCACARTATRTCACGCATAGTTTTRGCAATAAATTCAATATTTTTTTGAGTTACTTTTGGATGGATTGGTAAAGAAAYWACATGTGAAGCAGCCCAGACAGTAACAGGAAGTTTYGTTTTTARTTTGTAAAATGGAGTTTTRTGAACTGGTRTAGGATAGTAAGATGCWGCRCCAATTCCTTTTTCGTTDAGTTTCTTCAAAAGTTTATCACGWTTTTYAGTTGCAATAGTATARAGATACCAATTAACGTTTTCATTTTTTCGTTGGTGAGGAAGTTTAATTTTAAGATCAGARATTAATTTTGATAAAAGTKYTGCATTCTTTTTTCTAGACTTTAGAAAGTTTGGAAGTTTTTTHATTTGAATAGTTGCWATTGCAGCATTGATTTCAGGCAATCGTAARTTTAADCCAAATATTCTWGTATCATATCCRTGAAYCATTCCATGRTTTCTRATCATCAATARTTTRTCTCTGAGTTTTTTGTTGTTAGTTACAAYAAAACCACCTTCTCCAGAAGTCATTACCTTTGCAGGATACATACTATAACATCCCATBTCAAAGAAAGTACCAGTRTGTTTTCTTTTGTAGGTAGARCCTAAAGACTGTGCAGARTCTTCAATAATWGGAAGATTATATTTTTTAGMAATTTCAGARAGTCTTTCTATATTYGCTACATTTCCATAAAGATGAACWGGWATTATGGCACGAGTTTTTTTTGTTATCTTTTTTTGTAGATCATCTGGATCTATRGTATAGTTTTCTTTTAGAATATCAACAAAAACAGGTTTTGCYCCTGTTGAAACAATGGCATTTGCTGTRGCAACAAAAGTAAATGATGGAACTAGAACTTCATCACCTTTTTTAATATCTAATGCATAAAGAGCAGCYTGTAAGGCAGCAGTACCAGAATTGACTGCAATAGCATATTTKGATTTTACAAAAGAGGTTAYDGATTTTTCAAARGCTTGRACATGTTTGCCTCCTTGRTTAGCAGATGAGGTTAAGGCACCATTTCTAAGTAYAGAAGTAACTGCAGARATCTCTTCTTTGCCTACTATWGGAATGTTAATTGCAATTTTCAATAGTAATTCTGTWDATAACTAGTCTATAAATCTCGTCGANTATGCATGAATTTTTATATTTCAAAATTTGGMAAACGCATTATGAAATCACGTCATCTTGAAAAAACTGATGCAGGTTACAAGGTTTATCTGTACATTTTCTATGTTTGTGGATTTATCATGGYATCRTCTTTAGTTTTTGGTGTGTATGTAACRAYGATAGAATGGATKGAAAATGGCACTTATGTRATGGGAGAAGCAATTCACAATACAACTATTCCTTTTGAAAATTTTGCAAGAGTAACWACTTGGATATTTTTTTCTACAATAATTGGATGGTATTGTGTCACTAGGATTGGTTGGAGAAGAACTGCTGGAAATAAAATTGTTGGTACAAAGATGGCATTACTTCAGTTAATGYTACTWGGATTTTCAATYATTGCACTCTATGAAGTATTATACAATTTTACAGTGTTAAATGCACAGATTACTGCAGGRATTATTGATGGMCAAGTTCCAGACATTGATAGRTTATCTGTTGCTTATCCAGATCCAGATAGACCRTGGAATTTAATTTTTGCAACYAAAATATTTCTTGCAGGTTTTATCATTAGYACTCATGCRTTTTATCTMAGCATAAAACCTAGAAAAAGCTTAGATGAACCAGAAATATAGMYCGAHCARATATTTTGTRTTAATATTACGTAAAANCTATTTTTTMTASTAYRTAGAAWTACTWTTGATATGGGATTATTYGGATCCAGCAAAAATGAATTAAAATGCAAAAAATGTGGGACRGTTCTATCRGATCCTGAAAGATTARAGAGACATCAGGAAAAAGCACATRRYARGAAAAAAGHGAWWTGTMGAMATTGTGGRACTGAATTTAWRASTGAAGATGATTTAAGAAARCAYAARAAAAARTGYAAGTARATATTTAGAATAACTTTATAGGCTTAGATCTCAAAAGTTGTTTTGATTTGGATATTTTAGAAAARGTAGMTTTGATTRAAAGASYGCCAACWGAAGAAGTWGTMACWSATGAYGAATTARWTGAATTATTCAAGACAAATTCTTCACCAAAACATTACATTGGTTTAGAAATTTCTGGTTTCTTACATCTTGGTAGTTTAATTAGCACTGGTTTCAAAATTAATGATTTTRTRAARGCWGGDGTAAAMTGYACWGTWTTTCTWGCAGATTGGCATACTCTGATTAATGATAAACTAGGAGGAGATTGGGATGTTATTACAAAAGTCTCAAAATATTATGCAGAWGCTTTCAAACTTGTATGTCCAGGAGTAAATATTGTTCTTGGTTCTGAACTTTATGATTCAAGAAAAGAATACTGGAGAGAATTTGTTGAATTCACTAAACATATGTCCCTGAAACGYACTATGCGTACTCTAACTATTATGGGAAGAWCTGAAGATGARACMAAGRTTGATCTTKCAAAATTACTWTATCCTCCTATGCAAGCAGTTGATATTCATTCACTTGAYTTAGAYATYGTACATTCAGGAATGGATCAAAGAAARATCCACATGTTAGTAAGAGAGATTTTTCCTAAAATGAAATGGAAAGTTCCWGTKGCTGTTCACCACAAACTATTACCAGGACTTTCAAAACCTSCAGACACCAGTGATTCYCAGATATTAGGAAAGATGAGTAAGTCAGAYCCAAATTCAGGTGTCTTTATCCATAATACAGATGATGAAATAAAGAAAAAGATTAGCAAAGCATGGTGTGAAGAAGCAAATACTCAGAATAATCCATTATTAGAGATTGCAAGAACARTAATYTTTCATGAGTTTAATGAAATGAATGTTGAAAGGCCTGAAAAATTTGGTGGTAATRTRTCATATACAGATTAYAATCAATTAGAAACAGACTTTGCTGAAAAGAARTTACATCCAGGAGATTTGAAACAAACTGTTGGAARTTATTTGRTAAAAATARTTTCYCCAATTAGAGAAAAGCTAAATCTWAGTGAAGAACTRYRCGAGACAATARAGAAAARCWATTAGACTTTGAGATCTGRRTTGGTCTGTTCTTCTAAATTGTATTTTGATTTGTAWCCTCTKGGRTTTATCATYAAATCTTTGTAAKTRTATGTRGAWGAATTTCCAATAATTACAGTAGTAATCATGCCTAATTTGTCTGAATGATTKGGYAAATTTTCYAAATCAGTYATAACAAYTGTTTCAGATTYTCTAAATGCTCCTTTGATAATTGCAACAGGAGTTGTWGGYTTKCKATATTTTAGAAGAATTTTTCTAGTGTCTWGTAATTGATGAATTCTYTTYTTACTVGATGGATTRTAAATWACAATTACAAAATCACCTTGYGCTGCAGCTTCAACTCTTTTTTGAATWATTTCCCATGGAACTAACAAGTCACTCATACTAACAACTGCAAAATCAGTCATCAAWGGTGAACCAACTATTGATGCACAAGAATTTAGTGCHGAYACACCTGGAAYGATCTCAACTTGTAGGCCGTCTTTAGGATTCCAACCAGWTTCAGCAAGTGTTTCATAAATTAATCCWGCCATTCCATAAATTCCAGGATCTCCACTTGATACAAGTGAAACAATTTTYCCTGATTTTGCAAGATCAATRCATTGATGAGCTCTTTCAACTTCTTGTGTCATTGCATAACGRTAAACTGTTTTACCTTCRATTAGATCTTGAACTAAATTYACATAAGTTTCATATCCAACAATTGTATCACTTTCAAYAATTACTTCTTTTGCTCGAAATGTCATGTGGTCATGRTTRCCAGGACCRACRCCAACAATGTAGAGTTTWCCAGTCAATTTTAAAAYAAATYWTTTGTYAAGTAATTTATCCSTTTAGTGAAATTTCTATTGGAATGGATCWATRAATGGRCAATTAACTATATGATCACTATTRGTTGGTCGTGCAATRCTTACAGATATCARGTCATCTGCACGAARTGARTCAATATCTGATTTTGTYTCWAGAATTTTTGCTGATTTTGCATCATTCCATTCAACTAGATAAATTCGCCACATTGGRCTGTAATTTGTATCACCAAGAGCBGCACCAGCAATTCCWGGYTGRAATCCTAGTGGRCCAGAGCCTTTAATTCCATTTTTRAATTGGAAAAGATCARCTGCTCCAGAATGAGCTATTAGATTTGCAGADGWAGGAGATGAAACAACTCCCATTGTTTCTGCAGGTCCTGADGGRGTAGCATCAGTAACAATATAGTAAAYGGTTHTTCCATCAGGTCCCCADCCTCTATGAGCTACAAARGTTACAGTCAATTCTTCYTCATTAATTTCAATTATYTGACCTCCACCATATGRMRTTTCATCTGTAATTTCTTTRTCAGAACGTACTABCATCTGTCCATCAGGCCAAAYAATTTGAGGAGTGTTAAGAACAATTCCTGTTTCATTAAATTCAACTCKACCACCTTCTTCAGCAGYAATTACATCARCTGCAGATTCAAATATTATTTCTTTTTGACCTATTTTCCATGTAACTTCAATTACAGAATTYAATGCGCTGTATTBTGAYTCTTGTGATGGAGTACTAGAAAATACTTCATCTTGRAATCCATAAATTCCATCACCTTTAATTCCATTTTTAAAAATGAATAACTTTTGAAGAGYAKYWTCTGGTAYATYTSYAATAGCTRGAGCAAGTTCAACGTTCCATYCTTGTTTTTCTGAGAGRRTTTTTGYATAATCYTCATCACTRCCGTCAGTTATAATGTAAAGAAYTTGATTYCCWCCRTAGATTCCTTTGTGCATTGGGATTGTAGCTGGAACATTTGTTYTTGAAAGTAAMAATGAAGGATCTTCTTTTTCWWATTCAATTTTTTGCATTATTACTTCAGTAGGTTGTCCTCGTATCCAACCATCAACACTTACAGTTGCAGTGAATTCTTTTGAATCAGATGAATGTAATGCAAGTGCAGCTCCTGTAAACTCAAAAGAACCTGATTCTTCTAAATCAATCAGGGATAAGCCATAAACAGTATTTCCATCAACAGTCCAGATAGGTTGGCCTTTTGCCTCTTTGGAGCTAATTTCGTGTAAAACAACTATCTGAACAGGCTTACTTGAGGTAAATGTCATAGAACCATCATAAAGAGTCCCTTCGTTTGGTGATAGAATAAGTGCTAATTCATGATTTTGATGTCCTTGTCCTGGATCTTGAGAAGATGTGATAGTTTGAGTAAAGTGAATTTTTTTTCTAGAACCTGCATCGACAAATTGATCAGATATTGAAGAAACAGAAATGATACTAGCTGCAAAAATTACAATAATCAAAATAGCAATTTGTTTGTTCAATGAATCTGATTGGATTTATTCCCTTAAATGATTTTATCTCAATTAATTTTATCAAGTGCAAATGCATTATGTAGAGCTCGTACTGCTACATTTGCATCAGAATTTTTTACAACAAATGCAAGATTAAGCTCAGATGAACCTTGAGTAATCATHGATACGTTAACTTTGTTTTTCYCAATTGCTCCAAAAACTYTTGAAGCAACTCCAACAGTTCCTCGCATACCTGAACCAATTAATGCRATAATAGCTACATTYGTAGTDACTTCTAAYTTTTTGATAATTTTTCCTARTARYTCCATTTCTAATRCASTRACTGCTTTGTCAAGATCTGTATTCTTTACYACAATTGTAATGCTTGATTCTGAAGGATTTTGDGAGATCATCATTACATTDATTCCAGMYTTTGCTARTGTTGMAAATATTTTKGCTGCAGTTCCTGGKGTTCCAACCATACTACCDCCYTGAATATCGATTAACCCRTTATTTYGWACATTACTTACACATTTTACRGTATTTTTAGCAGATRAAGAAGTWGATGCAGTTACTAGWGTTCCTTCRTTTTTTACATTRAAAGAAYTYCTAATCTTCATYGGGATTTTCTTTGWTAGWAGAGGCTCAAATGTTCKTGGATGTATCTGYTTTGCACCAAACAKAGCCATTTCAATTGCTTCTAYRTATGATACTTCTTTGAGTARYTTTGCATTTTTRACAATYTTTGGATCTGCTGTCATWAGTCCATCYACRTCACTCATCAACCARATCTCRTCTGCTTTAATRCAAGARCCAATRRTTGTTGCAGAATAATCAGARCCTCCTCTRCCAAAYGTAGTTACRTGTCCATGTTGATCTGCRCCTGCAAATCCYCCTACAACAGGRATTGTTTTCTTTGAGAAYARARYATCYACTRTCTTTGATACTCTYAGTCTAGTTGTATCMAAAAGTGGTYTRGATTCACCAAASTTAGAATCAGTTACAATTCCTACTTCTTTGCCAGTAAGAGWAATTGATTTTTTRCCTRRATCRTTAATTGCTGATGAAACTAATTGTATTGATAATCTCTCACCAAATGAAATTAGATAATCCATTGATCTTGGTGTRACTTCACCMAGTAATACCATTCCATCAATTAATGCARSAAGTTCTGWAAAGTCTWGATCTARKYTTGTWAGTAATTTTTTTYGTAYATCAGATTTTTTGATTGTTTGTTTTGCTAATTGTTTATGTYTATTGRTRATTTTTGYTGCAAGTTGTTCAGCTTTTGWTTTATTTTCTTTTTTTATAGACTCWGATATYTCTATGAGATCATCAGTWGTTCCACTTRTTGCAGAACAAACWACTARRATTTGATGTTTYWTTGATAATGARTTAATGTGTTTAGCTACAGCTTGRATGTCTTTTGTAGTAGAAATTGATGTTCCACCATATTTTATAACGARTCKCATTTCAAAATACCTGAATTAGTTAATCTTTAAATGCTTTAACTTTCCACGCGTGGAGCCAAGTAAAAGTGAATTCTRCCAATATTTGCKACTTTGAATTCAATTCTAAGAGGTTTTGCGCTYGAAAACTCACATGTGATCRAGCCTGCRGTAKTTCCTACGGCTTTTATCACTGGRTTAAGATAYTCAAGRCTGTAAGTACCARTACTATCTKCTTTTGAARAAATTTCTTYAATGTCTTCATCATCTTTRTCAAGATCAATTACRACTTCWCCAGAGTCACCYTTACCTGAAAARTYTSCTTKTGAAYCARATGTMTGAATTGTYAGATARTCAGAYACAACYTGTACRTCACCWAGAATYTTGTCAAACTTTGAAGAAGAYAAAGTRAYTTTTGAAKCATAGGGRATTTTTGGTARTGGAGTRTCAGTTGCAGAACTTTCAATTAAACGCATTTTGTATTTTTTRTTTTTTCCAACTGTTACAAGTAACATRTTTTGWTCAGAGATACTAATCTCTATACTGTCTTTTTTRTCTGCTCTTTTGATAAGTTTTGAAAATTCATCTATTCTTACTCCAAATTTTATATCGCTATCACATTCATATTTTTCAAATGCAGAATTAGGCCACGATATATCAATAAGAGCAACATGTGATGGATCCATTCCTCTAAAAGTAATTCCTTCTGCTGTTGCAACAAAAGTAGCTTCTTCAACAAGTGTTGATATTGCAGWAAAAATTGAAAATCTTGCACCAGGACTAACTATGATGTTATCCTGTGTGACATTGGTGTTGAATTTAGCAGAGATATATTTTACAAGTGCTTCTCTAAAGGCAGGCATTCCTTTTACTTGACCGTACTTTAGAAATCCTTTKTCAAACACTTCTTYTAAAGCATTTTTCACAATAAGAGGTGGTAAAAAATCCGGYTCCCCTWCTTCCATRTGGATGATCTTCTTTCCTTGTTGCTCAAGTGATTTTGCTTTTAAGAAAATAGARAGATGTGTTTGTTTATTRGTTGATTGAAYTTTTATTGATTCGTTTAAGAGAAAATTCAAATATTTTGTTGCAATTGCTTCATCAAGTCCAATATTATTGCAYAGTGAGATTACTTTCCCACGTAAATYATCTTCTCGTGGTTCATCRGTAAYTCCCTTRCCMATATTCTTTTTAACTTYYCCAATCTCTTTTGCAATATCTGTTCTAGTTTTCAGTAACTTTATCATTTCCAGAGTAACYTCATCCATCCTATTTCGAAGTTCATTGATGTCTGACAYTTTCTTACAAAACAGGYTTRATTGCCCCTGCAAGKAGTGCRTGATCTGCTAGGGTTAAKGCTACAAGTGAGTCTACTACMGGYGGTGCTCTDGGHACAACACATGGGTCRTGTCTTCCTTTAACTTGAAGAGTTGTTATTTTTTTGGTCTTAATGTTTACTGTGCTTTGTTTTTGTGCAATTGATGATGCTGGCTTGAATGCAATTCTCATAGTWATTGGCATTCCRTTTGAAATGCCTCCAAGAATTCCHCCAGAATTATTTGTCTTTGTDACTATCTTTCCTTTCTTWATAGTATACAAGTCATTATTTTCAGAACCATGAAGTTCTGAWCCTCTAAATCCTGAACCAAACTCVACTCCTTTTACAGATGGAATTGAAAAAATTGCTTTACTCAAATCTGATTCTAATGARCYAAAAATTGGTTCYCCYAAYCCTACTGGDACATTTGTTGTAAYKGATTCAATTATYCCHCCAAGMGARTCTCCTTTYTTYCTTGCAKYYAAAATACTTGYYCTCATCATTTTKGCAGTTTTATTTTCAGGRCATCTBACTTCATTTTTATAAATTGAATTAATCATTTTTTCATTAAATTCTCTTTSCATCTTTACTTTTCCAATTTGTGATGTGTACGAATTTGTTTCAATTCCTAATGTTACTTTAAGTAATTTTCTTGCAATAGCTCCSCCCATAACRTGAGTTGCAGTTAATCKTCCAGAGAATCTTCCTCCTCCTCTGTAATCATTAWAATGATTATATTTTATCATRGCAGGATAATCYGAATGWCCTGGTCTTAGTTTTGTTTTCAAATTYTCATAATCTTTTGATTTTTGGTCACTATTCCAAATCATCATTGTAATTGGKGCKCCMGTTGTRTATCCTCTAAAYAYTCCWGATATAATTTCAACAACATCYCCCTCTTTTCTTTGWGTWGAAATAAKATTTTGACCTGGCYTTCTTTGATYTAACATYKTTTGKATATCTTTTTCRTCAATTTCTAATCCTGCAGGRCARCCATCTAAYACMGTACCAATAGCTTTTCCATGRCTTTCCCCAAAACTTGTTAAAACAAGACGCTGACCAATAGAACTTCCAGGCAACATACWATCAAAGCTAAATCATGCTTATAATTGTGATTCAGAGCTATTTTTTAGCTAATTTTCAGAAAAYAGGCATGATTTTAKGYCGTATTTTAGTCTCTTTTAGTTGGTTTTTTTGAAAAYTGTTTTACAGAGTTTGAATTTTTGCACCTAAACCATTCATCTCTTCTATGAAATTTGGATATGAAATTTTKATTGATTCAGGATCTGTTACAGTGCAATCACCTATGAACATTCCAGCAATACARAATGCCATAAATAATCTGTGGTCATTTTCAGAATTTAATKCTGCTCCTCTTAGATTCTCTGATGGCTCTAAAATCATCCCATCTTCTTTTTCTTGAACTTTAATTCCAAGTTTTACAAGTTCTCTTGATACAATTGCAATTCTATCTGTTTCTTTTAATCTTGCATGTTTTACATTGACTATTTCAATTGGATTTGATGAATTCAATGCTAAGATTGCAAGAGGGGGCAGAAGATCTGGTGAATTACTCAAATCAAATTTTCCACCAGTTAATTTTTTTAAAGATTTGATTTTAATTTCTTCATCATTAATGATAACATTTACTCCCATTTCCAAACAATATGCGATCTCCGTTAAGGTTCCATATTTGCCGTCAATTGCTATTGCAGCATCAATAGATCTTACAATGATCGAATTACGAGCGCTTCCCATACCTGTTGCTATAGTGATGTCAAGATAGCTGTTTCCCTCTTCCTTTGTACTTGTAGGCAGAATTCCGAGAGTAAGACCGTCTTGTGATTTTGCTCCAATACACGCAGCTTCCATAACTCCTCCCATCCCACCGCATATAAGGATTCCACCCAATTTGGCAATTCCACTTCCCACTTTCTCCGCCATCTGCCACATATCATCACCCACATCTCGTCCGCCAAATACTCCAATTGCTACTCTTCTWCCTGGCTTTACAGTSAAATCGATAGGGAAGCCGGACACTACCGAAGATATACTAGAGAAACCCTCTCGCAGTTAATGAAACAAGAAGGCTTTGAAATTATTAAATCTATTTACATGGACTTTCTCGGAATACTATCTTGGTATATTGTAAATGTAATAGGCAAATCTAAATCTATCAATCCTAAACTAGCCAAAATTTATGACACTTTAGGAATCCCTTTAACTAAAACCATGGAAAAGTTATTGCCACCGAAAATAGGAAAAAATATTCTCATTATTGGTCAAAAACCAAAAAAATAATTACCTCTATAATAAATTTCAAGGATCTTTGGCCGGAATAAATCCAGATTGAACATTGGCGATCATCAAACATTTTAAACGATTAAACAATTAAATGATTTCTTTATCTCCTGTTTCTCTTAAGGCACGGGTTATAGTTGGAGTGACCCTTCTCACAATTGTTGGCCTCTTTCCTACGGTTC